>Ga0209985_10000587_pt1 | contig 38970 bp, 58 predicted proteins | sample NOAtaG_FD_187305 | JGI IMG/M metagenome (GOLD analysis project Ga0209985, IMG submission 187305) | Freshwater lake microbial communities from Lake Erie, under a cyanobacterial bloom - NOAA_Erie_Diel6S_1000h metaG (SPAdes) (version 2) | ecosystem: Environmental > Aquatic > Freshwater > Lake ...
CAACGGCACCGCTCCTACTGCCAACGTGACTGGTGGCCAGCTCTACGTCGAAGCCGGTGCGCTGAAATACCGTGGAAGCTCTGGTACCATCACCACGCTCGCTAACGCCTAACCCATACCACCATGAACATCTCTTGGATCATCGAACGCCTTCTCGTTAAGCCGACCGAAGGCGACAAAACCAACGTCGTCATCACCGCCGACTGGCGATGCAACGGTGTCGATGGAAAGTACAGCGGCACCTGCTACGGCAGCGCGTCTTTCGCGCCTCCGAGTGGAAACTTCACGCCGTACAAGGATCTGACCCAGCAGCAGGTTCTCGACTGGTGCTTCGCCAACGGGGTCGATCAGAAGGCCATCGAAGCCAACGTCGCCGCGCAGATTGCTGACCAGATCAACCCTCCGGTCATCGCTCCGCCGCTGCCATGGTTGCCGCCGGTTCCTCCCGCTCCTGAGCCGGAAATCGTTGCACCCGCTGATCCCGTGATCGAAGCTCCCGCCGCATGATCAAGATCGAACTCACTCAGGAGCAGGCCAACCAACTGCTCCAACTCATCGACGTAGCTGTGAAGGCCGGTGGCGTGGCCAACGCCCGTGCCGCCCTCCCGCTCGTCGATCTCATCCTCGCAGCCGCCCAGAAACCCAAGCCTGAGTGATGCAACCACCCGACACATCCAACAGCGGCAGCGGCATCGGCGTCTCACTCGCCATGGCCGCCACCGCCGGACTTGTCAGCCTCATTCCCCAACTCACCGAGTGGTTCCAACTCGGGACCGCCATCCTCGCCTTCATAGCCGCAGCAGTCGCACTCTACAAAGCCATCAAGAAATGAAAAACATCAAGACCACGTTCGCCGGCATTGGTGCCATCCTCGTCGCCGTCGGCGGCGCTCTTACCGCCGCGCTCGACAACGATCCCGCCACGAACTTCGACATCGCCGCGACCGTCGCCGCCATCACCGCCGGTGTCGGCCTGATCGCCGCCAAGGACGCCGAGAAAAAGTCCGAGTGAACTGGATCTACCAGATCCTGAAGGCCCTCCTGGACTGGCTCCGAGAAACACCGCCACCCGATGTTGCCCATGGAAAAGCACCGCCTGATCTCAAGGATCGCCTGCGCCGCCGCATTGACGGCCTCCCTGGGCTGCCGGACGACGGTGGTTCTGGTCCCAAGCGGTGACCCGGTGATGCTGGCCAAACCCACCAAGGCCAGCGTCTACAGCTTCGACAAAAACCAGAAGCTCGTCGGCCCTTCCACAGTCATCATCCCCGCCGGTTGGTACGCTCTCCCAAAGTAACACCTAGCCAAGCCTCACCATGTCAATGACCAACGCCGCCGAGGCGGATCTCCTCGACCTCATCTTCCTCAACGTCGATTTCGCGCACATCGGCAACGCCGGTGGTCTGCGAGGATCCACCTCCGCAGGATCGTTCTACATCAGCCTCCACACCGCAGACCCGGGCGAGTCAGGCAACCAGAACACCAACGAGGCCAGCTACACCGGCTACGCCCGCGTTGCCGTGGCCCGCTCCGGATCCGGGTTCACGCTCACCACTTCCACCATCAGCAACACCGCCCTCGTCCAGTTCGCTCAATGCACCGGCGGCAGCAACACCCTCACCCACTTCGGCATCGGCACCGATCTGGCAGGCTCCGGAAACCTCATCTTCAAGGGCGCTCTCACATCCTCGCTCTCAGTCTCCAACGGCATCCAGCCCCAGTTCGCCGCCGGTGCCCTCACAGTCACCGTCGATTGATCATGTGGAGTACTACTGCCCCCATTGCCTGCGGCAGTTGTGGCCGACAGAAGAGGATGCACCGCACACCTGCGAAGAGCATCCAGACGGAGTTCCACACGCCGACCTAGTCCCGCGAAACCCCCCTGAAGAAAACGAGGAATAATGGGTTTCAACGGCATACTACCACTGGCACAGGCAACTCAGGACGGACAATCCTGGCAGTCGTTCTTCTTCAAGACATCCCTTCCATCTGGCACAGCAGCTCGATGGTATGACGGTTCCGTGGGCGCTGGTATCCCCGTCTATCAAGCCTACGTCGGAGCACAATACGAGGCGACCCAGATCTCTGGGTCAGCCAATCGAGGCATCTACACCGGACCAGAACCAGACGGCGGACAGACCAAACACCTGTTCGCCATCTCGGCAGGAACATCCACATCGTCCGTTCCGCTGACCATCATTCTGGCCGACTACCTCCTGTTCTACCCACTCGTGGACATGGACACGCTGGATGCCCAGGACATGATCCAGTCGGCCACACTCCCCCGTTACACTGACGGAGAAGGAGTCCAAGCCTACTTCGTTGTCTCCGCTCCAATGACCGGCAACGGAACCGTCACGGTCAACTACACCAACAGCAAGGGTGTCTCCAACCGATCAACCACATTCGGAATCGTCTCACTGACAACGATCGGTGGCATCGTCAACGCATCCAACAGCTCTCTCGGCACCGGATCCATTTCGTCCTTCATCCCGTTGGCCAACGGTGACACCGGCATCCGCAGCATCGAGCAAGTGACCTGCAACACAGCCATGGGCGGTTTCTGCCACATCGTTCTGGTCAAACCGCTTGCCACTCATGTTGTTCGAGAGCAGAACACCGAGGCGGAAACCGTGTTCTTCACTCACAAGGCAAACTGCGTACAGATCCAGAACAACGCCTACCTCAACCTCATCATACTCAACAACGCAACCGGAACACCCGCTCCACTGAGAGGGTTCGTCCAATTCACCTGGAACTGACATGGGCTTCTCTTCAATGGACGATCTCGTCAACGAGATCACGACCAACGGCAAATTCATCCGCAACGACTGGAACAAGATCACCGGTGCAGCCGCCTACACCGCCGGTCGATGGTACGATTTCTCCGGTCTAAACGGTACACCGATCGCCAATGCGTGGGCAGGCACCGCTCTGGCCTGGAGATCGTGCGACGAAACCACCGGCAACGGCACCCAGATCTTCGGGCTTCCCAACGGCGGCAACGTCAGCACCGACACCAAGCACATCCTCAACGTCTCGGCTGTCACCGCCGTCGCCACAGGCGTTCCAGCCCAACTGATGCTGGTCGATCTCCAGGGCTATTGGCCGGGTATCTCCACCGCGTCTGCAACGCTTCAGACCCTTACCGGCACACCCACACTTCGTTACACCAACGGTGCTGGATGCCGCCTGTTCTGGGTCCAGACCACCGCCGCCGGTGCCACCGCCCACAACATCAGCCTGAGCTACTCCAACACCACTCCCACCTCGGGACGCTCGCTCCCGGTGACCGTGGCAATGACCGCCTCCGCCATCGTGGGCCACATATCCCACTCGGGCACCGCCGCGAACAACTACGGCCCGTTCCTCCCGCTCGCTTCCGGAGACACCGGAGTCTCCAACGTGGCCAGTGTCACGTTCTCCGCTTCCTCCGGTGCCGGTGCCGGTGCGCTCTGCCTCGCTCGCCCTCTCCTGACTCTGCCGATCACCACGGCATCAGTCGCTGCCGAGCGTGATCTGCTCAACCAGTTGCCAAGCCTCCCGCGAGTCGTCGATGGCGCTTGCCTCGTTTGGCTCTACTTCGCCGGTGCCGCCACCGCAGCCAGCACCAACTTCTACGGCGCAGTCGAGTTCGGTTGGGGATGATCCATGGCGCTCAAACAGAACACGACGATCCTCTGCCAGTTACCACTCAGACAAAGAGGTGGTGACCCTGGCACGTTGCGTTCCATGTTCGGGCGCACCGATCTCAGGAACCAAAGCGTCGGACAAGGGATCTCGTCAGAACTCGCAGGCATCCCCTACGGACATCTCGGCCCATCCGCTTGGGTTCTCCCGTACCAGAGCGGTGCCATGTCGGCGTTCACGTTCGTGGGCGCTCGATTCACGCTCGATCCGGTCAATGTCGCCGCAGGCCGCAACATCACCGGCGATTCACCCGTCACGTTCACCGTAGGGCCGTCGCTCCTACAACTCATCGTCTCGGCGGTCGGTGATTGCACGTTCACATTCACCGTAGGCCCTTCCGATCTTCCGGGCGCACTCAATGCCGTAGGAACCACGTCGGCCACGTTCACGGTCGGACCTACCACCCTCGGCGCTATCGTCGATCTCGACGGTGACACGATCGTCAGCTTCACCACATCGGGATCCACAACCGCCATCGGAGTTCTCGCTGGCGATGTCACCCCGTACACCGCGCTCTCACCCGAAACATTGGCCGCAGCCGTCATAGCGGCTTCGCAAACCACGCCCATAGTCGCCGACGCCAAGAATGTCGTTGGCAATTACAGGGACCAATGGAAGATCAGGTCAACTTACAGGAACAGACAACGAAACTGATATGGGCACCCCACTCACAGGCAGTACCGTAGCCAGCACCTACACTGGCCTACTCAAGACAGCCGACAACGCTTCGGTCACATCAACACTCAAGTCCATCTCCGATGGCGGTGGCAACGATTCCGCGCTTCAGATCTCCACCACCGCCGTCAATGTGGACGGCAATTTCACCGTCGCAACCAACAAGGTCACGGTCGATTCAGCCACAGGTAACACCGCTGTCGCGGGCACACTCACTGTCACCGGTGCCACCTCTCTCAGCTCCCTATCGACCAGCGGAAACGCCACCGTCGGAGGCAACCTCGGAATCACCGGCACCGTCACATTCTCTGGTGGCATCACCGTTCCTGGCACCCTCTCCGTCACAGGCGCTTCCACGCTCACCGGTGCGGTCGGAATGGGCAGCACCCTCAACGTCAGCGGTCTCTCCACGTTGGCCAGCGCAAGCATCACCGGAGCCGCCACCGTGGGCACCACGCTCGGTGTCACCGGACTCTCCACCCTCGGAAGCCTCACGGTCACCGGCGCTTCCACTCTCGACAGCTTGGGTGTCACCAATGCCGCCACCGTCGGAGGAACACTCGGAGTCACAGGCAACACCACGCTCAGCGGAGACCTGGCAGTCAACGGGAACACCACCATCGGAAACACCTCGGGCGATTCGCTCACGGTCACCGCTGGCACGGTCGCCATCAACAACCTGCCGTCCAAGACCACGCCGGTCGATGCGGACACCGTTCTGCTCAGGGATTCAGCTGCATCCAACGCTCTCAAGACTGCCGCCGTTTCAACGCTCAGCGTCGTCAAGTTCACCTACTCCGAGGACATCGTCAAAACGTCCACGGCTGGACAGGTAAGCGCCATCACAAGTGGAACAGGAACTGCAATCCAACAGAGCGGAAACACTAACGATTGGACCTACACTTGGACCCCGAAAACTGTCGGGAACAAGGCTCTCATCAGGATCTCGATACCTGCTCAGTTGACAAATGATGGATACCTCTACGCAGGCATCGTGAAAAGCCCGTATGCAGCAGCAGATGTCCTTGGAGTTGGAAGCTGTTACGGAGGAAATGCTTCCCCGGTTAATGTCGGCGCAGAAGCCGTCTTCACATCAACGGCATCAAGCCACACGTTCAAGATCTGGATCACCGTTGGCTCCTCACAAAACGTCACCATTGCAGCCAACCCGAATCCTTCATACTTCGGTCAAACGGGAACGACGTTCCAGGCCAAGGTCCACTTTGAACTGATCGAGTACACATGAAACCCTCTGAAGTAGCCCAAGCGGCTTGCGACAAGCTCTCCTTCACCGACGCAGCCACGCTCGCGTTGGCCAAGAAGTTCTGCATCCGTCGCTACTCGATGATCTGGGACTCGTGCCTCTGGAACGATACCCTCGGAGTCGTCTCCACAGCCGTCACCAACGGCCAAGAACTCGTCACCATCTCGGACTACGTCACCGCCACGTACACCTCCGGGACCGGTTACAACATGTTCCTCGACTTCCCGGTCGCCTCGCGCTTCACGGTCACCGGCGAAACCGATGGCATCGAGGTTCCATCCTCAGAATGGGTCTCGTTCTTCCAGCTCGATCCCAACACTTGGAACAACGTGGACAGCCGCAAGTCCACCCCGGGCAACTTCGTCAACTGGGCTCGCGTTCTCGGTGTCTCCTACGGCGAGGCCGGTGTCCCGCGCATCAAGCTCGTGCCCACGCCCAACACCGATGGCACCCTGTTCATCCTCGGAAAGAAACAGTCGCAGATGCGGCAGTTCGGTGAGGCGACAACCATTTCCAACGACACCAACTTCGAGCTTCGCGGTGTCGAGAACGCACTCATGGCCTACACCGAAGGCGATCTCCTCGAATACTCCCGACAGTACGGCAAGGCACAGGCCAAGTTCCAAGAGGGCGCTGCTCAGGTCTCCATTATGAAGGACATGGAGCGAGGACAGCAGCAGCAGATCAGCCGCATCATCCCGGATAGCCTCTACGACTACACGTTCCAGGACATCCTCTAATGCCATTCCAATCCACAGACGCGCTCGATGACCAGATGCTTCTGGATGGAAGCAATGGCTTCTCCACCGGTGTCATCTCCGCCACTCGTCCAGATGCCATTCCTGCCACGAGCATGGAGTCGGCCATCAACATGGACTACGACGACTTCGGCAACCTCGTCACGCGTCTCGGGACCATCTCGCTCTCCGGAAACGCTCTCTCATCCAACTGGGAGGATGTCATCACCGCTTGGGAATCAACGACATCCTACTTCGGATCCAACCTACCGACCAACGCAGAGGTCATCTCCGGATTCTACTTCGACACGGCCACATCCGAACGTCTGGTCATCGCAGTCAACGACCGGAACACATCCGTCCAGAGCCTGTACTACGGTTCCCCGGGCATCTCGTACAACCAGATCGCAGGCTCAACGATCAGTTCGCTGGCGACCTACGTCTACTTCGCGCAGCTCAACAACAAGCTGTTCTACTCGGACGGCATCGGATCACTGAAGTACATCACCAGCGCCAACGCCAACTCGGCTGTCACCGCCGGCAAGATCAGCCGCATCGATGTCATCAATCAGGGATCGAACCTATTCAACATCCCTACTGTCACCATCTCCGCTCCTCCAAGCGGAACGACCGCCACCGCCGAAGCCATCGTGGCCAATGACGGAAACCTGGTTGCCATCAACATCACCAACCCTGGCAGCGGTTACATCACGGCTCCAACGGTCAACATCAGCGGTGGCGGCGGCGCTCACGCGGTCGCATACGTTTCTCTCACTCCCCCGGGCAAACCGCTCTACCTCACCACCCACACCAACCGAATCTGGTGCGCGTCAGCCGATACCTCCAACCCCCCGGACACACTCTTCTTCTCGGACATCCTCGACGGTGAAACGTGGGATCCGCTCGGATCAATCCGCGTTGGCGGCGACGGCGACCCTATCCGTGGCCTCTACTCGTGGTTCGGGTACAAGCTGCTCGTCTTCAAGGAACGCTCCATCTGGAGCGTGGACGCCGATCCTACGCAGGATCCCGCCGACTGGATCATCTCCATCATCAGCGGGAACATCGGCTGCTCCTCGCACCGGTCCATCGCAGCCGTAGGTGCCGACGTCTTCTTCCTGTCCCGCGACGGCATCCGCTCGATGGCTCAGATCCAGGCGGGCACCCAGACCAGCGTCGGCCTCGCGCTCTCCAGCCCGATCAACGACCTCATCAGTCGCATCGACAAGACCAAGCTGGAACTGTGCGACGGTGTCTTCTGGAACAACCGCTATCTGCTCGCGGTCCCGTTCATCACAAGCGGGCCATTCTCCGTTGGCCTTGAGAACGAGTCCGCGCTGTTGCTGGAATCTGGATCGGACCTCGAAATGGAAGGCGCTTTCATCCGCAACAACGCGGTCATCGTCTATCATTCACTGGCCCGCTCGTGGCTCGGCTATTGGGACAACTGGCAGGTCAACGACTTCATCCCGACCGCATTCTCCGAGTTCGGCCCTGTCCTCATGTTCGCCGGCGAAATCATCTCGCTGAGCGATGGCGCTGGCCAAGTCTGGTCCTTCAACGACTACCTGCCCAACACCCGCCTCAGCCCCATATCCAGCTCGGCCTACCTCGACGGCGGCAGCACCTACGAATCATCGGTCATCACCAAGGCGTACAACCTCGGTGAACCCATACCCGACAAGATTGGTTACAGCATCCAGATCGCGCTCGATAACCCGTACACTTCGAGCATCGGTGCCGCGCTCTCGTTCTCCACCAACATGAGCGGCTCGTTCACGAGCATCGATCCAGCCATCAGCATTCCTAATACCCAGAAGTACTTGGCTGCATACAACCTCATCAGCCGTGGACGCTGGAACACCATCCAGTTCAAGATCAACACCACCAACGGAAGCCGACTGAGCCTTCAGTCCACGATCCTGTCCGGGTTCGTTGATTCCGTGCGGCCACAGCAATGACGCCGCACCCCACCATCATCGCCGCTGCCAAGCTGCTGAAGGAGAAGTGGCCTACTTGTTCCACGTGGAACAATGACCAGATCCTCAACTGGATCGGAATCTTCAACGCCAAGAAGCAAATCGGGATCGTGCAGGATGAGAATGGCGAATGCTGTGGAGTAGGAGCCGTTCGGTTCCTGCATTCTGCGGAACAGGCGGAAGACATCTACGCCAATTACCCCGACGGCCACATCGCATGGATCGAGATGGTGGCGACAACCAAGCCGTTGGCTGTGCAAACCCTGTGGTTGGCCATGAAGAACATGTGCCCGCCGCAGGTCACCAAGCTGGGAGGGGTGCGGAAAGGCGTTTCCCGTTTGTACGATTTTCAGCGGTATCACACACTTCTGATGAACAGGATTTGATATGGGTGGAACATACAGGGCACCAGACATGGCGGCGGCGAACCGGGAAGCCGTGTACGCCCAAATGGAAACCTTCCCGATCATTCGGGAACTGGAACTTGCTGGCCGCATGGGCCAGAAAGGCAGCTACATCGTCCTCGATAAGGAGGGTAATCCTAGGCTCGATGCGTCCGGCCAGCCCATCACGAGAGCTTACGATTTTACCGGAAGCGGCGACGTTGATCTCAGTCGCCAAACCGCCCTTGAACTCGCTCGGATAGCTCCCGAGCTGGCCAAACTTCAGCTTCAGGCATCCACACAAGATGTGGGTGGCGGCAGAAATCTAGGCCAAGCATTTGCCCGTCAGCGCCGCGCTGAACTCGAAGCCCTAGATCCCACTCGCTTCGGGCTCTACGAAAAATTCTTGGAGGACATGAGGCAGGGAGCTGCTCAGGAGGCACAAGCCGTTCCTGAAGCCCCCACCTACGAGCGTGTCGGAATGCCTGCCGCGCCGCAGGATGTCGGTTCTGCGGCCCAGATGCGTAGGGATCTCGAACGCCAGATCGCATCCGGTCTGGCCCAGGCAGGGACGCTCGATCCCGCCATGATGCGAGCCGCAGAACAGGCCGCTCGCGCTCGTGGAACCGCCACCGGCAACATCCTCGGCAACCTCTCCGCATTCCGCGAGGCCCGCGCCGTCAACGAGGCGATCTCCAACGCGGATGTTCAACGCCGTCAGCAAGCTCTTGGCCTACTCCAGAGCGGTCAGACCACGAGCGATGTCGCCAATCGACAGGCTCAGGAGGCGTTCCAGAACATCCTCGCGGCCACCGGCCAGAGAAACACGGCGGCGCAGCAGACTTTCGCAGGCCAGATGGCTCAGCAGCAGCAGCGGCAGAATGTGGGCCAGCAGAACATCGCCAACATCCAGTCCGCCCTGGGACTCCAGCCGATCGTTTCGCAAGCCGCTCAGCTCGGCGGTCTCCAGCAGGGTGCTTCTCCGTTCGCACCTCCTCAGCTCTTGCAAGGCCCTCAGATGGCGTCGCCGGGGCAGCTCATGCAGATGGGATCCAACTTCGCTCTTACGAACGCCCAGAACCAGTTCCAAGCATCGCAGGCAGGGTCTCCGCTGGCCATGATCAGCGGTATCACCGGAGGCATCGCAAACCTAGGAAGGTCATATTCTGGATTCGGACTTGGAGGCTGATCTATGGCTGAAATCGGAACGCCACTCGACACGCTGACCGAGCAGACCTACTGGGTCAAAGGACGAAATCCTGATACCACGTTTGAGTTCATCGGAGAAGATTCGACGGAACCCATCTCTCCGTTCGAGCGGTATCTGCTCGCGTTGGAAGACCTTCAGCCCCCGGTGTCGCTGAACTATGCACCAACGCAGACGGTTTCATACACTCAACCAGACCTGCGAAGGGCATTTCCACCTGTCACGCCTTCCGGATACGCCGAGCCTCCGGTAGATCCGATGAGCTATTACGAACGCCCCACAACCATGGCCACCGGAGGCGGAGGTGGTTTCGACAACTTGGGCGGTGGATTCAACAGGACTCAACCTGCAACAGGAGGCGGTGTTGCAACATCAACACCCACCAAGACGACCACAACCTCTCCATCCACAGGGCAGGTGTCATACAAGCCTGGAGAATATGATCCCTCCACGGGAATCGGTGTCGTCTATTTGCCTGGTCCCGATGAACAGGTCACAAGTCAGCAAACAGCGAAGCAGACTACCTCTCCGTGGGGAACAGCCGTTGTTCCGGGTGGAGGAGGTGGAGCAGGAACAGGAGGTGGAGGAAGAAGGGTTGTCACCAATCCAGATTCGCCATATTTCGGAATGGAATATGGAACTCCTGTGCCTAACATGCCTGGAGTTAAAATTGGGGACTATTTCGTAGATAATGACGGCAGGGTTTATGATTGGGAAACGGGATTTGGCCCTGCAACCAAACTCCCAGACACCCCTCTTGTTGGCCCACGTTTCGAGACCGATCCAGTCAACGTAACGATCCCGGTCGATACAAAGCCACCTGTCGTCACGACTCCGCCTACCAAGACGGAGACCACTACACCACCTACCGAGAAAAAGACTGAATACGTCGTAGTCAGACAGCCTACCACTCGAACGAGAGGAGAGCCGGAAACATTCACTCCTTTTCAGTTCGTCGAACCCACGTTCACGCGGCCTCCGCTGACCGGACCGTCGATCACCAACAGACCGATCACGGTAACTCCGTTCCCCGAACTCACCACCATTCCCACCGATACCCGCCGGGCTCCGGAGGCCCTTCTCAGGAGCTTCCGCGACATCAACTACGATCCCGAGGAGATCCTCGCAGCCGCGATGCGGAGCATGGGCGGGCGCATGGCCCGTCGGTCCATCCTCAACGAACTCAGCTAACGATCTATGGCTACACCGCAAAACTACTCGGTTGATCTCGAAGCCGCCGCTTCACGGCGGATCAATCCGTTCCTCAAGGGCCTGACCATGCTGACCGGTGGTTTGGCTGGCGAGTTCACCGGAACCAACGAGCAGATCCGCGAGCGGAACAGGGCTCGCCAAGCGCTGCTTAAGGAGGAGATGGACAAGCGGGATGAGCAGCGGGCGATGGAGCGTCAGTTGATGATCAACGCGCTTCAGTCAGGAGTGGGCCAACTGCAAGGTGCCACGCTTGAGGAGAAGATGGCTGACTTCAGAAACAAGCAGCTTCAACAGAGTATCATCGCATCTGAGGCTACAAGATTTGGGCTTGGCCAGACTACTGGTCCTTCACAGTTTGAAGCGGATCCATTGTATCGAGCCACTGCTGCAAAAGCTCAAGCCGAGATGGCTAAACGCGGCGCTGAACTCACTCAGACCCGTGATATCAATGCCGAGGAAAACCGTCAGTTCCTCGAGGGCCGAGGCGTGACAATACCCGCTGGAGCCACGGCTGGCCAACTTGAAGCTCTTCGCCGCACTGAAGATATCAAGATGCAGTCGGCTATTCCGTTTGAGCAACGTGGAGAAGTCGCCAAAGCCGGTTTGAGAAGGTTGCAATCTCTTGGTGCCTACCCGTCTCCGATGGACGTTTCCAAGATGACGGCTGCTCAGGCTATTGCCGAGGAAGAGCCTGCTTCCAAGCAGTACGCTGAAAGCAAGCGTACATTTGCGTTTCGTGAACGAGAGCAGGCTGAACAAAACGCTGTTCGCGGATTCATGCAGGAAGCTGCCAAAGAAGCTCCCGATCAGACCAAGTTGCAGGAGATGTTCTACGCTCTTCCGGTCGATGCCCAGAAGGATGCTCGCAATCGCCAGATTGCCGGTGTCACGAGTGTCGCCACTCCCAAGGAGCGTGAACAGCTCACCAAGTATTCAGGATTGCTTTCCAAGGCTCAGACCCTCGTTGGAAACATCTCCGAGTTGGCCAAGAGCGAGGATCTGTCCAAGGTTTCGCAGGATAACTTCAATGGGTTCACTAGCTGGCTTCGCGGAGTTACCAACAAGTACGGCACAGAGGATCCAAAGGTCGCTTTGCTCAACGATATTGTTCAGCAGTTCGAGCAAGTCGTTGCTGGTACTCGGAAAGACCTGTTTGGCGCTTCGCTAACTGGAAACGAGTTGGTTTCAGCACGTTCTCAGTTTGGTGATCCCAATTCCGCGAACTTCCTGCGTCGAATGATTACGTTCTTGGATGGGGTGCTCACCAGAGATGTTGTACAGGAAGACTTCAAGGACTTCGGAATCCAAGTCCCTCAAGCTCTTGAGAAACGCGCCCAAGAGGCTCGTGACGCTTGGATGAAGGCTCGGGAAGGATTCAACTTCGGAGGAAAGAAACAGGGTCTCAGTGCTGATAAGGAAGCTCGTCTTCGAGAACTCCGCGCCAAGAAGAACGCTCAATAAAATCATCCTATGGCTCAACTTACCGCCGCAGAAGAAGCTGAACTCGCAGCACTTGAGGCCGAACTTGTCGGGCGCGATACCGTTGATGAGTCGCAAGCCAGACAGGAACGTCTTCGGATGATGGCCGAAGCTCGCGGAGGCGGCGTGTCTGCTGGTCCAATCAGCCCGCAGGCCACTGCTACTGGTCTTCGGTACGGGCTTCCTCTCGCAGCCGGTTTTGCCACCGGAGGTGCTAGCATTCCTGTGATGATGGGAGTTGGAGCAGGAGCTGCGGGTGCCGGCGAAGCAGGAGCCCAGACCGTCGAGAAACTCGCTGAAGGACAGGAATATCGTCCTGGTCAGATTGTCGGAGCGGCAGTTCGCGGTGCCGCGCCGATGTTCAAAGAAGGACCAGGCAAAACAATTCTCACATCCGGATTGACTGGCCTGCTTGGAGGTGTCGCAGAAGGAAGAGTCAAAAGCGTTGGATCCGGTGCCAGAGAAGCTGGCGTGTCAGCACTTGGACCCGCATTCGTTGAAGCTGTAGGAGGCTTTGGAAGAAACCTTGGAAGGTTCTTCTCAAGAGGCGTTTCAAGGGCTGAAGACATCGAGCGAATCGGACCCGGAGTGGAGGCCACTGTAGGCCAAGCATTCCCCGAGCTGGCTGGTCTCGAATCCCGTGTTGCTGCTCAGACCGGAAGCCAAGCACTCAAGGAGCGACTCAATCAGCAGGCCGAGGCAATCACTCGTGCAGTGGTTGGGGTCTCCGGGATGCCCGCTGAGACGTATCCAGACATCGTTCGCCGCGTTGCTTCGACCATGAGCAACATGGATCCGGCATCCATCGAGAGATTGGCCAATGAGGCGGATGCGGTGAACACCGCTCGCAACGCGGTCGAGAAAGCTCGCACCGGAGCCCAGAAGAGCCTGCTTCAGGAATCGCTCTCAGAGGCTGAGAACGAGTTCCGCAAGCGCATCGATCTCGAAACCATGGCCGGTGGGATCAAAGCGGGCGGAGTGCAGCCGTTCCAGTCGGCTGCGATGGGCCGAGAGGTCGAAACCGTGTTCGATGATGCTCGCAAGGCGTTCTCAACCAAGGCAAACGAACTCTACACTCCGGTCAAACAGTTCGAGAACGATCCGGTGTTCACTCTGTACACCAAGCCTTCGGCTAACGTGAACTCTGTTCAGGATGAGGTGCTGGATGTCCTTGCGAAATACCCACAGCTCTCAAGTGGAGCACAAGGTGCTCAGTTCACTCCATATTTCTCTCGTTTGCAGTCGATCCTTGAGAACCGTAATCCCGCATCTCTGAACGAACTGCGGGCGATTCGGGAGAACCTCTACGCTGCTGCGGATTCAGCAGGACAATCGTTCGGCACTCGCGCTCAACGAGACATCCGCAACATCGCCAATCGGATCACCGAGACGATCGACTCTCAGGCTCCTTCAGCGTTCGGGCAGGCCAATGCAGACGCGTTGAGAACTGCCAACGACTTCTACTCCAAGTTCCGTTCTCGATTCGACGAGTTCGGAGTCGCTCAAGCATTCAAACCTGAGCGTATGGAGACCGCTCAAATGGCTGAATCAGTTCGTGGCCGCGTCGCCAAGCAGGGTGTCGAGACTCCGGCGTTCCAGAACGCCATCACGCTCCTTGATGACCTCAAAGCGGCTGGCACTCAGGGTGTCCCAGACTCCAAGAAGCTGGCCGACATCACGCGATCTGGAATTGTCGATCGCTCGCTCAATGCCGAGACCAGAGAACTGAACCTTCGCCAGCTCGCAAGCGATCTGAACAACATCGAGCAGCAGAGTCCTGGCGGGTTGGCCAAGCTCGGGTTCGGAACCACTCAGGAACTCAAGCGATTCGTGCGGTTTGTCACCGGACTTGAGAACGCCGAGAAGGTTGGCCCTGAAAAGATCGTTCAGCTTCTCAACACCGAGACCCCTGCTGGCTTTGCAGTCGCCTCCAGGGCCGTTCAGACGCTTCCGGACGTTGCCACCGTTGATTCGGTCATCTCTGCTCTCCAGAAACGCGCCACGAGCGGTTCTAAGATGGCCAAAGAGACGCTTGATTCTGTCCGTGCCCGCGAAATCGAGGACCTCCTGCTCGAAGTGCGCGGTGGACGACGCGGAGCCGCCACTGGAGCCGTCGGCATTCTCGCAGACCCGACTGAACGAGCCCGTATCGAGCGAATCCTTGGTCCCAAGCTGCTTTCGGACATCGAAAAGACGTTCATTCCGGGCTTTCGCGTGATGGAAGAGGCCCGCGAGGCAGCAGGCCAAGCAGGATCAACCGTTCGTGGTGCTGCATTTGAACGTGCAACGCGAAAAGCAGCCGAATTGCCGGTCCAAATTGCGGCAGGAAAGGGCGCTAGCGGTGTCCTGTCCATGCTCAGTTCAATGGCCGATCTCGGAACCTACGCACTCGTCTCCAAGGCGATCGCCAAGGGAGCGGGTGTCAGCGGCATGCGATCCAGACGCGATTTCTTCAATGAAATGGCCAAAATTGCAGAGCTTCCACAGCCCTCGCAGTTAGCCGCTCTCCGCCGGTACGCAGGCGAAGACGAGATCGAGAAATAATTTCTCAAGAAAAAGTTTGCAACGGTAGGCAACACGGTCCATTCTTTGGTCCGTGAGCGTAAAACTACTCTCGATCAAAGAGATCGCACAGGCACTCGGGACTCATCCCGAGACGGTGCGTCGATGGATCAGGGATGGTCGGCTTCCAGCAATGAGAGCAACGAAGCGCACGATCCGTGTCCGCTCCGACGTAGTCGAACAACTCCTCAGAAACAACGGCAAATGAACAACGCAATCGCAACGACAACCGCTGATCCATCCGCAGAGATGTACAGCAAAATCGCAGACCCAATCACCGCCATCGAGAAGATGGGCGAGTGGATAGCATCATCCGGCATGCTCGGATGCACCAAGGTCGAACAGGGCAAACTCATCGCGTGGCAGTGCGCCGCCGAGAAGAAGACCCCGTTCGATTTCAAGCGCGAGTACCACATCATCGGTGGCTCCCTCTCCATGCGCTCCGACGCCATGCTGGCCGGCTACCGCGCTCGCGGTGGCAAGGTGCTGTGGAAGCAGTTCGACACCAAGGCGGCAGTCGCTGTCTGGAAGTACGACGGCAACGAGTGCGAGATCGGTTTTACCACCGAGGACGCCAAGCTCGCTGGCTTGCTCCCCGCCAAGCCGGGTTCCGGGTGGGCCAAGGATCCGGGTGCCATGCTCCGCGCCCGCTGCATCAGCAAAGCGATCCGCATGCTGGCCCCAGAGGTCGTCGCCGGTATCTACACCCCCGAAGAGACCGAGGACTTCCAGCCCACCGCATCCGAGGTCGCTGTCACTCCCACCAAGGCGTTCGATCTCGTGGCCAAGCTCGAAGAACTGTTCGAGTCCCGCGAGGAAGATGTGAACGCGCTGCTGCTGAAAGCCGGTCGCATCAAGGAAGGCCAGACCTTCCGCGATCTGGATGACGCATTCGCCAGCAAGTACATCAGCAAGCCCGATCTGATCCTGAGCAAGCTGCCCGTCATCGTGACCCCCGAGACCATCGTGACCACGGAGGTGACCCCGTGAGCGATACACCAATCAACGACGGCGGACCAGCGTTTCCTAGTGAGGAACAAATACGCTGTAACGGTGAAGTCTGTGATACCCGCAAGTTCACTGGCATGACCCTCCGAGACTACTTCGCGGCTGCGGCATTGCAGGCACTCATTTCCTCAAGATCCTGTACGTCTTTTGACGAAGCCGCTTTTTCCGCATACGAAGCAGCCAATGAAATGATCGCATTTAGAAAGCAAGACGAATGAGCACCGAGGTAATCCACAACATGCCGTCGGCCATCTACCACGGCACCAAGGCCCTCTCCAAGTCCGGCCTCGATCAGTTCAGGCGGTCCCCCGCCCACTTCCGCGCATGGCAGGACGGCAGGACCAAGGACGAGTCGTCGCCCGCCCTTGAGTTCGGCACCGCCGTTCACATGGCCATCCTCGAACCCGACCTGTTCGCGGCCACCTACACCGCGTTCTCCGGCGATCGCCGCACCAAGGAAGGCAAAGCCGCCTACGAGGCTGTCCTGTCGTCCGGTCGCACCCCGCTTAACCAAGAGCAATGGGACAACATCACCGGAGCCGCCGCAGCGGTTCACGCTCACCCCGCCGCCGCCGCATTCCTCCACAACATCCAGACCGAAGTCTCTTTCTTCGACATTTGGGACGGGGTGAAGGTCAAAGCCCGAATCGACGGTCTCGGAGGGGACTACATCGTCGATATCAAAACCACCCAGGACGCATCGCCAGTGGCCTTCGGGAAGTCATGCGCCCAGTTCCGCTATCATGTTCAAGCCGCGTGGTACCAGCGCATCACAGGCATCAACCGCTTCGTCTTCATCGCCGTCGAAAAGGAAGCGCCCTACGGTGTGGCCTGCTACGAACTCGATCAGCCGGCCATCGACCTCGGTCACAGCATCATCGAGGAGCAGCTACGAACCTACGTCGAGTGCGAGCAACTCAACTCGTGGCCCTGCTACTCGTCAGCCATTCAATCCCTCTCGCTGCCCGCGTGGGCGGCTCGTCAGTCCGACCAACAATAACAACACCAACAACACCACATGAAATTCAAAGTCGATCGCAGCCAAGCAGAAGTGAAGCCATTCCCCGGACCCGGGGAGTACACCGTCGTCATCCACTCCACGAAGGACGAGGGGCTCGACAAGAACGGCAACCCCGTCGTCGTCCTCCGATACAAGGGCGCTGGTGGAGAGGTCATCAGCGACCGCTTCACCCTCAAGGACACAATGATGTGGCGGCTTCAGGCCCTCATCAGCGCCACCGAGGCCGACATCAAGGACGGAGACGAGTTCGATTTTAGCATCGGAGGAGCCTTCCAACGGTTCCTCCAAGGCTTCGTCGGGCTCGCCATGGGCATCGTCATCGAAGAGGAGAAGTACACCGACAAGAACGGCGCGGAACAGACCGCCCTCCGGGTTCGTCGGATGAAGAAGCTACCCTCCGACAACGACATCTAACCCACATCAAACAAAGCCCCCCGGAGTGTGCAAGCTCCGGGGGGTGTCAACGAGTAGTCCTTAAACCAACAAAGCGCAACGACACGCTATGCACACCAAAGATTCATCCGAAAACACGCGAGCGCAAGCGTTTCTGTTGCGCCCTTACCAGCAGCGGGCAGTCGAGTGGGCCATACACAGTGCTGGTGGCGGACTCATCATCGCACCTGCTGGCAGCGGCAAGACACTCATCGCTTCATCCATCATCAAGTACGCCGCCGACAAGGTTCCCGGAGTCAGCTTTGGATGGCTCGCCCCAACCCGCGAGACCTGCCAGCAGGCCGTCGCATCACTCAAGGCCGTGGGCGTGGATCCGACCCGCGTCGAAGTCCGGTGCCCGCACGAGAGCGTCGATTTCTCCAAGAAGGCTGTCCTGATTGTGGATGAAGCCAAGCATGCGCCAGCAACCACGTGGCGAAAGATCATCGAGTCATGCCCAGGATCTGTCTTCGGATTCGACGCAACGCCTTGGTGCGATGATCCCGAGCGAAACGAGATCCTACGCAAGCTGTTCGGCGATACTCAGTTCGAGATCAGGCGCGAGGAACTCCAAGGAGTGCTGGCCCACGCGACCGTTCATCTGTCCAGCGCCTCTGACCGATTCTTGGAGGATCGGATCAACGATCGCATCGAGAAGCTCTTCAATGAGCGCAAACGCTACATGCGGATCCGCCACGAAGAACTTCGTGCGATGTGCGCTTGGGAATCGATCACCGAGATTGGCATCTGCGAGAACAAGACTAGGAACGCGATGGCGATCATGTTCGCCAACTGCTCACACGGTCCCACGCTGGTCCTCGTTCCAAGGGTGACGCTCGGCGAGGAGTACGCCCGCATGATAGAGGGATCCGTACTCGTCCATTCCAAGATGAAGAAGTCGCTTCGTAAGCAGGCCATGGATGACTTCCGGGCTGGAAGGATCACGAAGATGATCGCCACCTCTCTGGCCGACGAGGGCCTGGATCTTCCCAACGTCCACACGCTGGTCATGGTGTCCGGTGGTAGAAGCGCACAGAAGACCATCCAGCGGGCAAGCCGTGCGCTGCGCCGTGCGCCGGGGAAGGATCACGCAATGATCTACGATTTCACGGACAAGTTCCATCCCATGGCGATCGCTCACTCGAAGAAGCGGATCAAGTGCTACAAGGAACTCGGATGCGCGATAACATGAACACCGCCCTGACCATCGTCTCCATGGCCGTGCTGATGCCACTCTGCGTGATCGCAGGCATCTACGTTGGCCACACTCTCACCATCAAGTCCCAGAAAACCACAACCAATGAGCAATCGAATCGTAATCGCATGTGACCCAGGCGTGAACGGTGGGTTCGCGGTCCAGACCAAGGACGGCATCCTCCTGTTCCCAATGCCCGAGTCGCTTCCAGACATGGCGCAACTCCTCACCGGCTTCAAGCTGGCAGACTCCCACCTGTGGATCGAGAAGGTGCCCAAGTTCGTCAGCAAGCTGACCCCGGCATCCGCAGTCGCCACGCTCCACGAGAACTACGGCATCATCCAAGGACTGGCCTACGCCACCGGCTACGCGCTCCACCGAGTCGAGCCCAAGGTCTGGCAGGAACCCCTCGGCCTCGGCGGGCGCAAGGCATGCGCGACTGGTCCTGAGTGGAAGCGCAAGCTCAAGTCCAAGGCCCAGGAACTGTACCCGCACCTCGATGTGACGCTCGGGAACGCGGACGCCCTTCTCATCCTCCACTACGCGAACGGGGGTGGACGATGAATCAACAAGGAGATCCCTACGCGCTGAGCAAGAAGGCCGCCGGAGAAGCGTATCGGGCAGCCAAGAAGGTGAAGCTGCCGGGTGCCACCGCATGGAGGAGAGCAAAGAAGAAAGGAATGAAGTGACCAAAACAAAGTCCAAGAAACGATCACTAAAGCCTAATTCAACCAGCGATCTAGTAGGCGCTATGCGTGTTATCACTGAGCATATTGCGGTAAAGCCACTGTCAAATGACGACAAACTGGTTGTCTGTTTTTTACTGAATGAGGTCGCAGATCGGATGTCGGCACTGGTTGATTTAACTGTTCGCCAAAACAAGCGAATCCAAGAACTGGAGGCATCCAAATGAAACGCCCCACCATTGGCGAAAGCCTCACCATCCTCGGCTGGGCGGTGCTGGCCCTCGGTCAGTTCGCGCTCTACCGCCAAAACATGAACCCCGACCCGCGCATCCTGGTTCAGACCACGGGCGACGGGTGGTCCGTGCTGAACGACGGCACACGGTCCAATATATGGATCGTGTACACAAAGAAACTGCAGACCCCCACAAACGGGTACGTCTATGCGACCTGGGACAAGGAGGCCAAGCCGTGACTATCGAAGAAACAAAAGAAGCCATCCGCGTGATGCAGGCATTCGTGGATGGGAAGGAAATAGAAATGTATTCGCCAACATATCTTATGTGGAAAGCAGCACCAGGTCCATCTTGGGACTTTAGCAACTTCGACTACCGCATCAAACCTGTCGCCAAGATCCGCCCGTGGACTGCGGATGAAGTGCCGCTTGGTGCGTGGATCAAATCAAAGCATGATCATTGGAAAAGCCTTATCCTTGAAGTCGATAAATTAGGAAAGATTTGCGTTTATGGCGGTACTATTTTTCGTGAAGCCGCATTGGAAAATCACGAACACAGCACCGACGGCGGCAAAACGTGGCACCCGTGCGGTGTGATGGAGGAGGCCAAGCCGTGAGCAATACACCGAGGAAGGATCATCTGGTCAAACACGCTCCGATTGGCCTCCGCCCAATTCCGGCATTCGATCAAGCGGTCGAGTTGGTCGATGCACTCGAACGCGAACTCAACGCGGCCAACGAGCGCATCGAAGCCCTCAACCGTGGCAACGCCGCTGCTGAGAAGATCCTTTGCGAGGCTGCTGGCGTCGAATCCGGGCGCGACGTCCTCGAATGGATCGTCGCTGCCAAGGACCGCATCAAGCGGCTGGAGCACGGCATCGCCAAGCAAAACCTCGAGATCGAGCAGACCTGCGGTCGTGTGCTCGACTACCCGTGGTTCAAGGACGATGAGAAGAACTTCCCCGGCGCGACCGAGAAGGACGGTGTGTGCGTTGGGGAGCACGTCGCCGAGACCATCGCGGCCGAGCTGGCGCGGAAGTACACGGAGGCTAAGGACCGCATCAAGCGGCTGGAGGAGGCTCTTGAGGCCACTGCCAAGGTCATTGGACCTCCCGGCAAATCAACATGGGTTACAGACGACGAACTCAATAATGCGTGGGAACTGTATCTAAAAGCGAAGGAGGCCAAGCCGTGAGAACCGTACCAGACAAATGCCCATTCTGCGAGTCTCCGATCATGGTTCATGGCGGAAACCTGCTGAGGTCGGACAACTGCGGATTCGCTACCTACGAATGCCGTACCGTTTACGATGTCGAACTGGCTGACAATCAATGGAAGCGGGCAGAGCAATCTATGGCATGTAAGACTCGTGAAAATCAACTGCTTACGAAGCAGCGTGATGAAGCGCGAGAGCGCATCAAGCGGCTGGAGGAGGAGCTGGAGCGGACCAAGCAGGATCGGAACGCGATTGCTAAGAACACCCGCGAGCCGCTGCTGTTGCAGCTCGATCATGCCGCCGAGCGCATCAAGCGGCTGGAGGAGGCGGGGGATGAGCTTGCTGGAAAGCATCTATTCGCTGTTCACACATACGACAACGCTAAGAAACATGTCGCTGAGTGGTACAAATCCAAGGAGGGGAATCCGTGAACCAAGAAGAACAACGAGTAGCTATCGCAGAAGCGTGTGGATGGAAGGATGCTGACCATCCCGATGTAATGAAGTTAAAGCACGGATGGACCATGCCAGAGAAATGGTGCATGGATCCAAAGGGAGTTTTGCGGTTCAACCATGATAGGCCTAACTATCTCAACGACCTCAACGCGATGCATGATGCGGAGAACTCACTAACGACATCGCAGATGACCATAATGAGCCAATATCTACACAGGCGACTTGGTATGCTGTGGGGATTCGCAACCGCATCCCAACGCGCAGAGGCATTCCTGCGAACCATTGGAAAATGGAAGGAGGCCAAGCCGTGAGCGCATTCTCAACCCTCGGCATCATCCTGCTCCTCACATTCGCCGCACTGGCATTCGGGCTTCTGATCGCTCTGGTCGTGCTCATCCAAGAGCTTGGCCCACTGGTGAGATGGTTGGGAAAACTGAAAAGGAAGGAGGCCAAGCCGTGAACCATCTTGTTAACGCCAACAAAAAGGTCAGCAAAACCCCGCGCACAGACCGGCAGCCGTTTGTCACCGTGGCATTCACCGAGTTCGTGAAGGCTGGATTCGCCCGACAACTGGAACGCCAGCTTGCCGCTGCCAACAAGCGGATCAAGGAACTGGAGGCCAAGGTGGACGAACTCAACGAATTCAAGAAATGGCTGGAGGGACGATGAACAATCCAATCGACACTGTTGCATTCGTGTTCAAGCACCGGAAGACCGGACAAGTCGTTGTCACATCTGGAAATGAACCGGATTGGGACAAGGAGCAATGGGAGCATACCGCCACCATCAACGCATGCCTAGCCATCCAATACCTCATCAACGTCAAACCGAAGGAGCGGAACCGATATTTGAGTTCACTGACCGAGAAGATATGAAACTGCGACCGATCAAGTGGGTCCACGGACCAGAGAACGAGCCGATCTTTTCCGAGACGGTGACAGACATCGAAATCGTCGATGAAGTCGGAGGCGAGTTCGTCGAGGTCCAACAGCACCATGATGGCTACGGCAAGATCGGTATTACACCCGAGGAATGGCCAACACTCCGACGGGCTATCGACAAGGCGATCAAGCAATGCAGAGAGCCGAAATGAAACCCATCCTCCCAGAATGCCGCCCAGGCCAACGGCGATTCCACAAAGTCCCCGACCACATCAAGGCAATGATCCTCAAGGAGCATCCAACAATCTCCTACTCCGAACTCTCACGGAAATACAACCTCTCAAACTCCGTACTCTGGTACATCCGTAACAACGTCAAATTCCCAAGTAAGTACAAACACAAATGAAAACCTCAGATGCCATCGTCAAGGTGTCCGAACTCAGAGCAAAAGGATACTCATACACACAAATCGCCCGCGAACTCGGATTCACAAAACAACGAGTAGGCCAAATAGTGGAAGCTCACCGCAACCAATCCCGATGGGATCACGGCCTGTCACAACGCAACCGATCAATCCTCAAAGCCCTCGATATCACCGACCGTTTCGCAGCCATGCTCGCCATCGAGGAAAACAAATTGGCCCCATACAAGTTCAAGAACTACGGCAGAAAATCATTCGCCAGCCTCTGCCAATGGCTCGGAATACCAGTCAAACCATTCTCCAAATCCATCACATGCCCAAAATGCCAACACCACATCAATCTCTCCTCCTCGTAACCACCTCATTCCAAATCGATTACACCTCACTGACCACACTCCAACGACACGCCACCAAACTGGGATTCAAATCATGGGGACACTTCCTTCGATTCCTATGCACCACTCATCCAGCCACGACCTCGTTGTGGCCCTCAACATCCTCGCGTCCGAAATCCAGTCCGAAGACGGTGCCTCAAACGCCGTCTGCTTCGAGGCTTCAATCCGCATCCAACAACTCATCGCGCTGACCAAGGAACTCAGCGACCACATCCTGGCCAGCCCCATCCATCACCCCAAATGCACCGCCAAAACCAAGGGCACCTACTGTAACTGCATCCTCTCTCGGATCACACCCAACCAATGAAAACACCGCGCCGCGAACAACCATGGTACGAGGCCCGCCTCGAAACCAACTCCAAACCCGGACCCATGTCCAACGCCGAACGATCCGCCTTCACGCTGGAAAACCGACGCATCCTCGATGACGCTCCACGCCTCATCGCCTACGGAATCGCCAAGGGATGGATCAGCTACCCAACCAAGAAAACCCACTTCCAATGGAAACCGATCGACAGTTCGTCAACATCCACAACCCTGCCGTGGTCGTCACAGTCCTCGGGCACGGACAGTATCGCCTAGGCGAAACCCGACGCTCCGTGACCATCTACGAACGCAGGGGCGCTCTCTACGTCCGCAATACCGAAGAGTTCAACCGCATCTTCAGGCTACTGACCAAGCCTCAGTAGTAGGCCAACCAGCAACGAATCAACGACATGACAACGCTCCAACGAGCGGAGCTTTGGCTCGCCAAGGTTCCGCCAGCCATCTCCGGATCCGGAGGACATTCACAGACCTACACCGCCGCCGTGGGCCTCGTCCACGGCTTCGGCCTTTCCACAACCGACGCCTTCACGCTCCTGTCGGACTGGAACCGCTCCTGCCAGCCGCCATGGACCGACCGCGAGCTGCTCCACAAGATCCGCCAAGCCGACGAGAAACCGCACGACAAGCCACGCGGGCACCTGGCCAACACCTCCCAACCGCTCGACATCACCCGCGTGACCTTCAAGCGACCCACGCCGGTAGCCCCGGAGCCCGGCGCATCAGAGTTCCGGCGCTTCCTCGAAGCCTGCTTCGCCCAGGGCGAGACCGTATGCATCTGCGACAACGTCTCCGAAGAGGACGGTAGGCCACTGTCCAGCGGGTCGTTCATCACCCGCGAGGAATGGCTCGCCCGCCACGACGAACCCGGTGCCGGGATCCTCGGACCCGAACGACGCGGAGTCTTCGTCCGGATCAACCCGTTCAAGCCCAACCTCTACAGCGGATCCGACAACGACGTGTCCGCCTACCGCCACGTCCTCGTCGAGATGGACGAACGCCCCAAGGCCGAACAGGAGAAGGCCCTCCGCGACACCGGCATGCCCATCTCCGCCCTCATCGACAGCGGCGGCAAGTCCATCCACGCATGGGTCCGCGTCGATGCCCCAGACCGCAAGGAATGGGAGGCCCGCCGGGATCTCATCTACAACCTCATCCCCGGCATCGATCCCAAGAACAAGAACCCCGCACGGTTCTCCCGGCTCCCCGGAGCATTCCGCAACGGCTGTCCTCAACGCCTGATCGCCACTCAGATCGGTCCAGAGTCATGGGCCGATTGGCTCAGCGACCGCGAGACCGCCGACGACAAGGCCACCATCGTCACGGTCAAAGACCTGATCTGCTTCGATGAAGACAACGATCCGGACAATCTCATCGGTAAACGGTGGCTCACCCGTGGCTCATCCATGATCATCTCCGGGGGCACCGGCATCGGGAAATCCTCCCTGATGATGCAGATCGTCATCCGCTGGGCGCTCGGCAAGGACTTCTTCGGCATCGCACCCGTCCGCCCGCTCCGCATCGGTATCGTCCAAGCCGAGAACGACAAGGGCGACCTCGCCGAAGCCTTCAAGGGCGTCATCAAGGGGCTCAAGATGGCCACCGATGACATCCGCATCCTCCAGGAGAACCTCCACTTTCGCACCGAATCGGTCCGCACCGGGGACGCATTCCTCGCCTACGCCACACGGTTCATCACCCGATCCAAGCTCGACCTCATCATCGGCGACCCACTCTTCTCCTACTTCGGTGGAGATTTGTCGGACCAAGGCGAGGTCAGCGTGTTCTTGCGCAACAAGCTCCAGCCCATCCTACACCAGACCAAGGTCGCATGGATCTGGATGCACCACATCTCCAAGGCCCAACGCAAGGACGGCGAGCCACTCACCACCATGGAACTCGCCCACGCCGGGTTCGGATCCTCTGAACTGGCCAACTGGGCGCGGGAGATCGCGGTACTGGCAGAAGTAGGCCAGTCGAAGCCTCGACGCTTCCAACTGGCCTTCTGCAAGCGGGGATCGCGCCTCACGGCATCGGCACTAAACCTTCAGCACTCTCCCAACGGAATCGTGTGGGACCAGTGGAACCCGATGGTGATGACAGGGGCTCAGTTGAAGGAACCGAGTGGTAGGAAGGGAGGTTATCCCAAAAGGCGGGGTCCTTAGTCGCTTCCTGCAATTTGCGAAAGTTTTCATCCTTCTCATTCTCCAACTCCAATCGCTTCAGCTCCTCGGAATTTACATCCGGGGAGCTTTTCTCTTCCTGAACCTCAGCCTCGGATTCGGGCTCCTCCTCCTCCCTCTCGCGTTTGCGCGACCGCTTCCGCTCCAGTTGGCCAAGCAGACGCTCGTGCTTCTTCACCGAGGTCTTCAGATACGCGACATCACGCTTCAGATCGTTGATGGTCCTCATGAGCAGCGATACCTTGTCCTCATCCTCCATCGGCACCCAGTCACACCCACGCCACTGCCGATGCACCATGTCATACACAAGGACTTGCGACTTCTTGTTCCGCATCGAATTGAACGCACGGATCGCCCGGCCAAGCTCACACCTCAGGTTGTCCTTTATGTAGGCCAGAACCTCGGACCGATCCGGGTCGGCATCGTGGCGTTGCGGGGGCATCAGCCGGAACATCGACCGAAGCGTGGAACCATTCTCCAGATAACTCATAGCAGGAACAGAATGCGTCTTGCACGATTCACGGTCAAGATAAACGAATGTTGATTTTGCAGCGCACCCCAGAAAGTTAGCATAGATCCCCCTACCTCCCTAAGAGGGAGTCTTGTCACTCCCTCTTCTTAGGGAGTTAAAAACCGCAACGCCGAGACGCTGCGGGGGCGTTTCAAGACGCCCCGCGCTCGGCGGCGGTTTTTCAGGACCCTCGGGTGGATGGGTGGAAGTGGGGGATTGGGTGGCGGGGTGTGGATGCCCCGCAATCGAGCGGGAAGGGGTCTAGGAGCGCGTTTGATGCCCGTGGAGTGTGTGGATAGCGGATAGTAGGGTTTTGAAGGCTAGAGAGGCGGTTGCTGGGACGACCCCGTTTCCGAGGAGTCGCAAGCGGTCCACCCGATTGGAATGCCCATCATCACTTCCACGAAGGACGGGGACAACGGGCCACCTAGCGGTGTCGCCCCAGATTGGCCAACTGGTTCCACAATGGGAGCAGCCGTCATTGGCGCTGTAGTAGAACGGATAGGTCCACTCGCCACATCGATGACATCGAGATTCACCATGGTCGCATCCGCACCCACCAAAGACAGCCTGTCCGCAGGATATGCAGTGCCACTCCCCATCGCCGTCCTCAGCTCTCCGCGCCGTGCCATCGCTTCCAGCGTCTTGGATTGCTGACTTGATCCGTTCAACCGAAAACTGTCCTCGTTCGCACACGGTGTCGGTAGCAACGATGAAGACTCGGTTCCTGCGATGCGGCGCACCGCATTCCTCCGCGCTGAATATTCCCCACGAACAGCGGTAACCCACCTCTTCCAAGTCGCTGATGACGCTGGAGAGTCCCATCGAGATGTGGCCCTCCACGTTTTCGAGAAAGATAATTGCAGGTCGAATTGCTTCGACCCCTCGCTTGATATGGGGCCACAGATGCCGGGGGTCGTCATCACCTTGTCGCAGCCCAGCATGGCTGAATGGCTGGCACGGATATCCCGCACTAAGGATGTCCACGCTTCCGTGAAACGATCCCCACGGGAAATCCCGTACATCAGTCCAGATCGGAGCCGATTCAATTTGGCCCGCTTCCATTCGCGTAAGTAATACTTCGATTGCGAATGAGTCGATCTCCGCATAAGCAACCGTCCGCATATCTCGGATAACTCTGCTAAGCCCAAGGTCGATTCCTCCGTAACCGGTGCAGAGACTGATGTGCGTAATTGTTTTGGTACTATCCATGCTCCCATAGTGTTAAATGTTTGAGGCCACCTCCACGCCCACAAGCTCCCACCCGTACCGGTGCGCGTCCTCCTCCGCAGCCTCAAGCGCCTCCGCCATCGGCTCGTGGTAAGTATCCTTGTCCACCACAACGCCGCCGCAGGGCTTGCGGAAGGTCGCCACCAGCCGCTCCGGAGCGATGAAGAAGTCCGACTCCTCCCCGTTCATGGTCACGCCATTGGTCCACGTCAGACCGGTGCAGTCCCCGTTCAGGACGCACTCAATCAGGAACCCGGCAATCACACTGCCACGCGTCGGATCGAAGATCACCCGATACGCACCGTTCTTCCAATGCACCGTCTTGCCGGCCAGCACCGCCTCTTTGATCTCGTTGAGTTTCATGTCGTTCGTTGGTTCGTTGTTGCGCGCCCACCATACCGCTCCATGCTCAGGCGTCAAGTGGGAAAATGTGGGGAGGAGGAGGGATTTCTTTGGACCGCTCCATCCACGGGGAGAACGGCGCACCATCTTTGGCCCACTCGATCCCGCTCCATCACCCGGTGCCACGGCATTAGCATTTCTAATTTCCGAATTCCGAACTTCGTATGGGGTATGGGCGGGCGGGGCATAGCCCGGCATGAGCGGCACATGAACGGGTCGGACATGGCGAGTCCGATGGGGGGGTAGGACATTCGATGTCCGATAACCTGGCGAAGGGGGAACGGGGGGAGGCAGGGTCCGGAAGGGGGCAAGGGGGAAGGAAGGGGGAGGAATGGGGGAGGAATGGGGGAGTGTGGCCCACTAGGAAACGAAAAGCCCCGCAGGGGTGAACCTACGGGGCGCGACGGGGAACGGGGAGCCTTAGGCGCTGGCAATGCTCCCGGCTAGGGCAATGGACACCATTGCACCGGCGCACAAGAGACCGAGGAGGAGCCAGCCGAGGGCGCGAAAAAGGTCGTTCATCGGCTCAGAAGAGTTGAATGACCACTCCGCCTTCGAATTCCACAACCTGCGTGTGATCACGGAGCCACTCCAGCGCCTCCTCCTCATCCGAGAACTCTTGGCCGTATTCCTTCGAGGCAAGGATGGCGCTGTCATGCTCCGCCCATTCGCAGCAAATTCCAACGGGGTCTAGCTCAAGCTCCACCCCACAAGAGTCTTCGTAGTCTTCGAGGTACTCAAAGAGCGCGAAAAGAGCGGGGCGGGAGAATTGGGTTTCCCTCCCGCAGGCGCGGAAAGCTTCGACGAATTGGTAACTGGTTACTGTGGTTTTCATGATGTTTTGAATCGGGCGGTAATTGCCCGCCAGATGCCACGGAGTTGCCCCCATGGCACCGGACGGAGAATCAATGCGCGTCAATCGCACGGCCCTGACGGGCTAGGTCGAAGCAATCGAACCGTTTGAACAAGTCCGCGAACCGTTCCCACTGCCACTCCGACGGCGGGCGCACCGGTTCAAGCTCTCCGGACTCGGACACCGTGCACAGCACCGGAGTCAATCGGATCGATGAGATGAGCACCTGAGATTGCACGTTAAACGCGAAGTCGGGGCACCAGTGTCCAAGTGGCCCGCCAATGGTTCCCATCGTCTGGGTTGTCTCGAATCCCGCGCCGATTGAATCCAAGAACTTGAACGCAGTCTCCCGGTCAAAGATACCGGACATTTGAACATCCGAGATGCATGCCCAGAAGGCCTCGCGCCCGAACTTCTCTTTGAGCTTCCGGCAAATCTGAAAACGGGTTTCCCCGCGCACATTGTCCAGTCGGTCAAGGATGGCCCGTGGGATCGAACCTTCCTTTGCAAGATAGTTGTACTCCGAGTCGAAAGGTTCCGATGGTTCGACCGGAAGTCCGGGCCATTCCCGCAGGACATCCGGAAGGGTTGTCTCGCAGGGATGCCACTCGCACAGGTCCGGGTGCTCACCTGAGAAGCTGGCGACGATTGAAAAGCCGAGGCGGTACTTCACAGGACACCTCCTTTGTTAATGACCGCGAAGGCGCGGGACCCGTCACCATCCCGGCGAAGATCGGCGGTGGATAAGTAAAGGTATTCGCCGTCGTCGCATTTGACCGAACGGAGCCGAATCGTCATGCCGAGCATGCAGCGGATGCGAGCCTCACGGCGGACCGCCCGCCGCGCTTCACGATAGGTCGAGGCCGTCTGGGTCGAGGTGTGGTTGTAGTGGATTGAGTATTTCACAGGGCACCTCCGATGATGAGGTGAAGGAAGCAGAGCGCCAAGGCGGTGATCACAAGCGCGGCCCCGATGAGGAAGGCGAGCGCGTACAGTAGGGATTTGAGGGTTTGCATGGTGTTTTGGAGGCTCCGACTAGTGGGAGCACGGGCGACAGGATGCGACAGGAGACGACGGGAGTCAATAGGAAACGACAAAGTATTTCAAGGGGCATACTTTGTGGGGCAAAGTGGGGGAATGGCGAAGGGGAAGGAAACGGCGGTCATCCAGGTTGAAAGGGGGGAGAAACCTAGGCTCCGGGCAAAGCCGGAGAAGGGAACCAAAATGCGCCTGTCAGATGATGTAAAAAGGAAGGCGCTGGAAGCGGCGCAATACGGGATGCCGATCGATCGCATCGCAATCTTGTGTGGATTCCCCGCTGGTAACCAAACGCAATGGGCCCGATGGATCAACGCCAACCCGGCCTTCCAGATGGAACTTGACCAAGCCCGGGCAGAGGGGGAATTGACCCTGCAGCGCCGCATCATCAACGGGGAAGCCAATTGGCAATCTGCTGGATGGTTGCTTGAACGGACGAGAGGCTACGTTGCCCGCGCACAACTCGAACACACGGGCAAAGGAGGGAAGGAGTTATCGGTATCGGGTGCCCTCCTCGGAGCCTTCGGAGGGAGCAAATAGACCACGGGGGGGGAAGGACCCCCAAGAGGGGGTGGGTGTTACTTGTATACCCCCTCCCCGCCACGACCCCAATTTTATGCCTGTCAAGCAAATCAAGCGGAAACGGTCCCCTTCGTTGGGGATGGGCTCGCATATTCCTGCGTGGAAGCAGCGGAAGCTCCTCGAGGAGGCTCAGCAGCTCAAGAACTTCCCGAAGATGATGCTTGGCCTACGTGATGTGTATCCGTGGCAGGAGGCGGTGCTGGGTGCGTTGAACGAGAAGCATGCGAAGGTGGCGTTGAAGGCTGCGAATGGTTCTGGCAAGACGAGCATGGTGGCCGCGAGTGCGGTGGTCTGGCACATGATTCGCTGGCCGGGGAGTCTGGTGGTGTGCACGGCTGGTGTGTACCGGCAGGTGGCCGACGCCCTCTGGCCGCATTTGAGGAAGATGATCAATGGGTTGGGTGGTGAGGAGAATGGGTTTTCGATCAAGGATGGTGAGATTCGGTATCTGTATCCGAAGAGGGTGGATGGTCAGGAGCTGGTGAGTCGGTGCATTGGGTTTTCGGCGAGCAACCCGGAGAAGGCGGAGGGCTGGCATGTGCAGGGGCCGAGTCAGGATTTGATGTATGTGGTTGACGAGGCGAAGGCGGTGCCGGACGGGATATTCCAGTCGATGGAGCGGTGTCAGCCGACGCGGACGTTGTTGATGAGCAGCCCGGGAGGCAGCAGCGGCTATTTCTACGAAGTCTTTCGGCGGAATGATGGGAAGTGGCAGACGTTCACGGTGACGGCGTTTGATTGTCCGCACATCCGGAAGGAGTGGATAGATGAGCAGATGGCCCGCTGGGGCGAGGGTCATCCGTTGGTGCGGTCGATGATCTACGCGGAGTTCATGGAGGATGACGGGAGTCTGACGGCGGTGAGGACGGCTGACTGGCAGAGGGTGGTGAGTGGCCCGCCGAAGGAGGAGACGGATGGCCACCGGCTGACAGCTGGGTGTGATTTCTCAGCCGGCGGGGACGAGAGTGTGATGGTTGTGCGCCAGGGGAACACGGTGAAGGGGCTGGTTCGTTGGCGGGACAAGGACACGATGGCGAGTGTGGGGCGGTTCATCGCGGAGTTTCGCAAATGGAAGCTGAAGGCGGAGGATATCTATGCGGATGTGGGTGGGATGGGGATTGTGATGTGCGACGCTCTGCGAGCCGAGGGTTGGGATGTGCGGAGGGTGAATTTCGGGGAGCGGGCCATACGGGATGATCAGTTCGTGAATCGTGCGGCGGAGATGTGGATCGAGTTCGGTCGGATGGTGGAGGAGGGGAAGGTGAATCTTGGTCCCGTAGGGACGGACGAGGTGCTGCTGCAGCAGTTTGTGAGCCGGAAGGTGCGGACGAATGGGAAGGGGAAGTTGACGCTCGAAGGGAAGGATGAGTTGCGGGCGAGGGGGTTGAACAGTCCGGATCGGGCGGATGCGGTTGTGTTGGCCTTCTGTGGTGGTGGCGGGAAGCGGATGGATGAGTATTTGAAGGCCGTGGGCGAGGATGGGCGGAGCCTGTTGGAGCGGATGGAGGATGAGCTAGGACCGATTGAGCCGGAGGGGGTTGCGCTTGCGGGTTGCGAGGTGGGGGGATAAGAGGAGGCGAGATATGATGAGTGACAAACAGCGGAGTGCTTTGCAGGGGCAGATCGTGATGGCTGTCGAGCAGCGGAGCCCGTGGGAGCTGCGGCAGACTCGGTGGTACGAGTTGCGGCACCATGGGTTGCGTCGGACGAACAAGCCCTGGCCGAAGGCGGCGGATCTGCATTGGCCGCTGATCGATACGGCGATCGAGAAGCTGAAGCCGCTATTCCTCCAGCAGGCGCTGGGGATGGATGTGGTGGCCAGCTTTGTGCCGATGCGGCAGCAGTTGAATGCGTACACGAAGGTCGCGGAGGACTGGTTCAATTATAAGATCCGGGAGAAGACCAACTTCGTGGATGAGGTTCTCTCGTGGGTGGATTACACGCTGATGAGTGGGCGTGGGGTGATGAAGTGTTTCTGGAACCCTGGGGACAAGCGGGTTGGGTTCGAGGCGGTGGACCCGATGTATTTCGTGGTGCCGCCGTACACCACGGATTTGCAGGATGCGGACTGGGCGGTGCATGTGATGCCGATGAGCGTCAATGCGTACAAGCGGATGGCTGGCCAGTTCGGGTGGAAAGCGGACTCGAAGACGATCGAGAAGATCAGGGGGAATCCGCAGGAGGATGACAATATCCCGGGGGCTGCGGAGGAGAATGATGCGAAGCAGTTGCGCGAGGGCATCACGTACACGAGCAACACTGATGGGGTGATTGTGTGGGAGGTGTATCGGAAGCGGGATGACGGGGTGTGGGAGGTGTATCTGTACAGCCCGGCGGCGGTGGATCTGGATCTGCGGGATCCCATGGAGTTGCCCTATGACCATGGCCAACTGCCCTTCGTGGATTTCCCGTATGAGATCAAGGACAAGGGCTGGTTCAGCCCGAGAGGTGTGTGCGAGATCCTGGCTCCGTTCGAGCTGAGCATGACCTCGATGTGGAACCACAAGCACGACGCGATGACGCTGTACAATCGCCCGTTGTTCCGGGCGGAGCGGGAGTTGCCGAACAGCATCAATCTCAGGTTTCAGCCGGGTCAGATATTGCCGTACGGCGTCGCGCCTGTGCAGATGCCGCAGCCTCCGGTGAGCTTCGATCAGGAGCTGAACCAGACCAGAGCGGTGGCGGAGAACCGGATCGGGAGCCCGGACTACGCGATGGGCAGCGTGATGAGCGGCGGGAGCGATCGCCGGACCGCCACCGAGATCCAGAGCATCAACGCGCAGGCGATGCAGAGCGGCGATCTTCGGGCGCGGCTGTTCAGAATGGCTCTGGGCAAGCTGTACCGGCAGGCGTGGGGCTTGTACGTGCAGTACGATAGCCAAAGCCTTCGCTATCGGTTCGCGGAGGATTCGCTCGAGGCGGACCCGGTGGCGCTGCACGATCAGTATGAGCTGGAGCCGAAGGGCGGGATGGACATGGTGAGCCGGCAGATGATGGTGCAGCAGGCCATCAACCGGAAGCAGTTGTTCATGAACTCGCCCTGGGTGGATCAGGTGGAGCTGGACAAGAGCATCATGGAGTTGGACGACCCGAGTCTGGTAAAGCGATTGCTCCGGGATCCGGGCCAGAAGGCAGCGGACGAACTGGAGGACGAGACCAAGACGATCCCGACGCTCTTGGTTGGTATCCCGGTCCCCGCGAAGCCGGGGCAGAACTATGCGGGCCGGATCGGGGTGCTGATGCAGTACCTGAATGGCGCCATGCAGCAGGGGCAGGTGATGAGCCCGGTGAGCAAGAACGCCTTCATGCAGCGGATCGACAGCCTGTTGCAGGGGTATGAGCAGGTGGCGACGAACGAGGCGCGGAAGCTGCGGAAGGAGATCCAGAAGTTCTTCGAGAGCACGGGATTGCTCGTTCCCTCGCAACCCCCCGCTCCTGTAGCTGAGCAGCCGATGATGCAAGGATGATGATCACCGTGACCTGTAAGGATTGTCGGTTCTATTGTGTGGACGGAACCTGCCGCAGGTTCCCGCCCGCCGGAAGACCGAGTTGCTGGCCCACCCTCAATGCCAACGACTGGTGCGGCGAGTTCGAGGCCAAGAAAGCCATGATACCTCACGTCGAAATCAATATCGCGCCCACGACTCCCAAGGAACCGGAGCCGGAGCCGATCCTCATGCAGAAGCTGGATGAGGGTGTGCCGCCGAAGATCCGGTTCCAGCGCAAGAAGCCGGTTGTGGCCGACCTGAACGAGATCCAGGAATCACCGCTCTTCAGCGGAGGGGAGGGTTAACCCATTTCCCAACATGAAAAAGAAATCCAAGTTCAGCAAACTGGCCAACGAACTCCGCAAGGAAGGGGCCGATGATCCCAAGGCCCTCGCCGCGTGGATCGGTCGCAAGAAACTCGGGGCCGCAGAGTTCATGCGCCGCGCCGCCGCCGGTCGAAAGAAGGCCGCCAGCAAGTGATGATCTCCTTCATCGCACGAGCCCGCGCCGCGTGGACGTTCACTCGGCATCAGCGGTGGGTCGATCCACTTCCGTGGCGCAAGGAAGACGCCAATGCGCTGAACACTTTCTTCAAGAGCGATACCGGGAAACGCTTCCGGGACGCTCTGCTGAACACCGTTCTCATGCAGAACGCTTCAGCCATAACTGATCGAAACCATTTGCAATACTCATCAGGTTTTGCAATGGGTCAGGCCAGTCTTGTGAAGGTCATCGAAGTGATGGCCGACCAAGAATCAATTACGGGGCAGGATGATGATCCGGATTCTGCCACGAACACATAGGATCAAAGTTGCGGTTGTTGGTCTGTGCGGGCCAGCAAACGAGTAAAAGCACAACATGCCAGATGATACACTGAGTGCCGATGCAATGCTCGCATTGGCCAACGACTACGATGCCGGTGTCGATATCGACAGCCAGCCAAAGGAGCAGTCTACAACAACCAATGAGACAGCTCCGGTTGAGCAAGAGTCCTCCGATGCGGGGAACGCCGGCAAAGAGGTCGATGGTGGCGAGCAGGAGGTAGGCACCAAACCAGAGCCAGAAGCGAAGGCCGAGAAGAAGACCGAGCAGAAGGCTGAGAAGGAGAAGAGCAGCAGCAAGTTCGCCCAGGAACAGAACCGAAAGGCCAAGACCTGGGAGCAGATCAACGCGGAGAAGGAGGCCATCAAAGCCGAGAAGGAAGCGTTGAAGCGGGAGCGGGAGGAATGGGGCAAGCAGCGGGAGCAATCCACGGCTGCGGAGACCAACTCTTTCCGCGATGAGAAAGGCTACACGGCGGAGGACTACGAGGCTGCGGCCAAGGAGTTCGAGGCCGATGGCGATTCTCAGTTGGCCAAGGCAGCGCGAGCCAAGGCCGAAGGAGTCCGCAAGTCTGCAACCGAACGGCAGCAGAAGGCGCAGCAGGAGAAGTTCGCAAAGGCGTGGGCCGATTCCTACAACCGGTTGTCCGAGAAGGAGACCTGGTTGAAGGATCAGAACAGCGCCGAGTACAAGCGTACTGTCGAATTGCTCCAGAGGGTGCCCGTGTTGCAGTCGATGCCGGATGGACTCGTCCATGCGGTCGAACTGATGAAGCTCCAAGACTCAGCAGCAAAAGCGCAGTCGATCGAGGCCGAGAACAAGGCTCTGAAAGAACAACTCAACAAGCTCCAGCAGAAGACCGCTATTGGTAAGAGCATCCCGGCAGGACAACTCAAGGCTGAGGAGAAGGATTTCTCCAAGCTATCTCTCAAGGAGCAGAGGGAGGCGCTCTTAAGAGCCGCCAGAGAGTTCGATCGGGAAGCAAACTGATAGCACAACCACAACTCAAATATGCCCATCACTACTTCCGGTTCAACCGGCATTCAACTCCAGTTCCAGAACTACTTCAGCAAGGAGCTGCTCTCGATCGTCCAGCAGGAGACGATCCTCGATCAGTTCGGAATGAAGGCTCCGATCCCCAAGAACAATGGTAACAAGGCCATCACGATGTTCCGTTTCGGAGCGCCGAGCATCGGCAGTGTTCAGAACCTGACCACCGCTGGTGAAGGCACGGCCATCAGCTCCGCCAACTACCGCGCCCTTGTTCTCAACAGCCTGAGCAAGACGCTCTCGCAGTACGGTCAGGTGATCGGTTTGACCGACATCCTCCGCGCCACCGACCTGTTCAACAGTCTCCAGCAGGCCACCAAGACCTCTGGTCTGGACATGGCCCTCTGGGTGGACTCGGTGATCCGCAACACCCTGATTGGCTCCAACCTCCTCGCGAGCAATGGTTCCATTGGTTCCGCCGCCGAGGGTGCTGGCACGTTCGACAACTCCGACGCTTGCGGTAACAACACCTCGAACGCCAATCCTGGCCCTTGCGTGTACGGTAACCCCGCTACGCTTGTTGCTGCCAACCAGACGTTCACCGGACTCAGCACCGACACGACCGCTGCCAACACCACGATGACGGCGTCCGCCGTCCTCGATTCCATGACCCGCCTGAAGCGCAACCGCGCCCCGCTGATCAACGGCGGCTACGTGCTGGCCACCGATCCTCGTGTGGCCCGCGACCTCATGCGCGACAGCGACTGGTTGAACGCCTCGAACTACGGCAACAAGGGCCAGCCGTTCTACAAGGGCGAGGTTGGCTCCATCTATGGTTGCCGCGTGGTCACCCAGACCAACTCGTTCGTCAGTCAGGCCAGCACCACCACTGAGAACAACAAGTTCGTGTACAACCCCGCTGGTGGCGGTGGTCTTACCAACACCTCGGACATCATCGCTTCGTTCTTCTTCGGCAACGAGGCGTTCGGTATCCCCGCTCTGACCGGTGATGATCCGTTGTCACCGCGCATCGTGATCACCGACACCCCCGACAAGTCGGATCCGTTGAACCAGCTCGTCACCGTCGGCGTGAAGCTGTACTTCGCCACGCTGCGTCTCGCCGCCGGTAACACCAGCGGTACTTCTCCTGGGAATATCAACCCGGTGTGGTACCTCGTGCATCGGACGAAGACCTCCTCCACGCTGTAATATGCGACCCAGGAAGACGGCCACCATCATGGTGATCGCCGTCGGCCCGAGGGGGCATCATCGTAAAGGTGGTGCCCCCTCTTCTCATTCCGCTTGCGGATGCGAAGAAGCCGACAACAATGCGCCCATGATTTCTATTCCGGTCGAAGCCCTTTCCACCGATATGGAGGATGGCCAGCAGGCCATGCCCGAGGTCGGTGATGAAGTGGTTTTGGACGATGTTCGCGGTATCCTCAAGAAGCTCGATGGCGGAGAAGCCTACATCGAAATCCGCAGCGTCAACGGCATGCCCGCCGAGTACGAGAACAAGGGCGAGAAGTCCATGGCCAACAAGGATCCGATGGACGAGAAGGGTATGCGGGAGATGGTCGAGGAGTACGACACCGAGATGGAGTCCTGATATGCCGATCTACACCTTCGAGAACAATGGTCGGACCATCGAGCACATCGCTCCGATGGGCACCGATTCTGTTGTCCTTGATGGGAAGCGGTGGACGCGACAGCCGGTGGCCCGCTTCGGGGTCACCGGTTTTGCCCGTGAGGCCGAACTCAAGGATCATGTGAAGAAGGGATTCAGTCGGATGGAAGACCGACACGGATCCCGCTTCGCGAGCACTTTCACCAAGAATCAAATCCGTAAGATCTGGGACATATGAGTGACGTAGCCAATCAGGCGATCCAGTATTCGATGGGGCAGGGCGGTTTCCAGCTCGTTACCGCCACCACGCTGACGAATGGCCCATTCGTGGCCATCACCACCATCGCCCCCACCACATTCAGCTCGATCTCAGGAAATGGTATCAGCGGAGCTTGGTCCACGGCGACCATCCCTGCTGGCATTACGCTTCCAGGACCGATCACGAGCTTCCAGGTCTCTAGCGGTCAGGTGATCGCGTTCAATGGCGTGATTCAATCGTGACACTCGCTCTCGGCACACGACTGGTATCGAACGGGGGTGGCAATGTTACCCCTAACGACCTTCCCGTCCTGCGCCGAGACCTGCTTCAGGAGGACGATTTCTTCGTCCTGCTGGAAGACGCCAGCAAGATCGTTTTCACCTTCGGCACCGCCGACCATCTCGACCTGGAGAACAACGATTTCCTGCTCCAAGAGGACAGCTTCAAACTTCAAATCCAATCCAACTGACCCATGCCTGACACCAAGATTACAGCCCTGACGGCAATCACGACCGTCGATCCAGCGGTGGACGTCCTGCCCATTGTCGATGTCTCCGACACGACGATGGCTGCGAGCGGCACCACTAAGAAGATCACCAGCAACCAAATCCTCGGAGCAGGCGGCACCGCCACCCTCGCCTCCGCCACCATCACCGGCGATCTGACGGTGGATACCAGCACCCTGAAGGTGGATAGCTCTAATAACAGTGTTGGTGTTGTAAATGCAACGCCGCTTACAGGAATAGATGCTGGTTTTGTTGTAGGATCTATTGGAACCGTTCGTCAAATTACGCTTGGATTGTTCAACGTGTACGCTCGCATGAGGGAGCGAGACAATGTTAACAATCTGTCTATTTCCACAAATATCAATGATTCTGGAACTAAAGACGATGCCACTAAGTCGTCTTGGAAATTGAGATTCGGTTCTGGAAATGACAACCTTGCTCTTCAACGCGCTCCAGTTGGAAGCACCACGTTTAGTGACTTGCTGATTATTGATTCGACAGGAGTTGCAACTTTCGGCGACGGCGCTGGCGGCACCCGAATGACCCTCAACTCCACGGGGCTGGGCGTGGGGGTTACGCCGAGTGCGTGGGCTACAAACCGTCGCCCACTTCAGATCGGCGGTCTTGCGAGTGGTGCGGTTGCGTTGAATGGTACTGCTGGATCCGGGGAAATTTTCTTCAATTCGTTTTTCAACGCTTCCAGCCAAAACATCTGTGTTGTTACAGGCGGAACTGGAAAGTACGACTTCAATGTAAGTACTGTCGGATGCCACACTTGGAGCATTGGAACCGGAACGGCTGGAAACTCGTTCACATTTACTCCAGCGATGACGCTCGACGCGAGCGGGAATCTGTTGGTGGGTCTTACCGCTGCTGGAACCACCGCTGCCAAGACTATCCAGATCGCCAACGGCACCGCTCCTACTGCCAACGTGACTGGTGGCCAGCTCTACGTCGAAGCCGGTGCGCTGAAATACCGTGGAAGCTCTGGTACCATCACCACGCTCGCTAACGCCTAACCCATAC
>Ga0209985_10000596_pt1 | contig 38546 bp, 32 predicted proteins | sample NOAtaG_FD_187305 | JGI IMG/M metagenome (GOLD analysis project Ga0209985, IMG submission 187305) | Freshwater lake microbial communities from Lake Erie, under a cyanobacterial bloom - NOAA_Erie_Diel6S_1000h metaG (SPAdes) (version 2) | ecosystem: Environmental > Aquatic > Freshwater > Lake ...
GAAGACCTCCTTGATCCACATAAAGTGCTGATTTTCTATTATAAAATCGCCTGCGCCTACTTAATCGCCGATAAACCAGGCCAGGCTATTGATTTCCTCAATAAAATCCTCAACGCAGAAGGAAAGGCGCTACGCGAAGACCTCCAGGCATATACCCAGCTCCTCTTTATCCTGGCACACTATGACCTCGGCAACTTTGAACTGCTCGATTACCGGATACAAAATGCCGCACGCTTTGTCCAGCGCATGAAAGACCCCAGCCTCCTGCAAAAAACTATGGTCCACCACCTCCGCGCCCTCCTGCGAACCTCTCCCCCACAACGCCACCAGACCCTCCAGTCATTTCTCGTAAAAATAGAATCCCTCAGGGCAATCCCTACTGAACAACGCTCCTTCATCTTCCTCGACCCCGCATCCTGGATCCTGGGAAAATTACACGACCGCCCGCTCTCTACCATTATCCAGCAACGATCTGACCCCTGAGCCCGTAAAGTTGTAACAAAAAAGATTTACCCCCCCATTTGATTTTCCCGAAAAAATACTTATTTTTGCGCTCCAAAATGTTTTAAAACGCAGAAGTTCAATTTTTATGGCAAACCATAAATCAGCAGAAAAGCGCATCCGCCAAATCTCCAAGCGACGGACTTCCAACCGCTATTACAAAAAAACAGCGCGGACTTCCATTGCAAAACTACGCGAGATCACCGATAAGACCGAGGCAGAACAATTCCTGCCTAAGGTTATCAGTATGATAGACAAACTCGCAAAGAAAAATACCTGGCATCCCAATAAGGCAGCTAACCTTAAAAGCAGCCTCATGAAGCATATCAGCACCCTGAACTAACCGGGGTCCTAATATATACAGGATCAGAATCACTCATCCGGCATACCAGATATACCGGCTATAAAGTGCATTATCCTGGTAATATCGCTAATCTGCCGATAGCTTCGCCTTCCGACCAAAAATTGCCTGTTCCGCAGGGTCGTCTTGTCCAACTATCAGTTCAAGGACGACCCCGCGGTCATTCTATTTCCGTTCCTACAGAATCATCCGGAGTAAAACGATCTTTCCGACGCATACTGCGCCTTTTTCGTTCGTATAGTCCTGTCAGGGCGATTTTATTTCCTATCTTTGCAAACGAACGTTCATTCGTTTGTTATGCCAATATTTCATGCCCTTAAAGTCAAATCCGTTTGCCGGGAAACGTCAGACTGCGTGTCCGTTGCCTTCGAGGTACCGGAAAGCCTCGCAGCCTCCTACCGCTTCCAGGCCGGACAGTACCTCACCCTGCGAACTACCCTCGGCGGGGAGGAAGTGCGTCGTCCTTACTCCATCTGCAGCAGTCCATCGGAAGATGGGCTCAAGGTAGCTATAAAGCATATCCCGGGCGGCAAGTTCTCCACTTTTGCCAACAAACAGCTCCGTGCCGGGGATATCCTCGAGGTCATGACGCCCATGGGCGACTTTCACGTGCCTATCGCCGCATCTAATCAAAAGCGTTACGTAGCCTTTGCCGCAGGAAGCGGCATTACGCCGGTAATTTCAATCATCAAAGAAAGCCTGCTCCGGGAAACAGGCAGTACCTTCACCCTCTTCTACGGCAACCGAACCACAGACGCCATTATTTTCCGCGAAACGCTGGAAGGCCTGAAGAATAAATACCTCCACCGCTTTTCCCTCTTCCATATCCTCAGCCGGGAAGACCAGGGCAACGACCTGCTCTCCGGCCGTATTGACCGTTCCAGGCTATCGCTCATCTTTTCGAGGCTGATTAAGGCCCGCGAGGTTGATGAATACTTGCTGTGCGGCCCGTTGGGGATGGTACAGGAACTAAAGGTTTTCCTGAAAAACGCAGGCGTCGAAGGGGATAAAATCCATATCGAGCTATTCAATGCCGGCCAGGAAGCCGAAGTGCAGGAAAAAGGTGGCCCATCGGAAGCAGGTACAGATGGGGAAACCCAGGTCAGTATCCGCCTCGACGGCAATATCCTTAATTTTACCATGGCCTCCAGGCGGCAGTCCCTGCTCGATGCCGCCATGACTGCAGGTGCAGACCTGCCTTTCTCCTGCAAGGGTGGGGTTTGTTGTACCTGCAAAGCCAGAATACTGGAAGGTGCAGCAGAGATGAAGCTCAATTACGCCCTGGAGCCCGAAGAAGTAAAGGCAGGATATATCCTTACCTGCCAGGCACGCCCCACGACCAACAGGATCAGCATTGATTTTGACCAATGATATCGTCAAGGTATGCAGGAAACTGAAAAAAACAAGAAACAGCTCATCCTGGAATCGGCCGCACGCCTTTTCAGGGATAAAGGATATGCGGCAACTTCCATGCGCGATCTCGCACAGGAAGTACACCTCAAGGCATCCAGCCTTTATAACCACATCGCGTCGAAAGAAGATATCCTGCGGGAAATATGTTTGGGCACAGCTGAAAAATTCCTGCTCGCCATGGACGAAGCGGAAAAGTTGCCCATCCCACCGGCAGGTAAAATCGAACACCTCCTACGCTTTCATGTAAAAATAGCTCTCCAGGACCCTACCTCTGTCACTTCCTTCAACGATGAATGGCGGCATCTCAGGGAGCCCTTTCTTAACGGGTTCATGACCATGCGCCAGGATTACGAACGCCGTTTCCTCCTCCTACTGAAACAAGGAATGGACACCGGAGAACTCGCCCATATAGAGCCCCGTGTAGCACTTTATACCCTCTTCTCTGCAATGCGCTGGCTCTACGACTGGTTCCGGCCCGGAAAAAGCCTTTCTGCCGAAACCGTTGAGACTGCGGTCATGCACCTTTTAATGAATGGTTTATTCAAAAAAGGTTCTTAAATTTCGGTGTTATCCGTTATTCCTTTGGCCATTCACCAAGAATAGCCCTTTTAAACGCAGTATATCATGAAAAAATCCTTTCTCCTCCTCGGCATTTGCTGGGCCATAGCGCTCCAGGCACAGGAACTGCCCCGCTTCGGCAAATGGCTGGACGGGGAACACTTTTCTTTGTCCCGCGATGGTGGCAAAAGCTATCTAAAAGTTCATGCACGCACTGGCAAAGAAGCTCCGTACCCGATACCGGAGGCCCTTTCCGCAGGTTTGCCGGAAGGTGTTATTGCCTCCCCGGCCAGCAGCTCAGAATCGCCCCTGGGCAACCAGCTCGCACTCCTGCATAAAGGCGACCTCTTCCTCTACGCCCGGGACGATAAATCCTTCCGGCAGCTCACGGCAAGCGCAGGAGAAGAAAAAACCCCATTGTTTTCGCCGGATGGAACAAAAATCGCCTATACCCGCGATCACAACCTTTTTGTATATGACCTCGGCAACGGTATGGAACGCCAACTGACAAAAGATGGTGGCGAGGATGTTTACAATGGATATGCCTCCTGGGTATATTGGGAAGAAATCCTCGGGCGCGGAAGTTATTTCCGGGCATTTTACTGGGCACCCGACAGCAGGCAGATCGCCTTCCTGCGCTTTGATGACCACAGCGTGCCAAAATTCCCCATCTATCACGCGGAGGGCAATGATATGACCCATGGATACCTGGAAATTCAACGCTATCCAAAATCCGGCGACCCGCTGCCCGATGTACGGCTCGGCATCGTAGCAGTACAAACCGGCCAAACGACCTGGATGGAACAAGACCCCGCGCTCGCCTATACCGCCTGGGTATATTGGACCCCCGAGAATAAAGTCCTGTTCCACCAACTCCACCGCGATCAAAACCTGCTCAGACTTTACCTCGGCGACCCCGCAACCGGGAAATCCACGCGTATTTACGAAGAGTCCCGACCTACCTGGGTGGAATTTTATCAAGACATCAAATTCCTGAGCGGCAGCAAGGGCTTTATCCTGCGCTCCTATCGCGACGATTGGGAAAATCTCTACCACTACGATTACAACGGTAAGCTCATCGCCCGGATTACCCAGGTGCCCTGGCGTGTCACTGGTATCGAGTTAGTGGACGAAACCTCCAATACTATTTTCTTTACAGGTACTGGTCCGGATCACGCCGGTACCGAAACCCACCTGTTTATGGCCCGCCTCGATGGCTCCGGATTCCGGCAGTTGACGCAGGGATCGGGCACCCACCGCTGCTCCGTCGCCCCCGGGGGGAAATATTTCTCAGATAATTTCAATCATTTCAACCATCCGGGCACCCTGGCAATTTTCGACTATCAAGGCAAGCAGACCCTTAAAATTGGAGAGAATACCTCGGATGCCAATACCGCAAAAGGAATTAAAGTGGAATTTTTCCGCGTACCCTCCACCGATGGCTTTGACTTGCCTGCCTACTGGGTACTGCCCCCGCAGTTTGATCCAGGTAAAAAATATCCGGTCATTTTCGATATCTACGGCGGGCCCAACGCCGGAAGGATTTCCAACAGCTACAGAAGTTATGCCAATGATAAGCTCGTCGAGGCAGGTACAATTTTATTTTCCGTGGACCACCGCGCTTCCGGAAAATTTGGTAAGAAAGGGTTGGACTATATGCACCGGAGCCTGGGCAAATGGGAAATGCACGACTATATCGAAACGGTAAAATGGCTGCGCACCAAATCGTTTATAGACCCCACCCGCATCGGTATCCGGGGGGGGAGTTATGGCGGGTATATGACAGCGATGGCGCTTACCTTTGGTGCAGACTATTTTACCCACGGCGTGTCCAGTGCCCCGGTCATTGACTGGCGGCTCTATGACAATATTTACACCGAAAGATATATGGATACCCCCGGAGAAAACCCCGATGGCTATACTGCAGGTTCGGTCGTGACGTATGCTGACCGCCTCAAAGGTAAGCTGCTCCTTATCCATGGCGAAATTGACGATAACGTCCATCTCCAAAATACCATGCAGCTGGCCAGTAAGCTTCAGGATCTGGGCAAGGATTTCGAAATGATGGTCTATCCCGGCAACCGCCATGGAATTACGGGTAAAAAACGCACACACTCCGCACAAATAGCAGAACAGTTCTGGCTGAAACACTTTTTTGGAAAGTAAACAGGGATGGCATTCAGCCGCGCCGCCGTTTCCAGCGACGGTGTGTCCAAAGCCAGTATTGAGGTGCCGCGAGGATTTGGTCTTCCAACATCCGCGTATGGCGTTCTGTGACTTCACCATTAGGGCTTTGTGCGGGGTGTTCGGCGACAAGCTCAAACCTTAGGATATAACGGCCCCGGCCAGTTTTTTCTGCATAACCAAAAACAACGGGATAGTCATAGCGCTGGCCAAATCGCTCGGCACCCAACATTACTGCTGTTTCCTGGTGCAGAAAGGTAGTCCAGTGGACCTGCTTGCTAAACGTTGGCGACTGGTCGGCAGCAAAGACTATGGCGAAGGGTGGACGGGTTTTGTTGTCGGCAAAAAACCGCACTGCATCGCCTTTGGGGATTAGTTCGGTACCAAACCTGGAGCGTGCCGCTTTTAGCTTTTTTTCAAAAAAGCGGTTTGACAGCGGGGCATATAAGGCTATTGTGCGGTGTTTGACCCACAGTGGCAGCATTGCGGCAATCCATTCCCAGTTATTGTAATGCCCGATCACTATAATGACACTCTTCCCCTGGTCATGATAGCGGTCCAACAGTTCGGGGTTTACGACCTGAAGGTGCTGCCGTGCTGCCGTCGCGTCCATACTCCAGGAGCAGATATTTTCTACAAGTAAATCTGCCAGATGGCGGTAAAATTTGCCGGCGACGACTTTTATCCGGTGATTGTCCCACGAGGGGAAAGCTCGGCTTAAATTTGCCAGTACCACTTTTTTGCGGTAGCCGGCGATCTGGTAAACCAGAAAATGCAGCGCATCTGCCAGACCATACAGGATGCCTGGCGGCAACTTTGAAAAGGGCAATAGCAAGAAGTAGTACAGGATGCGTTGCATGAAAGTAATGGATGCCGGCGTACCGCTGCCTCGGCACCGGTCACCGGATATCAGACTTATCGGGATAAGATCAGCATACAAAGCTGGTCTATCGCCGAAGTCCATTGAATAAATACCCTGGCTGCAGGAAGTTTTGCTTCCGGGGTGCTAAAATACATCATTTATGGATGCTGCACAATTCAGGTACTGGGCCCATCAGTTTGCCGACTGGATGGCCGATTATTTCGAGCATGTCGGGGAATATCCGGTAAAGCCTTCCCTATTGCCAGGGGACATCAAAAACCAGCTGCCTGCCCAGGCCCCTGAGCTGGGCGAGGATTTTGAACGGCAATTCGAAGATTTCAAGAACATTATCCTTCCCGGGATGACCCATTGGCAGCACCCCCGGTTCTTTGCCTATTTCCCTGCCAGCCGCAGTGCGCCTTCTGTACTGGCTGAAATGCTGACGGCAACCCTGGGGGCACAGTGTATGATCTGGTACACTTCGCCTGCCGCCGAGGAGTTGGAAGAACGTTGTATGGAATGGCTCATGGAAATGCTTGCGCTGCCGGGGCAATGGGCCGGCGTGATTCAGGAGACAGCTTCGGCGGCTACCCTCGTAGCCTTGCTGATGGCCCGCGAAAAAGCCAGTAGTTTCGGGGTCAACCAGTCCGGGTTCTACGGCCGGCCACCGATGCGGATATATGCTTCCGATCAGGTGCACTCTTCTATCCCCAAAGCAGTAAAAATCGCCGGTTTTGGGGAAGAACACCTCGTGACGGTTCCCAGCGACGGGAATTTCGCTATGCGCCCCGAAGCACTCGAAGCAGCCGTTGCCCACGATATCGCGGCAGGTTTACAGCCCATCGCGGTCGTCGCAGCAATGGGTACCACCAGTTCTACCGCCATAGACCCCATTGCACCTATCGGACAAATCTGTAAAAAATACAACCTCTTCCTGCATGTGGATGCTGCCTACGCCGGTACCGCACTGATCCTCCCCGAAATGCGCTGGATGGGGGAAGGCCTCGAAATGGCCGATAGCTTTGTCTTCAATCCACACAAATGGATGTTCGTCAATTTTGACTGCAGTGCATTTTTTGTACGCGATAAAAAACTGCTCCAGGACACCTTCAGTATCCTCCCCGAATACCTGAAGACCCCCCTCGACCACCAGGTAAACAACTACCGGGACTGGGGCATCCAACTAGGACGCCGCTTCAGAGCACTGAAACTCTGGTTTGTCATCCGCACTTATGGTATAGAAGGTCTGCGTGCACGCATCCGCGAACACATCCGCATTGGCCGGTGGCTTGCGGACGAAGTTGCTCGTCATGAGCATTTCGAGTTGCTGGCACCAGTGCCCCTAAACCTTGTCTGCTTCAGGTTCCGGCCCTCGGATATACAAGACGAAAGCCAGCTTAACACCCTTAACGAACAGCTTTTGCGTACCCTCAACGATTCCGGGGAAATCCTCCTGACCCAGACCAGGCTCAACGGTAAATATGCCCTCAGGCTGGTTGCAGGACAGACGGAGGCGTCTCTTGACGATGTAAGGAACGGATGGGCCCAAATCTGCAGGGTTGCGGCGACGCTGAAATAGTGCCTTTTCCGGCTGCCGACAGGGCAATTCCTATGCGCTACCTGCTATGCACAGAAAGGCTATTGCTCAATACCGGTAAGCAAAAGCGTTGATATTCATACCGGCCCCCACAGAAGCGAAGAGCAGAAGGTCGCCGCGATGCAGTTCATGTCCGGCGATTTCCCCGCGATAGACCATATCCAGCAGTGTGGGGATCGTTGCGACCGAGCTATTCCCCAGGTCATGGATATTCATCGGAGCGACCATCGGATCAACATCCCGGACACCATATAGTTTGAACAAGCGTTTTACGATTGCCTCGTCCATTTTTTCGTTCGCCTGGTGAATAAAAATTTTTTTCACCTCCCGAATATCGTCCACTCCTGCCAATTGAAGGGTGTGCATCATCGCTTCAGGGACGTACTTGAGGGCGTACTCATAGATTTTCCGGCCTTGCATTTTTATATAGCGGTGGGGGTCGTCCACCCCTGGTTTATAGCTACGGTCCATGTACAGGTAGAAAACATCTTCTTGTGCATGTGCCACTACTGCCGACGAAAGGATACCGCGTTGCTGTGCTTCTTCCACATATTCCAGCACGACAGCGCCAGCGCCATCGGAGAAGATCATCGCGTCGCGGTCATGCGGGTCCACGATCCGGGAAAGCGTTTCTGCCCCGATCACCAGGGCTTTCTTCGCCGTACCTGCCTTGAAATACGCATCTGCCTGGATTACCCCCTGTATCCAGCCCGGGCATCCGAAAATGATATCATAAGGAACACAGTAGATATTTTTAATCCCCAGGGCGTGTTTTACGCGGGAGGCAATACTCGGCAGCATGTCCGACTGGAGGGTTCCCGAGAGGATATCGCCAAAATTTTGTGCGACGATAATCTGATCCAGACTTTCCGGGTCAATACCGGCATCTTCGACCGCCCTTTGGGCTGCTATAGCCGCGATATCGGAAGTCCTTTGATTTTCGGCGGCATACCGCCTGGCCCGGATCCCGGTGATGGCTTCCAGTTTGGAAACAACCTCTGCCACAGGGGCCTGGATCTTTTCCTGGTTCTCCGAATAGAATTCATGCCCGATAAAATCCTCATTGGTCACCTCTACAGGAGGGATGTAGGAACCGATACCGGTAATCAGGGTATTTAACATAATCTTTTATTTTTTGGTGATCAGGGCTGATATATAAGTATGAGGGTGTGCAAAAGCCACTTTCACCGCCAAAAGAAGCTGGCGTCTCCAAATAATATTTGGTGTCAAAAGCACCTTTTTACACCACTCCTTATGAGACAGCATTACTTTTTGGCATGACGTCAGCCAGATGCTTCGCAAACGCGGCTTGGCTGCCCTGAGAAACGAATCACACACAAGGTAGAGGCAAGCCCGGAATTCCAGGAACGAAAATAATCGCGAATTACAATCCCCAAATGGGGAAAGGAATACGATCAATACCCTCTCGCGCCCCCATCGAACGCACGCGCATCGGCGGCCCCGTGTATCATTTTCTTTTCGGGATGTATGGAGATACCCATCACCGAGCCCTGGCGACCGCGAGTGCGTAGGCTGTGGCCCATCATTTCATATAAGCGGCGGGTATCCGGCGAAAATTGATATTCTTCCATGAAAGTCACATCGGGCAACCATTGATGATGGATCCGGCCTGCATCAATCGCTTCGGCAATATTCATACCGTGGTCAATGACATTGAGGGCGACCTGGAGGACGGAGTTGATGATTGTACGGCCACCGGGGCTACCGATGACCAGTACCGGCTTACCGTCTTTCGCAAAAATCGCGGGCGTCATGCTCGAAAGCATCCGCTTTTCCGGTGCGACCAGGTTGGGCGGGGTACCAATTTGACCTGTACGCGTAGTTACCCCGGGTACCGGGTTGAAATCGCCCATTTCATTATTGAGCAGGAAACCTGTACCATCCGCCACCAGGCTGGAGCCATAGCTGTATTCAAGGGTGTACGTCAGTGAGACAGCGTTGCCCTGCGCATCCACTACTGAAAAATGGGTGGTTTCTTCGCTTTCAGGTTTCAGATAGATATTGCCGAAACGAGCGGAATCACTGGGAGAAGCCTTGAACAGATCTATCCCCTGTCGCAGTTCCCGGGCGTATTCTCTGGACATCAGGCGGTCCAGAGGCATAGTGGAGTTGAAGGCCGGGTCGCCAATGTGCTCGGCACGATCGGCAAAAGCACGGCGCATCGCTTCCGTGAGCAGGTGCAGGTATAGCGCGGAGTTATGCCCGATCGCTTTGAGGTCATAGCCCTCGAGGATATTGAGCATTTCGATAAGTGCAACCCCTCCCGAACTTGGCGGCGGCATCGCCACCACCTCATACCCCCGGTACGTCCCTTTTACCGGTGCCTGCTCCACAGCTTCATAGCGTGCGAGGTCTTCTTCTGTGATCAGACCGCCGTGTTTTTTCATGTATTCAGCCAGCAGGCGGGCTGTTTTTCCCTTATAAAAACCGTCCCTGCCCTCTTTCTGGATGCGCTTGAGCGATTCTGCCAGGTCGGGCTGCTTCCAGAGTTCCCCGGGCTCGTACAGCGCTTTGCTATTTTTCAAAAAAGCCATTTTTGTCGCCGCGTACATCGGATGGTCGAGTTTTTGTACCTGTTGCAGGTATCCCTGCATATCCCAGGTGGAAGGGAACCCCTTTTCCGCAAGGTCAACTGCCGCCTGCAGCAGTTCGGACCAGGGCTTACTGCCCAGACGCTGGTGAGCCATCCAGAGTCCGGCCACCGTCCCGGGAACCCCTACCGAAAGAAGGCCTTCGTGGTTGCTGTTATCCCGGATCCTGCCATTTTCGTCCAGGAACATTTGCGGGGTAGCGGCCAGTGGGGCCTTTTCCCGAAAATTAAAAGTCGTCGCTTTGCCATCCGCACCATGATATACGAGAAATCCGCCACCGCCGATATTGCCGGCAGAAGGGAGCGTAACTGCCAGGGCAAAGGCGGTAGCCACTGCAGCATCAACGGCATTTCCTCCTTTGCGCAATACCTCGCGACCAGCCTCGGAGGCCAGATAGTGGCTGCTCACCACCATGCCGTTGCGCGCCGGCGCTGGCGTGCGGCCGCTCTGTGCACAGAGAAAAGGAAACGAAACCGTCATTAAAACCAATAACATCAAAGTCCGGGTCATATCTGCTTATTCTTTTTATTCACCAAATAACAATTTGAATTGAAGTTGTTCTACAAGGAAATTTGTGTCTCCGGCGGCAGAATAACACCCTGCGCCGAGCCTGGCGACAGGAATGATCGCTATAAATCCTGTTAATTCTGTATTAAATCAGGCATTAAATATAGGTGAAATTTCAAAACAGGTATTATTTTAGAGAAAAAATGCGCAAAATGGAAACCAATGCCCTGCCTCAACTTGATACCCCATATCCCATCACCACAGCCCAAAAAGCTGCATTCGGGCAAGATGGGCACATCCTTTTAAAAGGAATCCTTTCTACGGAAGAAGTGTCGGTTTACCGCTCGGTAATCCAGGACGCGGCGCAGCGTTTCAACCGGGAAAAGCGCGATCTTGCAGAGCGCGACACTTATGGAAAGGCTTTTCTCCAGATTATGAATCTCTGGGAGGTGGACGAATCGGTGAGAAAATTTACCCTGGCGAGTCGTTTTGCTCAAATTGCAGCGTCGCTGCTCGGTGTGGAACGGGTACGTCTTTATCACGACCAGGCCTTGTTCAAAGAACCTGGCGGGGGCCATACCCCCTGGCATCAGGATCAGTACTACTGGCCCATAGATACCGATAAAACTGTTACAATGTGGATGCCTCTGGTAGATATCACCGAGGATATGGGCATGCTCACTTTTGCCTCTGGGTCGCAGGAACTGGGTTTCCTCGGCAACCTCGCTATTTCAGATGATTCAGAATCGGTACTCGGTGACCTTGTAAAGGAAAAGGGCTATCCCATAAGTTATGCCAAAACGATGCAGGCAGGCGATGCCACTTTCCATGCCGGCTGGACCCTCCACAGCGCACCGGGCAACCAGTCACCTGTTATGCGCGAAGTGATGACAATTATCTTTTTTGCCGACGGTGCCAAAGTCAGCCCGCCATTAAACCATAATCAATGGGCCGACCTAAACCGATGGATGCCCGGAGCAAGCATCGGCGCTCCCATCGCCACGCCGCTTAACCCGGTTTTGTCCTAATCGGTGCATCCCGGGGTTATGTGAAAAGACTTTTTTTGGAGGGGGCTTTTTACATAACCCCAGGATACTGTCAACACACCCGCTTTCAAAGAAGATTCAGGTTTTTTCCTTGTACTCCATGTAAATTACCTGGCAAAAGGAACTATTTCTCCAGATAGGATGTTCTGCTGATTGTGCAAAATACTATGACTGTACAACCATCTTCTTCCATTCCAACAAGTCCGGCGCAAGAGGCTCAACCTCCCTCTGAGAAGCCCCCATGACGGTATTCATGGGACAAAAACGGCCTTCTTCCGCTTCATCTGTAGGCACTATCGGTATCTGCGATGAATTCTTTTTTGCCCCCCGATATTTTTTACCCCCCGAAAGTTGAATAGGCCGTTACGGGTGCTTTTTTGCTCCTGTTCCGGTACTGAAAATGAGTAGCACTTATTTCCTTCACTATTTATTTTTCAAAAATGAAGCAACGCATTTTTACCTTTCTCCTGATGGCCATTGCCCACTGCTCCACTGCGCAGATTACCCAACAAGCCCGCAGTCTGTTCCCCACTGTAATCGAAGCAGCGCAGGCAGCAGACAAAGGCTGGACAAACAATGCCAGTATTTCCCTGACAGGTGTCAAAAGGAATATGGTCAACCGCTTATGGGCCGATTTTGCCCGCAACCGTTTTGGCAGCAGGGTGAAATACGATCGCAAAACCCGTGAATTCGTTGCTTTAGGCGCAAATATGGGCAACGGCAATATAGGGCAGGTGAATCTTGTCAGCCAGACCGCACAATCCGGTAGGGACGTGCGCTTCAACTTGTCAGTGGAATACCCAGCCGCCGCATTGAACGGAACCTTTACCACAAAACGCGTTGCCGACACCCCGTCCATCCTGAAGGACTTTGCCCGTGAGGTAGAACGCGAAAAAGTCCGGCTTCGCATCATAGAAGAAGACCGCAACCTCCAAAAAATGGAGAACGAATTACGCCAGCTCAAAAATACCAACCTGCGCTATCGCCGCGAAATTGAAATGGCCGAAGCAAAAATCCTGAAAGCACGGGAGAATATCGTCCAGAACGAAAAGGATCAGGTCATGGCTGCAGACCGGATAGAAAAACAAAAAGGACTACTGGCACAGGTGAAAAGACTTTTCCAGCAACTTTGATTTTTTGTGTAATTTTGAAGTATGGAGTCTCCAAAAAAAAATCCGGAAGGCGGTAAAAAGAATCTTTCCCAGAGCGGGCGTAACCATCGGGAAGACCTCTCCAGCTTCGTATTTGGAAAAGTGCCTCCCCAGGCTATTCCCCTGGAGGAGGCCGTACTCGGTGCGCTCATGCTCGATAAAGATGCCATCAGCGTCGTATTGGACATCCTGGAGCCGGAAAGTTTTTACCTGGACGGCCACCAGTTGATCTATAAGGCCATGAAGCGGCTCTTTGAGCGTTCCTATCCCGTGGATTTACTTACCGTCACCGAGGAACTCAAGAAATCCAGCCACCTCGAGGCGATTGGCGGCCCCTATTATTTAGTCGAATTGACGAATAAGGTTGCTTCTTCAGCCAACCTGGAGTACCATGCCCGTATAATTTCCCAGAAGTTTATCCAGCGGGAAATGATTCGCGTCTCTACGGAAACCATCCGAAATGCTTATGAAGACACAACGGATGTGTTCGATCTGCTCGACAATGCCGAACAGGGGCTTTTTTCCATCGCCGAAAAGAGTATGCGCAGAAGTTATGACACCATGGGTTCGCTCGCAGGGAAGGCGCTCAAACAACTCGAAGCACTCAAAGATAAAAAAGAAGGCCTGACGGGCGTACCGACGGGTTTTACCAACCTCGACCGGCTCACCTCCGGCTGGCAGCCTTCAGACCTGATTATTGTTGCGGCACGGCCCAGTATGGGGAAAACCGCTTTCGTGCTCTCCCTCGCCCGGAACACCGCAGCTGATTTCAAAAAGCCCGTGGCTGTATTTTCCCTGGAGATGTCCTCGCTGCAACTCGCACAACGCCTTATCGCCATGGAAGCAGAAATCCCCATCTCCAAGCTGCGCAGCGGCAAACTGGAAGACGGCGAATGGCGGAAGCTCAAAACGGCGATCGAACACGTCAGCGAAGCACCTATTTTTATTGACGACTCCCCCGGCATCAATATCTTCGAAATGCGTGCCAAATGCCGCAGGATGAAGCTGCAGTACGATATCCAACTGGTGATTATTGATTACCTGCAGTTGATGAGCGGGGGCGGCGATAACCAACGCGGTAACCGCGAACAGGAGGTCAGCGCGATTTCCCGTGCCCTCAAAGGACTGGCCAAGGAATTGCAGGTGCCGGTTATCGCCCTCTCACAGCTCAGCCGCGCCGTAGAAGTACGCGGCGGATCCAAGCGCCCACAGCTTTCCGACCTCAGGGAATCCGGAAGTATCGAACAGGATGCCGATATCGTGGCGTTTATCTACCGCCCCGAATATTATCAACTTATGGAAGACGAGCAGGGGCAATCCAATAAAGGCGTTGCCGAAATCATTCTCGCAAAACACCGTAATGGTGCCACAGATACGGTCAAACTGCGTTTTTCACACGAAATTGCACGCTTCTCCAATGCCGACGACCCCGATTTCGGCGATTTTCCTAATGATGTCTTCAGGCTCGGCCCCACAGGAGACGGCGGTGGTTCCGGACCAAACTTCATCACCCGCCCTTCCCGCATGAACGAGGATGAGGATATCCCTTTTTGAAAAGAGGTTGTGTAAAAGGCTGGAGGCCTTCATTTGGCGACTGACGCCGCCAAGTAATATTTTGAAGGAACACTGTTTTCACGGGTTTTGCTTCGCAAAATCAGTGAAAACAGTGTTCCTTCAAAACTTTCTTTCGCCGCCGTAGGCGGTGGAATACGGAATACTTTTCACACAAGCCCATAAGACTTTTGAGACAGCCTTCAAATTTTACATAACCCCTTGCGCAAAGCGTATGCAGACTGGTGTGGGCATCCTTTTTTCCCAAAGAAAAATCAGTTCCCCCTTTTTCCCGATGCGAAACGCCGCAAGGTTATCGGAATTCTGGTTGCCGACGAGAAGCAGGCTACCTTCCGGAGAGATGGCAAATCCACGGGGAACCTCGCCACGGCAGGGGAAGATACCGATTGGGGTAAGCAGGCCATCCTTGAGGCCTACTGCAAATCCTGCGATGCTGTTATGCCCGCGATTGGAGGCATAGAGCCAACGCCCGTCGGGGGTAAGGTGGATATCGGCAGCATTGCTGGACCCCGAAAAATCTTCAGGCAGGGTAGCAAAGCTCTCCAGGGTATCCAGCCTGCCGGTCTGTATCTCCCTGCGCAGGACGGTCACCGTGTTGTTCAACTCGTTTATGACATAAGCGAAAGCGGCATCCGGGTGCAGCACAATATGTCTCGGGCCTGCGCCCGGGGCGAGGGCAACGGCAGCAGTTTTTGCCGGCAATAGGCGCCCGACGTTCACATCTACTTCGAATATCCATATTTTATCTGCTCCAAGATCTGCAACATAAGCGAAACGGCCATCCGGAGAGAGTTCCACAGAATGCGGGTGCGAGGCTGTTTGTCGCTCCGTAGGACCAGAACCCTGTGGGTGCTGAACGTTGCTTGCAGGGAGCAGCGACCCGTCGGCAGCAATCGGGAAAAAAGTGACCCCGCCGGCATAATTCGCCGTCAGGGCAAACCGCTGCGATGGATCCACTTTTACATAACACGGAGCAAAACCCTGCACCGCCTGCCTATTGATCGGACGCAAACGGCCATCTTCGACAGCAAAGGCCCGCAGGTGGCCGCTGGTATCCACCCCCGGACCGGTCTCTTCTACCGCATACAAGTATTTTCCGTCCGCACTCAGCGCGATAAAAGAAGGATTTACCGCGGTATCATCCCCCGGCACGATTTCGCCCAGGCGCTCTGGCCCGATCCGCCTGGCCATATACACGCCACGTCCCTTTCCGTCCACATGGCCTTCTTTACGGGTGTAGGTGCCGAAAAACACGCTTCCTTCAGCAGGAGCTTCTTTGGGTGCTGTGGGCTTGCCGCAGGCAAAGCACATCAGCACAATCCCGCCAAAGTGCCCTAAACGAAATATTTTTTGTTTCTTCATGTTTTTTTGATAAATAATCCTGTAATGATGAGTGGCGAACAACTGGCAAAAGCGGTTTTCGAAGAAATGTATGCCAACGATACCTTTAGCAAGTGGCTGGGCATTGAAGCCGTATGCCTCATGCCCGGCTATGCACTTCTGCGGATGCAGGTCCGTGACGAGATGCTCAACGGCTTCGGCATTGTCCACGGAGGTATTACGTATTCCTTCGCGGACAGTGCGTTGGCGTTTGCCTCCAACAGCTATGGCAGGCAAGCCGTTTCTATCGAAACAGCCATCAACCACCTGCAGCCTGTCCAGGCAGGTCAATGGCTCACAGCAGAAGTGGAAGAAATCCACCTGGGGAACAGTACCGGGGTTTACCAGGTCTATATAACCGATGAAAGGAAGCAAAAAGTAGCGCTGTTCAAAGGCACGGTTTACCGCAGCAAGCGCCTCTTTGCCGCAGCCTCCCCCGGCGGATCTACGGAATGAGATGTCATACGGGGTACCGGAGCGGCCGAAAGTTACAAAATCACCCTGCTATTCCGCTGGCCCGTTATGTCGGGCAAAAAAATTCAGCAGCCCGCTTACGGTATGGGGATGTTCAAATACCCCGCCAAACAGCATCTGACGGGCTTCATCTAAGGATATTTCCAGGATTTCGATACTCTCCCCTGCATCGGGTTGTAACGGGTGGGTGGGGGCAGCCCCCTGTGCCAGGTAGTGATGAATATAACTGTCCATGAAGACGGGGTTGGAAGCAACCTTCCCCAGGTAATGCCAATGGGGGGCAGTGAAGCCCGTCTCTTCCCGCAGTTCCCGCTTTGCCCCTTCCAGGGGATTTTCATCAGGATCCACAATCCCTCCAGGGAGCTCGGTTGTTTCCCGGCCAATCCCGAATCGGTACTGCCGGACGAACACCAGGTTGCCCTCTGCGGTGGAAGCGACGACGTTGACGGAGTCCGTAGCGCACAGGACGACCATTCGCTCTGTTGCACCGTTCCGGGGATTGCGCATTTCGTCGAAGCGGACGTGGAAGAGTTTCAGGTCAGGTCCGGGTTCTGAATGGAGGCGTATCCAGCCGGAAACTGGTTCAGCGGTATTGTCCATAATGAATTCAGCGCTGGTGGTATCAGGGATTTTCGACGATGGCATCGTCAATCAGATCTTCCCCATCGCCGTCCTGGTCATCAAAGCCATGGGTTTTTCCACTTTTTTGCCCTGATTGAAAATTCGGATCTTTGCCGATTTCGGGTTTTGAGCGCACGGAGCCGTAGTCCCCGTCCGCAAATTTTTTTGCCTTCGCGAAAAAATCGTCCTTTTTGTCCAGTGTACTGGTTTTATTTTCCTGAATAATATCGGTGAAATGGCGATCCTTGTCCTTTGCCTTTTCTTCGATTTTATCCCCCATTTCCTTTGCCTTCCGGATCAGCTCATCCAATTGGCCGGGGCCTTCCGCTGCCGCTTCTTTTTCTGCCTTATGAGACATTTCCTCGGCTTTGTGTAGCAGATGACTGCCGAATTCTTTAGCTCTTTCCCATAGCTCACCGCCTTTTTCCAGTACTTGTCCGCCCACTTGTTCTGCTGTTTCCTTGAATTTTTCCACGGCGATTTCCCCTGCGTCCAGCACTTTATGCCCGATTTCCTCTGCCACTTTTTCTGCTTTCGCCCCGGCTTCCAGGGCAGAACCGATGACTTTTTCGCCCATTTTTTCTACCGGGGATTTTTCCGCCGGCTTTTGCTCAGGTTCGTCGGGGTGGTCTATGGTACTGAAATCCAGTGGTTGTTGTGCCGTGGCTGCGGCCTGGTGTACCGGCGGGGCAACCGGCGTTTCAGGAGCGGGGGGCGTGGATGTTGCCGCAGCTTTTTCCTGCGGGGACTTTTCAAAAAGCTCCTCTGCTTTTTCAGCGGCATGGTGGATAAACGCCCCCGTCTTTTCCGCTACATTTTCGCCTAATTCCCTCGCTTTTTCAAGGGTAGTATCCAACAGATCGGCGGTTTTTTCCTTCGCCTGGTGCAGGACAGTTTCCGATTGGCCCAGCAGTTCGGAGCCTTTGGCCTTTCCTTCTTCCACTATTTTTTCTGTTGCTGATTTGCCCACCGCTGCGGCACCGAACAACAATTTTTTCAAGTCATTAATCATTCCCATATTGAAGGTTTATACATTACGCTTATTGCGAAGGAACTATCGCGAGAGTACCTCCACAGGAATTGCGGCTAATTCATCCAAATATACGTAAAAAGTGGCAAAATAATGCGGTTTTTACGACGAAAGCGGCCAAACTTTCGTCTGGAGTAATCTCCTTTTCAAACCGGCTCATCCTCTATTTTCAGGAATTTTTCAATTTCCTGTTCCAGATAAAGTGCTCCGGATGCGTTGGTAAAGCCGGGTACGAGCCGTAAATCCTTTCCATTTTTCGTCTTGACGCGCAGTGCGAAGGTAATATCCGGCCGTCTGTTAGTCCGGCTAGGCACGTACTCTTCCACATAAAACTGGGCGATATCCTGAACCGGAATAAAGTGGTTGGGCGTAAACGGCACAGGTACAGGCGTATGGCGGACGTTAATACCCGTGGTATCTACGCGGATCTTCGTCGAGTTGATCCAGAGCGCGAGCACATAAAGGGTCATGCCCACGGCCACCGCCAAGTGCAGGCTGATGAAGAGGGCCACCTGGGTATTTCCCGAAACGGCAGCTTTGATGAAAGGTATCAGGAAAAAATCCCAAAGCACTGCAAAGATGGTCATGAACCACTTGTTGCGCACCACACGCCAGGGAATGACGAGCTGTAAGGTGGACAACTCTTTGCGCACCCCGAAGCCGCTCGGCAAGGCAAGCGGTGCTTCCGGTTTGGGCACCTGTGGCAGTACTTCGGAAAGCAAGGAAGCGAAGCGGAAGACGTGGGCACATGCAGGGCAGACGGCGGCCATCTCCTGGACGTTGATCCGGTCTGGAGGGATTGTCGTACTACAATTTGGACAAGTTAGTTGCCTGGACATTTTTTTGGGTAAAGAAATAATAAATCAACCACAGAAACAAAAGACTTTTGGCAGAACTTCGTTTAAAACGTCGTTTTGCCCGGCAAAAGTGTATTTTTACCGGGCAAAACGGCAGTTCCTGTTAAAGACTGTTTAAAAGGTCTTTGGGGGTTGTGTAAAAGACCATTCTTCGCCCTCGGCGAGAAATTTTATTTAAATATTTTGTGCCGGTCGCAGCGATATGCCTTATCACACTGTGCCAGGATGATGAATTGGGTGTTTATTTTAATTTTACAAAACAAAAAACAGTACAATTCATCCCTATTGTGCGGTGATTAGTGCTCAACGAGGCCGCCTCTATTCAATCTTCAAGCAATGCAATACGTCAAACTGGGTAGCAGCAGCCTTTCTGTGAGCAGGATATGCCTGGGCACCATGACCTTTGGTCAGCAGAATACCGAAGCGGAAGGCCACGAGCAGATGGATTTTGCCTTTGGCGAAGGGGTTAATTTTTTCGATACTGCCGAGATGTATCCGATCCCGTCGCGAAAGGAAACACAGGGGAGTACGGAGACGATCATCGGTACCTGGATGAAGCGGCGCGGCGTGCGCGATAAAATCGTCCTTGCTTCCAAGATTACCGGCCCTTCGCCAGCGATGCAGCACATCCGGAACCCCCTTGATTTCTCCAGGAAGCACATCCACGAGGCGCTGGACGCCAGCCTCGCCCGTTTACAGACCGACTACATTGACCTGTACCAGCTCCACTGGCCGGAGCGGCGGATGAATATGTTTGGAAAAAGGGGATTTGAGTACGATCCTTCTGATCCGTGGCAGGATAATTTCGCCGAAGTCCTTGGTATTTTACAAGCGCTTGTGCAGGATGGTAAAATCCGCTACATTGGTCTGTCCAATGAAGCGCCCTGGGGCATAATGCGGGTATTGCACCTGTCTGAAACCCTCGGGCTGCCGCGGCCAGTCAGCATACAAAACCCTTACAGCCTCCTGAACCGTCTTTTTGAAGTCGGCCTGGCGGAAATCGCTATCCGGGAGCAGGTGGGACTATTAGCCTATTCCCCGCTGGGGTTCGGTGTGCTTTCCGGTAAATACGCCCGTGGCGACGACAGCCCTGCTGCCCGGCTCAACCTGTTCCGCCAGTATGCCCGTTACAGCGGGGAAACGGCACAGGCCGCCACCCTTGAATACCTTCGGATAGCCGATGAATTTGGCTTTGCCCCGGCACAAATGGCCCTCGCGTTCGTCAACAGCAGGCCTTTTGTAGCTAGTAACATCATCGGTGCCACCACAATAGAACAGCTCCGGGAGAATATTGCCAGCATAGATATTGCCCTGAGCCCGCAGGTTGTCGAAGCCATCGAAAGCGTACACCGCAGAATGCCCGACCCTGCGCCTTAGAAACTGCGATATTCCCATTCAGCACCGATAAACCATCTTATGCGGCTTAAAGATTTACAGGATGCGCTGTCGGAATACCGCAGCCACATAAAAACAAAAGGTGCCGGACAATGGCTTTTCCTCTGGGAAACCCAGCGTATATTTCAGGATAACTGGGACCTCGATGCAACGGATCTCGCGGCGATGTTCGACCGCAGCCTGGAAAATACCCAGACGCGAAAGCTATGGAACCGCGACAATTTCTACCCGAAGCGCATGATGCTCCAATTCATGCGCCAGCAACAGGACTTCACGCGCCAGATGTTCGCCGGGCTTTTCCGGGAGGATAAATCCATTGAAGGGAGGGCAAGCCGTTTTGTGCTCTATTGCGACGAACTGCTCCAGGACCACCTCGAACGGAATCCGAACGAAAAGGTCTTTGCCCATTACCACGACGACGAATACCAGACCGTTTTCCTATACCTCGCCATGCGATGGCCGGAAATCTACACCTGTTATCATTTCGGGTCGTTTAAGGCGACCCTGCGGCGCATTGGCGCACCGGAAATCCCTTTGACGCACGACCTCGAGCGCTTCGTCAAAGTATCCCGGACGCTGTTTCAGCTGATGCAAAAAGATGAGGACCTGATTGCCGCGCACCAGAAAAGGCTGGTCCCGGGCAGGGACTACATGGGGCCCAGTATGTTGCTTGTGTTTGATTTTATGCAATCTCAACTTTAGCCCGTGAAAGTATTGATTGTGCGTTTCTCCTCCATCGGGGATATTGTCCTCACCTCGCCGGTCATTCGTTGCGTCCGTCAACAGGCTGGAGCGGAGGTCCATTTCCTCACTAAGGAGCTGTACAAAGATATACCCGGCCACAACCCCCATATCGCAAAGGTCTATACTATCCGCAAACGGCCTGGGGAGGTGCTCGGTGCATTGCGGGACGAACGCTACGATGCGGTCATTGATCTGCACAATAACCTGCGATCCTGGCAGTTGCGTCTGTCGCTACCTGGAGTGGCATGCTATAGTTTCGATAAAAAAAACCTGCAAAAATGGCTGATGGTACGTGCGAAATCTACGATCCGACCCATCGGGCACATCGTAGGTCGCTACCTGGAAGCTGCGGCCCCTCTGGGCATAAAAGACGACCTGCAGGGGTTGGAATATTTCATCCCTCCCGACCAGGAAGTAGGCCTTGAAACATTGGCACAACTTTTCCCGGCGGAAGGAAAAAGCCGGATGCTGGTACGACAAGGGCAGTTTTATGCCTTTGCTATTGGCGCGGCGCATACTACCAAGCGGCTACCCCGGGAAAAAATCGCAGAAATATGCCTGCAACTGGACTTGCCGGTGGTTTTGCTCGGAGGCACGCAGGATACCGGCGCGGCGCGGCACATCACTTCAATTTGCCGGGAGACCGTTGCCGATGGCTGTGGTAAATTCACCCTGCACCAATCCGCTTCGATCGTACGCCAGTCATTCCGCGTGATCGCCCACGACACCGGGCTGATGCACATTGCCGCAGCGCTGCAGAAAGCGGTCATCTCTATCTGGGGCAGTACTGTGCCAGAATTTGGGATGACCCCTCATTATCCTGCCGACAGGCAGGTTTACCAGCGATTGTTCGAGGTAAAAGGCCTTGGCTGCAGGCCATGCTCGAAGATCGGGTTTGACCGCTGCCCCAGGGGCCATTTCCGTTGTATGAACGATATCCCTGCCCGGGAAGTAGCCGCAGCAGCAATGTGGCGTAAGTGAAGACTTACCGGGGTTAAATAAAACGCCTACTTTCTACTTTCGTTACCTGCAGCAAGAAATTTTATTTCGCGAATGCAGAAAAAAAATAATTTTCGTAAAATAATGTCATTTTTTTAGATGTTTTCAGAATATTATTTTGCACCAGGGGCGGAAAAAGGATTTTTTACACCCCCCCTCAGCACCCTCGGATATCAACAACAAGTCGGACAAATACAAGTAGCTTGAGGGAAAAAATCATTATTTTTGAACTCCGGCACCGCGAATCCTATCAAGGCTATTATAAAAAGGCCTATCTTTCAGGCGGGAATGTGGGATATCCGGATAATCCGGTAGCCGGCAGCTGCGTTAAAAATACCGGACTTGTTGCAATGGGCCGGGCATGGCGGGAAAATGTGTTGTTTTTTATCCGCCTGAAGGCTTTCCGAGGGGCATGAAACGACTGTAAGGTCGGTACTGGCTTAGCTGGCCGTGTGTGCCGATTGTTTCGCAACATCCTTTAATTATAAAAACCGTACAGCCTAACAAACCAACTTCAATCCTCCAAAACCTATGAAAATACGTTTCTACCTTTTCGTGACGCTCTTAGGGATCATGGGGCCTGTTTCCGGGCAGGACTTGCACTTCAGCATGTTCAACATGTCCCCCCTGACCCTGAACCCGGCATTCACCGGCGCATTCGAAGGCACTGCCCGCATAGGGGGGATATACCGGGACCAATGGGCCAGTTTTCTGCAAAATCAATTCACTACGCCCTCCTTTTACCTTGACGTACCGCTCATGCGTGGCCTGCGCAAACAAGACTGGATCGGCGTCGGCGCGGTGATGTTCAACGATAAGGCAGGTACTGCCGAGATGAAATATGTCGGCTCCCTGCTCTCCGCCTCTTATCACATGGGCCTGGGCAAAGACGGACGCAACCTTCTTACTTTTGGGCTCCAGGGCGGCAGTAGCCAACGCAGTATTGATTTAATGGCCGACGGCCTGAAATTTGCCGACGAACTGGACAAACAAGTTGGCGGCGGAGGTCTGGGGATCGGCAACGGTCTGGATCGGGGTGTTAAGGATGAGGTTTCCTTCCTCGATTTCAGTTTCGGGGCTATGTTGCGCTCCCGCCTCAACGACAAAGACTTCCTCGAAGCAGGGCTATCGTTCAACCATTTGACCCGTCCCAGGTATGGATTTGCCGGTAATCAGGGAACCCAGGGGCAGCAGGATAAGGGTGCCCGGCGTCCAATGCGCACCGCACTGCACGGAAGGCTCCTGCACCGTTTCTCGGACCTCTTCTACCTCGAGCCGACTATGCTCTTCCAAACGACCGGGGGAGCAGCCGAATTCGCGGTACAGGCCATTGCAGGTTATAAAATCAATGACGATTTTACCCTCAGGGCAGGCCCCGGCATGCGTTTCGGCGATGCCGCACAAGTCATGATTGGTGGCGATTATCAGGATATCCGTGTCGGACTTAGCTATGACCTGAACATCTCCTCCCTCAGCAAGATCAGTAATTTCCAGGGAGGGTTTGAACTCGCTGCACAGTATATCATTAAGATTTACAAAAAACCAAAGATCAGCCCTGCTATCCTCTGCCCGCAATTCTAAACGGGCAAATCAATTTTTGCTAATTCCGAAAAATGATCCTCAAATGAGACGTATTTTTTGGCCGATCATAGTCGCTTTCTGCCCCACCGTACTGCTATTTGCCCAACCGACAGGAAAGTCTTCCTATGAAACCCGGGTTGCCGTAGCAGGTGAGAAAATGGCGGAAAAAGATTTCTATAACGCCGTCATCCTCTATGAAGAAGCTTTCGAAGAACGGGAGGATGAAAGGCTGCTCCCGCTCATTGCCAGTCTGCACCTGAAACTCCGGGACTATACCAAGGCGCAACGTGCGTACGGACGCTTCCTGCGCCGGGATAAAAACGATAAATTTATCGCGCTGCGCTTCGATTATGGCCGGGCCCTCAAAATGAGCGGAAGCTACGACGAGGCCATCGCGGAATTCCAGAAATTCCTCGAATCCTCACCGGGTGATTCCCTCCGCGAACTCGCTCAAAACGAAATATCGGGTGCAGAACTTGGTAAAAAATGGGCAGATCAAACCCCAAAACTAACTATCGAAGCCATTGAAGGCAAAGTCAACTCTCCTTTCTCGGAATATTCCCCTGCGTTTAACCGAAGCGGCCAATTGTATTATAGCGGGTTTAACAAAACCGAAGTGATTATCGTCGAGGAGGATAACCAGGATGAAATTTATGCGAAAATTTTTACAAGCCGAAAGGACGAAAAAGGCGTTTGGGCAAAACCCGATTCCCTCGACCAAAAAATCAACCGGCCGGGATTCCACTCCGGTAATGTCGCCTTTTCACCGGATGGTAACCGCATGTATTTCACCCGCTCCACCCTCCAGGGGAACGAACTGGCCGGCAGCAAGATTTTCCTCAGTGTCGGTGGTGATGGCGCATGGGGCGCAGCAGAAGAACTCCTTGGGGTCAACGGCGACTATATTGCCAAAAACCCTGTAGTCGGAGAACTCTTCGGTAGAGAAGTACTGTTCTTCAGCGCAAATATCGAAGGCGGATACGGTGGATTCGACCTCTACTACGCTACCCTAAAAAGTGAGGGCGTCTATGCGGATCCAATCAATCTTGGACCTAAGATCAATACGCCGGGCGATGAGGTAACCCCTTTCTTCTTCAATGGAACCCTCTATTTCAGCTCCAACGGCCATCCCGGGATCGGTGGGCACGATATCTTCTTCTCCGTCTGGAACGGTAGCCTCTGGAGCGAACCCCGCAATATGGGTGTCGGCTTCAATTCCCCTCAGGATGACCAGTATTTCACACTTGATAAAGATGGCTACAACGGCGCCCTCACCTCTAACCGGCCCGGCGGGAAATCCGTCTATGCCCGTACCTGCTGTGACGATATCTTCTCCTTTACCATAGAAAAAATCAAAGCAGACCTGGTCGTCGGTATCTTCGATGCCAGTGGCAAACAGCTCAATGGAGGTTCTGTATCCCTCGCCGCCGTGGATGCCCTCGGGGAAGGAAGCCCAAAAATCATCGCCAACCCCAACGGTAACCGCTTCGACTTTCCATTGGAGCTCGATAAATCCTACATCATCCGGGCCAGCCACCCGGATTATTTCCCCGACAGCGCAAAAATCGTCACCCTGGGCCTGGAAACCAGCAAGGTATTTGAACAGCGGTTCTCCCTCAAAAAACTACCCCCGCCACCCCCACCACCTGCACCAGAACCTGAATACGATACCATCACCCTGCAGGAAGCCATCGTACTGGAAAATATCCTTTATGATTTCGATGACGATAAAATCAAGACCGAAGCCGAATCAGATCTCAACGTCGTCCTCGAGCTCATGAACCAATACCCCGATATGGTCATCGAACTCAGTTCCCACACCGATTACCGCGGCAATGACCTCTATAACGAGCGCCTCTCCCAGCGCCGTGCCGATTCCGCAAAACGCTGGCTCGAACAAAAAGGAATCACTGTCGGAAGGATTATCGCAAAAGGCTATGGCGAAGGACAACCCAGAAAACTTACCCCACGGCAGGCAGCCCTCGACTCCCTCTTTAAAGTGGAAGATGTACTCACCCCGGCGTTTATTGACGCCCTGCCCAACGAGACCGTCCGCGAACTGGCCCACGGTATCAATCGCCGCACCGAGTTCAAAATCGTGAAGGGTCCTACTTCCATCACGATTATGCGCACCAGCCTCCGCAAACAAGGTGGTGCAGCCCCCAAGCCGGAAGCAAGACCAGGTACGACCGCTGCACCGGCAGCTCCTCAAAAGCCCGCTGTACAAATCAGCTCCCTCTCTTCGCTACGCGGACGCCAGGACCTCAAAGGCGTACCAATCATGCAATTCAAGGAAAGGGTCTGGGATTTCGGAAAAGTCAAAAAAGGTGAAACCCGCGAACATATCTTCGAATTCGCGAATATCGGAGATACCGCGCTCAAAATCGGTGTCGTATCTTCCTGCGACTGTACGACCACCGAATATTCGACAACACCCGTACCTCCAGGTGGAAAAGGAAAAATCCGCGTCGTTTTCGATAGCTCCAAAAAAGACGCCGATGAAATCATTGATGTGGATGTCATCCTCGATAATACAGAGCCCGATACCGGCAGGCCGATTATCGAAAGGCTGAGGTATCGCTACTCGTTGCAACAGTGATTTCGCATAATAAGCTGATTAAAAAACCTTTGCTATGTCACTCCAACTCGACCATCTGCGCTATCCTATTGGCAAATTCGCCATGCCGGAGCATTTTACGCCCGAACAGCTCGACCACTGGACAGCGGATATTGATCACTTCCCCATGAACCTGAAACACGCCCTGGAAGGCTTAAGCGAACAAAACCTGGATGTCCCCTACCGGAATGGAGGCTGGAGCATCCGGCAAATCGTCCATCATGTGGCCGACAGCCACATGAATGCCTTTATCCGAACTCGGCTGGCACTCACCGAAGATAACCCCACAATTAAAGCATACAACCAGGACGCCTGGGGCAATCTGGTGGATAGCCGCACCGCACCCGTGGAATGGTCGCTGCTCATCATCGAAGGGGTACATCGAAGATGGGCCTCGGTCCTAAGGCGGGTAGAAGACTGGGGGGCAAGTTTCGTCCATCCGGAGCAGCAACGCATCTATCGCCTGGATCAAATGCTCGCGCTCTATCACTGGCACTCCCGCCACCACCTTGGTCAAATAACTGAAATCCGGCAACATGCTGGCTGGTAAACCACTATAAAATAAACACCTATGCACGCTGTAAACCGCCGCAACTGGCTCAGGCTGGTAGGGCTTGCCGGTACAGGCGCCGCCCTCGCCCCGCTCGCAAATGCAAAATCCGCACAAGCTTTTGATTTTCCTGCCCGCCCGCTACCACCTACAGGATCCGTGCGGCTCAGCTCCAACGAAAACCCCTATGGACCCTCTCCAAAAGTCCGGGAGGCCATGATCAAAGCTTTTGATGATGCCTGTAGATACCCTTTTTCCTATACCAGGGAATTAACCCGCATGATTGCCGACAAAGAAGGGGTCAGCCCGGAACATATCGTGCTGACTGCAGGTTCAACGGAAGGTCTCAAAGTAACCGGACTTTCTTTTGGCATGCACGGCGGCGAAATCGTGGCAGCAGATCCTACCTTTCAGTCGCTGATGACCTATGGCGAACAATTTGGCGCCCATATCCACTGGGTGCCACTCGATAATACCCTCACACACGACCTGGAATCCATGGAAAAGCGGGTCAATAATAATACCCGACTGGTTTTTGTCTGTAACCCCAATAATCCTACAGGTACCCTGCTCCCTGCCGAAAAGATGCGCGATTTTTGCCGTTCTATGGCAGGCAGGGCCATCGTCTTTGCAGACGAAGCCTATTTCGACTACGTCACCGAACCTGGATACCCCAGTATGGTCGAACTGGTGAAACAGGATTATAATGTGATCGTCTCCCGCACCTTTTCCAAAGTATATGGCCTCGCGGGCATCCGCGCAGGCTACCTGATCGCCCGCCCGGACATCGCACGCAGGCTCGCTGCAAATTGTATGGCCAACCTCAACATGCTGGCCATCAGTGCAGCAAAAGCGGCAATGGAAGACCAGGAATTCTACCGTTTCAGCCTCCAAAAAAACGAAGCATCAAAAAAATACCTCTATAGCCTACTCGATGAATTGAAGTTCCGCTATATCCCTTCGCATGCCAATTTTGTCTTTTTTGAAACCCGCAGGGATATAAATGCCTTCATGGCCGATATGGCCAAACACCAGATCATCGTCGGACGGCCATTTCCGCCGCTCAACCAATGGTGCCGCATCAGCACAGGTACAATGGCAGAGATGGAGGCCTTCGGGCAAGCCCTCAGAAAAATGGTGTAATCTATGCTCCATTTATCTGATGTCCTCCTGCTCGGCGATCCCAGGCTCTATGAAAAATGTGATCCGGTAAAGCCTGAAGAGGTACCTGGCCTCGCCTCTGTGATTGCAGGTATGGCCAATATCGTAAAAGAGTTCCAGGCGAAGTACGGTGCAGGCAGGGCCATTGCCGCTCCGCAGGTTGGCGTGATGAAACGGCTCGTGGTGATGAACGTCACAGAGCCGGTTGCATTCTTCAACCCGGAATTGTTCGACTGTAGCGATGCGATGATCGAAATGTGGGACGACTGCATGAGCTTCCCCAACCTGCTCGTACGTCTGCGCCGGCATCAGTTCTGTAAAATGCGATTCCGCGACCTGGATTGGAAAGAACAGGTTTGGGAACTCCCGGAAGACCTCTCCGAGCTTATGCAGCACGAAATTGACCACCTGGATGGTATCCTGGCCACTATGCGGGCGATGGATGCACAGTCGTTTTTTTGGAAAATGCCAGTGGAAACGAATAAGCCCTCCCTATGAACGGGTATTTCACATTTAAGCAATGCACAGCTTTACTCCGTAAGCCCCATTACCTCTTTTACCAGCAAATCTACTTCCTGCATGGCCTCGGACAAGTGCCGCTTGATGGCCGTTCGCAACTTCCCGAGCTGCATACTGTCCAGAGGGCTCGCCGGAGGATACATCTGTAAATAAGCTGCAGCACCCTCGTGGTAAATCCTCCCTAACTCCGCTAAACGGCGGTGGGAGGCTTCGTTCTCATCATACCTGGGGTAGTAGAGGTTGAGGATTTTTTTGTGGACATGCCGGGCTCCGAATAAACCCTATTTTTGTATGTAATGATTTTGTCGCACCAGATTTCCTATCTTGTACAATCATCATGGCACTCCCCAAAATCAAAATATGCTGTATCAGCAGTAGAACGGAAGCGTATCAGGCCATTGATGCCGGAGCGTCAGCTATAGGCCTCGTGAGCGGTATGCCCAGCGGGCCCGGGGTCATCACCGATCCCCTGATCCGGGAAATCGCTGCGGCAACGCCCCCGCCCATCGCAACCTTCTTACTTACCAGCTTCCTGGAGACAGCAGACATCCTCGCCCACGCGAAGATAACCCAAACCAATACGATTCAGATTGTTGACCATATCTCCCGCTCCGCCTATCCCGGAATCCGGGAAAATTTGCCAGGGATTAAACTTGTGCAGGTCGTCCATGTGCTCGACGAAACCTCCATCATAGAGGCACTGGCCTACGCTGAAGTCGCCGATGCCCTGCTCCTCGACAGTGGCAACCCCAAATTGAGCGTGAAAGTACTCGGTGGTACTGGTCAAACCCATGACTGGACGATCAGCCGGAAAATCGTCGAGCAGTCGCCGGTACCAGTATTTCTCGCAGGAGGACTACATGCAGAAAACGTAGCCAGGGCCATTGAAACCGTGGCTCCCTTTGGGCTTGACCTTTGCAGCGGCGTCCGTACAGCAGGAAATCTCGATCCCTGGAAACTGGAGGCATTTTTCAGGGCTGCAGGGTACTAAGCGCGCTGTTACGGCAGTAAAGGATGCCGAAACGGCTTACCAGCAATCCCCCTTGCATCCTCTTGTTTTTCTGCCAGCTTGCGCTCAAGATAAGCATCCGAAAAGTCAATACCGATTTCCACCCACATCGGCAGATGGTCGCTCATCTGAAAGGTACGCCATTGCCGGTAATAAGTGCCCGGATCTTTGCGCGGCACTCCGGATTTATTTTTCAAATAATCCTCGCCCAGCAATGGAGCATATACCGCCTCATCCTCATCCCGGAAAACCGTCCTGGAAAAATTAAATACCCCCGCTCTCCCCGTCCGCTCAAATCGGTCGGGGCGCACCTTGAAAGCGATCTGGTCATACGTCCGGTTTTGACCGAAGTTACTCGGTACAAACTGTAACTGTGGCGACACCTCAAAACCTGCGCGGATAAGGGCCTGCATCGTCACATCCTCAGGAGAATAAATATTAAAATCCCCCAGTAGGATAATATTCCGCGACCAGCTCGTGGGATCATCCGATTTTTTGGACATAAAATCCGCAATTTCCTGAATCTCCTGAACGCGCAGCGGGTCGTCGGGACGGTCTTCCCCATAATAAATATGTACGGTCGTCAGGATGAAATTCGTCCATCCACTCCTGAACCCAACTGCGAAAGGACTGCGCGCCAGTTGGCGTACCGGCTGTAGCTCCCGCTTGCCCTCCGCAGTAAGCACCATCTTCGGCGGCAGGACAATCTCACTTGCCAAACCTCCAAAGCTCACCTTTCGACTATCATAGATAAACGCCAGGCGCTCTTTATTCCCCGCAGCACCCATCGTCTCGTCTGTGAACATAAACTTCCAGTCATTGCCCAAAATCCGTTGGATCTGCTGAAGCGCCTCGAGATCTTTATATACCTCCTGTACAGCGACGAGGTCAAAGTGGGCAATGATTTCGGCGATATAATAATAGCTCTCCGGCAGGCGTCCGCCGAATTTCGGGGAGTCGAACTCCCGGATATTCCAGGTCGCCAGAAGTAAAGTGCTATCCTGTGTGCGAAGAGGTACTTCTTCCCGTAATTGCTTCCGCAAGGCAAGCAGCCGCTCGATAGCACGTGCGCCATCCGGTAATTTATTGGTGAGGTATTGATAAAAAGGCATATCGCTGTATTAAATGTTGATTAGATAGCGCATTAAGCGACGCCGGAGTTTAGAAAGGGGATATTTTTTCTGCTTTGAAGTTCTTTGCCCATGTTGATATGGTATGAATAGCGCTCAAGGTTGAGTCGGCGTCAATTTCAGCAGACTTGTTGTGACAGGTCAGCATAGTAGCGGGGGGCTATGCAGGAGAAACACTCATTTCCTTGCATTTTTCTCTTTTCCGGATTTTAAAGAACTTCTTCTGACTTCGCCATCGGAAACTACGTACCCATTTAAAACCTATAACGCTAAATCATTCAGGTGTATTTCACTTTGCAGCAACGGGAGTAAAATACTGTTTGTCCCAAGATGGCTATGCTACCTCGAAGAAGGCTAAAAAGATTGCCGGATACCAAAAATGAAATGCACCAAATACAAGCTAAGCAACCTGAATATATACATTTTATGTAAATTGGGCAACAAGTCTAATATATCCGACAACCCTGATTTCCAATTTGAGCACTATGTACCTAAAAAAAACACTCCTGATAATCGTTTGTGCTGTTGCGACAATTACAGCCAGCATTGCACAGTACAATCCACTTGCCATGGAATATATCCAGGCCGGAGAAATCTCGCTCCTGGAAAAAAATTATAAAAAAGCATTGCGGCAGTTTAAAACAGCGCTTAGCCTGCAGGATACCCTTATGGCAGCAGAACGCGGCATGGGCCTCTGCTTTGAAATGCTTAAAGACTATCCCAATGCCCTGCAACACTATCTGAAAATTATCGAACTCTCCCCCAGGTTCTCCAGGGCCTTATACTATCAAATCGGAGAAGTCTATTTCAAGATGGGCCTTCCTGCCAAGGCCATCGCATATTTCGAACAATTCCGCAAGCTCCAGCTCCTGGAAGAGATTCAATTCACTGTTAACGGGGAAAAAGAACGGCTTCTGGAGGATAGCTTCCTGGAAAAGTATGAGGCGAGTATCCGTGCCTGCCAGGTCTCGATGGATACTTCAAAATTTCGGCAAAATATCCGTTTAATCAATCTGGGCAGCAATATCAACACCCGCTTCGACGAGTATTTCCCCTTCCTGTCCAATAATCAATCGGTCATTTTTTTCACCCGTCGGAAGAATACCGACCGCGATGAAAATCTCTTCATCAGTACTGCATCCAGGCCCGGGCAATGGACCAGTGCCAGCCCGGTAAGCGGGCCCATCAATACTTCCTTCAACGAAGGGATGTGTACGATGGTACGCGACGGCCGGCACATGTATTTCACTGCATGCAACCGGGCAGAAGTCGAAGGCCCCTGCGATATCTGGGAAGCTACTGTCGAAAAAAATCAGGTACGCGATATCCATGCCTTGAGCGGCCATCCCAACTCCCCGCAATGGGAATCCCAGGCAGCCATCAGTTGTGATGGCAAACAGCTCTATTTTGCCAGCAACCGGCCCGGAGGTGCCGGGGGCACCGATATCTGGTACAGCGAACGCCGGCCGGACGGTAGCTGGAGCGACCCCCAAAACCTTGGAGAACCCATTAATACCCTCCTCGACGAAGAAGCCCCTTTTATCAGCAACGATGGCAACGCCCTGTATTTTTCCTCCACCGGCCACCTCGGAATGGGCGACCAGGATATCTTCGTCAGCTTCCGCAATGAAAAAAAACAATGGAGTGCGCCCATCAGCCTCGGCCCCCTTATCAATTCCCCCCATCGGGAGCTCGGCTTCTTTCTCTCTGCCGACAACAAAACCGCCTATTTTGCCTCTGACCGCCCGGAAGGCTTTGGAGGAATGGATATCTATCGGGTAGATTTACAGGAAGAGCTCTTCTCCGAGCCTACCACCTTCACCGAATTCTTCTTCCGCGACTCCCTCACCGGACTACCCGTCGCAGCAAAAGTCACCTTCGACAACCGCCCCGCAATGCAGGCCGATTCCAATGGCCATTTCTTCCTGTGCCTTCCCGGTAATTCAAAGATCACCCTCAATATTACCGCAACAGGCTATCATCCCTATACTTCAAAATTACCTATCCCACAATGGGACAACCGTACATTCTACGTGGTCGAATACAACCTGAGGCCACTCCGTACCCCACCGGCACCTGCCGCAGCGCTCCCTCCGGATGAACCTGCACCAACACCGGCGAGGCTCAAAACCCTGCAACGCTATAGCCTCACCCTCTTTTACCAGTTGGACAGCGACGACCTGGAACCCAATGAACGCGATAAACTCAACCTGTTCCTCGCCGAACATGCCGGCAAAACCATCAAACGTGTCGAGGTAAACGGCTTTGCCGATGATATCGGACAAGCCGGGTATAATCTCGCCCTCAGCGAGCGCAGGGCAAAAGGCATCGCGATTATCCTGATGGAAAAAGGATTCCCTACAAATAGCATTGCGATGAAAGGATATGGAGAGATCAGCGATGGGCAACCAAAAGCTCAAAACAGAAGGGTCGAACTTAAAATAACCGTCCTGGAATAATATAATGGCGAAATAAAACTTTGTGGGGTCATCTAAAAAGAATGAAGTATTCTGCCGCCTACAGCGGCAGTACAAAATTTTTCGAACGCGGATTTGGTTCATTTTGCTTCGCAAAATGAACCAAATCCGCGTTCGAAAAAAAATTCCTTTGGCAGCACCAGCCGCCAAAGGAATTTTCACATAGCCTCGCTGAACTTTTAGAGCCGCGTTTCCAACGATTTTGCTTCGCAAAATCGTTGGAAACGCGGCTCTAAAAAATATTATTTAGCGGCGTAAGCCGCCAAATGACGTGCCGGGTGCTTTTTACATAACCCAACCTTAACTTCCGAAGTCGTCAAAAGCAATATTTTCTTCCGGTACGCCAAGGTTGCCAAGCATCGTTTGTACTGCCGAAAGCATCATCGGAGGACCACAGAGGTAGTATTCGATTTCTTCCGGCTCTGTATGGTTTTTCAGGTAATTTTCGAGCACTACCTGGTGGATAAACCCTACGGGTCCCGTCCAGTTATCTTCGGGGAGCGGCTCGGAGAGGGCGATGTGGAAAGAGAAATTAGGGAATTCTTTTTCGATCGCACGGAAGTCTTCGATGTAGAAAAGCTCTTTGAGCGAGCGCCCGCCATACCAGTAGGAAACCTTGCGCTTGGTCTTGAGCGTATGGAACAAGTGGAAGATGTGGGAACGCAAGGGCGCCATACCTGCACCACCACCGATATACACCATTTCCTTTTCCGTGGGCTTGATGAAAAACTCCCCATAAGGACCCGATATCATAACCTTATCGCCCGGATTCAAAGAAAAAACATAGGAGGAGCATACGCCGGGATTTATCGGCATATAATTGTTGATCTTCCTATCCCACGGTGGGGTAGCAATCCGGATATTGAGCATCACGATATTCCCTTCGGCCGGGTGATTAGCCATGGAATATGCGCGGAACTGCTCTTCGTTATTTTTCATTTTCAGCCCCCACATCTTGAATTTATCCCAATCTTCCTGGAAGGCATTGGACGCTTTACCCATTTCCGGGTGGGCTGTGATATCGAATTCTTTGAAATCTACTTCTACTTTGGGAACATCAATCTGGATATAGCCACCGGACTCGAATTCGAGGTGCTCCCCTTCCGGCAGTTTAACGACAAACTCCTTGATGAAAGTAGCGACATTGTAATTGGATACTACTTCGCACTCCCATTTTTTGATCCCAAAAACCTCTTCCGGCACGCGGATTTTCATATCCTGACGTACCTTGACCTGGCAGGCAAGGCGCTTATGTTCAGCGACATCCCTACGCGTCAGGTGGTTCATTTCCGTCGGGAGCACATCGCCACCGCCTTCGTCCACCCAGCACTTGCACATCGCGCAAGTACCACCACCGCCGCATGCAGATGGCAGAAAAACACTTTTATTGGAGAGGGCGCTCAGCAAGGAGGAACCTGGCGAAACAAGCAGTGGGTGCTCTTCATCGCCGTTGATCACGATTTTTACGTCGCCCTGGGCGACCAGCTTTTTCTGTGCAAAAAGCAATCCGAAGGTAAGCCCGAGGATGACCGCTGTGAAAGCGATAGCCCCATACACAATTGGAAGGATTTCGAAAAGGAGTAGCATGATATTGTGATTATCTGGAGGATTAAAAATAAGCGGCAGGGTTGATTCCCATAAGTGACATGAACGCGATCCCCATGATCCCGGTAAGGATGAAAGCAATCCCTAAGCCGCGCAGGGGCGCCGGAATATGGGAATAACGGATTTTCTCGCGGATAGCTGCCATGGCGACGATTGCCAGCGCCCAACCGAAACCTGAGCCTACACCATATACCACGGATTCGGAGAAATTGTACTCCCGGGCCACCATAAAAAGTGCAGCTCCGAGAATGGCACAGTTGACCGTAATCAGGGGGAGGAAAATCCCGAGGGCATTATACAGCGAAGGCGAAAATTTTTCTACCGCCATTTCCACCAACTGCACAGAAGCTGCAATACTGGCGATGAAGAGGATGAAGCGGAGAAAAGTCAGGTCCGTCTGGAAAACGCCGTTAGGCCCAAGCAGTTTTTCACCTACCAGCCAGTTAATCGGGATGGTGAGCACCAATACGAAGATTACTGCGACCCCCAGGCCTATCGCTGTTTTTACCGATTTGGATACCGCCATGAAGGAACACATACCTAGAAAATAGGATAAAACCATATTTTCGATGAAAGCCGACTTGAGGAAAATATTGAAGAGTTCCATATTGCAACGAATCTTTTTCTGAAAACAATTATCAAAGCATTTTTCGGGCGCGGAGATCAGGATACATCAACAAGTTTCTTATTGGAACTCCGCTGAATCCAGATGAAAATTCCGATCAGGAAGATTGCGGAAGTCGGCAGCACCATAAGGCCATTATTCTGATACCATCCGAGCCAGGAGATTTCCGTAGTATTCAGCAAAAAGTCCCCTGTAGAGCCGATGATTTTGAAGCCGGCAATACTCCCGCGACCAAAGAATTCGCGGATAACGGCAACCACTATCAGAATGAAGCCATAACCCAGGCCGTTACCGATACCGTCCAGGAAGGAGCGCCAGGGGGAATTGGCCATTGCATAAGCCTCGAGACGGCCCATCACGATACAGTTCGTGATAATCAATCCGATGAAAACGGATAGTTGCTTCCACGTTTCGTAGTTGAAAGCCTTCAGGATTTGCTCGACCACCGTCACCAGGAAGGCAATCACTACCAATTGCACGATCATCCGGATTTGCTTTGGGATACCTTTGCGCATCACCGAAATCGCAAGGTTGGAGAACGCCGTTACGAAAGTAACCGAAATTGCCATGATGAACGCAGGTTTCACCATCGTCGTCACGGCAAGTGCAGAACATATCCCCAAAATCTGTACAGTGATTGGGTTATTGTCGTTGAGCGGATCAGAGAGCAGTTTGCGCTCCTTTTTCCCAAAAAAGGGCTCTTTCTCTTCTGCAGCGATCGTTTTTACATTTGCGTCAGCCATGGTCGTTTATCGTTTAATTTGCTGATTTGATTGATTCGAAATATGGCAAATAAGGTTGAAGACCCTTTTGGAACATATCCGACACCCCTACAGAGGTAATCGTAGCGCCCGAAATACCGTCCACTTCATGCGTAGGCTTTTTCACACCGCCTTTGACAACAGCAACAGAGACATAATCGTCTCCCTCAAAGATTTGCTTGCCTTTGAACTGAGCGGGAAAATTGGGATTGTCGGTAATTTCCGCGCCGAGGCCGGGGGTCTCGGCGACATGCCCGAAGGATACCCCGGCGATGGTATTCATATCTTCCTGGAAGGCCACATACCCCCAGATCTTGTCCCAAAGCCCGTTGCCGCGGATGGAAGTCAGGTATAGCTTTCCCTTTTCCCCCTTATAAATAAAAAGGGGATATCTGCGCTCAGCAGCAGGCTTCTTCTCCTCCGCTGCCATATCAATGGATTCTGCTTTTTCACCTTCCACCATGTTGCCCTCTGAATCCAGAACGTATTGTTCCATCTTGGAGTCAAAAAGCTGCAGAATTTCCTGATCCGTCATGACCTTGAGGTCGCCGGGAAGCTCGTTTGAAATGGCACTGAGGATATCTTTCTTTTTGAATACCGCCTCACTGGCGCTGTGGATCGGACGCAGGCCGATGACCAGGAAAGCCAGGACCACCGATACCACCAGGGTCATGATGACCGTATAAATCGTAATATAATTATTACTGTGCATGTTTCAGACGTTTTGAGATATTAGACTGCAATACAAAATAATCAATCAGCGGCGCAAATACGTTCATAAACAGGATTGCGAGCATCCACCCTTCCGGATATGCAGGGTTGAGCACGCGGATGACCATACCCACCATGCCAATAAAAAATCCATAAAACCATTTGCCCCGGTTAGTAGAAGCAGCAGTCACCGGGTCGGTTGCCATAAACGCCATAGCAAACAGGAAGCTACCCATCCAAAGGTGGTAGTACCAGGGCACCTGCATGTACGCCGTAAAGCCCCAGGCGTTGAACAAAATTGCCGTGATCGCCATACCGAAAACCATAGAAACCATAATCCGCCAGCTGGCCACGCCCGTGGCTACAAGCAGCAGCGCACCAATCAGGATCAACGGCTTGCCCGTTTCCCCTACCGAACCCGGGATAATCCCCCAGAACATTTGCGAAGGCGAATATACCTGGGTCACCGCCTCCCAGCCGCCCTTCGCGGCCAGTGCCAGCGGTGTGGCGCCCGAGTATCCATCCACAACGGCAGCAGCCGTGTTAAAAGTTTCCCAGCCCAGCGAGGAGAACAACGGGTTGAGCACATGTACCGTGAACCAACCGTAATCCACCACCCCGCCAGCAGATGCTTTAGTGAGGCCGGCTACCCAGACATCGTCGCCGGAAATTTCCGTGGGGTAGGCAAAAAAGACGATTACACGGGTAAATAAAGCGATGTTTACCACGTTCATACCCGTTCCACCAAAAGCTTCCTTACCGATAATCACCGCGATCGCTACCGAAATCGCCAGAATCCAAAGGGGAAGGTCAGGCGGCATAATCAGGGGAATCAGCGCCCCGGTGACCAGGAAACCCTCTTCCACCCCATGGCCACGCTTTGCGGCAAAGTAAAATTCGATGCCCAGCCCAACCAAATGGGCGACGATCCACATCGGTAGAAGCTTCACCAAACCATAAAAGAGCTTCAGGTGAAAGCCTTCCAGCAGCCCCAGGTGCTCCCCAAGAGCGACGAAATGCTGGTGACCTATATTATACGTTCCAAGTAAATAGCAAAACTGCATGGCAATGACCACGTTTACCATCAGGCGCTTAAGATCCATCCCATCGCGCACATGAACCCCATCCTTCGTTGTATGGTTAGGCGTGAACGCAAACGTGAAGAAAGCATCGTAAGCGGTATGTAGCAGTCGCTTGCTTTTGTCCGGCTCGATCCGGCGGAAAAAATTCAGCAAAGCATTTTTCATGGAAATAAAAAGTTACTATTTTTCAATCTGTGGTGTCCAAACCTTTAAATCAAACCTTTTTATTCTTCTGCACGCATCAGCTCCAGGCCTTCCCTCAAAGTCTTTTGCAGCTCCTGTTTGGAAAGGCAGGCAAATTCGCACAAAGCAATATCTTCTTCCACAAGTTCCTTGATTCCCAAACCCTCCATAGACTCATAATCCCCGTTAATCACGGCTTTGATGAGGTGTTGGGGGTAAATATCCATGGGCAACAGACGCTCATAGTCGCCCGTAACCACGAAAGCGCGCTTTTCGCCACGGGTGTTCGTGCTTGCCTTGAAGCGGCTATCCGGAAAAAGGAAGTTCAGATAAGTCTTTGAAATAGAAGGACGAGGCTCCTGAGGGGCCAGCCAACCGAAAAGTTCATAATCATCGCCTTCTTTGACAACGGTCAGTTGATCGTCGTAGAAATTAAGGAAGCTATCCAGGTGTTTTTGTTTACCGGAGAGCACATCCCCGGATATATAGCGCACATGGGTATTGGAAAGGTTGTCTTTGACGAGGTCTTCCAGTTTGGCTCCCTGCCAGGTCCGAATATAGGCCGGGGCGTTCACCTCGGCACCGACAACCGCTACCACGCGGCCTGCGTCGAAGCGCTGCTCCAGGAAAAGCGTACCAATCGTCAGAACATCCTGCACCCCAAGTACCCA
>Ga0209985_10000598_pt1 | contig 38530 bp, 26 predicted proteins | sample NOAtaG_FD_187305 | JGI IMG/M metagenome (GOLD analysis project Ga0209985, IMG submission 187305) | Freshwater lake microbial communities from Lake Erie, under a cyanobacterial bloom - NOAA_Erie_Diel6S_1000h metaG (SPAdes) (version 2) | ecosystem: Environmental > Aquatic > Freshwater > Lake ...
TGCGGCCGAGGTGGTGGAACGCGTAGCCGAGGTTCGTGCCCGAACCGGTCGTCGTCTCGAGCGCGATCTTCACGCGATAGCCCTTGAGCTCTCCGTGCAGCCGGTCGATCGCCTTTGCGATGCGCTTGAGGCCGGCGAGTTCGTCGGCGCTCGGCTCGCCGTCGAGGTCGTTCGGATCGGCGGGCTTGCGGGCGGGGCCGCCCTGCCCGTTCATGTGTGCACCGGGATGCGCGACCGACACCGCGACGCCGAGCGCCTCGCAACGCTCGAGCTCGGCGCGCTCGCAGGCGAGCGACTTCGCGAGCGCCTCGTCGTCCGGAGACGCGAGGTTCACGAGGTAGCTGTTGTGGCTGACAATCCGCGAGGCGTCCTCGAAGACCGTGCCCTTGCGCGCGGCGGCGAAGTCGGCGATCTCGCCCTTCTCGAGCGGCTTGGCGACCCACTGCCGCTGGTTGCGCGTGAAGATCTGCACGGCGCCGAAGCGGTAGCCGACCGCCTCGTCGATGGCGGCGCGCAGCGAACCTGCGGTCGAGAGATGCGAGCCGATGCGCAGCCGCTCGCAGGCGGAGAGGGTGTCGGACGCACGCGCCGTGCGCGCGGCCGGGCTCACGCGCAGCCTCCGATCGCGCCGCGTGGTGCCGCATCGGGCGCGCCGCCGAACGCGCGTCGGTCGACCGAGCCGCAGCCGAGTTCCTGCGACAGCGACTCCGCCGCGACGGCGGCCTGCGCGCGAAGCTCCGGCACGGCGGTCGACTCCCAGAGTTCGCCGCGACGCAGCGCCCCGACGAGCCGGACGCGCGGCTGCACCGCTCCGTCCGCGCCGATCAGGCGGCCTTCGCGATCGGCGCGCAGGCCGAGACCGAGCCGGTCGGCCGAGGCGAAGCCCATGCGAAGCATCGCGCCAAGCAGCGGATCGAGCGTCTCGGAGACGCTCATCGTGGGGCCCGAACAGTTGATGACGCGCGATGCGCGCAGCGAACGGAGCGAACCGTGCGGCGTGCGCACCACGACCTCCGCGTGCGTGCCGTCCGCGTCCATGCGCATCGATGCGATCGCGCCGGCGAGCACCTCGATCGAACCGGCAGCGCGTTCGCGCTCGATCGCCTCGAGGAGATGCGCGGGCGCGCGGTGGCGGTGGATCTCCCAGTACGGCCGCAGGCGCCGCAGGAAGAGCTGCCGCTCGGCCGGCGGCCACGCGCTCCAGATCGCCTGGACATGCGGGCGCACGCCGTCGATCGCCGCATGCCATGCGTGGCCGTTGCGCGCAAGCTCGCGCACGGCGCTGCGAACCGCACGGAACGCCGCATGCACGCCCTTCATGAGTTCCTGCGGGTCGTAGACGACGGGTGTTCCGTGCGACGCAGCGTGTGGCAGCGGCAGCCGGCCGTTGCGCGAGACGAGCACGATGCGGCCGGTCCAGCCGCTTCGGCGCAGGCTCATCACGAGATCGATCGAGGTGAGGCCGCTCCCGACGAGGACCGCATCGCCACCCGGCGCGAGACCCTGCACGGCGGCCTTGTCCCATGGGTCGTGCGCAAGCAGCGTGCGCGTGACGCCCTCGTCGACGGCACGCCATGGCGCGCGCGCGGGCGGGAGGCCCGGCGACAGGATCACGCCGCGCGCGAGAACCGTGCGGCCCGAGGCGAGCAGCAGTTCGAATCGCTGTCCGAGCGGCTCGATGTGCACGACCGCGTCGCGCACGAACGCGGCGCACGCATTGGTCTCGGCGAGCGTCTGCGACACCGACTCCGCGAGGTAGCGGCCGAAGAGCGCGCGCGGCACGAACTCGTCGGCGCGGTAGCGGCCGGGAGCGTTGCGCTCGAGCCACTCGTGGAAGCCCGTCGGACGGTCGGCGAAGACACCCATGCGTCCCGCGGGAACATTCAGGAGATGCTCGCCGTCGCACGCGCCATACGCCACTCCGGGCGCAGGCAGCGGACGGCGCTCGAACACCACGCACTGGCACTTCGGCGCGCACTGCGCGAGGCGCACGAGCGACATCAGTCCGCTGAAGCCGCCGCCCACGATGGCGACATCGCATTCGGCGGGCGCTTCGGAGGTGTAGCGGTCGACGGTCGGCATGGATGGCCTTATCGGCGGGTTCGGTGCGCCGGTCGAGCGAGCCTTGTCAGACCATGCGCGAACCCGCAGCCTTTGCGGCCGCCACGATGCGCTCCGCGGTGCGCACGGCCGCAAAGCCGTCCTCCGCGTTCACGAGCGGCCGGCGGTTCGTGCGCACGGCGTCGAGGAAGTCGAGGAGCTGCAGCTTGAGCGGCTCGCCCGTTCCGACGGCCAGCGGCTCCATCGCGATCATCTCGAGGTAGTTCACGCTCGAGAGATCCTCGCCGCGGCGCAGGCGCTCGCGCACATCGGCAAGCTGCGACGCGTTCGCGGTCTTGCGGACGACGGTGCCCTTCTTCTCGACGAAGTCGGCGGAGACATACGCGTCTTCGCTGATCAGCCGGATCTTGCGCTCGGTCTTGAGCGCGAGGCGGCTCGCCGTCACATTCGCGGTGCAGCGGATGCCGTCGGGGCCCGCGGGGAACACGAGCCGCGCGTTGCAGACATCCTCGGCCTCGCCGACGACGCACACCGCGTTCGCGTGGATCTCCTCGGGCTCCGCGCCCATCAGCGCGAGCAGCACATCGAGGTCGTGGATCATCATGTCGAGCACGACGCCGACATCGACCGAACGGAAGGTCATCGGGCTGACGCGGTCGATCTCGATGAAGCGCGGACGAATCGAGCCCGCGGCCACGAGTTCGCGCACGGCCACCATCACGGGGTCGTAGCGCACGACATGCCCGACCTGGAGAAGCGAACCCGTGCTCTTCGCAAGATCGGCGATCGCGCGCGCCTCGGCGACATCGGGGGCAAGCGGCTTCTCGACGAGACACGCGACGCCCGCCTTGAGGAGCGGCTCGACGATCGCGCGGTGCGTGACGGTCGGCGTCGCGACGGTCACGGCATCGACGCCGGCCGCCAGCAGCTCGTCGATCGATCCGAAGGCGCGCCCGCCCCACTCCTCGACGACCTTGCTCGCGCGGTCGACATTGCCGTCGACGACGCCGACCAGATCGCAGCCGTCGGTCGTCGCATAGAGCCGCGCATGATGGCGACCCATCTTGCCGACGCCGATCGTGGCACAGCGAAGGGTCTTGGTTCCGGTGGTTGCAGCCGTCGTCATCGTCGCGCTCCTGCGCCTTCGCGCCGCGCCATCGCGTGTGCGACGGCGTTCCTGAACATCTGAAGCCCCGGCGGATCGCCCGCACGCTGCGCCTCGGAAAGGCGCGTCCAGCGCGGATGCTGCGTCCAGCGCAGGTAGCGCTCGGGGTGCGGCATCAGGCCGAACACAAGCCCAGTCGTGTCGCAGATGCCTGCGATGCGGTTGATCGAACCGTTGAAGTGATCGCTCGCGCCGTAGCGCACCGCGACCTGCCCGTTCGCCTCGAGCTGTGCGATGGTGTCTTCGTCGGCGACGAAGCGGCCTTCGCCGTGCGCGCACGGGATGAGTGCCGTATCGGCATCCATCACGAGTCCGCGCGTCCACACGCAGCGCGTGTTCGCGGGGATCTCCATCGTGGTCCAGATGTCGTTGAAGCGCGCGGTCGCGTTCTGCGCGAGCGCGACGGTCGGTTCGCCCGGCACATCGCTCCACGGTTCGCCCGGGTTCGGGCCGGGAAGAAGCCCGGCCTGCACCGCGATCTGGAAGCCGTTGCACGGCGTCATCATCGGAACACCGCGCTCGATCGCGGCCGCGAGCGCCGGATAGATCGACTGGCGGATGAGCGCGGCCATGATGCGGCCCGCTGCGATGTCGTCGCCGTAGCTGAAGCCGCCGGGAAGGCCGATCAGGTCGTAGCGGTCGATCTGCGCGGGGTCGCGCGAAAGCCGCGAGAGGAGCTCGCTGTCGACCGTGCAGCCCGCGAGTTCGAACGCCTCGCAGAGCTCGCCGTCGCAGTTGATGCCGGGCGCCGTGATGACGAGCGCGCGGAGCGATGCTGACTTCGCCTGACGACTCACGAGAATCCTCCTGCGGCCATGCCGCCGCTCCACGCTTCGCCAAGCGCGCGCACCTTCGCACGCGCGACGGCACCCGCGCCCGCGAGCGCAAGTTCGCCGCTTGCATCGAACGAACCGATCACCGCATGCGGCACGGCTCCGAGCGCCTTTGCAAGCGCGGGGAGATCGGACTCCTCGACCTCGAGCAGGTAGCGCGATGCATCCTCGGCGAACGCACGCGCGAGGAAGCCGGCCTCGCCGTCGCACGGCAGCTTGGCGAGGTCGAGCGAGAGTCCAAGCCCGCCGGCGAACGCCATCTCGGCGGCCGCGACGAGAACGCCGCCCTCGCTCGCATCGTGCGCTGAGCGCACGACGCCCGCGCGGATCGCACGCGCGACCGCCGCCGCGTTCGCAGGGCCGGTCTTGAGGCACGGCGCCGCGATCTTCGGCGAACCGGCGTGCGTGCCCGCGAGCATCGCGAAGTGCGAGCCGCCGAGGCGGTTCGTGGTCGTGCCGACCGCGACGAGCTTCGAGCCCGCGCGCTTCGCGTCCATCGACACCGCGCGCGAGTCCTTTTCGACGGGCGCGAAGCCCGAGATGAGCAGGGTCGGCGGGATCTGGATCGTGCGGCCGTCCTCGGTGACGAACTGGTTGTTGAGCGAGTCCTTGCCCGAGATGAACGGCGCGCGGTAGGCCTTCGCTGCGTCGTAGCAGCCCGCGCACGCGCGCACGAGAGCGCCCATGTTGCGCGGGTCCTTGCAGCTCGGCCAGCAGAAGTTGTCGAGGATCGCGATGCGCGTGTGGTCGGCGCCGACGCACACGAGGTTGCGCACGCACTCGTCGATCGCCGCAATCGCCATCGCGTAGGGATCGGAGCCGAGGCCCGTCGCGAGGCCATTTCCGATCGCAAGCGCGCGATCGGAGTCCTTCTTCGGGCGGATGACGGCGGCGTCGCCAGGCCCGCCGCCCGAAGTCCCGACGGGCGCACCGACGAGCGGCTTCAGCACGCTCGAACCCTGCACCTCGTGATCGTACTGGCGGATGATCCACGCCTTGCTCGCGATGTTCGGATGCGCAAGGAGCGTCTCGAGCACGCGCAGTGCGTCGGCCGGCGCATCGGCGAGATCGCGCTCGAACCGCGGCGCACGCTTCGGGGCGCGCTGCTGCGCGGCCCACGACGCGTCCCACACCGCTTCGCGCACGGGCATCGGGATCGCGCCGTGCAGGAACTCGCACGAGAGGCGCCCGACCTCAATGCCGTGCCAGAAGAGCGCGATGTCATGGCCGCCCTGCGCATTCTCAAGCCCGAACACGCCGAGCTCGCACCACTCGACGCCGTGGTCGGCGCAGATCTGCGCGAGTTCGTCGAGATTCGCGCGCGACACCGCGAGCACGAGACGCTCCTGCGCCTCGCTGATCCAGACCTCGGTCGGCGAGAGGCCGTCGTACTTCGTCGGCGCGCGATCGAGGTGCACGGTGGCACCGATCTCGCCCGCCATCTCGCCGACCGCGCTCGAGAAGCCGCCCGCGCCGCAGTCGGTGAGGCCGTTGTAGAGCGGACCGCCCTTGCGGTCGCGCATCGCGAGGATCGCGTCGAGCACCTTCTTCTCGGTGATGGCGTTCCCGATCTGCACCGCGTGGCTGAACTCGTCGGCGTGCTTGTCGGTCAGCTCCGCGCTCGAGAAGGTGGCGCCGTGGATGCCGTCGCGGCCCGTGCGGCCGCCGACCGCGATGATGAGGTCGCCCTTCTTCGTGCCGCCCTTCACGCAGCTGCGCGGCATCAGGCCGATGCAGCCGCAGTAGACGAGCGGATTGCCGACATAGTTGTCGTCGAAGTACACGGCGCCGTTGAGCGTGGGGATGCCCATGCGGTTGCCGTAGTCGCGCACGCCTGCCACCACCTGCGTGAGGATGCGATGCGGATCGAGGCAGCCCTGCGGCACCTCGGCGATGTCGGGGTAGGCGACGCAGAAGACATCGGTCGCCGCGATCGGCTTCGCGCCGAGGCCCGTGCCGATGATGTCGCGGATGCAGCCGCCGATGCCGGTCGCCGCGCCGCCGTAGGGCTCGATCGCGCTCGGTCGGTTGTGCGTCTCGCACTTGAAGCACACGGCGTCGGTGTCGTCGAACGCGACCACGCCCGAGTTGTCGACGAACACGGAGAGGCACCAGTCGATGCCGTCCTTCATGAGCTCGTGCGTGCTCGCGGCGACGGTTGACTTCAGGAGGTTCTTCACCGTGACGACGCCGTCGGCGTTGACCTCGTGGTTCGGCCGCGACTTCGCGTCGGCGGCGAGCGACCACTGGCCTTCGAACGCAGGATCCTGCGACAGCTCGCGGTAGCGCACCGTCGACTTCAGCGTCTTGTGCACGCAGTGCTCGCTCCAGGTCTGGGCGAGCGTCTCGAGCTCGATCTCGCGCGGCTCGCGGCCGAGGCGGCGGTACTCGGCCTGCAGCGCCTTCATCTCGTCGAGCGAGAGGAAGAGATGCCCCTCGCGCGACAGCTTCTCGAGCTCGGCGTCGGAGAGCTTGGTGATCGCGACCTCGCGGATCGACAGCGTGTACGGCTTGCCGACCACGAACGCGGCGGGCAGGTACGGCTCGGTGTGGATCGCGTGGATGACCGGGTTCGCGAGCAGCCGCTCGCCGACGGTCTTCGCCACCATCTTGTCGACGCCGTGGAGGTCGTAGCGATCGCCTGTGCGGACCTCGACGGTGCGTCCGATGAGCGCGAGGATCGCCGCCTGCACGCTCTCGGCGGCCGGATCGGTGACGCCCGGGAGCGGATGCACCTCGACCACCGCGACGCCGGGCGCGACGGCCGGACGGGTCGGCTTGTTCGACGCGTGGATCTCGGCGGACTGCGTCACGCAATCGGCGAGGAGTTCGTTCGCGATACGGTCGATCTCCGACGCGGTCAGCGTTCCTTCGATCAGGTACACCGCCGCGTGCTCGACCTTCTTCGGCAGGCGCGCGAGGCCGAGCGTCTCGATCGCGCGCTGGACGGATGCTCCGCGCGGATCGTGGTGTCCGCGACGAGGCCTCACCTCGACGCGGTGGATCACCGTGGCTGCGGGCTGGCTTGGTTGGGTCGCACTGGCTGCGGTCGGCATGGTCTCGGCTCTGCTCGCGGGCGGCGTCACGCCGCCAGCGGTGGCGGTGCGCGACCTTCGGGAAGACCGAGAGTGTAGGAAAACGCCGCACCGCTGAGGGCGGCACGGCGCAGGGAATTCGGGGCAAATCCGCGTGGTTCGGTCGCGGTTCCGGGTCAGAAGGCCATCTGCAGCTGCGTGCGGAACACGACCTCGCTCTGCTCGGCGGCGGCGCGCCATCCGTTGCCCTGGTTCGCCCAGACGCCGTCCACGGAGTCGAAGGCGAACCCGACATCGCTCGTCCACTTGAAGTCCTCGCCGTCGATGTACCAGTTGAGGCCGACCGTCAGCACGCTGAAGAGGTTGCCCCGCTCGAGGCTCGCCACGCCCGTCGGCGTGGTGATGGTCGCGATGTTCGGGATGTCGGCGCTTCCGACCTCCATGCGACCGAAGACTTCCCACTTCGGCACGAAGTAGTACGACGCCTGCAGGACGGCGCCCCACGCGTCGTTCCCGCCGATGTCGAAGGTCGCGGGCGGACCGAAGCCGTTGCCACCGAGGATGAAGGCGGATCCGGAGTCCATGGAGGAGTAGGTGAAGCTGCCGAACACGGTTGCGCCGCCGAACATCCAGCTGGCGTCCGCGGTGAACGCGTACCAGTCGTTCGGCGGGCTGTTGTTCGGGCTTGTTCCAGTATCGGGATCGCCCGACTGCGCGAGCGCACCGACGCCGATCATGAGCGCGTACTCGTCGCCCGGCGGGCTTGTCATCGAGTTGAACTGCGACCAGCGGCCCGCGAGCTTCCATTCCATGCGGCCCGCGACCGACCAGTCGACGCGATCGCTCGCCCAGTCCGAGTTCAGTGGCTCGCTGCCCGCGCCCTTGAGGACGCCGTAGACATTGTCGTTGCCGCCGTTTGAGAAGGCGAGCATCACCCGGACATCGTCGGACACGAACTGGCCTTCGATGCCCTGCGAATATCCGATGCCGAGGTGTTCGGAGATGGTCGAGCGCGAGACCGCGAGCTGGTACTCGGTGTCGACAAGCTGCTCGCGCGCGAACGGAAGCTTGAACTGGCCCGCGCGCAGCGCGATTCCGTCGGAGACTTCCGCGCGGATCCACGCGTCGAGCAGACGGAAGGTGCCGCTCGAAGAGCCGAGATTCGAGAGCGGCGCGGTCCCGAGCGCGTTCTCTCCCTGGTTCACGAACTGCGCGCGGAGGCGATAGGTGAACTCGGGACCGAAGATGTGGCCACGGAAGTCGAGCTGCGTGTTGGGCAGGTCGAAGCCGCTGCGCGACTCGACATCGTCGGCGACCGGCGAACTCGCGACATTGACGCCCGACAGCCCGTCGGGGATGTAGCTGTAGATGTAGCGGGCCTGCACAAGCCCGCCGACCTGCAGCCGGAAGCGGCCGTCCATCGACTGCATGTAGAAGCCGTCGTTCCATCCTGCGGTCATCTCGCCGGCCTGCAGCGAGTCGCGCGTGGAGCTGTCGGCGAGCACATCGGCGACGATCGCACGGATCTCCGTCGCGCGCTCTTCGTTGAGCCATGCGTTGCCGTCGGCTTCGCGCAGCGTCGCGACCTCGCTCGACAGCGCGGCGTTCGCGGCCTCGAGCCGCTCGATGCGCTTCAAGAGTTCATCGGTTACTGCAGGGGCGTTGTCCGCCTTCGCGATGGACGCAACCCCAAGCGCCGCGATCATCAGCGGCGTGAGCAGTGGCTTCGGGGTGTAGAACGGGGCGCGGGGCCCTCGGCACTTCCTGTGCGAGACGGTCGGCATCCTGCCTTCTCCTTCGGGGCACGACGGCCCCATGTCCGCGGGTTATCGACGGGGTCGGCAGGAACGCAGCAGAAATTGACGCAGCAGGCAGAAGGCCCCCGGGCCCCACGACGGGCGGAAAAGGAAAATCGGCCGCCCCTTTCGGGGCGGCCGACTGAGCCGTGTTGTAGGCAACCAACCTTGCGGCAGATGCCTAGAGCAGGGTGGATGCTCGCCTGATCGATGGATCGATCAGAAGCTGAACGACATCTGACCGCGGAGGACCCACTGGCCGTCGTCGGTCGACTGCGTCCAGTTGGCGAACTCAGCAGCGTTGGTGAAGATCGCGTCGAACGCGTAGCCAACCTCGACGCCGAGCTTGGCAGTGTTCTTGGCGAAGTACCAGTTCGCGCCACCGGTGAGGGTGTTCAGCTCGGGACCGTTGTCGACTTCGATGTTCTCGAAGCGAGCGACGATCTCGATGTCGTCGGAGACGAACACGCCGCCCGAGACCGTGAAGCCCTGGGTTTCGCTGCCCGCATCGTCGTCGGAGTAGAAGAACGCACCGTTGAGGTTCGCGCCGCCGAAGCCGATGGTGGCGTCGATGGTGCCCGACCACGGGGTGGTGGCCGAGGCGTCATCGCGCTGGATCGACATACCGCCGCCGATCATCGCGCTGAACTCTTCGCCCTTCCACGACTGCGCGTCGTTGAAGTTCGCCCAGTTGCCGGCGAGCTTGAACTCGGCGCGAGCGGCGAACGCCCAATCCGAGTCAGGCGAGCCAGCGGTCCAAGCCTGGTTGGCCTGGCCGAGCGCGTTCACGTAGGCGCCGTTGATGCGGAACATGTCGGCCGAGTAGCCGAACATGACGCCCTGGCCGTAGCCCGGGCCGAGGAGCGACGCAGCGACCGAGTAGTCGGTGAACTGGAGGTTGCCCGGATCGGTGCCGAACTCAGCGCCGAAGGGGAGCTTGAACTGACCGACATACATGGCGAAGCCATTGCCGAAGTCCTTGCTCACCCAGGCGTCTTCGAGATCGCCGTTGAGACCGGCGGTCGCGTTCGAGCTGCCGAAGTAGTAGCCGACCTTGTAGGACCAGCTCGAGTCAACCATGTTGCCCGAGAAGGTGAGGCGGGTGCGCTTGTTCTCGAAGCCGAAGGACTGCTGCTCAGCGCCACCGACCGGGGAGTCGTTGTCGTTGAACGACCAGCGGATCTGCTGGAGGACATTGACCTTCATCGAGTAGTTGCCGTCAGCCGACGACATGAAGAAGCCGCCGTCGTAGCCAGCGCCAGCGCCGCTGCCCTGGAGGCTCGAGCGGGTCTCGGCGTCAGCGAGGACATCGGTCACGATGCCACGGATCTCAGCGGCGCGCTGCTCGGTGAGCCACGCATCGCCCTGCGACGCCTTCATCGAGGCGATCTGTGCCTTGAGATCAGCGATCTCAGCGGCGTAGTTGGTCTGGTCGGCGCCGAAAGCCACGCCACCGATGGCGAGGGTCGTACCGGCGAAGAAGCCGACGGTCTTGGTGAGACTCATGTAGAAACTCTCCGTACTGGTTTATGGATCGGATTCATTCCGATCCGCGGTCATCCACCCGTCCGCTCTTGCCTTGCCCACGAGAGAGGACAAGGCCGGACGGTCATTCATGTATCGGCCGACTCTGGCCGAGACGATGAGCGGGAAACTTACCCGCTGCGATTCGGTTCGTCTAGTCGGCTGGCTCCACGCCAAGAAACTCATCAAACCGCGCGACGGCCTTGTGAATCTAAGGCCATTGCACACATGGCCTTAGGTCAATTCCGTGACCGCGCAACCGTTGCCGATCGCGAGCCTCGGAATTGAGAGCGCAACTTCAGCCGATCGAAGGTCCGACTCAGCGTGGAACGGCGCCACTCCCCCCTTCCAACGGCCGCCCCTTCGGCTCGCGGGTGGTTGGCTCCGGCCGCTGGCCCGAGGCGCGTTGAGGCTTCGACTCGACCGCCAGCGACCGTTGGCTCGGTGTCAAGAACTCGAGAGCGCTCTGGATCGTGCCAACTTTCACGATCTGCGCATCGGAGCCCGCCTCGCCGCGCTGCGGGCGGCATGCATCGCTCAGGCGGGCGCTCGCCGGCACAAGCACGACGCGCGCGCCGCGGCGCAGCGATTCATGCACGCGCTGCTCGATCTGCGGCACGGTGCGAAGTTCTCCGGTGAGGCCCACCTCGCCGATGGCGACGGTGCCTTGCGGAAGCGCGCGGTGGAGGAACGCGCCGGCGACCGCGAGGGCCAACGCGAGATCCGCGGCGGGCTCCGCGATTTTCAGGCCTCCGAGCGACTGTGCGAACACATCCTGGTCTGCGAGGCGCAGCCCCCCGTGCTTCTCGAGCACGGCGATGAGCATCGCGAGGCGCGCCGCGTCAAGCCCGCTTGCGCGGCGCTTGGCGCTTCCGAGGAAGCCCGTCGCGACCAGCGCATGGATCTCGCCGAGGAGGCAGCGGGTGCCCGCCATGGTGGACACGAACGCGCATCCGGGCGCCGCAGGGCCGCCCGTCAGCGGCACCCGCACCGACTCGATCTCGGCGAGGCCGTCGCCGCGCATCTCGAACAAGCCGATTTCCTGCGTCGAACCGAATCGATTCTTGACGCCGCGGACAAGTCGGACCGCCGAGTGCCGGTCGCCCTCGAAACTCAGCACGGCGTCGACGAGGTGCTCGAGCAGCTTCGGGCCGGCGAGCGCGCCTTCCTTGGTGACATGGCCGACGAGGATCACCGATGCGCCCGTCGACTTCGCGAGCCCGACAAGATCGAGGCAGCAGCGGCGCAGCTGCGCGATCGAGCCGGGCGCCGCGGAGACATCGGCGCGGTGCACGAGCTGGATCGAGTCGACGAGCACGACCGTCGGCTTCGATCGCCGCGCCTGCTCGACGATGCGGGCGACATTGGTCTCTCCGAGTACGAGCAGGCGTTCGCCGAGCGCGGCGGCACCCCCCGCCTTCACGACCGCTTCGAGCCGCTCCGCGCGCAGGCGCACCTGCTGCGGACTCTCTTCGCTCGACGCGTAGAGCGCCGAGCCTCCGCGCGCGGCGATGCAGGCCGCCATCTGCATGAGAAGCGTGCTCTTGCCGATGCCGGGGTCGCCGCCCAGGAGCAGCACGGAGCCCGGCACGATGCCCCCGCCGAGCACGCGGTCGAACTCGCCGATGCCTGTGGCCACGCGCGGGACGCTCGCCTCGGGAACGCTGCCGAGCGCGATGGCGCGACCGATCCCCGACCTCGCGAGCTCGTCCGCGTCGGCGCCCTCGGTCGGTGCGCCCCAGATGGGACCAGCTCCGGCCTTGGCGGCCTCCGCCTCGACGGTGAACTTCTCAAGACTGTCCCACGCGCCGCAGTCGGGGCACTTTCCCAGCCACTTCGGATGGTTTGCTCCGCACTCGCGGCAGAGGAACTCTGTGCGCGACTTTGCCATGCGCACGAGTCTAAAGGCGTTTCACACCCACCCCCGATGTTCGGTAAAAGTTTGGGTGAAATCGCCCACATTTTCGCACCGCCCCCGCCCACTCCTCAAGCACCAAAGGGAGCCGCCGCAGCGGCGACCGCCTACATCAAGCACCAAAGGAAGCCGCCGCAGCGGCGACCGCTCAAATCACGCACCAAAGGGAGCCGCCGCAGCGGCGACCGCTCAAAGATGCCGCCGCATGCGCCAAGCCCAGCGCGCGTACTCGAGCATCGCGTGGCGCCGCGCCGCAGGGCTCGGCCACTTCGATTCGTCGGCGCCGAACGCAGTCTCCTTGCGCCACGACCAGTAGGCGCCGCTCACGCGGAAGCGCGTGGCGAAGCCCAGCCGGAGCAACCCAAGGAGCGACTGGATCATCGCGTTCAGTGCTGGCTCATCATGCCCTGGCGCGGATCGGGAATCGCGCGGTCATCGAGCGCGACTCCGGGCCGGTTCGCAAGGGTCGAGTCCGAATCGGTCAGCGGGCTGAAGCGGCTACCGATCATGCGGATGCGCTTGTTGGCCTCCACATGCCCGGCCATGATCGGCTTGAGCATGTAGACGAGCACCGCGACGCCGATCGAGGCCGCCCACATGTACTCGGTCTTGCCGAAGTACACGAGGAACGACACGGCGAGGAGCAGGATCAGGGAGACCGGGATCAGGCCTTCCCACGACAGGCGCATGAGCTGGTCGAAGCGGAAGCGCGGGAGCGTCCAGCGCAGCGCCATCGTCAGCGACACCATCAGCGTGACCTTACCCATCACCACCGCGAACTGGAGCAGCGCCATGAGCGGACCGGCCTCCATGCCGAGGTCGGCGCCCGTGAACGGGTTGAGCGACCAGCCGCCCATGAAGAGAAGGACGAAGAACGCGGAGCCGGTGACGATGTGGAAGTATTCGCCGAGGAAGAACAGCGCGAACTTCATCGAGCTGTACTCGGTGTGGTAGCCGCCGATGAGCTCGCTTTCGGCCTCGGCGAGGTCGAACGGCGCGCGGTTCGCCTCGGCGAGGAGGCAGACATAGAAGATGATCGCGGCGAGCGGCTGCTGCACCAGGTTCCACTGGCCGGCGAGCTGCTGCTCGATGATCGCGCTCGGCGAGAAGGTTCCGGCGACGAGCACGACGCACAGGAGCGCGAGGCCCATCGGGATCTCGTAGGAGATCATCTGCGCGCTCGCGCGCAGGCCGCCGAGGAACGACCACTTGTTGTTCGAAGCCCAGCCGCCGAGCGAGACGCCGTAGACGCCGATCGCAGCGGTCGCGAGCAGGTAGACGATGCCGATGTTGATGTTGGCGCCGACGAGGCTGACCTTGTATTCGGCCCCCGCCTGCGCGAAGCCGAGCCAGTTCACCACGCCCGTGAGGTCGACCACACCCGCCCACGGCACGACCACGAAGCCCATGATCGCAGGGGCCACGATGAAGCCTGGCGCGAGGAAGAAGAGCGCCTTGTCGACGCCCTTCGGGTTGTAGTCCTCCTTCAGCATGAACTTGATGCCGTCGGCGATCGGCTGGAGGAGGCCCTGGGGACCGACCCGGTTCGGGCCGATGCGGTCCTGCATCCATGCGCTGAGCTTGCGCTCGAGCATGATCGCGTACGCGCAGCCGCCGAGGATCACATGCACCATCAGGAAGATGATGCCGATGTTGACGGCGAGCTGGACCGTCTCGGGAGAGAGCTGGATGTTCAGGGAGCTACCCATAGGGCGGGCAGTGTAGCGCGGACGGCGATGCGGTTGGACGGCGTCGGGCGCAGGGCGCTCTTGCGCGGGCGCGATGGCGCTCAGCGGGCCGCGACGGTCTTCTTCTCGTCCTTCTTCTCGTCCTTCTTGTCGGAATAGACGAGTTCGCCGTCGGTCGGGACCCCGAGGTACTCGAGGGTGCCGTTCACGATGTGCGCCGAGCACGGCCCCGCGAGCGCGCCGCCGCCGTAGGAACCCTTCGTCTTGACCTTGTCGGGATCCTCGATGGTGACGAGCACCGCGATCTTCGGGTCGTTCATCGGCGCCCCGATGATGAAGCTCGAGATGTAGCGGCCGTCGTAGTAGCCGCCCTTCGGGTTCACCAGCTGCGCGGTGCCCGACTTACCGAAGGCCGTGTAGCGCAGGATGTCCTTCAGCTTCTTGCCGGTGCCCTGGCGGATCACATCCTCCATGACCTCGCGCGTGACCATCGCGGCCTTCTCGCCGAGCGCGCGGCGCGCGACGACGGCCGCCCGCGGGTCGCGCGGCTCGAGCGCGAGCGGCACCATCGTGCCGTCGCGGCAGAACGCGGTGAAGGCGTACATCAGCTGGAGCGGCGTGACCGCGATGCCCTGGCCGAAGCTCACCGACACCTGCGCACGCGTGCGGTTGGTCCATTCATCCGCGGGCGGAAGGATGCCCGCGCTCTCGCCGCCGAGGCCGATGCCGGTCCGCATGCCGAAGCCGAACGACGAGAGGCAGTCCTTCATCTCCTGCGTGGACATGCGCAGCGCGACGGTCGCCATGCCGGCGTTCACCGACTTCGTGAGGCAGTCGTGCCACGACTTCGTGCCGTAGCTCGAGGAGTGCGCTTCGCGGATCGTGCGGCGGGCGCGGCCGTCGGTGACGGTGAGCGGGCCGTCGGGAAGACGGATCGTCTCGTTCGCGCGGGCCTTGCCGATGTCGATGGCGTACCCCCACACGAACTGCTTGAAGATCGAGCCGGGCTCGAACGGATCGGTCACCCAGCGGAGGCGGGCGAGCGACGGGTCGAGGCGACGAGCGGGGTCGTCCGCGATCGGCGTGCGGCCGGTGTTCGTGCGAAGCGTGTCGTAGGCGGCGAGGATCTCGCCCGTCTCGACGCACACCACGAGGCAGCGCGCGCCGCCGGAGTTCGACTCGGCGACGGTCTTGTTGATCTCGCGCTCGACGATCTCCTGCACGACCATGTCGATCGAGAGCCGGACTTCGCCGCCGGGTTCGCCGGCGAGATGCCCGTTCGCGGGCACCGAGATCACCTGGCCGCGCGAATCCGCGAAGTACAGCGTGCGGCCCGGCGTCGGCGCGAGGTCCTTGTTGTCGCGATGCTCGGCGCCGCTCAGGCCGACTCCATCGGGCGTCGTGCGTCCGATGACGGCGGCGGCGAGCTCTTCGAACGGACGCAGGCGCACCGACTTCGGCTGCACATGCGCGCCGCGGACGAGGCCGCGCGGGCCAGCGGTGCGCTTCGCCTCGGCGAGCGCATCGATCTGCGCGTCGTTCAGGTTCTCCTCGAGCACGAGGAAGCGCGGCAGGCGCTTCCAGTCCTCGGGCGTCATGTCGCGCGCGAGCACGCGCAGTTCCGCAGGCACCTTCTCGTGGATCTTGGCGACGATCTCCCCGGCAGGCACGCCGAGCGGACGCGACAGCTCGACGGCGAGGTCGCCGATCGGGTCGAGCATGCGCGATGCCGGCGAACCGAGCGACACGGCCTGCACATCGCCGTCACCGGTACGCGAGCGGTTCCTGCGCTCCGCACGCTCGGCGCGCTCGAGCGCGTCGGTGTAGAGGTCCCTCACATCGATGAAGAGGCGCCCGCCGACGGTGTCGAGCGCAAGCAGCCGGCCGACGCGATCGACGATGCGTCCGCGCGGCTCCGGCTCCTCGGCCGCACGCTGCTGGATGAGCTGGCCGTTCGGCCGCTCCATCGAACGCAGGAGCTGATCGGCCGGAGCCGCCTTGAGCTGCGCGACGCGCACGGCGGTCAGCGCGATCGCGCCTGCCACGCAACCGACGAGGACGCGCGACCAGAGCGCGATGCCCGATGCGTTGGACTTGTTCATCCGCCGAGCTCCTGCGACGCGCCTTCGCCGCGCGTCTCGCCGCCGGCGAGTTCCTCACCGACTGCGCCGAGGGCCTCGTCGGTCGCACGCGCGGGCGTGGCGCGGAACGGGATCGGCTTGAAGGCCGTGAGCACATCCTTCGTTCCCACGGCATCGCGAACCTTCTCGCGGAGCCGGTCGGGGCGGACGGCCGCTGCGACCTGCGCCTGCAGGTTCGTGCGCGCACGCTCGTGCTTGATCATGCGGAAGTGGATGCGGCTGATCTCGGACGCCGCGTCGATGCGCTGCTGCCGGTTGACGAGCAGCGCGCCGAACATCGCGCCAAGCACCACGATCACTGTTGCGAGCTTCGCGAACATCGGGCCTCCATGCCTCGGCGTCTTCGCCTGACTTCCGTCACCTGGTCGACGCAGCCGCGTCCATCGGCCGAATCCGTTCGGCACCGACGCTCACTGCGCGAGCGCGTACTTGAGTTCGCGACCCGGCTTCAGCGACTTGCCGTTGCCGAGGTTGTTGAGCGCGGCGATCTCGTTCCAGCGCGAACCGTCGCCGTAGACGCGCTTCGCGATGCGGTAGAGCGTGTCGCCCTCGGCGACCTTGACGGTGCCGTACTTGGGCTGCGCGGGTGCTTCCGGCATCGGAACGGGCACCGTCTGTCCGGGATTGACGGCGAGCGCCGTCTCGGGCTGCATGGCGGGAGCCGCGGGAGCGGCGGCCGGATCGAGCACAGCGATGTCGGGCACGGCGATCGTCTGGCCGATCTTGAGCCGTGACGGATCGACCTTGTTGAACTCGGCGAGCTTCACGCCGAGCGAACGCTTGCCGTAGTAGCGCTTCGCCACATCGCCGAGCGTCTCGCCCTTGGCGATCGCGTGGGTGCGCTCCTTGGGGGCGACCGGCTCGGTCGGAATCGGCAGACCGATGGGATCGCCGGGGAGGGCGACGACGCGGTTGCCGTCGTCGATTCCGAACTCCCCCGCAACGGGGCGCGTCGAATCGGCGGGCGCGAGGCCTTCGCCGAACTGCTGCGGGTCGCCGTCGGGCAGCCGCGTCGGCTCGAAGCGCACGATTTCCGTCTGCGGGTTCGCGATCTGCGCATTGCGCGCAGACAGATGGTCGGACACCAGGATCCCCACGAAGAGGAGGAGGCCGAAACCGATCACGATTGCAAGCTTGTTTTCACGCGTCATGACTGAGCTTCCTTGCCGCAGTCTTGCTGCTTGCGCCTCCATCGCCGTCGCGCTCGCGCGCGTGCCTTCGGCACTGGAAGCAACTCTCGCACCAAGATGTCACGCTGATGTCACCTGATCTCACACTTCGACTGCGCGGCCGACCGTGACCGCGCGAAGCTTCGCTGATCGAGCACGCGGGTTCACCGCGGACTCGCTCTCCGATGATACCAACGCGCCGTTGGTGATCTCGGTGCAGAGGCCGTCCCTCTGCATGGTGGCGAAGCTGCGCTTCACGAGTCGGTCCTCGAGGCTGTGAAACCCGATGACCGCCACCCGCGCGCCGCGGGAGAGCCAGGAAGGAGCGCCTTCGTGCACACGCAACGCTGCGGAGCGAATGGAGCCGAGGAGCGCGTCAAGCGCGCCGAGCTCGTCGTTCACCGCGATGCGGATGGCCATGAAGGCCTTCGTCGCTGGGTGCATCCGCGAGGTGCGGGCTCGGGAGCCGTAGGCATCCCGAACCAGATCCGCCAGTTGCGCCGTCGTGTTGATCGGCGCAACCGCGCGAGCCTCCGTAATTTTGCGGGCGATCTTCTTCGCGAGCGGCTCGTCGCCGAACCGGAACAGGATGTCGGCGAGCTCGCGTTCGCTCGAGCCGTTCACGATGTCGCGCGCGGTGACGACCGCGGATGGGTCGAGGCGCATGTCGAGGGGGCCGTCGCGGAGGAAGCTGAGCCCGCGCACGGGGTCGTCGACCTGGGTCGAGGCGAAGCCGAGGTCCGCAAGGACGAGGTCGGCGGAGATGCCGCGCGCGGTGAGTTCGCGTTGCACCGACACGAAGCTGCCCTGGATCGAGGTCGGCTCGAGGCCGCTCTCGCGGCGGACCCTGTCCGCGGCGTAGGCAAGGTTCCCGGCGTCAAGGTCGAACAGCACCACGCTGCCGCTGGGCGCGACCAACTTGGCCACCGCAGAGGCGTGACCGCCCCGCCCAGCGGTCAAATCGACATATACATCGCCCGGCTGGGGGCCTAGGCAGTCGACGGTCTCACGAAACAGCACGGGCACATGGCCGCTTTCGTCGACCCTGTAGATTTGGTCGCAATGACTGTATTGTGAGTTCGGATCGAGTTCTTCTGACTCGTTCACGGCGTCTTTGTGGCGTTGGCCGATCCAGTTGGGTACTTCGCGGCGTTTGCCGCCGCATCGTTGGGACCCGCCGCTGCAGCGTCCTCGCCGCCAGTGCCCGGGCTTGCCCCCAGCTGCGCGGACCAACGGTTGCGCAGCGCGGTCTTCAGGCTGACCGCGGCGATCGCCGCGAAGAGGACGATCGCGGCGACATAGACGATGCGGAGTCGGACGATCTGCTCGATCGCGAGCGCGCCGAGGAGCACGCCGAGCACGCCGAACATGAACGCGAGCCCGTAGAGCGCGAGGACGGCCTTCTTCACTCCGCCCAGTGCGCGCTTGGCGAGGTGGTGGATGTGGTTGGCGTCCGCCTGGGACATGGACACGCCCGCCAGCTTGCGCCGCAGGATCGCAAGCGAGGTGTCCATGATCGGGATCGAGAAGATGATCAGGCCGGCGAAGACGAGGTGGGTCTGTCCCTGCTCGCCAAGGAGGAGGATGATCACGACCACCAGGTAGCCGATCAGGAGGCTGCCGCAGTCGCCGAGGAAAATGACCGCGGGGTTGAAGTTCCACGGTAGGAAGCCGAGGACCGCGCCGAGGAGCGCGAGGCACAGCACGATGCGGACGCCCGCAAGCGATTCGAAGGGGTCGACGATGGCGGTGCTTGACGCGAGGAGCAGCGCAAGCACGAGCAGCGCCGATGCCATGATGCCCGCGATGCCCGAGCAGAGCCCGTCGAGGCCGTCGATGAGGTTCATCGCGTTGCAGCCGCCGAGGACGAAGACGGCGATCAGCGCGGTTCCCGACCAGTAGTAGATGTCGCCTGAGTTGAGCACCAGCGGACCGAGGTTCGCGAGCACGGTGGTCGGCTCGCCGAACAGCGGCAGGAGCGCGCCTTCAGCGACGCGCGTGCCGATGTCCTCGAGCGCAAGGGCCGCGGCCGCGACCAGCTGGCCCATGATCTTGAGCCGCGGATCCCAGCCCCACACATCGTCGGCGAGGCCGGTGAAGGTGATGGCGAAGATTCCGATGATGATCGAGAGCGGCACCGGGCCCAGTTCGCCGCCCGGGCCGTCGACGACGACGAAGCTGCAGGCGATCGCTGCGAACACGCCGAAGAACACGGCAAGGCCGCCGAGATACGCGATCGGATACTTGTGTTCCTTCCGCGCCTGATCGGGGCGGTCGATGATGTCCATCGCGATCGCGAGCTTGCGCACGAACGGCGTCGCGATGAGCGTGACGAGGAACCCCACGATGAACACGATCAGGTAGCCGTTGAGCAGCTCGCCCATGCCGTACAGGTGCGGCGCGGCCGTCTCGACGGGCGCGATCGGGATGATCGGCGTCGGTGCGGAACCCGGAACGGGAGGAAGCTGCGCGACGGCGACCTCGTTCATCCGGACACCCCCGCCGCGGCCTGCTGCCCGCCGCGCTGGCGAATCTCGACCGCGAGGTCGCGAATCGTCTGCACGAGCGGAATCTCGGGCGAGAATCCGACGGCCTGCCGGATGCGCGTCAGGTCAGGCTGGCGAACGAGCAGGTCGTCGAAGCCGGCGGCAAACGCCGTTTCGTATGGCACGACCCGGATCTTGCTCGGGGAGCCGAGGGTCGACACCACGAGCTCTGCGAGCGCGCGGATCGTGATGGGTTCCTCGCGGCCGATGTTGAACACCCGACCGTGGCACGACGGCGTCTCGACGAGCTTCGGCAGCACGCGCACGACATCGCGCACATCGCAGAAGCAGCGCGACTGCATTCCGTCGCCATGCACCTCGAGATCGCGGCCATCGAGCGCGGCCGCGACGAATCGCGGAAGCACCATGCCGTACTCGCCGATCTGGCGCGGGCCGACCGTGTTGAAGAAGCGCGCGATGACGGCGGGAAGCCCGAACTCGCGGTGGTATGCGAGCGCGAGGTACTCGTCGATCGCCTTCGAACACGCGTAGCACCAGCGGCTGAAGCCCGTCGAACCGTAGACGACATCGTCGTCCTCGCGCATCGGGACGCGCACGCCCTTGCCGTAGACCTCGCTCGTCGAGGCGATGAGCACGGGCAGCGTGCGCTCGGCGCAGAACTTCAGCACCGCGCTCGTCTCGTGCACATTCGTCTCGATGGTGTGGATCGGCCGCTCGACGACCATGCGCACGCCGACCGCGGCCGCGAGGTGGTACACGCAGTCGAAGTCGAGGGGCGACAGCGACGGGAGCACCGCCGACACGGTGCCCTCGATCACGCGGTAGCGGTCGACCCGCGCCGGCACGGACCGCACGATGCCGAGGTTGCCACGCCGGCCGGTCGAGAAGTCGTCGACGACCGTCACGGTGTCGCCACGATCGAGCAGCAGCTCGGAGAGATGGGAGCCGATGAAGCCGCCCCCGCCCGTCATCAGCACGCGGAGTGGTTTGTGCGGAGTCGACATGCGTCAGCCCGTTCGGGTCGTATTCAGCTCTCGAGGATCCATGACCTTCTCAGCTCTTCGCCGAGTAGGTCGCCATCACTTCGTAGTTCTTGCGGAGGTAGCCGCCCGCAGTGTTCTTGGGACGGTTCAGCACGATGCCGATGCACTTGCCGCGCACATCGCTCAGCTGGTTCACGAGCCTCGCGACGAGGCCGCGCTGCTCCTGCATCGCGCGAACGACGAGCACCGTCGCATCGACCTTGTTCGCGACCGCGAACGCATCGCCGGCGACGATCGCAGGCGGGAGATCGACGAGCACGAAGTCGTAGCGCTGCGCGGCCTCGGCGAGCACCGCGTCGAGCCTCGAGCCCGAAAGCAGCTCGAAGATGCGGTTCTCGATCGTGCCGGCCGACAGGATGTCGACATCGCCGCCCGTCGGACGGATCGCGTCGGCGAGCGCGATGTTCCCGTGGAGGACATCGCCGAGTCCCTTCGCGTCCGGCTCGGTTCCCATCGCCGCAGCGAGATGGCTGCGTCGGAAGTTGGCGTCGATGACGAGCACCTTGCGCCCGCCCGCGGCCAGCGAGTCGGCGGCGTTGCTCACGAAGGTGGTCGTTCCCGCCTCCGGCAGGCCGCTCATGAAGCCGATGGTCTTGGTCCCGTCCTGGGCACAGACCTTCGAGATGGTTCCTGCGATCTGGCGGCAGGATTCGGCGATGACCGACTTCGGCGCATTGCGCACCGCGCGCTCCGCCTTGGCCGGCGCGACCGGGTCGTCGACGAGGTCGGGAACCGATCCGAACAGGCGCAGGCCCTGCACCACGGCGAGGTCGGCCGCCGACCGCACGCGGGTGTCGAGGATCTCGCGCGTGAACACGAAGCCGATGAAACCGGCGACTCCGAGGAGCAGGCCGAGGGGAAGCATGATCTCGATCTTCGGGAAGCTGAGCTCGCGGGGAGTCTGTGCGCGGCGCGCGATCGTCGCGGCGCGCGAGTCTTCACGGGCCTTGAACTGATCGAGGTTGGCGAGCACCTCGAGCTGCTTCGCCCGGGCCTCCTGCAGCCGCTCGCGCTGGTCCTTCAGCTGCTGCACGGTGGTCAGGTGCGAGGTGTAGTCCTTGAGCGCGACCGAGTAGGACTCGAGCTTCTTCTCGAACTCGTCGAGCACCGCGGACTGGCTCTGGACGATATCCGAGAACTCCTTGAAGTCCGCGTTGAGGTTGCGCTTGATGATCTCCTCGCGCTTCACATCGCGCTCGATCTGGGCGGCGTTGAGCCGGGCGAGCATGGAGCGGTAGGCGGCGTGGCCCTTGGAGAACTTCGTGTTGTAGGTCTCGAGCTCGACCGAAAGCTCCTGGAGACGCAGGTTCGCCTGGCGCACCTGATCGTCTTCCTCGGCGCGGCGGATGTCTTCCGGCGTGTATTCGATCACGCCCTTGATCTTCTGCTCGGTCTGCTGCTTCCGGCTCTGCGCGAGCGTCAGCTGCGTGCGCGTCTGGTTGATCTGACGAGCCGCGTCCTCGACGCGAAGCAGCAGCTCGTTGCGCTCTTCGCTCGTCGAGGTCATGTTCTTTTCCTTGACGAACTCGGCAAGACGCTCGCTGATCGTCTCGATGTCGTCGTCGATCTTCGCGAGCTGATCTGCGAACGACTTTCGGTTGTTGGCGAACCGCGCGTCGTCCTCCGCCTTGCGCGAAGCGATGTAGGTGTCCGCGATCGCGTTCAGGATGACCGGGATGTCGCGCGCGACATGCGTCGACCAGCTGAGCGCGAAGAAGTTCGTGCGGCGCATGTGGCTCGCGCCGAGGTCTTCCTCGAGGTCGTCGACCGCATCCTCGGCGTCGAAGACGCCGCTGCCGTCGAGATAGCGCTGGCTCCAGTCCGTCTCGAGCACATCGGGCCGGTTCATGGCCTGCACCAGCAACCCGCGGGAACGGATGCGGGACGCTTCGGTCTGTCCGAGACGCTCGACCGCTTCCTCGGTGCGCTGGTCGCGCTGGATCACATCGCCGACCTCGTTCGGCGGCGCGGGCAGTTCGAACAGGACCTGACCGCCGTACAGCGGATAGGTGAGGACGCAGGTGTAGTGGGCGGCAAGACCGAGCACCAGACCGACGGCCGCGGCGACACCGATGCCGACCGCGTGCTGTCGCAGCACGCGGACGGGATCGAGCTGCACCGCCGCAGGTGCGGACGGACGCTGGCGCGTTGGCTGGGTGCGGGCGTCGATCGGGGGTCTGGGAGAGGCTGTAGTCATGGCCGTACTCGGTGTACTCATTTATCGGGGCTTTCGCCGCATCACTTGAGGAGACGCAGCGGGTGCGCATCGGGCGGCGCGCCATCCGCTCTGTCGAGCGATCGGTCGCGAAGGTCGGTCACTTCAACTTCTGCTGGAGCTCCTGGATTCCCTCGAGCGTCGGCGGATCGGGGTTGAGCTTGGCGGCCTGTTCGGCGGCCGCGCGGGCGTCGTCCTTCCGGTTCAGGCCGAGCAGCGCCTCCGCACGGTGGAACTGCACCGCCGCGCTGTTGCCGATCGAGGCGGCGCGGTCGAGGACCTCGAGCGCCTCGCGGTGCTGTCCGTCCATCGTGAGCAGCGCCCCGAGCGTGTCGAGGTACTCGGGACGGCCCGGGTTCAGCTGCACCGCACGGCGGGCGGCGGGCAGGCCGCGCTTGGTGTCCTTGAGGCACTTGCCGCACAGGTAGGCATAGTTGTTGAGCACCGAGTGCGAGTCCGGCGCAAAGGCGACGGCCTTCTCGTAGCTCGCGACGGCCTTCGCGCAGTCGCCGGTGAGGTAGCTCGCGGTGCCGAGGAGATCGAACACCGTCGCGCCCAGCTCCGACTGCTTCGAGTAGTCGGCCGATTCGATCGACTGCAGATAGGCGAGCGCCTTCTGCGGCCCACCGCTGCCGGAACGCATCGCGACCGACGCGAGGTAGGCGCGTGCGCGCGGGGTCAGGTCGGGGCCGATGACCTTCTTGAGGAGTTCGTCCGCCTTGTCGAGTTCCTGCGGACTGTAGAGGAGGTCCAACGCGAGATACCACTCGCGGACGAACTGCCCGTCGGCGCCGTCGGCCGACTTCGTCGCGGCCTGGTAGGCCTCGGTCAGCGTCTTGATGCCGTCACCGGTCTCGCCGGCGGCGACGAGCGCGACGCCGGTGAAGGCACGGGCGGTCGGGTTCGAACGGACGAAGTCGCCGCGACGACGCGCGGAGTCGGTGACGCCGCGATAGTCCTTTCCGCGGATCCGCGCATCGAGTTCGCGCAGGAAGCTCGAAGGATCGGGGCGCAGCGTGTCGGCCCGGCTGAACGCGTTCGCCGCATCGATGAAACGACCGCGACGGCTCAGGACATCGCCGAGGGCGAAGTGCCACGAAGCCTCGCCGGGAGCGAGTCCGATCGCGGCGCGGAGCAGGGTCTCCGCGCGGACGAGGTCACCCGAGACGATCGACAGCTCGACCGCCCGGCGACGCGCGTCGGGCGAAGTCGGAATCAGCCGGAGGTAGCGGTCGTACTCGTTCAGCGCCGCGTTGACATCGCCGCTTGCAAGGAGCACATCGGCCCTCACCGCAGACGCGGGGAAGAACGAAGCGCCGAGGCTCACGGCCTTGTCGGCTGCAGCGAGCGCTTCCTGAAGACGCGCGCGCTCGCCGGTCAGCTCGAAGAGCTTGCGCTTGACGATCGCGTCCTGCATGAAGGGCTGCGCAACGGCGGGGTTGAGCGACTTGGCGCGCTGGAGCGGGCCGAGCGCGGCCTCATAGGCGGTGCGCGCCTCGGCTGGCTTGCCCTCCTCGCGGCGCTTGTCGCCCGAGGCGATCGAAAGCACGCCGTCCAGAAGTTCCTCCGCGTAGTCGCGGCTCGGATCGGCGGCGGCGGCGGTCGTGAAGACCCCGCGCGCATCTTCGATGCGGCCGACGCGCATCAGCGCTTCGGCATAGCGGAACTGCACCACCGGATCCGACTCCTGCTTGGCAAGAGACTCGAGGTACGGCAGCGCCGCCGGATAGCGTTCCTGCGCGACGAGCGTCTCGATGATGGTGCGGGTCGCGTCGCGGGTCTTGGGATCTTCGCGCCGGATCGCCTCTTCGAAGCTCGCGCTCGCGGCCTCGCGCTTGTCGATCTGCAGCTGCAGGTTTCCGAGCGCCACGAGTCCGCGCCAGCCCGTCGCGGTTCCACCCTTCGCGACGGCGTCGGCGAGGACCTTCTCCGCGTCGGCTTCGCGGCCGAGCGCGCGCAGGAGATTGGCGTAGGGATCGGCGACATCGATGTTCGCGGGATCGCGCTTCAGCGCGGCGACGAAGATGTCTTCGGCACGCTTGCGCCACTGCGCCCGCGTCTTGTCGAGCGCGCCGTTGCGCGCGGCGTCGTTGAGGGCCTGCCATGCGGCCTCGCTGTAGGCGGGTTCGCCGCCTTCCGTCACCACATCGATGCGCTCCGGTCCCGAAGTCGCCAGCAGGTTTGCCAGCGCGATGGCGTTGGTCGCGTCGCCGGGAGTCGCGCGGTACTGGTTCTCGCGCAGCGCCATCGCGGTGCGTCGGTCGCCGATCTGCGATTCGAGCGACAGCCACACGCTGGCGATCTCCTCGTCGAGACCCGAGACCTGACGGGCCGAACGCAGGACTTCCAACGCACGCTGCAGGTTGCCCGCGCGGACTGCCGAGCCGACGAGCAGACGGACGGTCTGCATGTCGTCAGGCTTGCGCTTGTAGGACTCCTCGTACTGGCGGAGTGCGCCTTCGAGGTTGCCCTGCCGCTCGGTCATCGCGCCGAGCATGCGGTAGACATTCGAGGTGTCGACGCCCGCCTGGATGGCGCGCTCGAGGACCTCGACCGCCTCGCGCAGCTTGCCCTGCTCCTCGAGCAGCTGCGCCTCGAGCAGCGGTCCCTGCGATGCGTCGCGCGAATTCTCCTTCGCGAGCTTGACGATCGCCGCGGCGGCGGTGAAGTCCTTCTTCGTCATCGCGGCGCGGAAGTCGGCCTCGACGATGATCGGATGCATGCGGTCGGCCGCCTCCGCCTTCTGACGCCACTCCGCGAGCCCCTGCGCGAGACGATCCGCCGCGCGCTGGCTGCCTTCGGCACCGGCGTTACCGAGCCGCTTCTCGCGCTCGGCCATGTTGCGGACGGCCGCCTCGGACTGGAGGAGCCTCAGGTAGATGATGACAGGCCGCGACTTCTCGTCGAGCCCTTCGCTGTCGGTCATGGCGATCACGCGCTCGACGGGATCGTCGGTCGAGAGCACGGCGTTCAGACGCACGAGGGCGGCGTCGCCGCCGAAGCGGGTCAGCGCGTCCTTCGCAAGCTGCTGCGCCTTCGCGTTGTCGCCGGCCTGCATCTCGATGATGACGGCGAGCCGCTCGATGCGCACATCGGGCTCCTTGAGCGCGGCCTTCATCGACGCGAGCTGCTGCCGCGCCGCGTCGTAGTTTCCGCCGTCGACGAGCGCCTGCACCCGGCCGAACGCGTCGGCAAACGCACCGCTTGCCGCGACGCCCGCCGCCGAACCCGGATCCATCGCGATCATCTCGCCGATCCGCTGCTCCGCTTCCTTCGCCTCGGCGTCGTTGGGGTCGATCGCGCGGACCTGCCGCAGCGTCTCGAGCGCCGCCTGCGAGCGTCCGGTGCGCAGCTCCAGCTGCGCGCGCAGCTTGAGGAGCTGCGTGTTCGAAGGCGTCATCTGCAGTCCGCTCGTCACGAGTTCGAGCGCACGGCCCGTCTCGCCGAGCTGCTGGCTGCAGAGCGCGGCGAGGACATAGAGCTCGAGGTCGATCGAGCTGCCCTTGCGGAACACCTCGTTCAGCTTGATCACGGCCAGCTGGTACTGGCCGCGCGACATGTCGAGCTTCGCATCCGCGCGGAGGAGCGCCGACTGGTCGGCCGCACCCTGCAGGAGCTTCGCGATCTCTTCACGCGCAGCCTGCGCCCGGGCGAGCGCCTGCTCGCGGTCGGCGGCCTCGGCCTCGACCGCGAGGTCGTGCAGGATGTCGAATCGGATCAGCGCGCAGGAAAGCCGGTTGCCTTCATAGCTCGCCGCGATGATGCCCGTGGTCGGGCGCTCGATCGCCAGCGCCGCATCGATCTCCTTGAGCGCGGCGTCGCGGTCGTACGGGCGGACGAGCAGGGCATGCGCGCGGCGCTGCATCAGGGCGGTCGGATGCTTCGCGCTGTAGGAGCCGAGGATCGCGATCGCCGCCTTGACTCCCTCCGGACCACCGCGGGCGAGCACGCCCGCGACATTCATCGTCTGCATGCCGTCGGCGTCCGCGGCCTCCGTCGATGCGCGCACCGCATCGATGCGCTCAAGCAGGGTCGGATCGGACGGATTTCCCTTCGCGTCGAGGACGGCGCGCTCGAACAGCGCGATCGCGGTCTGCACACCGTTGGGGGAGTTCTTCTGCGCCTCGGCGAGCGCCGCGGTGCATGCCTTCTCCGCGGCCTCGATGCGCGACGCCGTTCCGCCGGCGCGCACGCGGGACAGTTCGATCACCGAGAGCCGCGCGAGCGACCCGTAGGCGAGGTCGCGCTCGGCCGGGGTGAGCCCTGCGTCCGCGGCGGATTCCTGCAGGCGTGCGACCACCGCGCTGCGCTCGGCGTCGTCGAGCGACTCGAGTCGGCGCAGTCCGGCGTAGCCGCCGTACACCTTCGCCATCGCGAGCAGCGGAGAGCCGGGCTGTGCCGTCCGAGTGAGTTCGTCGCAGACATCCGAAAGCGCCTTCCAGGCCGACACGCTGCCCAACGCCTCCGCGCGCTCGACGAGCGCGCCGAAGTAGGTGCGCCAGCGGGCGGGATTGCCGCGGTCAGCGCGCGCGAGACTCTCGAGCGCCTTCAGGTGGAGGCCGTAGCGCTCGCCCGCGTCGCTTTCGGTGGACGAGCGGATCTTGAGCGTGGCGTCGTTGAGCTTCTCGAGATACTCGAGGTTGGTGCGCTTCTTGTCGACCGCGCGGCCGTAGGCGTCGGACGCCTTCACGAAGTCACCGGCCGCATAGAACTGGTCGCCCGAGCGGATGTGACGCTCGGCGTCGTACTTCAGCCGCAGGACGAACACCAGCAGAAGTCCCGCCGTCACCAGAATGGCGAGCGAGCCGACGACGAACACGAGCTTCTTGTTGAGTTTCTGTGCCATGGCGTTCTGTCCTCATCGATCAGGCGAACCGTCGGTCCGCTCAGTTCTTTTCCTCTTGATTCGTGCTTGCGGGCGCGCTTGCCGGGGACAGCTCCGCCTCGAAGGACGGCCAGTCGGGCAGGCAGCGCATCACCTGCGGCAGCAGCTCGGTGAGCAGCTCGGCGGCGTCGCGCTTGAACGGCTCGACGAGCGAACCGTTGGGGTCGTCGACCCGTCCGCGGTTCGTAAGCTGGATCTTGCAGTAGTAGGCGTAGCGGTCGCGCAGGTTGAATGCGGCCTTGCGCACGCCGTAGCTCGACGCCACCGAAAGGCCGTTCGCGATGAAGAAGTATCCGCCGACCTGACGGTCCTGCGGCTGCTTGGGATCCTGGAACTCGATCGTGGTCGCCACGATGTCCCCGACCGGCATCGCGACGCGCTCCACCTCGGCCGTGATCGGGTCGGTGACGGTCACCGACATGTACTTGCCCGCCTCGACGCCTTCGCGTTCGAGCGGCTCCCACCTCGAGCGGTCGACCGCGATGGCGTTGCCCTCGGAGTTGCGGGTGAGCTCGAGTCCGCCGACCGCCCAGCAGCGCTCGGGGATGTGCGGGACAGCGTCGATGGTGCCCGTGTAGTAGGCGACATGGACATGCATGACGCCCTTCGATGGATCGCCGTCGATCGCGTAGGTTCGGTCGAGGTAGCTGCGCGTGCCGAGTTCCTCGATCAGGGTCTCGCTGAACACGCTGTCGCTGCCGACGCGCTGCCATCGACCGAGCTTGGTGGAGACGCTGTCGAGCGGACGCCGCAGGTCGACGCGTTCCTTCATCAGGTAGATGTTGGCCTGCGCCACGAGGACGCGGAAACCGATCGCGCCGATGACGAGCACCGCGAGCGCGAGGAAGTAGCCTCGGACCGAAGAACGGTCAGCGAGCATCGTCGCCTCCCTTCTTCGCGGCCGGGGATGCGGCCGCCGCCGCTGCCGGCTTCGCGGCTCCCGAGTCGACGAAGAGGTTCCGCAGGAACCACATGATGCCGAGGTAGAACACGAGCGCGGGCATCAGCCAGACGAGGCCGATGAAGCTGTGGAAGTCGCCCGCCGCGAAGTTCGCGTCGTAGAGCGACAGGATGCCGAGCGTGAAGACGCGCAGCACATTCACGCCGATCGCGACGGGAACGCCGGAGAGCACAAGCGCGATTCGCTGCCAGGTGACGGTGAGGCCCGTGTAGGCGATCGCGACGCCGAGCGCGAGGAACGCGACCAGCATGCGCATGCCCGAGCATGCCTCGGCCACATTCAGCTGGTTCGGCTTGCCGTCGACGAAGACGGTGATGACATTGCCGCTGCGGTCGACATCGACTCCGCACAGCGCGAGCACCCAGAACGCACCGACCGCAGACCAGTCCTGCATGCGCTGCGTGACGAGCTGGAGGATGCGGTCGCTGACGGTCTGGCCGAACACCACCCAGTACGCGAGCGGGAACAGCAGGTACTTCGTGGCGCGCCAGCCGAGGATCTGAAGCGACAGCCCGAGGAGCGTGATCCCGATCGCGACGCCTCGCGCATTGTGGTGAAGCACGAACCACGACGGACCGAAGGTCGCGGCCACATACGCGGCGACGCCGAACAGCACGATCGGCAGGCCGAGCCAGTTCGCCTTGAAGGGCTGCGCGAGGATCTCGTCCTTCTTCAGGTACGCGAAGTACGCCGACATGAACGGGACGAAGAGCGTGTGGCCCCAGTCCGCGGGCTGCTCGAACGCCTGCATGACCTGCTGCTTGACGAACACCCAGAACACGGCGACGAGCGCCGCGAGCAGCAGCGTGCCGGCGATGATCAGCTGGCCGTGCGAGATCGTACGGACGCCTGCCAGCGCGGCGCGCGCAGGGGTCGCTGCGTTCGGCTGTGCTCCGGGTGCGGAAGTCATGCGCGCGAATCCATCAAACTCCCCGCTGCTCCATGCGGGCCCACCGGTTCCGACGCCGGCGGGGTCGCCGGCGCGCGGAGCGACGCTACGCGGGCTGCTCTCGCGGGGTTCGGAAGTGTGGTTGAATCGCAGGACATGGGGGAGACAGGATCGCTTCGAGCGGAGCGCAGACCAAACGCGTTGAATGGAGCGAGATGCGGCCCGAAGTTATGGGAAGACCGAGAATTCCGGCGGCGGGCCGAAGACATCGTTTCCGAAGTTGCGGTCGAGCAGGAAGCCGAAGCCGTAGGTCATGCGGAAGCCGTTGCGGATGACCGCGAGCGGAGTCGCGATGAGGTTGGTTCCGATGATCACATGATCGTCGGGACGCATGTAGATGTCGGGTTCGGACCTGTTGCGGATCGCGGCAAGATCGACGCGGATCGTCGCCTCGCGGTCCTTGCCGATGACGCGCACGAGGTCGACGCGGTTCGGGATCGCAGTCGGCGCGAGACCGCCCGCAGCCGACACGAAGCGGCTCAGCGTGAGGCGGCCGTTCGAGTTCTGCAGTTCGTACACGCCGATCCGGTTGACTTCGCCGTCGATGTAGATGAAGCCGGTCTCGGGCGGCTCGACATAGATCTGGTCGCCGGGACGGATCACCACATTCAGATCGGGATCACCCTTCACGAGCGCCTGGTAGTCGACCTCGATGATGCGCGTCGTGTACATGGACTCCGGAGCGCGGGCGGCCTGCGTGCCCTGCTCTCCCGCGCTCGGCGAACCGCCGCGCGTCCAACGGCCCGTCGTCGTGTCGTAGACCCAGCCGCTTGCCGGCGTGGCGGCATTCGCGGTGCCGCGCGCGGGCGCAGTCGCAGCTGCCCTGGGGGCGGTGTCGTTGCCGACCTTCGGGGTGGCGAGGTCGTCGATGTCGACCGCGGGCTCGCTGTCCTGCGCCAGCACGCGCCGCGTGTCGCCGATCATTCCGGGTGCGGCAGCCGGCGCAGGTGCGGGCTGCACGGCGCCACCCGCATCGGCTGCGGGGGGCGCGGCCGGGGCCGGCTCCTTCGGAGCGGTGTCGAGTTGATCGATGAGTTCGTTGATGTCGACGGGCTTCGGCGCGGTGCCGCCGCCTCCATTGCCATTCGTGCCCGCAGGCGTTCGATCCGCCTGCGGCTCGGGATAGACGGGATTCAGCGTGTCGGCGAGCGGAGCGGAGCGGATCACCGTGATCCGCTGCGTGGTCGGAAGCGTTCCGCCTGCAAGGGCGATCGCTTCGGACAGGCGGAAGTCGGGGCGGTTCAGCCCGAACACGCCGACGGTCTGCACGGAACCGGAGATCGAGAACTGAAAGCCCTGTCCTCGCGTGAGCGCGACGCCGACGATCGGGGTCTGCACGAGCCGCGAGACCTTGTTCTCGACTTCCTTCTGCAGTTCCTCGATGGTGAGGCCGGCGGCGGGGACATCGCCGATCTCCTTGATGCGGATGTTGCCGGTCTGGTCGACGATGCGGTCGAGCACTTCGGTCTCGCCGATGGCGATGAGCTCGAAGACCTCGACCCGGACTTCGTCGCCCGGAGCCAGCCGGTACTTCAGTTCGGCCGGAACGAGGTCATCCGGAAGCGGCGCGCTCACATGCGCACCGCGGAAGCTCGCACGCTCGACCACATCGAGGCGCGAGAGGACCGGCATCGTCGTGGGAGTGGTCTCGAAGTAGCCCGTGCGGCTTGGATCCATCCACGAGTCGACTTCGCAGCCGAGCAGCGACACCGCGAGGGCCGCACCGACCAGAACTCGGCCCGCCGACGAGATGAAACGAGACTGCATCCGGCGCTCCGACACTCGGAGTGAGCGACTGACCGGATCTGTGCTTGGGTCGAACTGCTTCGGATTCACGAGGGAGGCTCCGCGTTGCCAGAACATGGACACGCACCAGACCATCCACCAGGAGGGCCATGGAACGCTTGCGCATCCTTATCGGCATGCGTGCCGCTCGGATTTGAGGAAACACCCCCGACATCGCGCGAGGGCAGAAGTTGCGGATCAGGAAGCGATGGCTCTCACGAGCACCGCCATGCGCGCCGCAACCCCGCAGGAGACCTGAGCCAGAATGACGCTATCCACCGCATCATCCGCGACCGCATCATCGATCTCCACGCCTCGATTCACCGGCCCGGGATGCAGGATCGGCGTGCGTGGGCGCAGCTTCGCTCGCCGTTCGACCGTGAGGCCGTACGCGCGTCGGTAGTCGGGTGCGATGCCGTTTCCAGCGGCGCGTTCCGTCTGGATACGAAGCATCATGATCGCATCGATATGGCCAAGGATCGAATCAAGATCGTGCGTGATCGTGATCTTTCCGCTGCCCTTCGCGATCGAGTCGAAACCGGCGGGCACGAGCGACGGCGGGCCGACGATGATGACTTCGGCACCAAGTGCGACGGCCGCGTGCGCCGCGGAGCGCGCGACTCGGCTGTTGGCGATGTCGCCGACGATCGCGAGGCGCTTGCCCGCGAGATCACCGAGGCGGAGTCGCAGCGAGAGCATGTCGAGCAACGCCTGGGTTGGGTGCTCGTGGCGGCCGTCGCCGGCGTTGATGACCGGGCAACCGACATGCTGCGACACCAGCAGCGCGCCACCCGAGATCGAGGTTCGCACCACGATGGCATCGACCCCCATCGCCTCGATGTTGCGCGCGGTGTCGACCAGGCTCTCGCCCTTCGACGCGCTCGATCCGCTCGCGCCGAGGTTCACGACCTCGGCGCCAAGGCGCTTGGCCGCGATCTCGAAGCTCACCCGCGTGCGCGTCGAGTCTTCGAAGAACAGGTTTGCCACCACCTTGCCCTGAAGGTGCCGCTCGGGCTGGGCGTCGCCCATGGCCGCCGGAAGGAGCCGCTCGGCGCTGTCGAGAAGCGCGCGCAGCTCGGACACGGGAAGACCCTCGATCGCGAGGAAGTCGCGGGCGGCGCGTGCGGCCGCGGAGGTGTTTCTGCGGTTGGTCAGTTGCACGGGTGCAGGATAGCGCCCCCCGCCATCGGGCAGGGGGCGCAAGGGAAGCGGACCAGAGGAGCGGCGTGGCGCTGCGGGAAGGCGGCCTTTCGGCTCAATCCTGCACGGCGGCCATCGCCGGATCGGCGACGACATGGATCGGAACCGTCGAGACGGCGACGGCGCCGGTGGCCTCGTCACGCACCTCGATCTTGAGGCGGTAGCTGCCGACCGAGAGGTACTCGCTGATCGGGATGATCTCGCAGAGGAAGAACTCGTCGCGGCGCACATCGGAGGTGTCGACGACCGCAGTCCACTCGGGGCTGCGCTGCCAGACCTCGATGTTGTCGCGCTCCGACTCGATCGACACGCGGGTCGCGAGGCGGGTCACGAAGTTGCCGTCGGTGTAGTCGCTGTTGAACCCGTCGAGCTCGGTGTACACGATGAACCGCGTGTTGGCACGGGCGAGGAACTTGTGGTTGGTGAGCGGCGTGTAGCGCCCGAAACCGTCGACGCGCGTGCAGAGGTCGACCTTCGGGATGCCGAGCTTCGGACCGCCGGTGAGCGCGGCGATGAGCGACTCGGTGACCGAGCGGTCGATGTCGCTGTTGCCGTCGCGGAGCGAGGTTCCGAGGGCGGCGAAGGCCGCATGGGCCTTGATCACGCGCTCGCGTTCCGACGGGAGCAGGTCGGCGCCGAAGTTCTCCGGCAGCTTGAGTTCAGGGTTGGCGACGGCGATGGCTGCGAACGCGAGCCACTCGCGCATCGGCTCGGAGCTGCCCTCGCCCTGCTTCGCCAGGCTCTCGGCGAGGAGCAGCGCGAGTTCGGTGGGTTCGGTCGGCGCGGCGACGGGCGCCGGCGGCAGTTCGAGTCCGGCGTTCGCGCGCAGCACCTCGGGCGAAGCGGGGATCGCGCCATCGGGCGTGGTCGTGGTCGTCTTCGCGGTCGTCGCCAGCTTGGGCTCGACGACGGTTGCAGCCTGCTCCGCGACCGGCTGGTGGGCTGGCTCGGTCATCGGCTCGGTCGTCGGCTCGGTCGTCGGCTCGGTCATGGGCTCGGCGGTCGCGCCCTCGTCAGAGGCGGGCGTGGTCTCGTGACCCTCCGCGTGGGTTTCAGCGTGGGTTTCCGCGTGGTGTTCCGCGGGGGTTTCCGCAGCAGCCGGCGCGGCGGTGGGGGCCGCCGTCGGGGTCGTGGCGGGAGTGGTCGCGGGGGTCGTCGTCGGGACCGTCGTGGGAACCGTCGTGGGAACCGTCGTGGGAACCGTCGTCGGGGCCCCGCCGCCAGTCGTCTCGGTCGGCGAGGTCGGCTTCTTCGTCGGCGTCACCGTCGGCGTGCGCACCAAGGTCTTGGGCGCCTGCTCGCTCGGCGGGTTGCCGGCGTGCGCATGGTCGGTCGTCACCGTCGGACGCGGCGCAAGCGGTGTGGCCTTCACCGCCGGAATACCGCGGTTTTCAGGCGTCTGAACCGTGAGTGCGCCCGCTGCCTCGCGCTGGGTGCGCTGCATTTCGGCGAGCGCCGCCATGTCGGCCGCGTAGCTCGCCGCGAGCGCATCGACGAGTCCCGCGGAGGCATCGGCGGTCATCGGCGGCTGCTGCGTGGTGGCGGCGGGGTCGTTGAACTCCACCGTCGAGGGGCGCTGCGTGGCTCCCTGCGGCGCCATCGTCGACACCGCGCCATCGCTCTCGCGGTTCGGCGAGGAATAGGAGCATCCCATCGCGGCCATCGAGAACGCGCCGAGCAGGAGGAGCGGCGTTCGGGCGCTCACCGCGAAGATCGGCGCGAACGGCTGCTGTCCGAGCGGTGGCTCGCCTTGCGCGTCGAATGCGGCGGAACGGGCGTTCTGGGGGCTGGTGCTGTCCTGCACGGCGATGCTCCTCTGTGAAGGGGCGCTTCCATGCGCCCGGTCTCTTGTCTCTGCGCTGCGGGGTGCGCCAGGCGGCGCATCGGGGACTCGTACAACGGCAAGGGACAACCCGAGTCGGATCCAGAGCCTTTCCCGCGGCGCGGTCGTGCAGGTGGAATCGGCTCGCGGCGTCCGAAAACCACAACTTTCGTTGCGGCCCGTGACTGCGACCTGTGAATGCGACCCGTGACTGCAGCCTACGGGTTCAGCGGCTCGACGCCGAGGCCGGCCGTGCCGAAACCGTCGTGCTGAAGGTGGCGACGAACGCCTCGAGCGTGCGCGGCAACTCCCCCGCGAGCCCGCTCTTCGAGCGTCGGTCGAGGTCGATCGCATCGTCGAACAGCTTCGCCGCGCGGCGCGGGCCCAGCGCACGGGCGGCGCGAAGGGTGGGCGCCGCCGACGGTCCCACAAGCTTCACCTGCCGCGAAACCGCCTGCTCGGGCGCGCCCTCCGCCAGCATGCGGGCGGCGTCGTGCAGCTTGCGGGAGAGGTCGACGAGCGACCAGATGATGAGTTGCTCGGGGGCCTGCGAGATCTCGACGAGTTCGCGCACCTTGCGGATCGCGGTCGCCGACCGCCCGCTCAGCACCGCCTCCTGCACTTCCCACGCGGCTTCCTCGCGGCTCTGCCCGGTCAGCGCGGTGACCAGCGCGCGGGTGACGCGGCGCTTGCCCTCCGGTTCGCTCGAAAGATAGGCCGCGAACTTGGCGAGTTCGGTGTCGAGCCGCGCGAGATCGTTGCCGACGCGTTCGACCAGCGCCTCGACCGCGCCGTCGTCGATCGCGATCGCGTGTTCCTTCTCGGCGCGCCGCCCGCACCACGACGCCGCGGTGGCCGCGTCGGGGGGCTCGCACTTCAGCACCGCGCCGACCTTGGCCACGAGCTTGTCGAGGTTTCCGGGGCGCCACGCCTCGGAGCGGAGGACGAGCGTGGCCTCCTGCATCGGGCTCTCCGCGTAGCGCTCGAGCGCGCGGCGCGTCTCCTCGCCCGCCACGAACTGATCCGCCTTGTCGACGACGATCAGCTTGTGGGTGGCGAGCAGCCCGAAGGTGCGGAGTTCGTCGAGCACATCGACGAGCTTGGCGGTCGCCCCGTCGAAGTCGAAGCGGGAGACCTCGCCGTGCGCCGCGGCGAGCGCCTGCTGGAGACGCCGCACCCGCTCGTGCATCGTGAACGCGTCCTTGCCATGCAGGATCACGACGCGCATCGAGGGCTGGAGCGGCTCGGCCATGGGCGCATGGTAGATCAGGGTGCCGTACGATGGACGCATGCTCGCGCTCGTCGTCGTGAGAGGCCCCGACAGAGGCCGCGTCTTTCCGCTCCCGGAGCGGGAGCCGCAGCTCGTCGGCCGCTCGACCGAAGCGCTCGACCTCACAGACCAGACCGTGAGCCGCCGCCACGCGGAACTGACGCCAGACCGCGGCGTGTGGCTCATCCGCGATCTCGGCAGCCGCCACGGCACCTTCGTGAACGGGGCTCGGATCAGCGGGTCGGTTCCGATCGCGGCCGGGGACCGCATCCGTTGCGGCGACAGCGACTTCCTCGTCGTGCGCGAGGGCGAGACGCCGGCGGCTCCTGTCGACGAGGGAGGCCGGACCGAGGGCGTCGCCGTCCGTACGGATGGCGAGGCCCGTGATGGTGAGGCCCGTGGTGGTGAGGCCCGTGTTGGCGAGGCCGGCACGCGCGATTCCGAGGCCGAGCTCGCGCTTGCGATCCTGGCGCGCGCGACGGAGCCGACCGATGTCGACGCATTCCTTGCGGACGCCGCGCGCGCGATTGCCGCGCAGCTTGCCTGCGAGACGCTCGCGCTGCGCGCGACCGACACGCGCCTTGATTCGTTCGTCGCCCCGTCGCATGGTGGCGAGGGCCCGCGCGCACCGATCGCCCTCGTGCGGCGAGCGCTCGACTGCGGCGAGATCCTCGCGGCCGGCGGAAGCGAACAGACGCTCGTCGCGCCGTTCGGCGCGGTCGGCTCGCTGCGCGGCGCGTTCGTCCTCCGGCGCAGCGGCCGCGCGTTCACGCCGCACGAGGTCGCGTGCCTCGGGCGGGCGTCGCAGGTCGCCACGCTGGCGATCGCCGCGCGCGGCCAGCGCCCGCAGCATGGCTCGCAGGAGCGCCTCGCGCTCATCGGCGAGACGGTCGCGGCGCTCAGCCACTCGATCAAGAACATGCTGCAGGGCATGCGTTTCGGCGCAGACGCCGTGGAACTTGCGCTGTCGCGCGGCGACCTGCCCCGCGCGCAGGAAGGCTGGCCGGTCCTCCAGCGCAATCTCGACCGGATCCACGCGCTCGCGCTCAACATGCTCGCGTGGGCGAAGGAGCGTCCGCTCGAGCCGGAGCCGACCGATGCGAACGAGATCGTGCGCGAGGTGCGCGAACTGCTCGCGCCTGCGGCGGGTCGGCGCCGCGTCGGCGTGCTGCTCGAACTCGACGACGGCCTTCCGCCTGCGGCGCTCGATGCGCCCGCGATCCATCAGGCGCTCACCAATCTCGTGATGAACGCGATCGAGGCCGCGCCCGAGCGCGTAGGCATGGTGACGCTCGCATCGCGCTACGACGCCGCGCGGGACGAAGTGGTGCTGACCGTGCGCGACAACGGTTCGGGCGTTCCCGAGGCGATCAAGGCACGCCTCTTCGAGCCATTCGTCTCTTCGAAGGGGCAGCGCGGCACGGGACTGGGACTCGCCGTCGCGCGCAAGATCGCCGAGCGCCATGGCGGGCGGCTCGAACTCGCGACGAGTTCGACCGCGGGCACGGCGTTCTCGCTGTTCCTGCCGGCGTCGGGCGATGGCGCCGATCCGGCGGAGACGCGCACGCCGCGCGGCATCGATCCGGCGGAATTCCGCTGGAAGTTCGCGTAGTTGTTGCCTGTGTGCGGTCGCTGCGGACCCGGGGTCGCGCATCGAACACCGCCGCGCCGATGCAATCTTGTGAAAGGAATGCGAAGTTCCTTCATTGGCTTGCCGATCAACCACGCGTCGATACGATCCCGCCGACCCTCGCTCACCGGCGCCTCTGGCGCACAAGCGGCGAACGGCGGGCGCATCGCGTCAGTTCGACTCCTGTTCCTGTGTTCCAGGCAAGCACCCCTAGATAGGCCCCGCGCATGACTTCCATCCTCGAAGCGCATCTGCCGCACATCATCGCCTCGCTTCCGCCCGAGAAGCGCCATGAGGTGCTCAACGCAACCTCCTACCAGCGCACGCGCGAGATGACGATCGACGAGCTCCTGCTCGAGAACCGCGTCGTGTTCCTGATCGGCGAGATCAACTACTCGTCGGCGGCGCGCGTGATGATGCAGATGCTCTACCTCGAGAACCAGAAGAAGGGCCAGGACATCAACTTCTACATCAACTCGCCCGGCGGCTCGGTGGACGACACCCTCGCCGTCTACGACACGATGCAGTTCATCTCCTCGGATGTCGCGACCTTCTGCATCGGCCGCGCCTACTCGGGCGGCGCCGTGCTGCTCGCGGCGGGCCACCCGGGCAAGCGCACGATCCTGCCGCACGCGAAGGTGATGATCCACCAGCCCCTCGGCGGCGTGACCGGCCAGACCAGCGACATCCAGATCCAGGCCGAGCACATCTCGAAGATGAAGCGCACGCTCAACGAGATCATCGCCCGCCACACCGGCCAGCCGGTCGACCGCGTCGCGAAGGATGTCGAGCGCGACAAGTTCTTCAGCGCCGACGAAGCCAAGGCCTACGGCCTGGTCGACGAAGTCGCGGCGTTCCCCGACAAGTCGAAGAAGTGACCGCGCACGCACCCTGACTCGGCACACGAGACGACAACCGAGACGACATCCGAGACGA
>Ga0209985_10000599_pt1 | contig 38500 bp, 43 predicted proteins | sample NOAtaG_FD_187305 | JGI IMG/M metagenome (GOLD analysis project Ga0209985, IMG submission 187305) | Freshwater lake microbial communities from Lake Erie, under a cyanobacterial bloom - NOAA_Erie_Diel6S_1000h metaG (SPAdes) (version 2) | ecosystem: Environmental > Aquatic > Freshwater > Lake ...
TAATCAAACGGCTACGTGGCAGATACTACATTGTTATGTGCTATTGCCCCGCCCCCCGAACACAAAGGGCGGATGGAACCTTTGCCCTTTGTGCCAGCCCTTCGCGGGGCAACAGTTCGCTCCCTCCGCACTTGCCGACACAACGCCACATAACAACGTGTATGCGTAATAAAAGCGGCTCGAAGGGTAACGTTCCATAGTTAGCTCAGTGAGGTATTTAAAATAAAAATTAAAAACCCACCGCACTAAAAAATAGTATATGAACGTTCACATTTTTCACATTGAGATTCACACTTAGGATATAATCCCTCCCTATCACATTTAAAAGATTCATTTAGGTAAACTTCTAAACGGTGTTTCAAAGCAATCACATCATCCCTACGAAGCAGTATTGCGCCAGATCCATATTCGTATTCTTCTTCATCACCATCACCTCTATCAACTGTCATAGATGGCCATTCTTCAACTTTTATAAGAAACAATCCGCTCAATTGCTCTTCTTCGGCTTTTAACCTGGCACTTGTGTTTTGTTTCAGGTAAAGAACATCTTTTCGATGTCCATTAGAAATATATTCTGCCGCCATATTAGTTTAGGTTTTAACGCCCCCGCGCTTTTTTAATTTTTATTTTAAATACTGTTTTTCAATCTTAGTTCATCTCGTTAGCCGCTTTTACTACGCATACACTAGGTACATTGGTGGCAATGCCGCCCCGCCCCAATGGTGCTTCGGGCATGGAAGCTGATCCTCGCACCGCCACCGCTTCGGGGCGGCACTGTTCGGCTCCCACCCACGTGCGACCGCAAGCCCCACCAACAAGGGCTATAAAACATAAAAGGCTCATTTAAGTGTGTGTTTCAAATTTGCCATCTCCACTATCATTTTTGCATCTAAAATGTTTCTGCAATTGCAAACATTCTTTCCGTTGGCGGCTATAACAGAATGCCATATCAATTTTTCAACAACTCTCCACGGAGTCGGTGACGTTTCTTTTGGTGTAAAATCTTTTGTTTTCATATTAAAGTTTAGTGTTTCGCCTTTTACGATTTTATAGCCCTCCTACGTTGTGCGCCATTAGCCACCGCCACAATCACAGGGCTGCTGCTGATGCCACGCGCCTCGCTGGGCAGAATAAGCATTCCTGTATTCCTGTTTTGTTAATGCTCCAAAAGTGCATTCCATTAGCACAATCCACGCGCCCGCCCTGTGCCTCCGCTTCGGTGGCTAACGGTTCGGGCGGGGTGTTTGGCGTTCCTTTGTAGGATGGGTAATTGTAAAACTTTTTTTTACGCTTGACAGTTTGATTTTCTTTATCCCCGCCCCGCACAACACTAAGTTTATTCAATTGCTCGTTTTGGTGTTCGCGGACAATTTGCTCAAGTTCTATTCCAATATCGTGCGGCACGTTGTGGCATCTGTCATGCACCGCTTTACTCAACTTCAAAGATAGTTTTACGTCCATAGTTTTAGTTTTAATTTATACGCAACTGAATAAACTCTTGTCCGTTGGTGGCAATGCCGCCCCTCTCACGATGGTGCTTCGGGCATGGAAGCTTTTCCTCGCACCGCCCACGCTTCGGGGCGGCACTGTTCGGCTCCCACCCACGTGCGACCGGAAGCCCCACCAACAAGGGGTTTAAAACATAGGGCAACATTGAGTGCGCTTTTCAAAGGTAGTTTCGTGGGAAAGGTTTTAGAATTAATTGCCGCCAACGCGCGAGAAAGAGATAACCCAAACAAACGGGTTGTCATTCCATGATTGTTGACCGTTGACCTTTTCCCATAACATTTGCCATGCAAGTCTTGGTGTACTTGATGTTGGTGAGCAGGCTCCTTCTTTATAGCAATCAGCAATAGTAATGCTTTGAAGCCTTTCAGCTCTTACATCTTCAATTCTTAACTTTATTCGACACGCTTGTTTGGGCATAAAAATACTTGGCTTCCATCTCCACTCTTCCATTGTTTCCCAGTCGGGGTCTGTGGCTCTATAAACATAACCGTTGTCTTCTCCAGCAAAGTCAACATATTGCCAAGTTTCCCTTACCCAAAGTATGTCTCCAATTTGTCCGTAGGGGCATTGTGTTTTGATTGATTGCCACCACTTAGGGTTAGAAGCTGTTTCCATCCATCCATGAAAAGGCTGTTTTACTATCCGTCTCGTTTGAGTTTTTGCGCCATCCAAAATGGCTCTTACCATCGGTGCTGAAAATAAAATTGGGTGCTCCTTTGCCTGCCCTTCGGCAATTAATTCTAAAACCTTTTCGTTTTCCATAGTTATTTTATCTGTTAAGTTGCCCAACGATTTTAAACCCCACCTACGTTGGTGGTAATGCCGCCCCGCTCCAATGGTGCTTCGGGCATGGAAGCTTTTCCTCGCACCGCCCACGCTTCGGGGCGGCACTGTTCGGCTCCCCGACACACAGGCCAACGCAAGCCCCACCAACAAGGGGTTTAAAACATAGGGCAACATTGAGTGCGCTTTTCATAGGTAGTTTCGTGAGAAAGAATTTTTTAAAAAATGCCCACCGCACAAGAGTTTCATAAGTTGATTCGGTTTTTAAATTTCCAGTACCAATCATAAATTCCAAAATATACATGGTCGTATCGTTGAGCAAATTTAAACTTATACCAATCTTCCCCCATGTCTCTTATCTCAACATTATTTGGTGAAATAAACTCTTCAAATGTTTGTGTTGGGTATTTTGAACCAGTCAACGTCAGAAACAAATCTGTAATATGACGGTCTAAAAAAATCTTAGTTTTTTGAAATTGGTCGAGCGAATCAACCTCTTTTACATAAGCTAATACTGTAGGTTTTGTCAACAATATATTTTGTTTCTGGATACCCTCTAGCAATTTCATACTTTGATATTTTTAAAGTGTTCAATAAAATCCAACTCGTTTCCCATTTGTTTACCAACTGATTGTATCGTTTGGGTATTGGTTCTAAAACCCGACCCTTCGCATTTTTTAAAAAATTCTTTATGTATTTCATAGTTAGTTTTAGCGTGTTAGTTGCCCTACGATTTTAAACCCCACCTATGTTATAGGCAAGTTTTTCGCAGGAGTTGCACCCTTCCGCAGGAGCAGCGCAAACCCACCGCGCACGGGTGCAAGGCCGACCCTAAAAAACCAGCCGCTAACAAGGGGTTTATTTCAGTTTTTGGCTTCATAGTTCAGTCCTTCTATTTACGTTTAGTGGAAGGTTTTTTGTTTTTAAAGCCCCCACGCGCATGAGTTACAAGGACAGATTGAATATAATTCTTCCTATCCATGTTGGCATCTAGAGCGAGATGAGCCAATGCCTTGATTGTCTCATCATCTAAATCAATAAGGATTCTCATTATTAATGAACAAGAGCATCTTTAATTGATGGTTCAAATGGTTTACCCAACTGATTCTTCACATTCACGCGCTCAAGCTCAATAGAGTAACCAGTAATGTCAATACCAGCTTCTTGCGCAAGCTGCTCTACATGGGCATGGTCTTTAGCAATTGCGTGAAACAAAATTGTTGAAGGCTCTGTGCTGTCGAAGATGTTGTAAGAGTTCATAATGTTTTGTTGTTTTAATTATGATGTAAATATATACCATATATACGATATATACAAGCGAAAGTTTAAAATATTTTTCCCCCTCGCTTTAAAGACAAAAAACCCGTTTTTCATAGCAAATTGAGGGTTAGCCAAAAACCGCAATTAAACCCCAAATACGTTGGCATCCATTGATGCGGATGCCAACAGCTATTCAACTACCTGCATTTCTTGCAATCGTCAATGGGTTGCCACTGCACCTGCGTGTAGTTGGTAAAGCCGCTGATGCCGCCAATGTTTACATTGCTGCCGGCCTGGTGCTCTTTTTCGGTGCAGCAACGGATGAACACGCGGCCCTTGCTCGGGTCGGATTTCGATATGCCGGTCTGGCAGCCATACTGCGGGCCTTCGTCTTCGCGGCACTGGCTAAACGTGAGGGCGCTGATGAGCGCCAGGAGGGTGATGATCTTTTTCATGGGTGAATGAATTTTAGTTTTATGCAGTTAAGTTACGAATCAGTCGCTTATAGTCCTGCTTGTTGAAGCATTTGTACAGGTTGTCTTTCGTGGCCCGGGCCACCAGCTTATCGGCCATGGCCTGCGTTATGGGTGTGCTCTTGTGCAGGGCAATACAAAAGTCGCGCTCGAGCACGAACAGGAAGCCTCGGTTGAGCAGCTTGTACACGGTGTCGCAAATGATCTCGGCTTTGGGCAGGTTGCTGATGTTGATTTTACCCTCGCGCACTTTGTTGCCGTAGCCTATCATGCGCAGCATAACGGTGGGCTTCATCAGCGGGTACTTGTTGCACAGGCGGCTCAGCTTCTTGTACTCCGGCACGCCCTGCAGGGTGTAGAAGTTGACAAAATTGGCGCTTGTCCAGCTCGCGGTTGCTCATGATGGGCACGAAGCGATCGTAGTCAGTGGTCTTGATCAGTTGCATGGCTTTTAATTGGTGTTTGGTTGTTCGTTGTTGGTTTGCTGCCACACGCCATCGACCCTGCGCCAGCCCAGGGCGTGCAGGTGCTGGCGGTAGGCGCTCAGCTTTTCCGGGCTCAAAGTTTTCTCGTAGTCGGCATCGGGGTGTGCGGGGAAGGATTGCTTGCGGGGCGCCCCGTTGCGGGCCAGGTCGCGCACTTCGTTGTAGTGGCGCACGTAGTCGCTGATGCTTTTGAGCCCGGCCAGCGGGTAGGCATTGGCCGCAAAGTACACGCGCAGCAACTCGGGCGTTACGGTTACGCTGGCAATGTTGGCGCGCTCTTCCTTGGTTGGCCGGTAGGCCACGCCCTTATGTTGCTGGTAGGCCATCATAAAGGCAGCCAGCTTTTCGCTTACGGTCCGCGGTTTCAGTTCGGTTACCACAATGCCGGTGTGGCGTTTCAGCTCAGCCTCGGACAGCGGCACGCGGGGCAGTACGTTGGCCAGCAGCGGGCCCTCCACCTCGTTGATGAAGTACTGCAGCACACCACTGGCATACTGCGCGTAGGCGGCACCGCGCGTGAGGGGTATGGTGATTTTGTAAGTCACGAGGTAAGTCCGTTTGATTTCACCAGGTGACCAAGGCCGGCCTTTACTGCGCAGCCGAAATCCACGCAGGCATCGTGTCCGTCACATTCGCTGCAGGCCTCAAATTCATCGTCATCATCATCCCTATCGTTGTAGTCTTTGTCGTATTTGGGCTGATCGAGTTTAAGCTGATCGCCCACGCGGGGCTTTTTGTCCCAGATGACAAAGTCCTGGTTGCCGCCAAACCGGCTGCGGCACTTGGCTTTAAAGTCGTGCACGTGCACCACAATGTCTACCATGTACTCGATGTCTTTGGCAAACTTGCCCGCGGGCTTGCCGGCCTGCTCCCAGCAGATAATGATGAAGCTCTTGCGCGGAAAGAGGGTAACCAGTTTGATGTACTGCTGGGCCGTGAGCTTCATGTAGTCGCGGCTGTCAATAAAAATGAACTTGCCGCGGTTCTGGCCTTTGAGGTATTCCACCAGGTCGGCAAAAAAGTACTGATCGCCCAGCATGAACCGGCCATCGGGTATCTCGTGCATGGCCTCGCGCACCATGGCATCCTGCGTGGTTTTGGTGTCGCCTTCTTCAATGGAGCTGTAGAACACCTTGCCGAAGTTGCTGGCCAGGTATTTCGCAAAGCCCATCATCATGGTGGTTTTGCCGTTTTTCGGGTGGCCGTACGCCAGCATGTGAAACGGGTCGCTCGGCTGGCCGAAGCTTTCGGCCCAGCGCCCGGTGAAGGGCAGCGTGTGGTAGTTTTTGTTGATGATCTGGCTTACGCCTAGTGTGCGTGGCATAGTGGTGGGTGGTTTTTAGTGAGTGGTGGCGCGGCCTACGGTTATCTTCAGGCTCTCGCGCAGTTGCTTGCGGGCGTGCTCGGCATCGTGGGCATCAATGCTTACTTTGGTGCGCAGTATGGCGTGCGGCACCAGCGGGTGCGTGATGAGGATGTTGACATAGTACGTGCGCGGAAACACGTTGCGCGATTTCAGCCCGAGGCGATGGCGGATAAAGTTCCAGATGGTCATGATCAGATGTGATTGCGGATGTCGAAATCGGGCCGCATGGCGGTGAGGTAGGTGATGGTACACCGGGCCTGGTCAACGGGCTGCTTGTCTACGTTGCGCAAGATGTTGTCGATCATCTCGCTGCCGTAGAAGTAGTTTCGCTCGAAGAACTGCATCACCGTGTCGCGGTTGTAGTGCTTGCGTAAATGGTTGCTGAGGTCGCGTACTTCGCGCCAGCGGTGCAGCATGCGTTGTTTGCTCTTTCGGCTCATATCTTTTTGAAAAAGTAGGATTGAATTCTTTCAAGCTGGGTAATGGCCTGGCGCAGCTCGCTGGCGGTCATCTTGTCGATAGGCTTTTTAACCACGCTTTTATCGCTGTTAAAAAACCCGTTAACATGCTGCCAGCAGAGCTGCTTTCGGTCCGTGCCTACCTCAGATGCGGTTTGGGGTTTATCCCACCCCATGCTGTAGCCCATAGCCAGGAGCTTGCGCACCATTTTGCTCTTCTGCTCGGCAAAGTACCGGGCGTTCTGCTCGTGCGTAACGTGCTGGGTGGCCTTGGTGGGGCCGCCACATACGGGGCAGTCGGGGCGCGTGGTGGTAACCTGGCAGTTGGGGCAGTGCATGGCGATGATCAATTAGCCGATTACCAATTCCTCTGATTTGGCCTCGACAAAAAACGTTTCGTCCTGAACAACGCTGAGGCCTATGCGGCCCAGTTTGTTCATCACCTCCTGGTCGTTGCGGTGGGCAATAATCAGGTCCTTGTTGGCTTCCTCCTTCACGCGCACGAACTCGGCATTGATCTGGCGGAGATCCTCGATGATACCTTCCCAGGTTACCTTCTTGCTTTTTTCCACCTTGGGCGTACCCATGCGGAAACCGATGAGGCCGTGCGGCAGCTCGATGCTTTTGCGCTGCACAAACAGATCATCGCGGTGGTGTTCGGCATACGCCTGCAGTGTATCCACGGCTTCCTCGCGCTGTTGGTTCAGGGCTTGCAGCTTCAGTTCGTACTTGCGCACAATCTCCTGCTTCTGCAGTTCGATTTCGGCCTCAATCGATTTGATCTTAGAGGTGGCCACGGCAAACTTTCGCATTTGCTCAGGCAACTCTTCTGCGTTGATGATGGTGGTTACTTTCTTTTTCGTTCTCATTCTAGTGGTTGTTTGGTTAGTGTTGATGCTTCGGTTTTTGTGATTAGTTTGACAAAACATTTCGGTAGCCGGGCGGTGCTGTTGTGAAACAACACCACGTAGGCTGCACTGCCGATGATGGTTATGCGGCAGTGCTTTTTCATCGTGTAATGGATTTGATTACCTGGTGGTAGCCGTGGCCGTGCGGATCGATGAAGCTGCTGTTGCCTACGCTGTGGAAGTGGTTGTACCACTCGGCGTGGCCGAGGTAATACTCCCAGCGCTGGTAGTGGTTGATGAAGCGCAGGTCGCACTTGTGCCACTCCAGCTTAAAGAAGCCCCAGAACTGGCGCGTGCTGGTCATGGCCGTCTGGTCGCTGCCGGTACAGCCGATGCTCTCCAGCCACTCGTAGGCGGCTTCGAACATGCGGGCGTTTTGCTCATCGGGCGAGAGGCCGGTGAGCTCGTGCACGCGCGCCTGCACGCGCGCGATGTCAGTCTGGACGGTGAGCAGAGTATTCATGACTGGATAGGGGTTGCTGGATGCTGGATGCTCGCTTGCGCCCGGGTAAACTCGGCCTGCACCTGGAGCATTTTGGCAGCCGATTCTTCTTTGGTAAAAAGAAACCTTTCAGCCCGGTTAAGTAGGTGGATTACGGTGCTGTGGTCACCATAACCGAGATCCGCAGCGATGCGGAACAGCGTGGACGTTGTATTGTAGCGCAGCACGTAAGCGTAGGTCATGCGCGCATTGACAATGTCGAAGTGCTTGTCGCGGATGCAAAGCATGGCCGGTGTAATGCCAAACGCCCGGCATACCAGATCAGTCAATATCTGGTTGTTCCTGCGCGACATGTCCCACTCGTAGCCGCGCCTTCTTTTCGGTAGCCAGGTGTGTGAGCTCATATTGCCAGGGCTTTAAGTATCTCGGCCTTCAGTTCGATCATGTACGCGCTGGGGCTGTGGGCAATGGCAATGGTTACTGCCAGGGCCTCGGCCCGCGTGAGCTGCAGGCGGATGTACTCCTGCTGGCCGTGGTTGCCGGACATTGTGAACGGCCGCTCGAGCACGGCCACCATCAAGTTGTAAAGCGGCTGCACGTTGAACAGCCGCTCGTTGTCCTCTGCAAAGTACACCATGGCGGTTTTGTAGAAGAAGCTGTTGACAAAGCGTGACATGCGCACGTTCACCTTGCCGGTGGGGCTCAGCTTTACCTGCAGGTGCTTAAACTTTGTTTTCATACACCAGTTTTTTCAGTTGGTTAACCTTACCCTGCACCTCTTGCTTCAAGTAGGTGAGCTCTTCGATGGTGAAGGCATCCATGGTGTTTTGAATTTCTATTTCCATAAGGCGCATTTCGCTTTCGTAGGCATCAATCAACTTGAGGCGCAGCTGCCGCAGTTGTTCCTTCAGGGTTTCCAGTTCGGCCCTGCGCTCGGCCAGCGCCTGCTGGTAATCGGCCACGTTCGGGTTCATGGCCCCGGCCAGGCGCTCACTCAGCAGGGTTATCTCCTGGTTAAGCTGAACCAGGCGCACCACCACCGGGCCAATGGCGCTGTTGATCTGATCAAGTACGGCTACGCGTGTCATAAGGCGTGGGTTTTTAAAAGTGACTGTTCAATAGCTTCGAGCAGCGGCAGGTTATCGACATCGATAATCACCTGGGCGCGGTTATCGGTGGCCAGCAACTGGCGCATGCCGCGGATAAAATCGACCTGCTGCGGCACGCTGCAGGGCTCCAGCCTGCGGGGCGCATGGCTACACTGGCAGTGGGGGAAGTGGCACTCGTTGGGGCGGCAGCCGCCTGCCAGATCAAACTCGTAGCCTTCGGTAAAGTTGTGGGCGCTGTTGGTGTTCATCATCGTCCGGTTTTAGGGTTGTAGCGGTAGTTGTCTTGCTTTACTACCCGGGCCTGGCCGGGGTAGGGCGTGCAGCTGCTGGCCCACACCATGATGAGCACCAGCAGCAGAAACAGCAGCAGGGTTATCAGGCGTCTCATGCGGATTTCTTAAAGGTGGTGAGGCTCAGGTCGAGCAAATCGATCACTTCTTTGCCGGTGATCTTGCGGCCGTTGTTCTCCTGCCACTCTTTGATGTCGGCCGCGTACTGGGCCAGCATATCGAGGTCGGTTACATACTGGGCCAGCACGTTTTGCGCACCCGTGTTGCTGATTTTCTCAAACTCGCACACGGCCACGATCTCGCCCTGTGTAAGGCGGCTGGCGGTTACTACCTGGTTGCCAAAAAAGCGCCTACGCAGCTGCGGAAATCCCGGACGCTTGGCTTCGGCCAGGCGGTCGAGCTTGTTGATAATGTCCATGCCGCAGATGATGAAGCCGGCCTGACCCTGCGCCCAGTCGCTGATGTCTTTCAGGATGGCATAGATGCCGGGCTTTACTACTTCCACTTCATCGATGATGATGAGGTAGCCGCGGTGGCGCAGCACCATGCTTTTAATGGTTTTGAGCTTGGCGTGGTTGCCGCGGATGAGCTGGTGCACGCCCATGGCCCCGAGAATTTCCTCCAGCAAATCTTTTGCACTCATGTTCTGCGTGCACTTCACGTACAGCACGTAGTCGTTCGTGGCTTTAAAGTGCTCCAGGGTGTGCGTCTTACCCATGCCCGTCCAGCCATCGATAACCATACGAATGGCGTTTTTCTGCGACTTGCGGCAGGCGCGGGTAATGCGCTTGAAGTTTTCGATGAAGTCCCAGTGCAGGCGCTCGTCCAGCTTGTGGCCAATGGCTTCGGCTAGGCGGTGGAAGTAGCTGTCTTTGATCACAATAATGCGGTCGCCCGTGGTGATCTGGTAATTCCCGGCCTTAATGTGGCTGACGTAGCTCGGATTTACCCCGGCTTTTTCGGCCAGTTTGTTGCCGCTGCGGGCGGCATTGTTCTCGTCAATCCAGGCGTTGATCGCCTTGGTTACCGATTGCTTTTGTTCGAGTGTGAGTAGCATAGATTGATTTGTTTTGGTGAATGATTAGTCAAGTGGTAATGGCTTGTCGTAGTTGCTGAGGCGGTCACCGGTGGATTGTTCGGTGGTTCGCTCGTTTGATTGATCGATCCGGTAGTTGTCGCCCTGGATAATCTGGTTGAGCAGTTCGGCCTCGGTGTTCTGCAGCACGTCTTTGTCGAAGGCATTGGCGGTGATCACCTCGGTGTAGGTGCCGTTGCGTTTAGTGGCTTCAATTACTTCGGCAAAGCGGCCGCGGGTGATTTCGCGCTGCTTGCGCTTTTCGTCTAGGTGGGCTCGCAGCTGTGCGCCTTCCCCGGGCCGGTAGTCGGCAACTGACATGGCGAATTGCTGCTTAGGCAGTGCGGCCACGTGCACGCCTTGCCAGCATAGAGGTTCGCCTTGCAGGTAGAGCAGCAGCTTATCTGGCTGAGGGCCGCTCCAGCGCTCCGGGTTTGGTTCGTAGCGAACTGAAAAGCGCTGGCCAATGAACTGATCGCGGAACTCAGCCTGCTCGATGTCGTAGCTGCAGGGCCGGCCTTGGATCGTGATTTCGATGCCGCGGTTGGTGAATTCATACGTGTTGGGGATAAAGGTGTTAACCAGGTGAGGCTTGCCCTCCAGCATGGTGCGCACTTTCTTGTGCTCACCCGGCAATTGCCAGAAGGCGGCAATGTCAATGGCTTCCGTAAAGGGGCGCTGGCGCTCGCGGGTGGCTTCAATGCTCTTGCGGTGCACGGCCAGCGGTGATTGATTGCCCAAAAACTTGCGGGGCATGTTGTTCCAGATGGTGAGGTCCTCAATGGCTTGCTTTATGGCGGCTTCGGCAGCGGGCAACTCGTGGCTTTTTACCATGCGCGCGAGGGCCTCGCGGTTGGGCCGGTTGTTGAGGCTGATGGCAAACGGGTTGTGCGTAAAACCCGGGCGAAACTTCTGCACATCCTGGTTGAAGAGGTGGAAGAAGTTCTCCACGATTTTGGCCCGGGCGTTGCCGGCCTGGGCAGCAAAAGCCGTTACGGAAATTTTGTGAATGGCCTCTTGCGCACGGTAGCTTTGAATGGCGCTGCTGTTATCGTACAGAATCTGGTACGGCATGTAGCCACTGACCATGCACGCGCTGCGAAGGGCACCGAGTACGGCATCGGTGTTTTCCTTTTCGCTTAGCCAGAACCCGATCACGCACCAGCTGTGCGCATCGAGTATGGGGAAGATGTTGAACCGGAAGTAGCGGCCGTGGTCGCCATGCTGGAAGTAGCGGTGGCTGGGTGTGCCGTCAATAACCCACAGCGCGTTGGCAAAGCTGGGGCGGCTGCGCTGCGTTACCGGCTCGTACACGTTGCGGTACTGCTGCAGGCCGTGCCGCGCTTCGAACCACATAGCCTTGATGGCCGGTTTGTAGAGAAACTGGCGCACCGTGCTCTCTTCCACCAGCGCACTGTCTGTCCAGAAGCCGGCTTTTATCATTTGCTCGGCTTTGCGCAGGTAGATGTTATGGACTTGCACTGTGTTAGGCTTGGCGTTGGCATCGCTGTAGAGCTGAATAAGCAGTTGTTCCTGTTCTTCTTCCAGCTTGCTGGCGTTCTTGTTGTTTACCCGGTTGTTGATCAGTGTGGCATAGGCTTGGGTGGCGGTTAACTTGCCTTTCAGTACTTGTTGAAAGGGCTTTAAACGCTTGCGTAACCCGGCCACCGTGGTGCACTTAAAAGCCGGCCATTTGCGCTCGTCTGCCAGGGTTTTGAGGATCGGTACCATGGCTTCGTACAGGCGCTCTTTGTTATCGTAGCCGAGCTTGCGCGCTTCCGTGTTTTTAATGGATGCGATGTGGCGGAGCAGGTGTACTTGTTCGGCCTTCGATTTTGCCGCGTGCTCGCGCGTGCACGTGCGCGAGTTTTTGATGTGCTCGCTGGCCAGGTAGTAGTTGTATGCGGCTTCGTCCAGCCCGGTGAGGCGCAGCAGTTCATCCTGCTTGCACTGTTTCAACAGATCCTCGTGGGTGGGCAGTTTCTTTTCGCTGCGTGTGGCTTCGGGTATGCCGGTGTAGGGTATCAGCTTTACTTCCTTGCGCGAGGGCTGGTGAAAGTCGTGGGCATAGGTGCAGGGGTAGGCTCCCGTGCTGGTCTGCTTATCGACAAACGACTGCGAAAAGCCGTGTGTGATCAGGTCCTTTACCGAGAGGTGCACTATGTTGTAAATCACTACCATCGGCCAATGGGGCATTTCGCTGCAATCACTTTCGTCTTGGCTAGCATATCGCAGCCGCAGCTGTTGCAGTATTGGTTGTTGCGCAAGCCGGGGCCGGTTTGGCTTGGGTTATCGGGCCGGGGATCTGTGTGGCAGGTGGTGCACTGGTTAAAGCGCTGGTCGCTCAGCGCTTTGAGGTCGGCCGGCAGCAGGCCCAGCTTGTCGAGCACTTTGTTGCCGTGTCCTTCTATGATCTGGCCTATCGGTATCATGCGGCTATCAGTTTTCTTGATCGCGTGCGCCTGCGCTCTTCGCGTTCGGCCAGTCGTTCACGTTGTTCCAGCATGTCGCTGAACGTGCGCTGAATGTTGTGGTGGTCAATGCGCTCTTCGGCTACTACCATGCGCACCAGGCTGGGGCTCACGCTGACTAACTGCGCTACGCGCGAGTAATCGCCTTTTTCAGCCTGTTTTTGGATTTCTGAGAAACTTTTCACTAACCTTTGTGCTGATTATGGCACAATGATACGCTATAACGGACATTCTGTGCAAGATAATGGACAAGTTTTTTCATATAAATCTTCGGTATTTAAGACAGCAGAAGGGCTTGTCTCAGGATGATCTATGCAGTGAAATAGGGTGTTCGAAGAGTGCTTTGAGCCAGTACGAGCGGGGTGAGTCAGAACCCACCCTGCACGTCATCGACAATATTGTCCGTTATTTTGGAGTCGATTTCGACAGTATAACGCACACAGACATTCAGCGCCATGGCATGAATGTGGTGTCCGAGCCAGCCGCTCAGTATCAAACTGAGCTCACCAGGCTAAAAATTGAGAACCAGGCTTTGAAAGATGCACTTCGGGAAATCGGAAAGGGGATGCAAAACAAATAATCAGCTAGAATGCAATAGGGGGAAGGTAACTAAGGGAAGGTAGGGGGAAGGTTTTTATCTGGGGTAAGGTAAATGGGTAAGAAAGGGGGTAAGGTTTGTGTGGGTAAGGGGCTTTTATTGGGTGTTTAAAGTGGGTTAACAGATGGCCAACAGAACGTGCTCGGCAAAATTTTGGAGTTTTGGTTTTGCGGTGTAGCCGGCCGGCAAACTGGCTGAAATCCGCAAAATTTAAGGTTTTAACCAGTTTTTAGGCGGTTGCTGCCAAAATTATAGTTGATACTTTTAGATTCATCCCCCCTACAAGGCGCTAAACGAAAGAGTGATTTCAATAGGTAAAAGCCATGAAGTCTACGAAGGAAACCGGAAACCGACATAGAATAACTCACGCATGGGATAGCCAAGCAGAAACCCGAAGCAGAAGTGAACAATCCGGTCGTAGTGGTTACGCGATGTGTTAAATGTTTCCATGAGCCAAAACCCGAAGGGGTTTTCAGAATAGGTGTACTTCGAACCGTATACATGCAGACACAGATACACAAAGATGAAGGTATACGTCAGATCGCTGAATGTCATTTTACGGTAAGAAATGGTCAGGGCCGCGAGAAAAATAATGACCAGCGTATTTTCGAGCAGCCAGTTTTTGAGGTCCGTAGTGCCAATGAGCGTACTCATCCCAAAGGCAAAGAATACAACGCAGAACGTAAGCAAGACCGGGTTGCGAAAGAACGTAGTGCGGTAGGTTGAAATAGCGATCGAGTATTTCATGTTGTATGCGTTTACTGCCGGAGTTCGCGTGATGGCTGGGCGGGTTCATTATTCGCCCGCATCCACACCGAAAAAAGAGTGCCTTGATTCAGTTCGCTTTGTACGTCCACTCGTCCACCGAGTGCTTCAGCTTGAAGTTTCACCAGAAATAGCCCAAGTCCTTTTCCTTCGGTATGGGTATGGAAGCGCTTATACAATCCGAACAACTTCTCGCGAAACCGCGCCACATCAAGGCCGAGGCCGTTATCCTGGACATTGATTCGTGCAAAATCGCCCTCCCGGCTGGTCGTCACCCGTATCACCGGTTGACGGTCAAGTGTCCGGTATTTGATAGCGTTGCTGATGAGGTTGTACAAAATGCTGTTCACCATGGCTTTCACGGAGTAAATCTCCGGGCACTCATCGAAATGGGTTTCTACCCGGACATCGTTATCCGATATTTCATTTCGTAATAGCGTCAGCACATGTTCAAGTTCCTGTTGAAACTGGACGTGGTGTTTTACCGCTGAAATCTTGTTGCGGATGTCAATGATAGTGCTCAGATCCTTAATGGTCGTATCCAGCGAGTTGACGCTTTTTTTGAGAAAATCCAGCGCAGCCAGATTTTCGCCATTCAAATCATTCCGGTCGATCAGGTTCAGCAGGCCGATGAGGCTGGCTACGGGTCCGCGCAGGTTGTGCGATACGGTGTACGAAAACTGGAGCAGGTCGTTATTGTGTTGAATCAGTTCCTCGTTCGTCTCAATCAGTTGGGTGTTTTTGTCCACCAATTCCCGGTTGAGCAACAGGTTTTCCCTCGCCAGCAGTTGGCGCTGATTTTCGATGACAGCGTTGGCTTCCATCAACTCCGTTTGGTGCCGGGCCAGCGCCTGTGTTTTTTCGCTGAGCGATTCATTCACCCGATGAAGGTTGCTGATCAGGTAATGGTTTTTCGCTTCAAAGCTCTCGAAACTGTATTTTAAAAAGAATGTGCAGCCCACCAGAATGACAAAGGCAAATCCCATAATGAAGTTAATGAAGTAGTAGTTGGGTGATTCTTCGAAAAAAGTGAAATACCCAACACCAAAAAACTCATGTATAGGGTCATACATCAATAGCAGCAAAAGATCGAAAACAAGACACCCGACCAGCGGTACTCGTTCGCTCAGCTGAAAAAGAACAAATGGAAAAATGACGGATGCTAGCAGCGTTAACCGGAATTCAAAAAACTGAAAGGTTTCAATAACTCCGGGTACATCCAGTTTGTCAAAAACCGAAACTACCACGGAAGCGAGTGAAATCGTTACACAAAGAAAAACGCGGGCGACATCATGCAGGCCTACCGCATTGAACGCAAGCGGAATCAGGACGATAAGTGCTACCGCTAGCGGTAAAACGGTAGAGGTGATGATTCCGAAAATGGAGATAGCGGCTAAATCGAGCGCCAGGATGAACAGAAATACCAGCAGGCTGGCCCGGTTCGTCAGAATGATGTTGCGATTAAGGCTCCAACTTTCAAACGAGTTGACACCAATTTGACTGACGAACGTCCAGAGCCTGGATAACATCGGTTTTTTTTTCGGCCCTTGAAGATGGTAAAACTTTACGAAAACCGCTCGGCCACCACTAAATTTTTGCTGCCGGGTTTGTATTGGTAAAACCCGAAGCCGGATTTTACCCCTTTATGGCCAGCGGTCACCATGTTGACCAGAAGCGGGCACGGGGCGTATTTGGGATTGCCGAATCCATCGTGCAGAACATTCAGAATGGAGAGGCAGACATCGAGCCCGATGAAATCGGCCAGTTGCAGGGGACCCATGGGATGAGCCATGCCGAGCTTCATTACGGTGTCAATTTCCTGAACACCGGCAACGCCTTCGTAAAGTGCGTGGATGGCTTCATTGATCATCGGCATGAGAATCCGGTTTGCCACAAAACCGGGGTAGTCGTTCACTTCCACAGGAGTCTTTCCCAGCGTGCGCGATAGCTCCATTATTTTCTCGGTAACCGAATCGGAGGTGTTGTAGCCGCGAATGACTTCCACCAGCTTCATCACCGGCACCGGGTTCATGAAGTGCATGCCGATTACCAGATCCGGGCTTTTGGTAACCGAGGCGATTTTGGTAATCGAAATGGAAGAGGTGTTGGAGGCGAGTATGGTGCCCGGAGCGGTACATTCATCCAATTCCCGAAAAATTTTCAGCTTCAGATCGATATTCTCGGTCGCGGCCTCGACCACCAGCTCGGCATTCTTCACGCCCTCTTTCATGAACGTGGTGGTGCTGATGCGTTGAATGGACGCTTTCTTTGTTTCAGGTGAAATGACACCCTTTTCGACCTGGCGGTCCAGGTTTTTTTCAATGGTAGCCAATGCCTTTTTTAGTGCTTCTTCGGAGATGTCAATCAACGATACGGCAAGGCCGTGTTGAGCAAATACGTGTGCGATGCCATTGCCCATGGTGCCCGACCCGATTACGGCAACATTTTTCATAGGATACAATTAACTTGCGGCAAAGATAGAACGACTTAAATGGAGTCAAAATCCCGCGTTCGAAACTTGTCAACCCGCTACTTGAGCCTTTACAGGCATGGAATTGCGCTGATTATTTTCGGATTGGCCGCATCCTTTCTATGGGAGTCAATTGTAGAATTTGCCAGTGGCCACTACCTCGCGTTCCTGACGCCAGCCTACTGGGGATACTTCCTGTATTTGTGGTATCGCGTGAATCGCAGTGTTTACCATGTTGAATTTGATGATGAGTTCTTGTATGTGAAGCTAAAGGCCAGCGACCTCATCATACCACTCGAGAATATTAAAGACGTCAACCTCGTGTCGCTGGGCGGAGTGTATCGGGTGGATTTGTATTGTAAAGAGCTTATTGGAGACAAGTTTTACTTTAAGCCTTCACTGTTGTATCCGCTCAATCATAAAAAGAAGGAGGCCGTGGTCGACATACTATGGAAAAACATTAATCAGGCCAAACAAAAGCGCACCTTTGTCCCCCGAAATGCATTGCACAGTTAGCCTTGGTACTTTCGCAGGTGGGGCAGCACCTTCGTGTCTGACGATTCGGCACCGCCTACTTTCATGATGTCAGTTGGGGTTTGGCAAAAGGCAGCTTTGCCGTGGTAAACCACGATCGGGGGTTTCACCAGGTGGGGGAAATGGGACAGCACGTCCAGACAGCCATTCATGGTGTAAGACTGGCCTTTCGCCTTTTCCCGGTAGTCGGGGTGCGATTGATCCAGCAAGGCATTCGGCTCCAGGTGGAGCAACGAAATGATCTCTTTCCAATACGTTGGCGAGAGCTTTTCGCGAACCAGATTCACCTCGTTGATATGGCTGCAAATGTCCAGTGCCAGTGCTTTGGTCTGCCGGCCAACGGATGTTTCCGGATTGTACAGGAGCAAAAGCTCATTGGGATGGAATTGCATCGGGGGCCGCATTTTGTTGAATGAAGGTAACCAATTCCCGGTTGGCAATCAAACCTTACTCGACCAACACCTCTTTGGCCAGTCCCATCGCATTAAATCGAATCGTTAACTGGCGAGCGGTATCGGCAGGTGAGGGGCAGCGCGCAGACGCATCCAGGTAGTAGGTGTAGAACTTTTGATTTCGCTTGTATAGCTCGTGTTGATCTGGTTTACCCAGCAGTTCAACGATTTGCATCTCACTTAATGCTTTCAATGATTCTGTCTGCCGCGCCAGCGCAGCCGCTGATGCAGCCCTGTCGCCCGCGCACCCGTTTTTGTCGGCCTGCCAGCGCTGGAGGTCAACTCCGTCAAGTTTAGGCAAAGGTTTTCCGCAGGCAATCAAAAAGAGCAGCAGCAACAAGGAGTAGGATTTCATAGCCGGTGTGGTTTACCTTGCGCCAAAATTAGAAACATGATCTCGAAGATTTTCAAGGTAGTGTGGGTGTTTTCGTTATTCGCGGTGTTGGGCCTTTTCATGTATGCCTATGCCGGGTTGCCAGACCCCGTGGTCATCTTCGAGTCCGACTTGCCTATTCAAACATCACGCAACCTGCTGTTTTACGGGGCGTTGGTGGTCATTACGCTGGCCAACTTCCTGGCATTTGCGAACGGTAACCTGCTTCGGCATCAGCCGGACGGCTTTAAATCGTGGTTGTACGGGCTCATGATTGTGTTGAACATATTCTTTGTAATAGCCCTCAATTTCATCAGCCTCTACAACAGTGGCGAACGGTTTGACTACACACGATTGGGCATCATCATCTATGGCGTGTTGATTCTGGTGCTGGTGTGGGCGTTGGCGTGGCCGGTTCTGGCCATCGGCAGGCGATTTTTTGCTAAAAGCTAGTCTTGTTAAGCTGATATTTAACTATTTGATTATTTGTATGTTAGATGTGCTCAATTACTGAAAAATTGTAAGACCCGCTCAACAACGAATCTTTCGGAGCACTTAATTATTGCCGTTCTTTCGTGTGCAATCCTGATTTTTTGGGCTGCTTCCGGCAACGGAATTTTTTCAACTTTGCGCACCTGTAAAAGAGGAGTTACTTCATGGCGAAAGAAATCGAATACAATGAGTCGAGTATTAAGTCGCTCGATTGGCGCGAACACATCCGGCTGCGCCCCGGCATGTACATCGGCAAGTTGGGCGATGGCTCATCGAAAGACGATGGCATTTATGTGCTGGTAAAGGAAGTGATCGATAACTCCATTGATGAACACATGATGGGGTATGGCAAGGCGATCGATGTGAAAATTACCGAGTCGCGCGTGATGGTGCGCGATTACGGCCGGGGCATTCCCCTCGGTAAGGTGGTGGACGTGGTGTCCAAGATCAACACGGGGGCGAAGTACGACTCAAATGCCTTTCAGAAATCCGTAGGACTTAATGGTGTGGGTACCAAAGCAGTAAATGCCCTCTCCAACTTCTTTAAGGTGCAGGCGTTTCGCGAGGGTGCCACCAAACTCGCGGAGTTTAAGAAGGGGGTGCTCGTCAGCGATCCCAAACAGGGTAAATCCGCGGAGAAGAACGGTACGCTGGTGGAGTTCGAGCCGGACGACTCCATGTTCAAAGGCTACCGGTTTATTCCCGAGTATCTGGATGATTTGATGTGGAACTACGCATTTCTGAATGCGGGCCTCACCATCAATTACAATGGCCGTAAGTTCTACTCTAAAGATGGCTTGCTCGATTTACTCAAACAGAAGAGTGATCCAGAAGAAATCCGATATCCGATCATCCACCTGAAGGGGGATGACATCGAAGTGGCGCTGACCCATGGTAACCAGTATGGCGAGGAGTACTACTCGTTCGTCAACGGTCAAAACACCACCCAGGGTGGCACCCACCTGGCGGCCTTCCGCGAGGGGCTGGTGCGGGGTGTTCGCGATTACTTCGCCAAAGACAAGAAAGATTTTGACGCGGCTGATATCCGGGCATCCGTGATTGCCGCCATTGCCGTGCGGGTGCAGGAGCCGGTGTTCGAGTCGCAGACCAAAACCAAGTTGGGGTCCGTGAACATGGCGCCCGATGGCCCTTCCGTTAAGAATTTCGTGGGCGATTTTGTGGCTAAGGAAATCGAAATTTTCCTGCATAAAAATCCGAAGGTGGCCGAGGAAATGCTCAAACGCATTCAGCAATCGGAGCGGGAACGAAAGGAAATAGCCGGCATTAAGAAACTGGCCAACGAGCGCGCCAAAAAAGCCAATCTGCATAACCGCAAGCTGCGCGACTGCCGCATTCATTTTGATGATGAGAAAACTATCAAGGGGCAGCAAACGATGGTCTTTATTACGGAAGGTGACTCGGCCAGCGGCTCTATCACCAAATCGCGCGATGTAGAGATACAGGCGGTTTTCAGTTTGCGCGGTAAACCGTTAAACTCGTTTGGCCTTACCAAAAAGGTTGTGTATGAGAATGAGGAGTTTAACCTTCTCCAGCATGCGCTCAACATTGAAGATGGGCTGGAAGGGCTTCGGTACAACAAGGTGATTATTGCCACCGATGCAGATGTGGACGGCATGCATATCCGGTTGTTGTTGATGACGTTTTTCCTGCAATTCTTCCCGGAGTTGGTGAAGGCAGGGCACGTTTACATTTTGGAAACTCCGCTGTTTCGCGTCCGCAACAAGAAGGAAACGATCTATTGTTATAGTGAAGACGAAAAGCGTAAGGCGGTAGACCGGTTAGGTTCCAAACCTGAGATTACCCGATTCAAAGGCCTGGGTGAGATTTCACCGGATGAGTTCGGTGCGTTTATTGGTGAGCAGATCCGTTTGCAACCCGTTACCATTGATAAAGAAAAGCACCTGGCCAAAACGCTGGAGTTCTACATGGGAAAGAACACGCCTAATCGGCAGGAGTTCATTATCGACAACCTGCGGGTGGAACTGGATAAAATTGAAGTAACCGAAATAGAAGAAGCAGTGGCTGAATAAGCCGAAACAATGTATTGCGTTTGATTCATGAGTAAGAAGAACAACAAGCCCGAACCTTCATCCAAACCTAAGGAGGTAATGCATACCATACCGTTGGATGGCTTGTACAAAGACTGGTTTCTGGATTATGCCTCCTATGTGATTCTGGAGCGGGCGGTGCCACGCATTGAAGATGGACTGAAGCCGGTGCAAAGGCGAATCATGCATTCCCTGAAGGAGGTGGATGATGGTCGGTTCAACAAGGTGGCGAACATTATCGGTCATGCCATGCAGTATCACCCCCATGGCGATGCGGCCATCGGGGAGGCCATCGTTAATATCGGGCAAAAGGATTTGTTGTTTGATACCCAGGGGAACTGGGGCGATGTGCGCACGGGCGATGGCGCAGCTGCGCCCCGCTACATCGAAGTACGCTTGTCCAAATTTGCGTTGGATGTGGTGTACAATCCACAAACTACGGAGTGGCAGCTTTCCTACGATGGTCGCAAGAAAGAGCCGGTTACGCTGCCGGTAAAGTTCCCGCTGTTGCTGGCCCAGGGTGTCGATGGCATTGCGGTTGGGCTATCCACGAAAATTCTGCCGCACAACTTCGTTGAACTGGTTAAGGCATCCATCGATGTTTTGAAAGGGAAGAACCCGAAAATCTATCCGGATTTCCCCACGGGCGGCATTGCTGATTTTTCGGAGTACGACCAGGGCTACCGCGGGGGGCGCGTCAAAGTGCGTGCCCGCATCGACATCGTGGATAAGAAAACACTCGCCATCCGCGAAATTCCGTTCGGCACCACCACCACCTCGCTGATGGAGTCGATTGTGAAGGCGAGCGAGAAGGGGAAGATTAAGGTTCGCCAGGTGGTTGATAACACCGCGCGCGATGTGGAGATCGTCATTCACTTGCAAAGCGGATTGTCACCCGAAATTGCCATGGATGCGCTGTATGCGTTCACCGATTGTGAGGTGTCCATTTCGCCCAATGCCTGCGTGATTGTGGATGACAAGCCACAGTTCATGAAGGTGAATGAGATCCTGAAAATCAACACCGAGCAAACCCGCGAGTTGCTGAAGCGTGAACTGGAGATCCGGAAGGGCGAATTGATGGAGAAGATTCTCTTCTCCTCGCTGGAAAAGATATTCATTGAGAAGCGCATCTACCGCGGCATTGAGGAAGTGGACACGTACGAGAAAGTGATTTCCACGATCGACAAAGGCCTGCAGCCCTATAAGAAGCAGTTCTACCGCGAGATCACCCGCGATGATATTCTGCGGTTGATGGAAATCCGGATTAAGCGAATTTCAAAATACGATTCCTTCAAAGCGGATGAAGCCCTGCGGGATCTTGAAAAAGAGCTGAAGGAAACACTTCATCACCTCAAGCATCTGACCGATTACGCCATTGCCTACTACCAAAACCTGCTTGATAAATACGGGAAAGGGCGTGAGCGAAGAACCGAAATCAAGAGCTTCCAGTCGGTAACGGCTGTTGAAGTGATTGCCAACAACCAGAAACTGTACGTGAACCGGGCTGATGGTTTTGTCGGTTGGGGGTTGCGAAAAGACGAGTTTATTATCGAGTGCTCGGAGTTGGATGATATCATCGTCATTCGCAGAGATGGCAAAGCGCTCGTCAGCAGAATCGGGGAGAAGAAGTTCATGGGGAAAGACATTTTGCATGTGGGCGTTTGGAAAAAGGGCGATGAGCGAATGGTGTACAACATGATGTACAGCGATGGCAAGAGCGGGAAAACGTTTGCCAAACGGTTTGCTATGCCGGCCGTTATTCGCGACAAGGAATACGCGCTCGATCAGGACACCCCCAACAGCAAGGTGCAGTACCTCAGCGCCAATCCCAATGGAGAGGCCGAAATCGTGGAGGTTAAGCTGAGCCAGAGCAGTACCGCGCGCAAAAAGATTTTTGATTTTGATTTTTCAGAGCAGGAAATCAAAGGGCGGGGCGCACGAGGTAATGTGGTCACGAAATACCCGGTGCGTAAGGTTGACTTCAAGGAAGGCAAGGGCTCAACACTGAGCGGGCTGGAACTCTGGTTTGATGAAGCCAGCGGTCGCCTCAATAAGGACAAGCGCGGTCGGCACGTGGGCAAGTTTGACGGTGACGATCAGATTATTGCGATCACCACCAGTGGTAATTATAAGATCACCAATTACGAACTGACCAACCGGTATGAGCCCGAGAAGACGATTTTGATTGAGAAATTCAATCCCAAAAAGGTGATCTCGGCTGTGTATTGGGATGGAGAGAGCAAGCAGCACTTTGTGAAGCGCTTCCAGGTGGAGACCAACTCGACAGACAAGGAGTTCAATTTCATCTCCGAAGGCATTGGGTCGCGGCTGGAGTTTGTCGCCACGTCTGATAACCCGGAAGTAGAGGTGGAGGTGGTGAAAGGCAAAGGCAAGGAGAAGGAGATCGAAGTGGTAAACCTGGAGGATGTTATTGATGTGAAGGGATGGAAAGCGATGGGCAACCGGCTGAGTCAGCACAAGGTAACCAAGGTGCGTCTGGTGGAAGAGCCGGAAGACACAGGCCTCGAAGGCGATGACGAAGAAGCTGAGCTGGCGACCGGAACCGGAAAGGGTGCCGAGTCGCCAAAAAAAAAACCAGCCTACGAAGAAGAACCGGTCGTTGACGAAGACGGCCAAACAACCCTCTTCGGTGAAGGCCGGCCCGAAAAGCAAAGCGGCCCGCTCGTCAACGGCAAACCGCCCAAGCCCAAAGCCGGTAAAAGGGAAGAAGGTGAGCAGGCCGACCTCTTCGGGCAAGGCACGAAAAAAGAAGTAGGTGGCAATGAGAAACCGCCCCAGACGTTTAGCGCTGGCGACTCCATTGAACTGGATTTGTGAGGCAGTTTCGTCTGGCGAAGTTGTTGAACACCCGGCATCTGCCTTCCGTTAAACCTGTCGATTGTCGTTGTTTCACTTCACTCATGAAGTGGAGTGCACGACAGAATCATACTTTTGCATGTGTAAAGTTTTACTTAGTTCGATGACTAGAAGTTATCTGTTACTGATCTTGTTCGTTCTTGTGCAGCTTCAGGCATTGGCGCAGCCATCGGACACTGTTCGCCAGCTCCGCGAAGTACAGGTGCAGGCCAACCGGATTCAGCCCGGTTTTAATGAGTTCTCGGCTAGCCTAATTGTCATTAACCGACCCGATATCGAGCAATCTCCCGGCTTGAGCGTGGCAGATCTTTTACACTATTACGCGGGGGTGGACATTCGAAATCGCGGGGCCAACGGGGTTCAGGCTGATGCGGGAATTCGCGGCAGCACCTTTGATCAGGTGTTAATTCTGGTCAACGGCATTAAAATCAGTGACCCTCAGACGGGCCACCATTCGCTTAACCTACCCGTGGACATGGAGAGTATCGAGCGTATTGAAGTGCTGAAAGGGCCTGCTGGGCGTGTATTTGGGCAGAACGCTTTTGCAGGTGCCATTAATATCATTACCCGAAAGGTTGATCACGACTATATGCGCGTGCAGGCGCTGGCCGGGGATTATGGATTGGGCGGTGTCAGGTTGTCTGCGGGTATGGTTGAGGGCACAGCCGCCCATCATTTTTCTGTCAGCCGCGATGTTTCAGACGGCTATCGCTACAATACAGATTATGAAATGACCAACTTATTCTATGAATCACGAATTGGAACTGCGCGCGGGGAATGGAATATTTTGGGCGGATGGTCTGCGCGTGAATTTGGTGCGAATGGCTTCTATGCCACCCCGGCTGCGACCGAGCAATATGAAGAGGTACAAACGAGTTTGGTGGCGGTCAGCTACCGGATAAAGCCGGTTACGAACTGGCTACTGCAGCACCGGGTGTACTGGCGCAGAAATCAGGATATGTACCTGTTTGTGCGTAATAATCCACCGCTTTATCGGAATATGCATGTGAACAACGTTGTTGGATATGAGCAAAATGCCACCTATACGAGTGCCTTAGGCACCACGGGGCTTGGTGTGGATGTTAATCACGTACGACTGACCAGCAATAATCTGGGCGATCATGAGCGTACAGTGGCCACGCTGTTTGCAGAACATCGTTTTGAGTTCATGCGTGAACGATTGGATTTGACACCCGGTGTTCAGCTCAATTACTACTCCGATTTCGGTTGGAATGCATTTCCCGGAATTGATGCCGGGTACCGGTTGGCGAAGCATTGGCGTGTGTTCGGCAACTGGGGATACACCTATCGCGTGCCCACGTATACCAATCTATATTACAACGACCCGGCCAACATCGGCAACCCGAACTTGGTGCCGGAATACGCAGTCACGTACGAAGCAGGTGTCAAGCTTTTGTCGGTCGCGGGCCTGTCCGGACAGGCGTCCTATTTTTCCCGGCAGGGCAACTCGATTATTGATTATGTGAAAGATCAGCCCACTGATCCGTGGCGGGCTGAGAATCTTTTGCAAGTTGATATGCGCGGTGTGGACCTGAATCTTTCCTGGTCGCCCGCAAAGTCGTTTATCAAAAAACTTGATGTGGGATATACGCATATTATGTCTGCAAAAGACCAGGAGGCTGCCCTTTCCAAGTATGCTCTTGACAACCTGACGCATCAGTATGTGGCCAATCTGCTCATGTGTTATGTACCCCATCTGTTTCATTCGGTCAACTACCGGTATGCAGATCGAGTTGATCAGGCCACTTACGCCATTGTTGACACGCGGGTGATGTGGCAAACTAAAAAATGGATGATATATATTGATGTTACTAACATTTTTGACCAGCAGTACACCGAGACTAATCTGGTGACGCTACCGGGGCGTTGGGTTAGGGGAGGCTTCTCACGGACTTTCGGGAAATGACAGCAACGTCAGTGATAGATATAGTCGCATTCACGATCTTTCTGAAGCAGTCGCGGGTTATATCTGGAAGTACAGGTGATAGTGATTTTGGCATCTCGGATTGAATGGTGCCTGACAGGCCGGGCATTGATGGCCCGAATTCAAATACTGCGCAATAGAAAGCTCGGTGTTGCAGGCGCCACATAGTATCGCCAGTGTATCAAACTCGTGCTTCGGCCATGTTTGTACTGGATGGTCGGCTGCTTCGGTATGGCATTCGAAACAAGGGTAGTATTCACGACAGCATTTAAACTTAATCGCAATGATGTCTGCGGGCGAGTGATAATGTTCACAGCGCGTCTGCTCATCGATTACTTTACCGTGCACAACGATGCGTGCTGTCATCAGACTTGATTTTGTCTGGGTAAAGGTACCAAAGTGGTATCTTTGCTGCATGCTGCGTCTCGTTTTGTTTTTCGTACCGTTGTCTGTTGTGGCACAGGTCAAAGAGATTCCCATCTCCGGGAAGGTGATCAACCTGGCTACGGGCAAGGCAGTGAAGGCACGGATTACCTACAAGAGTATACCCACCGGAAGCATATCCGGCACATTCTACGACAGCGTGTTCAACTTCCCGGTCTTTGGTACGGCCAAGTATCAGATCACCGCCCAGGCCGAGGGTTTCATTCCACGTTCCATCATCATGGATCCCCGCGAGATCGGAAGTCGGACCGCGCTAACGCGCAATATTGAGTTGACACAGGAAGGAAACACTTTTCGGTTGACGCACCTGAATTTTGCTCAGGGCAAGGCGGTCATTCAACCTGACTCATTTGAAGAACTTGACGAACTCGCAGCCCTGATGAACGACAACAAAAAGATGGTCATTCAACTGGAGGGTCATACCGACAATCTCGGCCGGGCGGACCTAAATCAGAAATTGTCCGAAGACCGCGTGGAGGCTGTTAAAAAATACCTTGTCGGCAAGGGGGTCGGCAAAGATCGGGTCAAGACAAAAGCGTTTGGAGGCACCCAACCCCTCTCGAACGAGGGCACACCGGAAGCTCGCGCGCTCAACCGCAGGGTGGAGATTCGCGTTTTGGAAGATTAACGTTGACCACACCGGTGCCCTTTTCTTTCTGCGGGCAGTTTCAGTCTGCGATATCGATCATTTTGTAGTGCGCCAGCTTTCTGAATAATTCTGCACTGGGTCGCGGAGTTCGATCCTTCGTTTCCCAATCACAGGCATACAGACCGAATTTGCACGAAGGCCCGAGGTGCCACTCAAAATTGTCCCACGTGCTCCACCAAAAGTAACCGCGAATGTCAATTCCATCAGCCATCGCCTGATGAACGACTGAGGCATAGTCTGCGATGGCCTTTGACCGCAGCACATCATGACTGTCAGCCACACCGTTCTCGGTAATAATGAAGGGCTTTTTGTACTTTTTCCAGTATCGGTCGAGACACTCGCGCAATCCGGCCGGGTAGTACTCCCACATGTCGTCATGTGGGCGTCCGAGTTTCTTCATCTTTTCCGGTGTTTCCACAAAGGTGATCGGCAGTGGATCGTGACCAATACGGGCGTAATAACTCATTCCGAAAAAATCAACCCGCTCAAAATGCGAAGGAATAAAGTCCATAAACCACCAGTCGGCCAGCCCGGCTGTTACCCATCCAAGCGGGTTTTCGGCAGATAGGATGGCTGCGTTATGCGAAATACCTACGGGCTTCTGGGGGAAATGTTTTTTCAGTAACCGATAGGCCTTGTTGTGCGCCCGCCCAAGATTTTGGACTACGGTGGCGGCCAAATAGGGATTCTTTTTGAACGGGGGGAAAAAACCGGTAACCCACCCGTAGCTGGCATACACGTTGGGCTCGTTGAACGTATTCCAGATGTCAGCGTATTCACCAAATTCCTCGACCACTTTCGCACAGAAATCCAACCACAAGTCCACGTTCTCCTTTTTCTCCCACCCGCCAAGGTTCGCAAACCATACCGGGTTGGTGAAATGGTGAAGCACCATCATAATGCGAACGTTGCGTTTGCGAAGGCGTTTTAAAAACCGGTGGTACTCCGCACAGCTCTTTTTATGTAGTTTTTTTCCGGGCCCCCGTTGCAGTTTGCTCCACATCAGCCCCATGCGATACCAGGGCGCCAGATGGGCAATCAGGTCGGCATCCTCTTTCCACCGAATTTCATGATCGGTTGTACGGTCGAAGCGCTCGCCATCCTTGGCAATAACTCCTTGCCAGTCGTGGGCAAAGGCCGTTTCGATCTGCGCAGCGGCTGTGCTGGTTCCAAAAATGAAATCGTTTGGAAATTGAAGGCGCATCACAGCATGCTGCCCGCCACTGCTGTGTTTTCCTCCAGCAGTTCGCGCATCTGATGCTCGTCCCATTGGTGCCACCACTGCCGCAGTTCCGCAATATCGGCTTGCAGGCAGGGATACAATTGAGCGTTCGGTACCCGCGGCATCATACCCAGGGCCAGGTGACTACTGCCGAGCCCGCCCGTCCATTCAAAGTGGCCGGGGTCATAGAGATGCCGCCAGCGGCCACCCCAGCGCAGGCCCAGTTTTTCGCCCTCGAGGCCCACCCTTCGCCATAGCGTTCGATTGTCCCACTGCGCCACGGAATCAATCATGGGCACCACATCAATGGCCAGTCCATACTGATGTTTAGACCGGCCTGCTTTGCTGCGGGTATATTTCTTACCCATTGCCTTGTATTCGTTTTGCTTACTGGGGGAGCGGTACGTTTCTACGATCGCGAGCTCGATCCCCTTTTTTTTGCAGTTGCGAATCAGCAATTGAACGCGGTCGCGGAAGTAGGGATGGAGGGCTGATAAGTCGGCCACCATTGTGAGTTGCCCTCGGTTTTTCCCAAACGCGAAATTGGAAACCGTTTTCCAGGCGAAAGGCATGGCGGGTTCAGATGGATCGGGCAGGGGCAGCGGCTCTGCGCGTACAAAGGTACCGGCCAGGTCAACATGCAACTCGAGGTGCTCGTCTGCATAGGGCGGCACCTGTGCGTTGGACACTTCTGCGAGTAACCAAAAGGCCCCCAAAAATGACAAAAACCGTAGGTTCACACTTTTCACGGTGCAAAAATAGAGATTCTGCACTACATGCCCCGCACCGAAGACATGCCGCCATCCACCGCCAGGATTTGCCCCGTTACCCAAGCCGAATCGGGCGTTAGCAAAAACCGCGCAGCAGTGGCAATGTCATCGGCATTTCCCACGCGCTTGAGCGGGTGGCGGTCGCCTGAGGCTTTTCGTTTTTCTTCCGATGTCAGCAGCCGGCCCGCCAACGGTGTGTCGGTTAATGACGGAGCCACGGCATTGACCCGAATGACGGGGGCAAACTCGGCTGCCAGCGATCTGGTGATCCCTTCAAGGGCACCTTTTGCGGCTGAAATCGAAGCATGAAACGGCATACCCTGTGATGCGGCTACCGTACTGAAGAACACAATGGATGCTCGGGGGCTTGCCTTCAGTTTTGGCAGCAAAGCACGGGTGCACCGCACCGCACTCAAAACGTTTAGTTGAAAGTCATCAAGAAACTCGGCATCCGATAGACGGTGAAAGGGTTTTAGATTAATGCTGCCGGGGCAATAGGCGAACCCATCTAAGGCATCGGGAAGTGCAAGGGCAGCGGCATCGCCCGTCAAGGCATCAAAAGCCAGATGGTACGCGCGCGGCTCGCCTGTCAACCGCCTCGAGGCTGTCCATACCTCATGCCTACGTTCAATTAATTGTTGGGTCAAGGCCAAACCAATGCCTGAGGTGCCCCCGATAATAAGATATTTTCCCTGTTCGTTCATCTTTGCCGAATTTTGCACGAACAACACAGGTTGCCCTTATTTGTTTCATGACGGAAGAGGAAAAAAACAGACGATTGATTGCCTTTCTGGAGCAATACGTAACGGAACACAAGCGAAGCTTTATGAATCGTGTGCTTGAGCAGCGCACACGCCATGTTACCGTGGTGATGGAGGATATTTATCAGTCGCAGAATACCAGTGCAGTAATCCGCACCTGTGAATGTCTGGGGCTTCAGGAGGTGCACATTGTGGAGAATTACAGCAAATACGGAACGAATAAGAAAGTCCTGAAGGGGTCACAATACTGGATTGATCTGGTTCGGCACAAGTCGCGATCGGCCGATAATGCCCGGGCCTGTCTCCGTCAACTCAAGGAGCAGGGGTATCGCATTTTGGTAACCGATCCATCGCCCGATGGTGTTTCAATACATGACGTGGATGTGGATACGCGCCTGGCGCTGGTCATGGGTAACGAGCAACGCGGTATTTCAAACCAGGCATTGGCGATGGCCGATCAAAAGGTTCACATTCCGATGTTCGGGTTTACCGAGAGTCTGAACATTTCGGTAAGCACGGCCATTTGTCTGAGCACATTGCTGGCCAAACTCCGGCAACGTAACGATGTGGCCTGGCATTTGTCGGATGAAGAGCAGATTCGCATTCGGTTGAAATGGCTGCGCAACGTGGGTAAGCGCTCCGATCTTCTGGAGCGTGAGTTTTTGAAGTCCATTTCGTAAATTTGCTTGGCATTAAATGAATCTGAATGTGGGGGAAGCGTTTGCTGAGGTGGGGTAGTGTCGCAGGGGTTGTGATGGTGGCGTTTGTTTTTGCTGCCAATATCTGGATTATCGGGAGTACGCACCACCAGGTTATTACAAATGTTGATGATTTGCCGGCACAGCACGTAGCTCTTGTTCTGGGTACCAGTCACCGGCTGGCCAATGGCTCGCCCAATCCCTTTTTTTACAACCGCATTGAAGCGGCTGCATCGCTGTATGCTCAGGGGAAGATTACGCATGTGCTGGTGAGTGGCGACAACCGCACGCAGTACTACAACGAACCGGTGGAAATGAAGAAAGCGTTGGTGAGGGAAGGCGTTCCGGATTCTGCCATTACGCTGGACTTCGCTGGCCTACGCACACTGGATTCCATTGTTCGCAGCAAAGAAGTTTTTGGACAGCATAAGCTCGTCATCATCACCCAACCGTTTCACAGCTATCGTGCCCTGTTTATCAGCCAGTACTATCAAATTGATGCCGTAGCGTTGGTGGCCGAGGAGCCCCGCAATCATCCGGCCCTGCAGGTGCATTGGCGCGAGTACCTGGCGCGAACAAAGGCCGTGCTGGATCTGTACGTGCTGAAAACAGGACCCCGTCATATAGGCCAGCGGGAGCCCATTCGCATTTAAACAGGTATTAGGCGGTGGGGCGTGTAACCGTTCACCGCAAATAATCGTTAATTTTGAGATTCAATTTTTTTGCATTGAAAGCATTTCCCCGGTTTATTCTCCTTTTTGCCATGGGGCTACCCTTTTGGCAGGCGTATGCGCAGGAAACCATAGTAAAAGGAAAGGTGACGGATGTCAATTCCGGTGATCCGATTCCTTTTGCCAACGTGGTTTTCAAAGGAACATCCGTAGGCACAACTACGGATTTTGACGGGAACTACCTTATCCGAACCAATAATCCAACCGATACCCTTCAGGTGTCGTACGTGGGATATCTGCTCAAGACAAAACCAGTGAAGAAAGGAATAACCCAGATCATCAACTTCCAATTGGACGAGGAGCGCACGTCCTTACAAGAGGTGGTGGTGTATGCCGGAGAAAATCCGGCCTTCGACATTCTCCGAAAAGTAGTACGCAACAAGGCCCGGAATGATAAGCGCAAGTTGACCGCTTACGAATACGACACCTATACCAAGATCGAGGTAGATGTGGATAAGATAAGCGAAGAACTTCGTGAACGAAAGATCATGAAGAAGATCACGGCCGTGCTGGACAGTGTGGATCGTATTGCAGGGGAAGATGGCAAGCCGATCCTGCCGCTGTTTATTACGGAAGCGGTGTCAAAGGTGTATTACCGGGATGCACCATCGCTGAAGAAAGAGCACATCCTCAAATCGAAGATCAGTGGAGTAGGAGTGGAGGATGGATCGTTGGTGACGCAGGTCATCGGCTCCTCCTTTCAGGAGTACAATTTTTACGAAAACTGGTTGACGATTCTTAGTAAGGAATTTGTATCTCCTATCGCGGATAGTTGGCGGCTGTATTACGATTACGACCTCACGGATAGCCTGACGCTGGGAGGCGATTTTTGTTACCAACTCGACTTCTTTCCGAGAAGCCCGCAGGACCTCGCATTTGCCGGCACCCTTTGGATTACCAAAGAGCATTACGCCCTCAAACAAATCGATGCTACCGTGGGTGCACAGGCCAACATCAACTTTGTGGAGAAGATCAAGATACAGCAAGAGCTACAAAAGACGGAGTTGGGGTACTGGCTGCCGGTGAAAAACCGGGTGTTGATTGATGTGGGTGAATTGTCGAAGAACTCAGCCGGGATGTTGGCCAAGTTCTACACCAGCAACCGGAATTTTGTGGTCAATCAGCCGCGCCCGCCTGCTTTCTACGAGCCGCCAATCCTCACGGCTGAGAATGCCCTTCAGCCGGAGCCGGATGTAACGTGGGATACCCTGCGTCACGAACCGCTCACGTCAACCGAAAAGAACGTGTACCGTATGATCGACACGCTCAAAAACATTCCGGTTATTCGAACGTATACTGAAATTATTAAAACGCTGGTGAGTGGTTACTTCGAAGCCGGTAAGGTGGATGTTGGACCTTATTTGGCACTTGCATCCTGGAATACGATCGAAGGCGTTCGCCTCCAGGCTGGTTTGCGTACCAATGCTAATTTCAGCCGCAGGTGGGTGTTTGCCGCCCAGTTGGGATACGGATTTGACGACCAGCGGGTAAAGTACTTTGCTTCTGCGCAACGAATTCTGTCCCGTGACCGGTGGACCACGCTAACCCTAAGCGCCCACCGCGACTTGGGTAGGATCGGCATTGATGAAGACAACCTGGTAGACAATCCCATCTTCCTGGCCGCATCGCGCTGGGGAAATTTCAGACGGGGCTACTACAGCTACGACAACCGGCTAACGTTTAAGCGCGAGCTATTCAAAGGTTTTTCAGGTAAAGTGATGGCCCGCTACTTCACCTTTGAACCTACGTTTGCGTTTGGGTATGTCGCTAACTTGGAAGATGTCAATTCACCGGTAATCGATCAATATCAGTCGGCTGAGGTGGTGCTGGAATCTCGGTATGCCCGCGATGAACTGTTCCTGCAAAACGACAACGAGCGCATCAGCCTGGGCACCAATAAATGGCCGGTCATTACGCTTCGTTATACCCGTGGCTTCAGTGGTGTTATGAGCAGCGATTTTGATTACGATAAGTTGCGGCTGTCGGTCACGAAACGTATGGCGGCCGGCACGCTGGGCGCGGGCCATGTCACGTTGCAGAGCGAATATGTTTTCAATACGATCCCGTACCCGCTGCTTTCGCTTCACCTGGGTAACCAAACCCCCATTTACTCACCCGTCACCTTTAACCTCATGAATTTTGGCGAATTTGTGAGTGACCACTATACATCCCTGCAGTATCGCCACTATTTTGAGGGATTCCTGTTTAACCGCGTGCCGTTGCTGCGAAAGCTCAATTGGCGTATGCTGGCGACCGCCAATGTGTTGGTGGGTGGCATGCGCGACTCCAACCAGGCCTTGATTGCTGCGCAAACTCCGGATGGCGAACCTACCTTGCTGCCGGGGTTCCTGGACAGCCGGCCCTATGTGGAATTGGGCTATGGAGTGGAGAACATCTTCCGCTTTCTTCGTGTTGACTTTGTGCACCGCCTGACGTACCTCGATCGTCCGGATGTTCGTAACTTCGGTATCCTCTTTACCGCGCAGTTCCAACTGTAAAGCGCTTCATCCATTTCGGCTATATTTGCAGCCTTATTGTCGATATGAGTCAGGTAAACATCACACTGCCCGATGGAAGCATTCGTACGTTTCCCTCCGCGGTGAAAGGAATCGAGATTGCGCAAAGCATAAGCGAAGGTTTGGCCCGTAATGCACTTGCCATTGAAGTGAATGGAGAGATTTGGGATTTGTCGCGGTCCATTCAACAGGATGCCGCAATACGCATCTTTACATGGAACGATAAAGGCGGCAAGTACACCTTTTGGCACTCATCGGCTCACCTGCTGGCCGAAGCGCTCGAAGCGCTTTACCCGGGCGTGAAGTTTGGTATCGGGCCACCGATTGAAAATGGTTTTTATTACGATGTCGACCTGGGCGATCGCGCCTTTGGGGAAGAAGATCTGCTGGCGGTAGAGAAGAAGATGGCCGAGTTGGCAAAAGCAAATAACGCGTTTCAGCGCAGCGAGGTAAGCAAGGCCGATGCCATCGGTTACTTCACGCAGAAGCAGGATCCCTACAAGGTTGAATTATTGAACGATCTGGCTGATGGTAGCATCACGTTTTACAAACAGGGTAACTTCACGGATTTGTGTCGCGGTCCGCACATTCCCCACACCGGACTGATTAAGGCGATCAAGCTTACCAATGTGGCTGGCGCGTATTGGCGCGGGAACGAAAAGAACAAAATGCTCACGCGCATTTATGGCATCACCTTCCCCAAGCAGAAAGAACTGGAAGAATACATTCATCTGCTGGAGGAGGCGAAAAAGCGCGACCACCGCAAACTGGGTAAAGAGTTGGAACTGTTTGCGTTTTCGGAAAAGGTTGGCATGGGCTTGCCGTTGTGGTTGCCGAAAGGCACCATTTTGCGCGAGCGCCTGGAGCAGTTCATGCGCAAGGCACAGGTAAAGGCCGGCTACGATCCCGTAGTAACGCCCCACATTGGCGGCAAGCAGTTGTACGTCACGTCCGGGCACTATGAGAAGTACGGCAAGGATTCGTTTCAACCGATCCATACCCCGGATGAAGGTGAGCAGTTCCTTTTGAAGCCCATGAACTGCCCGCATCACTGCGAGATTTATAAAGTGAAGCCGCGCTCGTACAAAGATCTGCCGATTCGCCTGGCGGAATTTGGCACCGTGTACCGCTACGAGCAAAGCGGAGAATTACATGGCCTTACGCGCGTGCGCGGCTTCACGCAAGATGATGCTCACATTTTCTGCCGGCCCGATCAGGTAAAGGAGGAATTTGTGAAAGTAATTGATCTTGTGCTGTTTGTTTTCAAGTCTTTGGGATTCGAAAATTATACGGCCCAGGTATCGTTGCGCGACCCCGACAATAAATCCAAATACATCGGGGCCGATGAACTGTGGGAGAGGGCCGAGCGTGAGATTCAGGAAGCAGCCGATGAGCGTGGATTGAAGACGGTAGCCGTCAAGGGCGAGGCCGCCTTTTACGGGCCCAAGCTGGACTTTATGGTCAAGGATGCCCTGGGGCGAAGCTGGCAGTTGGGTACCATTCAGGTGGATTACAACCTGCCGGATCGCTTTGAACTGGAGTACATTGGCTCCGACAACCAGCGCCACAGGCCTGTGATGATCCACCGCGCTCCGTTCGGTTCCATGGAACGGTTTGTAGCCGTGTTGATCGAGCATTGCGCGGGCAACTTCCCGCTTTGGCTTGCCCCCGAGCAAATCGCGGTTTTACCCATTTCCGAAAAGTTCAATGACTACGCGAAGCAAGTGCTGGATACCCTGAAAGACCGGGATATTCGAGGCTTTTTGGATGACCGGGACGAAAAAATTGGCCGGAAAATTAGGGATGCGGAAGTAAGCAAGGTGCCCTATATGCTGATTGTGGGCGAAAAAGAGGCAGCCGAAGGGAAAGTGGCCGTGCGAAAGCACGGTGAGGGCGACAAAGGCGCACTATTGCTCTCGGAGTTTGCCAGCCAATATGCCAGCGACTTCGCAATGCCCTCTTGAAAGGGTAAAAATTCGTTTTCAGGCCAAATTTGCAGGATTGCGGATTTGTCCGATATTTGCACCCTGTTTTTAAAACTTATACCCAATAAGTGGCATTTAAACCCAGTTTCAGTGGAAGCCGACCTCCGAACAGGCCCGGCAACAGACCTTACGGCCGGCCCTTCCGGCAGAATGTAAAGGAAGAACCCTATCGTATCAATGAGCGTATTTTGGCTCAGCGCGTGCGGGTGGTTGGCGAAAACATCAAAGTTGATGTTTATCCTACTTCCGTTGCCATCAAGATGGCGCAGGACTTAGGACTGGACCTGGTGGAAATTTCACCGAATGCTGATCCTCCGGTTTGTAAGATAATCGAGTACAGCAAGTTTAAGTACGAACAGAAGAAGAAGCAGAAGGAGATCAAGGCGAATGCCCAGAAGACCGTTGTCAAGGAAATTCGGTTTGGCCCCAACACAGACGATCATGACTTCAATTTTAAGGTGAAGCATGCGCTGAAGTTTTTGGCTGAGGGAGCGAAGGTAAAAGCCTACGTTCACTTTGCCGGCCGTTCGATCGTCTACAAGGAGCGGGGTGAGATTTTGTTATTGAAGTTTGCCCAATCCCTTGAAGAAGTCGGCAAAGTAGAGGAGATGCCGAGACTAGAGGGGAAGCGCATGTACATGATGGTAGCCCCGAAAGGAAAGAAGTGATTTTAAATTGAGATAAAATGCCGAAGCTGAAAACAAAGTCAGGAGCCAAGAAAAGGTTCAAAGTGACCGGAAGCGGAAAAATTAAACGCAAGAAGGCCTACAAGAACCACATTCTGACCAAGAAGGAGACCAAACAAAAGCGTAGACTCGGGCATAAAACCACCGTTAAGAAAGTTGACGAGGGTAATATCAAGCCGATGTTGCCGTATTTGGTATAATAGGTTAATCAATGTTCAACCCGGTTTTTGGCTATAAGAGCCTGGCAACAGGACGCCAACAACCAAAAACAAAAAATGTATGCCTCGTTCAGTAAACCACGTTGCATCACGCGCCCGCAGAAAGCGAGTGCTCGAATTGGCCAAAGGGTTCTTTGGTCGTAAGAAAAATGTATGGACGGTAGCCAAGAATGCCGTTGAAAAAGGTCTGGTGTATGCCTACCGCGATCGTAAAGCCAAGAAGCGTGACTTCCGGGCGTTGTGGATTGCACGTATCAATGCCGGTGCCCGTTTGCACGGTATGTCCTACTCCGAGTTCATCGGTAAGGTGAAAAAAGCCCGAGTGGACCTTAACCGAAAGGTGCTGGCTGACCTGGCCATGAATCACCCCGAAGCGTTTGAGGCCGTGGTGAAAAAAATCAAGTAAATGAAAAGGGCCGCAAGGCCCTTTTTTTGTTAACCATGACACGGTCAAAAAAAATCTTCTTCGGATTCCTAGTTGCCTTCGTGGTCTTCATCGCGCTGGTGAGCTACGACATTAGCCGAAGGACCACATTCCCGGGCTCCAAGTCGCAACTGAAGGAGCGCCTGAAAGAAAAGTACCTGCCGGCAGACTCGGTTAAAGCCGACTCGTCCAGGCTGCTCAACGGGCAATAATGCAATTCATCAGGTAAAACGGTAAAATTGGTCGGAATGACATAGGCATCAGTTGGCGCTGGCTATACCTGAGTGTCAGATTAAAGCCGGCTGTAGACAAGATTATCACCTGGCAAGATAAAATAGAACGTGTGTCCGCTGTGCCGGGGTTGTATGCAACCACAGCCACCGGCAAGTTGGTTTTGCACGGGGTAACCCGCGAGCTCACCGTAACGGGAACAGTTGATGTTCAATCGACAATTCATTTGGATTGGGTGTAGATATAGAAACCGGTGGGCACGTGTTCGAACTGATCATTTGCAATTCGCAGGGCCTCACCGAGCGCGCTTTTATTGCCGAAACTACCGGCCAATGGAGTGAGGGTGATCTCCACCTGGGTTTCAACGTCACCCGCACGTTTCAGTTCCGCAAAAAGAAGTAATTGCAGCGAAGGGTGCTTCTGCTATTTTAGCGCTGTTTTTGCCCGGCTACGTTGCTACTCGCATCCATCATTCTGTACCTGCTGATTACCGTCTGGGTGGGTTACAAGGCGTCTCAGCGGGTGAAAACCTCGGGGGATTTTATGCTGGCCGGCCGCAGTCTTCCGCTGGTGCTGAGTTCAGCGGCCCTGTTTGCCACCTGGTTCGGTTCGGAAACGGTATTTGGCGCTTCATCTGAGTTTCTGAAAGACGGCCTTATCGGAGTGATTGAAGATCCTTTCGGTGCAGCGCTGTGCCTATTGTTGTTCGGTTTTTTTTATGCGCGCAGGCTTTACCAGATGAATCTGCTCACGCTGGGTGATTTTTTTGAAGTTCGCTACGGAAAAAAGACCGAGTTGATTGCAGGAGCTTTCCTGGTGCCCTCATATGTGGGCTATATAGCCGCACAATTGGTGGCCATGGGTCTCATCCTCAACGTTGTCACGGGGCTTGCCGTGTGGCAAGGTGTGTTGATCAGCACCGTGGTCGTCACCTTTTATACTGTCATCGGTGGAATGTGGGCGATCTCGATTACCGATTTTATCCAGAGTATCATCATCGTGGTTGGCCTGATTGTGCTGGCTGTCGTGATGAGCGACAAAGCCGGAGGATGGGATACCGTGATGGCGAGCGTTCCGGCTGACCGATTCCGGTTCTTCCCGGAAGGCACACCGTGGGGCATCATGACCTGGCTGGCCGCCTGGTCGGTGTTGGGGCTGGGTTCCATTCCCTCCCAGGACGTTTACCAGCGAGCCATGTCTTCCGGCAGCGCACGTACGGCAGAGTACTCCTGCTACATCGCGGCCGCACTTTACCTCACCGTAGCGCTGCTGCCGTTATTCATTAGCCTGTGCGCCCAACATTTGTATGCCAATCAATTAACCGGTGATGGACAGTTGGTTTTGCCCCGCATGGTGTTGGAACACACCAATATCGTAGTGCAGATCTTGTTTTTTGGGTCACTCTTGTCGGCCATCATGAGTACAACCAGTAGCGCCATTCTGGCACCGGCCGCGATCTTTTCGGAGAACCTGGTTCGGCCGCTGCGCAGTAAGCCCTTTACCGACCGTGAAATGTTACTGCTGACGCGCGGTTCCATTCTGCTATTCAGTGTGCTGGCAACCGGCATGGCCATGTGGCGCAGTAATATCTACGAACTCGTTGGCGAATCTTCTATTTTGAGCCTGGTGTCGCTTTTCGTGCCCTTAACGTTCGGCTTGTATTGGCGCAGGGCCAATAGCGCGGGTGCTATTCTGTCCATGATTTTTGGGTTGGTCACGTGGCTGATTTTCAAAAATCTGGATACCGACTGGCCACCCCTGGTACCCGCACTGGCGGTGAGCCTGATTGTTATGGTTCTATCCGGATATCTCGTTCGGACTAAGACCACCTAGGCAGGAATAATCCGCTTCGTTTTTTCCTGACTTCCGCACTTTTTGGAGTCGAGTCAAAAAAACATAGAATTTTATTCAAAAACGCGGTTTTTCATTTTGGTTGGGTGTTAAAATCTGGCTTTTACCTT
>Ga0209985_10000600_pt1 | contig 38486 bp, 31 predicted proteins | sample NOAtaG_FD_187305 | JGI IMG/M metagenome (GOLD analysis project Ga0209985, IMG submission 187305) | Freshwater lake microbial communities from Lake Erie, under a cyanobacterial bloom - NOAA_Erie_Diel6S_1000h metaG (SPAdes) (version 2) | ecosystem: Environmental > Aquatic > Freshwater > Lake ...
CCGAGGATCCGTTCGAGATCCTGCGACAGATGCGGGACTCACTTCTGTTCTCCGGAAAGCAGGAGCGACTGCTTGCCGACGCGCAGAAGGAGTTCCGGCGAGCGATTCGCGATGAGTGGCGTCGCCTGGCTGCGGAGGTGGTCGCTGCGCCGCCCGGCGATGTGGCGCACATCATCGCCCTGCAGGATTCGACGTCACACAGAGTCGATCAGCGGGCGGCAGCGCTGCTCCGAGAAGCCGTATGGCCGTCGCTGAGTGCAGAGCAGCGAGCGGCAATGCCATTGCCGTTCGTGCAGGCCGTGGAGTCCGGCTTTCCATTCAGACGCGGCCGTGTGTTCTTCTAGTGTCCATGCCCACGCGTGGCGAGGCGATGGTGGTAGAACATGATGCCTCTACTACGCAGTAACCTGCATCTGGCGCGGGACGTTTGTGGACGTCGGGTTGCACCGCAAGGCTACCGCAAGGCTACCGCAAGGCTACCGCAAGGCTACCGCAAGGCTACCGCAAGGCTACCGCAAGGCTACCGCGAGGCTACCGCGAGGCTGCCGCGAGGCTACCGCAAGGCTACCGCGAGGCTACCGCGAATGCAAAGGGATCGGCGCGACCGCAACCGGGGGGAACGACACCGGCGTTGATGCGCCGGACACGGCTCGCCGGCCTCCGCCGCGCGCGGGCATCGCGGCTATCGCCATAAACCGCCGGGCGCCGTATCGCAGGTCGTTCAGGGGCCACGGACCGGCGGCCGATCCGACGATCGTGTTCGACCCGTCTCAGTGGCGAGCGTCCGGGCCCTGCCAGGCCGTACGCTGCAGATCCGTCTCGAGAACATCCTGACATATCGGAAGTGCCGGATCACCAACGCGGTCACCGAGTAATCCGCAGGGGAGCCCCTCTGGCGCCGGCCCCGATCCGGCGGCATCTCAGGGTGTGGTCCGGTTCCCCGGACCGAACGCCCCCGAGCCCGCCGACCGATGCTGCATCGTCCGTTCGTCCTCGCCATGACGGTCCTGCCCGTCGCCGTCACCCTCGCCGCGCAGCCGCGTCGCCCCGCCGCTGCGCCCGGGCCGGCCAGCGACTCGCAGGCCGTCAGGCGCCTCGCCGCCGAACGGAAGGCCGATCCCGCTCCTGCGCCGGCGCGTCGCGAGGGCGAGGGTCCCTTCCAGCGGCTCATCATCCGCGGCGTCAACCTGATCGACGGCTACGGCTCGGCGCCCCGCGGTCCGGTGGACGTGGTGGTCGAGGGCAACCGCATCGCCGAGATCGTCAGCATCGGCTACCCCAAGCTGCCGATCGACCAGGCGAAGCGCCCCAAGGGGGCCACGAAGGAGCTCGACGCCGAGGGCATGTATCTCATGCCCGGGCTGATCGACCTCCACGTGCACCAGGGGACGCAGCAGAAGGCCCCCGAGAGCGAGTACTACAACAAGCTGTGGCTGGCGCACGGCATCACCACGGTGCGCGGCGTGCCCTTCGCGAGCTTCGACTATTCAGTGAAGGAGCGCGCACGCAGCGCGACGAACGAGATCGCGGCGCCTCGCTACGTCGTCTATCAGCGACCGGGCACCGGGTGGGGCCGCGAGAAGCCGCGGACCCCCGACGAGGCCCGTGAGTGGGTGCGCTGGGCAAAGGCCAACGGCGCCGACGGGCTCAAGCTCGGCGCCGAACGCCCGGACCTCATGGAGGCCCTGCTCGACGAGGCGCGCAAGCTCGGCCTCGGCAGCACCGCGCACCTGCAGCAGGCGGGGGTGGCGCAGGTGAACGCCGACGTGGCGACCCGCATGGGACTCGAGGCGGTGACGCACTTCTACGGGCTCTTCGAGTCGATGTACGACAACCATCAGGTGCAGCCATGGCCGCTCGACGCGAACCTGCAGGACGAGCAGGTGCGGTTCGGGCAGGTGGCGCGGCAGTGGAGTCTCGTGACGCCGCGCGGCGAGAAGTGGAATGCGCTGCTGAAGAAGTTCCTCGAGCGCGACGTGACGCTCGACCCGACGATGACGACCTACCTGACCGGGCGCGACGTCATGAAGCGCATCCGGGCGCCCTGGCACGATCGGTACACCATCCCGTCGCAGTGGGACTTCTACGTCAGCAACCGCGAGAACCACGGCGCGTACTTCTACGACTGGACCACCGAGGACGAGGTCGCCTGGCGCAACTTCTACCGCGTGTGGATGATGTTCCTGAACGACTACAAGAACATGGGCGGCCGGGTGACGGCGAGCTCGGACGCCGGCTTCATCTACAACACTCCGGGTTTCTCGACGATCGAGGAGCTCGAGCTGCTGCAGGAGGCGGGGTTCTATCCCGGCGAGGCGATCCGCGCCGGCACCTACCATGCGGCGATCGCGCTCAACAAGGCGACGAGGCAGCCGATCGACCGCGGCGTGGTCGAGCCGGGCATGCTCGCGGACCTCGTGATCGTGCCGGACAACCCGTTCCGCAACCTGAAGGTGCTCTACGGCACAGGGTGGTTCCGCCTCGACGACGCGACCGGCAAGGTCGAGCCGTACGGCGGCGTCCGGTGGACGATCAAGGACGGCATCGTGTACGACGCGCGGCAGCTGCTCCGGGACATCGCGACGATGGGCGACGCGCAGCGCAAGGCGCGCGCCGTCGGCGGCAAGTGACGGCGGCGGCATCCCGGCGCGCGATCCGCGCCGGCGCCCGTCGCGTCGCGCGGACGGCTGTCGTCGCGTGCCTCGCGGCCTGCCTCGACGCCGCGGTCGCGGGTGCCCAGCGGCCGGCCGCGCGCGCCAGGCCGACCAAGGCCGACACCGCCGCCGTCCTCGCCGCGCTGCAGAGCTTCCTCGACGCGATCGAGCGCCGCGACTCGACGCTCGCCCGCTCCGTGCTCATGCCCGAGAGCGTGATCGCGTCCGCGGCCGTGGACGGCGGCCCGCCGCGCCCCCCACGGGTGCGCGCCGGTCTCGACGACGCCCGGCGGATCGCGCAGCTCGAGGGTGCGATGCTCGAGCGCATCTGGTCGCCGACCGTGCTGATCGAGGGGCCGATGGCCGTGGTCTGGGCGCCGTACGATTTCCACGTGGACGGGCGCTTCACGCACTGCGGCGTGGACACCGCCACCCTGTTCCACGACGGCAAGGGGTGGCGGATGCTCAGTCTCGCCTACACCATGCAGCCGTCCGGGTGTCCCCCCACGCCGCTGCCGCCGCCGCCGGGCCGTCGCTGACGCGCCCCCGCGCGCGTCAGCGCGGGGCCGTCGCGTCGTGCATGGCCTGCGAGAACGCGGTACCCGACAGCCCCGCCGCCACCGCACGGCGGGCCGCCGCGTCCACCCGATAGCGGGCGCGCAGCGCCGCCGCGGGCAGCGAGTCGGCCACCAGGTCGAGATCCCGGATCACGTCGTCGGCGTAGCCCGGCATCACCGCCGCGACGATGCCGGGCAGCTTCGTCGGCGAGACCCGGTTGACGTGAGCCACGAGGTTCGACGTGCAGTTGTTCCAGATCGTGTGGTAGAACGTCGGCTGCGTGCGCAGCGACTCCGCCCGGTCGAGCATGTCCGCGAGCACGGTCCGGAACCCCTCGCGTGTCCCCTTCACCGGGAAGCGGTAGATCGGGTGATCGGACAGCGTCGCGCGGCGGCCGAGGTTGTCGGACTCCTCGGCGACGACATACACCAGCTCGAACGAGCGCAGCATGCCGGCGACGACGCCGTACTCCTCGCCCGCCTCCCGGCGCGCCTCGACGGAGAACGAGAGCGTCGCCGTGTCGCCGAACCCGAACGTCACGAAGCTGTGAGCCGGCGCCCGCAACGAGTGCGAGAGCGGCACGAGGACGAACCAGGCCCGGTCCACCTGATCGAGGCGGATCACGCGGTCGTGCCATTGCCGCGCCCGCACCCCCTTCGGGCCGTAGCGGAAGTCGCGCACGTTCACCAGCCGGACGGTGTCACCCCGGCGCGTGACCGTCGCCAGCCGTTCGTGGTCGTCCGCCCACGTGCGCGTGGTGGACGGCTGGCGCAGGGCCAGCCAGCCGCCGAAGGCGGCGACGGCCACGGCGGCGACGAGGGTCGAGGTACGGGGGCGCATCCCCGAATCTCGCCGCGGTCGCGGGTTGGCGCACCGCCTCCCCGCGGCCCGGCGCGGTGACGCCCCCCGACCGGCGGGTTTCCGGGGGCCCGACACGGTGCCAGATTGCCGGAGTCCGTCCCCCTCATCGGCACATGCCCACGACCCTGACCGTCAATGGCCGCCGCGTCCGCGTGGACGCCGCCCCCGACACCCCGCTGCTGTGGGTGCTGCGCGACGCGCTGGGCATGACGGGGACGAAGTACGGCTGCGGCATCGCGCAATGCGGGGCCTGCACCGTGCACCTCGACGGCGCCCCGGTGCGCTCGTGCGCGCTGCCGCTCTCGGCGGTCGGGAACGGCGCCGTGACGACCATCGAGGTGCTGCACCAGGACCGGCGGGGCAAGGCGCTGCAGGAGGCGTGGATCGCGCACCAGGTACCGCAGTGCGGCTATTGCCAGAGCGGGTTCCTGATGGCCGCGACCGACCTGCTCACCCGCACGCCAGTGCCGACCGACGCCGACATGGACGCGGCGCTGACCAACCTCTGCCGATGCGGGACGCAGCCGCGCATGAAGGCCGCGATCCGCGAGGCCGCGAGCCGGCTGCACGACGCCGCCGGCCGGCGCGAGCCGTGAGCCCCGTCTCCCGCCGCACCTTCCTCGCCGCCGCCGGTGGCACCGCGCTGGTGCTCGGCGTCGTGCCGGGGTTCCGGCGCCTGCGCGTCCTCACCGGCGAGGCGGCCGAGATCGAACGCGAGGCCGGCCGCCTGAACGCGTTCGTATCCATCGACGCGAGCGGCAAGGTCACGCTGGTCACGCATCGGGCCGAGATGGGGCAGGGGGCGTACTCTGTCGTGCCGCAGATGCTGGCCGAGGAGCTCGAGGTGGACTATGCGACCGTCGAGATCGTGGTCGCCGAAGGGGATTCGGCCCGCTACGGCAGCCAGATCACCGGCGGGAGCTCGACCGTCCGGGGCTCGCTGACTCAGCTGCTCGTCGCCGGAGCGACGGCGCGCGACCTGCTGGTGCGCGCGGCCGCGCAGCGCTGGGGGGTTCCGCCCGCCGAGTGCCGGGCCGAGCGCGGCACGGTGGTGCACCCGGCGAGCACCCGACGTGCGGGCTACGGCGAGCTGGTGGCGGACGCCGCCCGGCTCGAGCCCGCGCCCAAGGTGCCGCTCAAGCCCCGTGCCCGGTACACGGTGATCGGCAAGTCGCTGCCGCGACGCGACCTGCCGGCGAAGGTCAACGGTTCGGCGGTCTTCGGGCTCGACTTCCGCCTCCCCGGGATGCAGTTCGCCGTCGTCGAGCGGAGCCCCCGGTTCGTCGGGCGCGTGAAGCGATTCGACGCCACGGCGTCGCTCAAGGTGCCCGGCGTGACGAAGGTCGTGAAGGTCGAGCGCGACGTCTTCGGACATCGGCGCGAGGGCGTGGCCGTCGTCGCGACGAACACGTGGGCCGCCATCCAGGGCCGGCGCGCGCTCGAGGTCGAGTGGGACGACGGCGACGCGCCGGCCGTGGACACCGAGACGCTCTACGCCCGCATGCGCGAGGCGGTGCGGTCACCGGGCAACCACTTCCGCAGCCAGGGCGCGGCGTCGGTCGCGCTCGAGCGGGCCACCGATGTGCTCGACGTGACGTACGAGACGCCCTACCAGGCGCACGCCTGCATGGAGCCGCTCAACTGCGTGGCGCACGTCACGGCCGACTCGGCCGAGATCTGGGGCCCGATCCAGGGCCCCGATTGGGTGCGCGGCCACCTCGCCGACGCGCTCGGCTTGCCGCTCGAGAAGGTCCGGGTGCACATGACGTTCCTCGGCGGCGGCTTCGGCCGGAAGGCCTTCACCGACTGGACGCACGAGGCGGCGATGGTCTCGAAGGCGGTCGGCGGGCCGGTGCAGGTCGTCTGGACGCGCGAGGACGACCTGACGCAGGGGCCCTTCCGGCCGGGCATGGTGTACCGCTGCCGCGGCGCCGTCGCCAACGGCCGCGTGCTGGCCTTCGAAGGGACGATGGCGGGCCAGAACATGAATGCGCAGGAGCCGGGCAGCGACCCGCGCGCCTTCAACCGCGATGTCGTCGAGGGAATCCACGAGGGCTGGTTCGACGCGATCGGCCACTGGCGGTTCGGCGACGCGCCGCTGGAGGCGCCGATCCCCGTCATGTGGTGGCGCTCGGTGTACAGCAGCACGAACGCGTTCGCCTACGAGAGCTTCGTGGACGAGCTCGCCGCCAAGGCGGGGGTGGATCCCTTCACCTTCCGGCGCCGCCACCTGCGCGACGCCCGCGTGACCGCGCTGCTCGACCGGCTGGCGCAGGTCAGCGGCTGGGACGGCCGGGCCAAGGGACAGGGATACGGCCTTGCGCTGACGCACTGCTTCGGCAGCTCGGCGGGCCACGTGGTGAAGGTGCGCCGCGCCGGGTCGGGTGTCGCCATCGAGCGTGTCTGGAGCGTGATCGACTGCGGGCTGGCGGTGAACCCGGACGGCGTGAAGGCCCAGGTCGAGGGCAGCGTCGTGATGGCCCTCGCCGCCGCATGCACCCACGAGATGACCTTCGCGGGGGGGGTGGCGGCGAAGCGGAACTTCGACGCGTACCGGCTGCCCCTGCTGCGCGACGTTCCCCCGATCGAGGTGCACGTGCTCGAGAGCGAGCACCCGCCCGGGGGGGCCGGCGAGCCCGGGCTGCCCGGCGTCGCGCCGGCGCTCTGCAACGCCATCGCCGATCTTGCCGGCACGCGCATCCGCCGACTGCCCTTCGACCTCGCCCGAATCTGAACCCGAACCACCACCCCCGCCCATGTCCGACCTGGTCCTCCGCGCCCGAACCCCCGTCGAGATCCTCGATGCCGCCGTTACGCTCTTCCGGCGTCATGCCGCCCAGTACATCACCGTCGCGGCAGCGATCGTCGTGCCGTTCGCCGTGCTGCAGCTGATGGTCGGCGCCCCCGATCCGACCGGCGAATCCGTGGACATCGGGGCGCAACTCCTGAACCTCGTCGTCACGTTCATCGGGTACGCGCTGACGTCGGCCGCGGTGACCGTCCTCGGGGCGGCGGCGTATCGCGGCGAGCCGCTGGACCCTCGGGGGGCGCTGCGCGCGGCGCTGCCCGCCGCGCCCCGCGTCATCGCCGCGACGGTCGCGCAGTGGCTGCTGATCGTCGTCGGCTTCTTTGGCCTGATCATCGGGGGCTTCTGGGTGACGGCCATGACGTTCGCCCTGCTCCCCGCCATCGTGCTCGAGCGCCGCGGGGTGTCCGCGGCTTTCTCGCGGTCGGCGGCGCTGAGCCGCGGGCGCAAGCGTCACATCCTCGCGACGATCTTCCTCGGCGGCCTCGCCTACGCCGGTGTAGCGATCGTGGTGTCGCTCGCCGGCTTGTTCACGCGCAATGCGGTCTTCACGCTGCTGCTCACCACGCTCGTGCAGCTGGTGGCGTATCCGATCTTCGCGCTGGTGTACACGGTCCTCTACTACGATTCGCGCATCCGGCTCGAGGGGTACGACCTCGAGGTGCTCGAGAGGTCACTCGCGCCGGTGGCTGCGCCCTGATCGGCCTCCGCGCCATGGGGGGGCCGCCGGATCCGTGGACGGACCAGGCCATCCGCGACACCGTCACGGCGATCACGCGCGATCCCTCCTACGGCCGCGTGGCGAGCCGGTCGCTGGTGAGCCGGCTGCTGGGCTGGATCGGCGACCGGCTGCAGGAGATCCTGGAGCAGTTCCGGGGGAACCCCGTGTTGCAGCGCGTCGCGATCGCGCTGCTGGTGCTCGTGGTGGTCGTCATTGTCGCGCGCTGGGTGATCGAGTGGCGCACGTCCACCGAGGACGCAGAGGCCGACGACGGCCGCGCCCGGGTGCCGGGCGGGTCGCCCTGGCACCTCGCGCAGCGCGAGGCAGCGGCGGGCCGCTTCGACGCTGCGGCGCATGCCCTGTTCGAGGCGGTCATCGCCGCGCTGGCCAGGCAGGGCGCCGTGCGCGTGCATCCGTCGAAGACGATCGGCGATTACGCGCGCGAACTCGCGACGCGGCGCCACCCGCTCGCGGGCCGCTTCCGAGCCCTTCGACAGCATTACGAACGCTGCATCTACGGCGACCGGCGCGTGACGGCAGACGACTACGCCGCCCTGCTCACCTTGGCGGAGCCGATGCTGGCGGTCCGCGCCGCGGCCGCATGACCGAGTCTCCCCGCGATCCGGCCCCGTCGGTCCCGTGGTGGCTGCAGCCGCGCCTCGCGGTGCCTGCGCTGCTGGCCGCGCTGGCGCTGGTGGCGGTGCTGGTGCCGCAGGCGCTCGACACCCGCAGCGGCGACCCGCGCCTGACGATGGACAACCGCGGGCCGCAGGGCGCCGGTCTCTTCTCCGACGTCGCCAGACGCCTCCGGTGGACGACCGTCGGGCGGACGACCCGTGCCGTGTCCGCCGGCGACTCGCTCGTGCACGTGGTGCTGGCGCCGCCGGTGCCCCTGCGAAAGATCGAGGCGCAGGCGTTGCTCGCGGCCGTCGAGGGCGGCGCCGCTGCGCTCGTCATCCCCGCCGACGGGGACGACGCGCTGCTGGCGCTGCTCCGCCTGTCGGTCGGCCCCAGCGGCGAGCACCGCGCGCCGGCGAAGGCGTGCCCCGCGAAGTCGCGCCTTCTCCCGCGCCTCTGGCGCGACCAGGACGCGGCCTCGCTGTGGTCCCTCGCGCCGGTCGGGCCGTTCCCGGATCCGGCGAAGGTGTTCCTGACGCTCGCGCCGTCCGGGAGCGGTGATTCCACCCGCCGTGGCCGCACGTGGGGCATGATCGGCATCCCGCACGGTGCCGGCCGGCTCGTGATCGCCGCCGACCCCGATGCCGTGCGTACCGACGCACTCCGCGTCTGTGACTACGGCCTCGACGTCCCGCTGGTGCGTGCGCTCGAGTGGCTGCGCGAGGGAGGCCGGGTGCCGCGGACGACGCTCGTGTTCGACGAGTTCCACCAGGGTGAGGGCGCGCAGCCCGGGGCCACCGACACGATCGTCGCGTTCCTCGCCGGCACGGGCCCCGGCCGTGCGTTGCTCGTGCTCGGCGCGGCCGCCCTGCTCTTCGTCGCGTCGCGGGCACCCCGTCTCGTGCCGCCGCGGTCGGCGGAGCGCGTCGAGCGGCGATCGCCCATGGAACAGGTGGACGCCCTCGCGCGCGCCTATGAGGCCGTCGGGGCCACGCGCACGGTGGCGCAGCGCCTCGTCGCCGGCGTGCGCCGCCGGCTGGAGGGCCCGGCGGGGCGCAGGCGCGGCGAGAGCGACGCCGGATTCCTCGCCCGCGTCCGCGACCGCCATCCCGAACTCGCCCCCGACGTGGACGTCCTGATCCACGCCCTCGACGCGCCCATCCCGGCGTCCGCCCTGCCAGCCGTGGGCGACGCCGCTTCCCGCCTCGACACCTCCCTCACCCGGTGACATGACCTTCAGCATCGAAACGGGCGCCCAGGCGCTCGAACGCGTTCGCGCCGCCGTCGCCGCCGACATCCTCGGGCAGGATGCGGCCATCCACGAGTCCCTGATCGCCTTCCTGGCGCGCGGCCACGTGCTGATCGAGGGGGTGCCGGGCACCGCCAAGACGCTCCTCGCCCGGCGCCTCGCCCGGGCCCTGGGGGTGCGCTTCTCGCGCATCCAGTTCACACCGGACCTCATGCCGAGCGACGTCACCGGCGTGAGCATGGTGCGCGACCCGGCGCGCGGCTTCGAGTTCCAGCCCGGTCCGGTCTTCACCGACGTCCTGCTGGCCGACGAGATCAACCGTGCCCCGGCGCGCACGCAGGCCGCGCTTCTCGAGGCGATGGCCGAGCGGCAGGTGACGACCGACGGGCAGACGCGGCCTCTCGACGCGCTCTTCACCGTCTTCGCGACCCAGAACCCGGTGGAGCAGGAGGGCACGTATCCGCTGCCCGAGGCGCAGCTCGATCGCTTCCTGCTCAAGGTGATGGTCGGCTATCCCGATGCCGCCGCCGAGCTGGCGATGCTCGCACGGCACGCCGACGGGTTCGATCCGGAGGCCCCGTCGGCGCTCGGTGACCCGATCCTCTCGGCCGAGGAGGCGCTGGCGCTGCGCGTCCTGCCGGACACCGTGCCGGTCGCGCCGGAGGTGCGGCAGTACATCGCAGCGATCACGCGGGCGACGCGGGACGAACCGGGCCTCACGCTCGGGGCCTCGCCGCGCGCGACGGTAGCCCTGTTGCGTGCCGCCCGGGCGGCCGCCGTGCTCGCGGGCCGTGGGTACGTCGTGCCCGACGACGTGAAGGACTGCGTGCGCCCCGTGCTGCGGCACCGCGTCGTGCTCGCCCCCGAACTCGAGGTGCAGGGGCGTACCGCCGACGACGTGCTCGGGGCGTTGCTCCTGCGTCTCGAGGCGCCGCGGTGACGATGGACGACGGCATCCCGCGCGACGGCGGGTCGTGGCGATGCGGCTGACGATCGTGCCGGAGCCCCGCCTCGCGGCGGCCGTGGCCGCGGCCGCCGTGCCGTGGCTCCTGCCCGGCGGGCTCGGCATGGTCGCCGGGGCGGTGGCGGTCGCCGCCGTGGGCGCGGCCCTTGTCGCGGACTTCGTGCTGTTGCCGGGACCTCGCGCGGTGCGGATCGCCCGCGAGGTGCCGGACACGATCGGGCTCGGCGACGATGTCGCGGCCACGGTTCGCGTGGAGAACGACACCCCCCGCGTGCTCGCGGCGACGGTCGGTGACCAGCTCGTGGCCCCGCTGCACGGGGGCATCGGCCGCGCGGACGTCGTCCTCCCGGCCCGCGGGGTCGCCGAGGCGACCTTCACCTTCCGGGCGTCGGTGCGCGGCCTCGCGACCCTCGGCCCCGTCGGGGCGCGCGTGCGGACGCGCCTTGGCCTCGTCGCCCGTCGCCTGCGGCTGGACGCCGCCGCACCGGTCGAGGTCGTCCCGTCGGTGGCCGGCGTGGGGCGGTATCGCCTTCTGGCCTTGCAGCACCGGCTCGACGTGCTGGGCATCCGGGCGCTGCGCCGCACGGGAGACGGGCTCGCCTTCGCCGGGGTGCGCGAGTACGCCCAGGGGGACGATCCCCGCCGCATCCACTGGAAGGCGACCGCGCGCCGGCAGAAGCTGATGGTGCGCGAGCACGTGCTCGAGCGGGCGCAGACGATGCTGCTCCTCGTGGACGCAGGGCGCAACATGACGCAGCTCGTCGGTGACGTGCCGCGCTTCGAGCAGGCGCTGTCGAGCGTGCTGCTGCTCACCGACGTCGCGGCGTCGGTCGGCGATCGGGTCGGCCTGCTCGTCTTCGACGACCAGGTGCGGGCGTGGGTGCCGCCGCGACAGGGGCCGCGCGCGCTGCCGGCCCTGCGCACCGCGATGGCGCCGGTGCGGGCCTCGCTGCGCGAGCCGGACTACGCCGGCGCGTTCCGCTTTCTCGCCGCGCAGCAGCGCCGCCGCGCGCTGGTGGTGCTCTTCACCGACGTCATCGACCCGCGCGCCTCGCAGGCGCTGCTGGCGCACGTCGGGCGCAGCGCGGCGCGGCACCTGCCGATCGTCGTGGCGCTCCGGAACGACGCGATGCTCGCCGCCGCACGACCCGTGGTCGGGAGCCGACCGGCGGCGCTGCACGAGGCGGCGGCCGCCGAAGAGCTGCTCGAGGGGCGGGAGATGGCGCTGGCGCAGATGCGCGCCCAGGGGGTGGTGGTGCTCGACGTGTCGCCCGCGCAGATGACGCCGGGTGTCATCAACGCCTACCTGGCGATCAAGGCGCGCGGGGCGCTGTAGTGGCGGGTGCCAAGGCGGGTGCCAAGGCGGGTGCCGCGGCGGATGCCGCGGCGGATCCGCGGCGGGGGCGCCGCCCGGCCCCGACCCGGAGCCAGGCGTAGAGCAGCACCGCGGTCGTTCCCGAGACGGCCAGCTTGCCCTCGAGCGGCCACCACTCGATCGGGCTGATCAGCCCCTCGAGGAGTCCCGCGACCACCAGGAGCACCGCCGAGGCCGTGAACAGGACGACCGCCCGCGTGCCGTCCTCGCGCAGGGCCTGCCGACGCGTCCGTTGACCCGGGACGAGCAGCGCGCCCGCGAGCACGAACCCGGCCGCCCCGGCCACGCAGATCGCGAAGAGCTCGAGGACGCCGTGCGGCGCCACGAACGCGAGCAGCAGCGACCCGATGCCCTTGGCGACGTACAAGCCCGCCACCGCCCCCAGACTGACGCCGTTGGTCAGCAGGAGGAGGAACGTCGGGACGCCCGCGAGCATCCCCGCGGCGAACGCCGCCAGCGCCACCTGCACGTTGTTGGCGATGATCCCGCCGGCCATCACCGGACGGAAGAGCTGCGGATCGTCGATGTAGCCCTCGCCGGCCGCGGCGCGGCGCACGCCGTCTTCCGCGCGGTCGAGCATGTGCGGCGGCACGAGCGCGCTGGCCACCTGCTCGTCGCCCACGACCGCCCGCGCGGCGATGAAGGCCGGCCCGAACAGCAGCAGCGCCGCCACCGCGATCAGCCGCCCGCTGCGGCGCATCTCCGCCGGGAGGCCGAAGGCCAGGAAGCGCACCGCGGTCCGGACGGGCAGCTCGCGCCGTCGGTAGAGCAGGTTGTGCGCCGCGGCGACGAGGCGATTGAGGTAGAAGACGTCGTCCGCCACCATGCCGCGGGTGGCGGTGCGCAGCCGTGCGAGGTCGGCGGCGACGTCGCGGTAGTCGGCGACGAATCGCCGCACGCCGGCCTCCCCGAGCGACGCGAGCCCGCGCTTCCGCGCCTCGGCCACCTGGGCGGAGAACCCGGCCCAGCGCGGCGCGCTGCGGCTGGTGATCGCGTGTCGCTCGCGCGCGGCGCCGACGTCGTGGCGCGCCGCGAGGCCGCGCGCGCGCGCCGTCCGCTCGGCGTCACGCAGCCACGCCAGCTTCGCCCGCGGCGTGTCGCCCCGGGTGTCGGCGAGCGCCGCAGCGAAGCGGTCGGCCAACTGCGCCTCGAATGCCGCCGCACGCTCCGGCACGAGTTCGTCGCGCCGGCCGAGGAAGCGGTCGAGCAGCGCGAACTCCTCGTCTCGCAACCGGGCGTGTTGCGCCTCGGCCCCCTCGGTCCCGTCACCCGTCCGCGGCGTCGGCCCCGCAACGACCGGGGCCGCCACGAGTCCCTCCTGCACGACGATCGTGCCGGCCGCGAAGTCGCCGAGCCGCTTGCCCAGCTTCGAGACGAAGAGACTGGCCAGCCCGACCCCGTAGAACACGCCGGGCTGGGCGTCGATGAACCGCACCAGGTTGCGCGTCGCCGAGGCGGCGAACGTGATCGGCAGGCCGCCGTCGCGGACCACGCGAAGGCGGAAGGCCCGCTTGCCGATGGACTGGCCGTCGAACAGCGTCTCCGCGACGACGAAGTAGCCCCAGAAGGCGACGAGGTTGCCCAGCAGCAGCGCCCCCAGCGCCCACGCCGCACCGGCTGTCGGCAGCAGGCGGCCGGACGGCCCGAAGAACGCGACCGCGAGGACGCTGAGCCCGAACAGCAGAACCGCCAGCACGAGGTAGTCCACCAGCGCCGCGGCCATCCGCGAGCCCACTCCCGCCACCTGGTACGACAGGACGACGAGCTCGGGCGTCTCGACGTCGATCGTCTCGTGCAGCGTGGCGGCGGGAGCAGTCACCGGGTGCTTCCTACTTCGAAATGCCGAAGCCCGTCACGACGACCTCCGCGTTGTGCCCGACGCGAATCCCGGCGAAGCCGTCGGTGCTCGCGAGCTTCCCGGCCCCGAGGACCTCGGCCTTGGGCCAGCTGCCGACCTCGGCCCCGTTGATCGTGCAGCTCACCTTGTCCCCCTTCACCGAGACCGCGATCTCCTGCTTCACCGGCTCGCCGGCGCCGGCGGCCTTGGCGATCGCGGGGTGCGCGGTGGGCCGCGGCGCCCCGACGCGGAACGGTGCCGGCCCGAAGCCGCGCATGATGAACGTGCCCGTGCCGTAGGCGGCGCAGTAGAGCGCCTGCCCGAGACCGCCGTCGGCCGCCGCGGCGGCGACGACGACGCCGTAGGGGTGCGGATGGTCGTTCAGACTCTGGAACTTCGGCTCGGTGAACGTCGCCTTTACGGTGTAGTCACCGGTGCCGCGCAGCTTGGTGTTCCAGTAGGTCGTGGCCGGTCCGGTCGTGACCCGCAGGCCGGCACCCTCGACGGCGAGGCGCTGGTTGGCGAGGGTCATCCCCGCCTTCGCCTCCTGGGCGTCCACGGCTCCAGCCCAGCCGGGCGCCGAAATGCCGCCGTTGGCCACGGCGCGGGTGACTTCGTTGTGCTGAGCGGCGAGGGACGGAGCGGCCGAGACGAGGGCGACGGCAGCGAAGAGGGCGGCGCGGGACGGCGACATGGCGGAAGGGGGCCTGGGGTTGGGTCGAGGGACCCATGGAGGATACACGGTTTCGCGAGCGTCGTCCCGGGCCTTCCCGCCCTCCCCTGTTTGAAAGGCGCGGACAGGCGTATGGTAGGGGATCGGGCGCACCGGGGCGCCCGGCACGGTCACCCCATGGGGAGGTGCACGATGGCGGCGAAGAAGAAGGGGAAGAAGGCGGCGAAGAAGGCGGCGAAGAAGGCGGCGAAGAAGGCGGCGAAGAAGAAGGTCGCGCGCAGGAAGGCACCGGCGAAGAAGAAGGGCACCGCCCGCCGGAAGGCGGCGCCGAAGAAGACGGCCGCGCGCCGCAAGGCCGCACCGAAGCGGAAGCCCGCAGCGAAGAAGAAGGCCGCGCCGAAGAAGAAGGCCCCGGCGAAGAAGAAGGCCGCGCGTCGCGGGCCGCCGACCCCGCCTCCCGCCCCCGCTCCGCCGGTCATGCCGCCGCCCCCGGAGCCCGCGCCGATCGTGCCGTCGCCCTTCTGAGGGCGGGCCGAGGCGACTCGGTCCGGCGGCACCGCTGGCACGACCGGAGGGATGGAGTTTCACGGAGGCGGAACGGCGCGCCTCCGTGAAGCTCCATCCCTCCGTTTCGTCGTTCCGGGGCCCCGCCTACGGCTTCCCGATCGCCTTCGGCAGCCGGGGCTGCAGTCCCGCCTCGGCGAGCCGCACGTAGAACGGTCCCACGCGCCCGAGCAGCGCGTTGACGTCGTCGATCGCCTGCGGCACGTCGCGCTCGACCTCGGCCCACAGCGCCAGGTCAGTGGCCGTCGGCGGTACCGTGGCGCCTCCGACGTTCGACCGCACCATGTCGAGCTTGAAGGGCAGCACTCGGCCGAAGGCGACGTCGGCGAAGTCGGCGTCGGTATCGCCGTCGATCCGCACGAAGAACCGCGTACGGAACGCGGTGGCCTGCGTGACGAGCGAGTCGTACGTCGCCCGCAGCGTCGCCGGCACCTGCGCCGTGTCCTGCATCAGGTCCTTGAGTCCGGCGAGTTGGGTCCGCACCTTCCGCACGGCCGTGACGGCGTCCGAGAGCTGTGCCTCGTAGCGCTGCCCCTTGACCAGCAGGTCGTGACGCGCGGTCCGCTCGGCGTCGGTGATCCGCGTCTCCCGGTCGGCGGCGACCTCGAACGCCTGCGTGCCGACGGTGCGGCCGTTGACCATCAGGGTCGCCGTGTAGCGACCGGGCAGGACGATCGGCCCCTGCGTGCCGCGCTCGGCCCCGCCGCGCGACTCGTCGTCGGCCGCCGGCGCGTCCCACGCCGGCCGGGCGATCGGCGCCATGCGGTGGTTCCACTGGACGACGTTGACGGCGGGGGCCTTGAGATCGGGGAGGTCCTTGGGGCCGAGGTCGCGCACGAGGCGACCGGCGCCGTCGGTGATGCGCAGCCGGACGCTGTCGGCCGCCTTGCCCAGCCAGACCCGGAACGGCGTGCCGGCGGGCGGGTTCGGCCCGAGATACTGCTGGTCGCCCTGGAAGAAGTAGAACCGCATGGACGGCGCGGAGGCCCGCACTTCGCTGGTCGGCACCGTGAAGAGCCGCGCCTCGGCGGTCAGCGCCTGCGCCGCCTCCTGGATCGGCGCCAGGTCGTCGAGGATCCAGATTCCGCGCCCGTGGGTCGCGAGCAGCATCGCGTTGTCGCGCGGATGCAGGGTGATCTCATAGACGGGTACGGTCGGCAGGTTGGCGCGCAGGCGCTGCCACGACTTGCCCCGGTCGAGCGTCACGAAGACGCCGGTCTCGGTGCCCAGATAGAGGACGTCGGGATTGCGTACGTCCTCGGTGATGCTGCGGGCGACCTCGCCCTTCGGCAGGGTGCCGGCGATCGAGGTCACCGCGGCGCCGAAGTCGCGCACGGCGAAGACGTACGTGCCGTAGTCGCCCACGCGATGCGCGTCGAAGGTCACGTAGGCGGTGCCGTCCTCGAACTTCGACGGCTCGACGCGCGAGACGTACGCCCAGCGCGGGATGCCGGGGAACTTCGCGGTGAGGTTCGTCCACGTCGCGCCGCCGTCGCGCGTCACGTGCACCTGGCCGTCGTCCGATCCGGTGTAGAGGATGCCCGACCGGCGCCGCGACTCGGCCACGGTGAAGAGCGACGCGTACTGGTCCACGCCGTCGTTCTGCGCGAGGCGCACGTCCTTGAGCTTCGTGCCCATCAGCGAGAGCGAGTCGCGCTGTACCCCGGTGGTGAGGTCGCCCGAGATGGCGGTCCACGACTGCCCCCGGTCGCGCGACCGGAAGAGCCGGTGCGCGCCGATGTAGAGCGTGGCGGGGTCGTGCGGCGAGATCAGGAACGGCGTGTCCCAGTTCCAGCGCAGCGGCGGCTCGCTCGCCGGCGCCTCGGGCCGGATGAGTTTCTGCTCGCCGGTCAGCCGGTCCATGCGGGCGAAGTAGCCCTCCTGCGACGACGTGTAGACCGTGCGGGCGTCGGTCGGGTCGATGACGTTCGTGAAGCCGTCCCCCCCCTCGAGCGCCCACCAGTCGTGGTCGGCGATGCCTTCGTTGTGCCGCACGCGGCTCGGGGCGCACCACGAGTTGTTGTCCTGCAGCCCGCCGCACACGTGGTAGGGCTGCTGCATGTCGTAGCCCACGTGGTAGAACTGGGCCACGGGCAGGTGGGGCAGCCAGCGCCACTTGCGGGCCCGATCGTGCGAGATCGCCACGCCGCCGTCGCCGCCGATGATCAGGTGCGACGGGTCGCGCGGGTCCACCCACAGGGCGTGGAAGTCCACGTGCACGCGCGACGCGCCGTCGAAGCGGAAGGTCTTCCCGCCGTCGTCCGAGACGCCCAGCGGGGTCTGCGGCAGGTACACGCGGAGGTCGTTCTCCGGGTCGAGGCGGATGATCCCGAAGTACATCGGCCGCCCGTTGGTGCCGCTCATCTTCCGCCACGTGACGCCGGCGTCATCGCTGCGGTAGATCCCGCCGGCCTTCTCGTGCTCGATGCGGGCGACGACGACGTTCGGGTTGCGCCGGAAGACGTCCAGCCCGATGCGCCCCATCGGCCCCTCCGGCAGGCCGCCGGCGAGGCGCGTCCACGTGCGGCCGCCATCGGTCGTCTTGTGCAGCCCGCTGGCGGGGCCGCCGCCGTTGAAGCCGAAGCTCGCGCGCCGCCGCTGGTAGAGCGCGGCGTAGAGCACGAGCGGGTTGCGCGGATCCATCACCAGCTCGGTAGCGCCCGCGTCGGGCCCGCCGTCGAGCACGCGCGTCCAGCTCGTGCCGCCGTCGGTGGTCTTGTACACCCCGCGCTCGCCCCCCGGGCGCCACAGGTCGCCGAGTGCGGCGACGTACACCACGTCGGGGTTCCGCGGGTCGAGCACGATGCGCGCGATCTGCCGCGACTCGCGCAGCCCCATCGGCTTCCACGTAACGCCGCCGTCGGTGCTCCGGTGCACCCCGTCGCCCCACGACGAGCTCTGTCGGTTGTTGTTCTCGCCCGTGCCGACCCACACGAGGTTCGGGTCGTCCTGCGATACCGCCACCGCACCGACCGAGGCCACCGACGCCGAGTCGAAGACGGGGGTCAGCGTGGTGCCGCCGTTGGTGGTCTTCCAGACGCCGCCGGTGGCGGTGCCCACGTAGAAGATCCGCGGGTCGCGCTCGAAGACGGCGAGGTCGTCGATCCGGCCGCTCGGGCCCGTCGGGCCGATGTTCCGGAAGACGAGGCGGTCGAAGGGGCCGCCCTTCCATCGGGCCGCGGTGTCGGGGGGCGTGGCCGGCTTGGTCGGCTGGGCAGCGTGGGGCGTGGCGAGCAGCAGCGCTGCCAGGGCGGGCAGGAGTCGGGGCGTCGTCGGCATCCCCCGAACTTGCCGCCGCGCACGGGGCATCGCTACGCCCCCGCGCCCGTACCCCGGACGCCCGTCTGGTGGCACCTTTCGCCATGCGCCTCGCCCCCCTCGCGGTCCTCGCCGCCCTGACCTGCGCCCCGGTCCTCGGTGCGCAATCCGTCGCGAACCACCCGGACGTCCTCGGCGCCGAGCGCCTCTTCAGCGCCTGGCTCGAGGGCCAGATCGCCTACAAGCAGCTCCCGGGCGTCGTCGTCGGAGTCGTGCACGACCAGCAGCTCGTCTGGGCGCAGGGCTTCGGCTACGCCGACCTCGCGGCGAAGCGGCCGATGACGCCGCAGGTGAAGTTCCGCATGGCCTCGCACAGCAAGCTCTTCACCGCCACCGCGATCATGCAGCTCCGCGAGCAGGGCAAGGTGCGGCTCGACGACCCCGTCGAGCGGCACCTGCCCTGGTTCCGCATGGCCCCCGCCGGCGAGGACGACGGGCCGATCACGATCGAGCAGCTGCTCTCCCACAGTTCCGGGCTGCAGCGCGAGGCCGGCGACCACTGGACGACGTGGGCGTTCCCCACCGCCGCCGAGTTGCGCTCGCAGATGGGGCAGCGCCAGGCGGCGCTGCCGCCGATGACCCGCTGGAAGTACTCGAACCTCGCCTACAGCGTGGCCGGCCTGGTCGTCGAGGCCGCCAGCGGCCAGCGCTACGCCGACTACGTCGGGCAGCGCATCTTCGGCCCGCTCGGCATGACCGGCTCGAGCGTGGATGCGGACGTCCCGGGCATGGCCACGGGGTACGGGCGCCGCATGCCCGATGGCACGCGCGAGGTGATCCCGTTCGTGGACGCGCGCGGCATGGGCGCCGCCACCGGCATCACCTCGACGGTCGAGGACATGGCCAGGTTCGTCTCCGCCCAGTTCCGGCGCGGGCCGGCCGGCGGCGACCGCATCCTGAGCTCGGCCTCGCTGCGCGAGATGCACCGCGTGCGGTCGCTCGAGGAGACATGGACGACCGGCAACGGGATCGGCTTCTCGGTCAGTCGCGTGGGCGACCGGACCTATGTCGGGCACGGCGGGTCGTATCCCGGCTACACCACGCAGACGCTCATCCAGCTCGACGGTCGGGTCGGCGTGATCGTGCTGACGAACACCAACGATTCCGACCCCGGCGGCATCGCCCGGCAGCTCATGCAGACGGTCGGCGCGGCGGTCCTCAAGGCCGGGGCGACGAAGCCCGTGGCGGTCGCGTGGGACCCGGCGTGGGGGCGGTTCGCCGGCCTGTACCGGGGGCGCTTCGGCGACCAGCAGGTCGTGCTGCTGCACGAGAAGCTCGTGCTCATCACGCCCAACGCGCCGACCCTCGACGGTCCCGTCGAGCTCGTGCCCCTCGGCGGCGGTCGCTTCCGCTTCACGGCGCCGACCGGCGGCGGGGTGGTCGGTGAAGTCGTGCGGTTCGAGGAGGCGGGGGGGCGGGTCACGCGCATGTACACAGGGGACTCGTGGGTGGGACGCGTGCCCTGAGGCAGCGTCCCTAGAACTGCACCATGCGCGTCACCTTCATCACGACGCTGCGTTCGTTGCGCATGCCGGTGGTGATGTCCTGCCGCTCGGTATAGACGATGAACACGTCGGACAGCGGCGCCCAGCGCCAGTTCGCGCGCACGTTGTTCGAGAAGGTGCGCGTCTGGGTGTTGTACTGCAGGAACGCGCTGCCGAAGAGGTTCGGGTTCACCGCGTAGCGGACGCGGGTGCCGAGCAGGTTCGCCTGGAAGGCGCCGGCCGAGGGCGAGCGGATGTCGTTCGTCTGCCCCACCACTTCGAGCGCGAGGTCGGGCCGCGCCCGCCACGTCACCGAGCCGTTCGTCGAGCGCCGTGTGCCGTCGTAGAATCCGCCGCCGCTCACCCCGGCCGTGCCGAAGACGGGGCGCTGCTGGCTGCTGGTGAACAGGAGGCTCCCCTCGCGCCACCCGTAGGCACCCACCGGCAGGGTTCGGCCGGGGAAGACCGCGAACGGCGTCTCGAGCCGGTCGAACCAGTCCGCGACCGTCACGTTGAGCAGGCCGTCGGGCTTGAACTGCAGCTCGAGGCCGCCGGTCACCGTGCGCGTGTCGAGCCCGCCGCGGAGGTCGGTGTAGTAGTCCACGGCGAGGTGCGGCGCGACCTCCTGGATGCCCCGGATCGCCGGCCGCATGTGCGCCCCGATCGTCGCGAAGGTCTGCTGCATCGCCCGCCGCCGCACGAACCCCATGCCCGGGTTGAACCGGTCGCTCACCCGCTTGTACATGACCGAGTTGTTCCAGAATCGCCCGCGATACGCCGCCGACACCCGCAGGGCCGAGCCGTCGCTGACGGTGTCGCTCGCCCGCGAGAGTGCCGCGTAGGAATTCACGATCAGTTCGCCGAAGCGCAGGTTGGCGTCCACGCCCGCGGTGCGGTTCCAGCGATCCGTGGTGCCGTCGTTCGCCTGCCGGTTGGCGACCAGCACGCCGAGGTCGCTCTGGCCGAACAGGTTCGCCTTCACGCGGGCGACGCCGAAGTTCTCCGCCGGCTGCCCCAGCGCCGCCTGCGTCTGCATGTTCAGGAAGCCCAGCTCCATCGGGCCGGCGCGCCCCGACAGCCGCCCGCCGGCGACGATCGGGATCGGCCGCCCTTCGGGCGTGAGTCCCACCTGCCGCGAGTTGAAGAACAGGAAGTCGCGCAGCGAGGCCCCCTGGCGGTAGTTGCGCTCCTCGCTGTCGCCGAAGGTGAACGAGCCGGCGTTCTCGATGAAGAATTCGCGCCGCTCGGGGAAGAACAGCGAGAACCGCGTCAGGTTCACCTGCTCCTGGTCCACCTCGACCTGCGCGAAGTCGGTGTTGTACGTGAGGTCGGCCGTGAGCGACGGCGTGACGCCCCACTTCACGTCCAGCCCCACGTCGCCGCGGTTGCCGCGCTGCGCGGCTCCCACCTGCGCCCCGTGGGCCTGACCCCCGAGCGCGAACGGCTTGACCTGCAGGTTCCGCCCGGGCACGAGCCCGTCGAGGCCGGCGAGCGTCCCCGCCCGCGACATGCGGTGCAGCCGGTGCTGGCGGTCCAGGGGGGCCCAGTACGACGTCTCGTTCGTGCGCCGCACACGGCGGATCAAGTTGAGGCCCCAGTCCTGCGGCCCCGTCCCGGGGTTGAACCGCAGCGTGCGCATCGGGATCGCCATCTCGACGATCCACCCCGAGTCGGGCACGATGCGCGTCCGCGACCAGAAGACCCCTTCCCACGCCTCGACGACCGTGCGCGAGTCGTTGAACACCTGCTCGTCGCGCCACGCGCCGCCGGGGTTGAGCGCCCACAGGAAGGCGTTCCGCCGGTCGTGGAAGGTGTCGAGGGCGAGGCCGAAGATGTCGCTCTGGCCGGTGTTGAAGTCCCGCTCGAGGCCGGCGATGATCGCCTTGTGCGGCTCGGGATCGTGGTTCACCGCGCTCACGTAGAGCGTCTGCTCGTCGTAGAGGATCCGCACGTCCGTGCGGAACGTCGCGGGCATCCCCGTCGCCGGCAGTTGCTGGATGAAGTCGCTCAGGACCGGGGCGCGCGACCAGTCCGGTTCGTCGAGCCGGCCGTCAATGGCGATGCGGCCGACGGCACGGACGGCCGCGCTCGTCGGCCGGGCGGCCGTCTCGGGGTTCACGTAGCCACCGCGGGGGCGCGTGACATCGGGCGCCCCCCCGTCCTGCGCGCGGGCGGGGCGCGGGACCATCGCGGCGGCGACCACCGCCGCACAGGCGGCGATCACCCCGGCGGCGAAGCGGGAGGGGCACGACACGCGCACTCAACGTGCGACCCCTGGGGATCGTTCGGCCCCGACCCGTTCGGCTGTGGACGACGCGCCGCGGCGGCCTAGCTTCCCACGGCGTATGCGCCCGCCCCGCCGCGACTCGTTCCCGTGGAATCCGTCGCTCGGCCTCGCCGGCCTCGCCGGCCTCGCCGGCCTCGCCGGCCTCGCCGGCCTCGTGACCAGCGCGGGCGCGCAATCGGCCACGTCGGTGCGCCGGGAGCGCCCCGCCGGCACGTCGCTGCCGCTGGCCGCGGCCTGCGCCGGCCCGCTGGCCGTGCACGTGGCGACGGTCGCGCCCGAGTTCGAGCTCCCGCGGCCCGCCCTCGAGCGAGCCCTCGAACAGGCGGCGCGCCTATGGGCCGATGGGTTGGGGCGCGAGGTCGTCGCCCGCGTGCCCGAGGGTGGCGTGCCGGTGCACTTCGTCTTCGACGGCCGGCACGAGCGTGAGCTCATGCGCCGCGCGGCCGAGCGGGCGATCGACGAGCGACAGCGCCGCTGGGACACCGACCGTGCGGCGTACGACGACGCGCTCGCGCGCTTCGAGGCCGGGCGCACCGCGATGGACAGTGCGCAGGTGCGGTACCGCGACTCGCTCGCCGCCGTCCAGCGCCGCGCCGACGCCTTTCGCCGGCGTGCCGCCGAGCACGATACGCTCGAACAGGCCTACCGAGGGACCCTCGAGGCCTACACCCGCGCGTCGCAGGGATACCAGCGCGCCGTCGCGTCCCACAATGCGGCCGTCGAGGCCGCGATGCGGCCCGGACCCGCCATCGAGGCCGAACGCGCCCGCTTCGACGCCTCGGAGCGAGCCCTCGCGCAGCAGGGCGCGGCGCTGTCCGCCGAGGCGGCACGCATCAACGCCCGGCGCGACACCCTCGACGCCGCCGTCCGGGCGCTGGGTGCCGAGCGCGCGGCGGTGCAGGCGGCCTTCGCGGACCTCGAACGCCTGCGGCTGGCGGTCAACGCGCGGGTGGCGGCGCGGCAGGCCACGGCCGACAGCCTGCGGGCGCGTCGGCTACCGCTCGACTCGGCGCAACGCGACCTCCGCCGGCGCACCGACGACTACAACGCCGTCCATGGACGCCGCGACACGGTGCCGACGGCCGACCGCGTCGCGGGGCACTACGTCGTCGAGCGCGGCATTCCCCGCATCGACATCTTCACCTACCGCGATCCGCGCGACCTCGTCCTGGTGCTGGCGCACGAACTCGGGCACGCCCTGGGACTCGGGCACGCCGCCGACTCCTCGGCGATCATGTTCCCGCGCGCCACCGCCGCGCAGGCGGTGGTGATGCCGACCGACCGCGCGCTCGTTGACGACCGGTGCCGGGCGCGGGCGGAGCCGTCGGCGCGCGACTAGCTTTGCCGGATGGCCTTCGCCAACCTCCCGCTCGACCCCGCGCTCATGCGCGGCCTCAAGGATCTGGGCTTCGCCCGGCCGACGCCCATCCAGGAACGGGCGATCCCGGTCGCCCTCGAGCGTCGCGACCTGCTCGCGTGCGCCATGACGGGGAGCGGCAAGACCTACGCCTTCCTGCTGCCGATCCTGCACCACCTGCTCGCGATGCCGCGCGGACGGACCCGCGCGCTCGTGCTCACGCCCACGCGCGAGCTCGCCGCGCAGGTGCTGCAGTCGCTCGAGGAGGTGGCGGTCCACACGCCGCTCACCGCCGCCGCGATCTTCGGCGGGGTCGGGATGGGGCCGCAGGAACACGCGTTCCGGGTCGGGGTGGACGTCCTGGTGGCCACGCCGGGCCGGCTGCTCGACCACCTCTCCAAGCCCTATGCCTCGCTGGCGGCGGTCGAGTTCCTCGTGCTCGACGAGGCCGACCGCATGCTCGACATGGGCTTCCTCCCCGACATCCGCCGCGTGCTCAAGCACGTGCCGGCGAAGCGGCAGACGCTCTTCTTCAGCGCCACGATGCCGGACCCGATCGCGCAGCTCTCGCGCGAGATGCTCAAGGCACCGGCCACGATCGACCTCGAGCGCAAGGCGGCGCCCGCCACCGGGATCACGCAGGCGGTCTATCCCTGCCCGCAGGACCTCAAGGTGGACCTGCTGCTGAAGATCCTCTCCAGCGGCGTCATGAAGCAGGCGCTCGTCTTCACGCGAACGAAGCACCGCGCGAACCGGCTGGCCGAGCGGCTCGCCCGGGCCGGCGTCAAGGCGGAGCGCATCCACGGCAACCGGAGCCAGGCGCAGCGCACCGCCGCCCTCGACGGATTCCGCGACGGCACGCTCAAGATCCTCGTCGGCACCGACATCATCGCGCGCGGCATCGACGTCGAGGCCCTCGGCCACGTGGTGAACTTCGACGTGCCGGTGCAGCCCGAGGACTACATCCATCGCGTCGGCCGCACGGCGCGCGCCGGGCTCACCGGCGAGGCCTACACCTTCGTCGCGCCGGACGAGGAGGGCGAGCTCAAGGCGATCGAGCACGCCGTCGGCAAGCGGCTGCCGCGCGTGACGCTCCCCGATTTCGACTACCACAAGCGGGCCCCCGAGGCGTTCGAGATCCCCATCGCCGAGCGCATCAAGGAAATCCGCGCCCGGAAGGCGGAGGAGCGCAAGCGCGCCGCCGAGAAGGCGGCGCGCCGCGCCGCCAACCAGTCCGCCGAGGAAGCGCGGCGCCAGGCCCGCCCCGCCGCCCCGCGGCCCGCCCCGCGGCCCGCCCCGCGCCCCGGCGACGACTCGCCGTACGCCGCCGGCGGCGCCGGCGGCGCCGGCGGCGGCGGTGGCGGCGGTGGCGGCAAGCGCCGTCGGCGCGGCCGCGGCGGTGGCGGCGGCGGACGCTCGTCCGGCTGACGAAGCATGCGCGAGTCTGCACATCTCCACGTCGTCTTCGGCGTCGGCCAGGTCGGCAGCCGCCTTGTCGAGCACCTGATGACCCTCGGGCACCGGGTGCGCGTGGTCAAGCGCAGCCGTAGCGGCATCCCTAAGGGGGCCGAGGCGGTGCTCGGCGATGTGACCGACGAAGGCGTCTGCGTCTCCGCCGCGCAGGGTGCCAGCACGATCTACCACTGCATCAACCCGGCGTACACGACGTCGGAGTGGCGGGCGCTCCTGCCGCGGTACGCGGCGAACCTCATCGCGGCCGCGGGCCGGACGGGGGCGCGCCTCGTCGTGCTCGACAACGTGTACGCGCTCGGAAGGCCGCGGAACGGCATCGTCTCGGCCGATGCCCCGCTCGCGCCCGTCAGCCGCAAGGGCGAAGTGCGCGCCCGCGTCACGCGCCAGCTGCTCGAGGCGCACGCGGCCGGCCACGCCCGCGTCGTCATCGGCCGCGCGAGCGACTTCTACGGGCCGGGCGGCACGCTCACCTACGTCGGTGACCAGTTCTGGCCTGCGCTGCTGGCCGGCAAGCCCGTGCGCACCATCACCGGGCTGGACCACCCCCACACGTACCACTACATCCCCGACGTCGCCGACGCCCTCGCCCAGCTGGCGAGCGCTCCCGACGACGCGACCGGGCGGGCGTGGATGCTCCCGTGCGCTCCGGCCCCGACGACGCGCGCCCTGATGACGGCCTGCGCCCGAGCCGTCGGTCGCGACCTGACGCTGCTTCCGACGGGCATCGTGATGCAGCGCCTGCTCTCGGTCGTGATCCCGTTCCTCCGTGAGACGCCCGAGATGGCCTACCAGTGGGCGGCACCGTTCGTGATGGACGACGCCCCGTGGCGCGCGCGGTTCGGAGGTACGGCCACCGATCTCGATGTCGGCGTCGCGGCGACCGCGGCGTGGGCCCGCGCACACTACGAACCGGTGGCCGACGCGAGGCGCTGACGGGGCGCACGCGGCACCACCCGTCCCGCGAACGCTAGAGGCCAGGGGGCGGCACCGGCGGGGCGAGCATCGCGCGGGCCGCGTTGATCGCGTCCTCCGTGCCCGCGACGATCAGCACGTCCCCGGCGGCGAGCGACTGCGCCCCGCTCGGTACGCCGGCCACCGCGGTACCGTCGGCCCGGGTGAGCGACAGCACCGTCGCGCCGGTCCGGCCGCGGAGGTCGAGCTCGCGCAGCGTCCGGCCGGCGGCCGGACTGGACGCGTCGAGCACGAGCGGCACCGGGTCGCCGAGCCCCGGCAGCATCTGGCTGACCCGGCGCACCGTCGCCGCGATCTCGGCCGGTCCCTCCCGCAGCCGCCCGTGCTGCGCGAGCGCCAGCGCGAAGACCTCGGCGCCCGCCCGGGCGTGGCCGTAGAGCGAGCTCGCGCTCTGCACCAGCACCACACCCAGCGCCACCACCAGCAGGCCGAAGACCCCGATCGTCGGGACATTCGGCACGAACGGCTGCAGCACGAGCAGCAGCGGGGCCGACGAGGCGAGCAGCATCGCGAAATGCAGCGAGGCCACGAGCGCGCGCCTCGGCGCGACGGCGCGGTCGAGACCGCGCGACGGGGCCGGCAGCGCACGCAGCCCGAGCGCGAGGGAGAGCAGGTGCGTCGCACGGACCAGCGCCACGACGAGCGGTAGCGCGAGCCCGATCGCCACGGTGACGAGCACGCCGCGCGCCATCGCGGCCGACAGGCCGAACCAGTCCTGCAGCATGGGCGCGCCGCGTCCCATCTCGGCCCCCGTCGCCACGACGAGCGCCGCGAGGAGCCCCAGTTCCACCAGAACCACGCGCACCAGGCGGCGCATCATCGTCGCCTCGCCGACGTCGCCGGTGCCGTCGCGGAGGCGGGCGATCCACGAACCGTAGAGCGCCGCGTACGTCTGCAGGGCGCGAGGCAGCTTGCGGTCCACCCACTGCGCCACCGGATCGGAGGCCCGGACCAGGAAGGGCGTCGCGAGCGAGGTGAGAGCCGACACCGCGACCGCCACCGGGTAGAGGAACGGCCGGATGGCCCCGGTGGAAAGCCCGACCCCCGCGATGATGAACGAGAACTCGCCGATCTGGGCGAGACTCATTCCGGCGCGCACGCCGTCGCGCACGCCGCTGCCGGCCGCGAAGGTCCCGAGACTGGCGGCGACCATCTTGCCCGCCATCACCGCCATCGTCAGTCCCAGCACCGCCGGCCAGTGCTCGGCCAGCGCCGCCGGGTCGATCAGCATCCCGACCGAGACGAAGAAGATCGCCACGAAGACGTCGCGCACCGGCTCGATGCGCTGTTCCACCTCGTGGCCGTGTCCCGACTCCGCGACCAGCGAACCCGCGATGAAGGCCCCGAGCGCGACCGAGTAGCCGAAGGCCAGCGCGAGCAGCGCCGAGGCGAAGCACACGCCGATCGCCGCGATGGTGATGAACTCGCCGCGGCCGATCGCCACGACGTAGCGCATCACGCGCGGGAGCACCACGAGCCCGAGCGCGATCAGCGCCGCCAGGAACGACGCCAGACGGACGCCGGTGAGCCCGAGGGCCGTCGCCGTGAGCGCCTCGCCCGACGCAAGGGTCGAGAGGATCGTGATCAGCAGGATCGCGATCAGGTCCTCGACGACCAGCACGCCGAAGACGAGCTCGCGCAGCCGGCCCTGCACGCCGAGCTCGGCGAAGGTCTTCGCGATGATCGTCGTGGAGGAGATGGCGATCATCGCCCCCGTGAAGAGCGCCTCGAGCGGCGTCCACCCCACCAGCGTGCCGAAGCCGTAGCCCAGCCCGAACATCACCGTCGTCTCGGCCAGCGCCGCGGGGCCGGCGGTCGCCGCCACGTCGGCCACCTTGCGGAGCCGGAACTCGAGCCCGAGCGAGAACATGAGCAGGATCACGCCGAGCTCGGAGAGCGTCTTCACCAGCTCGACGTCGGCGACGACCGGGATCGGAAGGTACGGGCCGACGACCATCCCGGCGATCAGGTAGCCGAAGACGACCGGCAGGTTGAGCCGATGGAACAGCACCGCCGCGAGCGCCCCGACGCACAGGACGAGGGCGAGGTTCTGGAGGAAGTCGTGCGGGTTCATGCGGAACCGGAAAGCTAGCCCGGACGGGACCCCGCGCCGGTCGCCGTCCTTGCGCCCTCAGCCGAGGCCGAACTCGTGCCATCGCGCGTCCACTCGGCGCACGACGTCCTCCGGCATCGTCACCGGCGGCGGATACCCCTCCTTCCACGTCGCGTCGATGCCGATGCGGCCCTCGTACACCGGCTTGGCGCCGACGAATCGCTGTCGCTCGACGATGAAGTCGCGCGCCGGGTCGAAGCGGTTGAAGACGCCCCAGAGGACGCTCGATTCGTCCCGCAGGTTCACGTCGTCGCTCACGGCGGCGACGAAGCGGATCGGCCCGAGCCCCTCCCAGCGGACGAGCCGCTCGAGGACGTCGCGCGGCTCGCGGCGCACCGTGACGAGCAGGAACCCCTCCCACAGGGCGTGGTCCGCGATGCGGGCGTCGAACGCGCGCAGGTGCGGCACGTCGGCCGGCGGCGGTTCGGGCTGCACCACCTCGCCGCACGCGTCCCAGACCACCTTCGAGCCGACGTGCATCTCGAACGAGGTGTAGTCGAGCGTGTCGAGCGGCGTGATCGGCAGCAGCAGCATCCGCTCCACGGGCTCGAAGCGGTGCCACAGCTCGCGGAGCAGGGCGCGGAAGTCGCGCGGGTCCACCGTCTCGCGCACCAGCAGCGCCACCTTGGTCAGCGAGAGCTGGCCCGTGCCGAGGAGCGCCAGTGCGGTCTTGAGCGACTCGCGGGGATGCCGCTCCGTCTGGGCCACGCCGAGCAGGTTGTGGAACGACGCGGCATCGAACGCGTAGAGGTCGCGCACCGCCGGCAGCAGCGCCGAGATGAGCGGCCCGACCATCTCCCCCGACGCGATGCCGAGCCACTTGTCCTCCTGCGGCGGCTTGCCGACCACCGTGCCGGGACAGATCGCGTGCCGGCGCCGCGTGACCGCCCGCGCGTGGAACACCGGGAACTCGGCTGCCTCGCTGTAATGCCCGTAGTGGTCGCCGAAGGGCCCCTCCATGCGCCGCTCGCCCGCGGCGACGTGCCCTTCGATGACGAACTCGGCGTTGGCCGGCACCAGCATGCCCAGAGACGTCGCGCGGACCATCGGCGTCGGCGCGCCGCGGATCGCCCCCACGAGAGCCAGTTCGTCCATCCCCTCGGGCAGTGGCAGGATCGCCGCGTGCATCACCAGCGGGTCGCCGCCGAGCACGACCGCGGCCTCGAGCGGCCGCCCCAGACGCTCCGCCTCGAAGTGGTGGCCGCGTCCCCCCTTCATGGACTGCCAGTGCATCCCCGTCGTGCGGTCGTCGTACACCTGGATGCGGTAGAGCCCGAAGTTCCGGCGTCCGTTGCGGGGGTCCTGCGTGAGCGTCGGCCCCCACGTGATGAACGGCCCGCCGTCGCGCGGCCATCCCGTGAGGTTGGGGAGCCGCGTCAGGCGCGGCGGCTCGACGACTTCCTGCGAGATCGCGCGCGACACCACCCGGGGCGACGCGTGCCGGAAGCGCAGCAGCTCCCCCCGAGCCTGCCACAGCTTCGCCAGCGATGGCGGGTTGAGCCGGTCGTAGAGGGCGATCAGCCGCTCGCCGATCGCCCGCGGGTGCTCGCCCAGCGACCGCTCGATGCGGTCCATGGACGAGTAGATGTTCGTCGCGAGGGGGAAGTCGGATCCCTTCACGTTCTCGAAGAGCAGCGCGGGACCGTTCATCCGCGTCACGCGCTGCGTGATCTCCGAGACCTCGAGGTAGGGGTCCACCTCCGCCGTGATGCGCGCGAGCTGGCCGGCCCGTTCGAGGGCCGTGAGAAACGAGGCGAGGTCGGGATGCGGGTTCGGGAGGGACACGGTCAGGGGAGGAAGCGGTCGAGCAGGGCGCCGGCGAGGATCGTGGCCGAAAGCAGTGCGTTCAGCCGGAAGAAGATCGCCGGCTGGGCCGACGTCCCGCGCCGGGCCAGCAGCAGGTGCTGCGACGCGAGCAGGGCGGCCGCGACGGCCAGCGCCGCGGCGAACCAGCGCCGGAATCCGACCCCGGCCCCGAAGAGGGCGAACATCGGCAGCGCCACCGCGTGCAGCAGGCGCGCGGCCCACAGGGCCCGCTCCCGCCCCAGCAGCGTCACGAGACTCCGCAGCCCGTGGGACCGGTCGAACTCGAGGTCGGGAAGGGCGTGGAAGAGGTCGAAGGCCGCCACCCAGCACGTCACCCCGGTCCCGATGGCGCACAGCACCCACCACGGATCGCTCCACGCCCCGGTGATCGCCAGCCAGGCCCCCACCGGGGCGATGGCGAGCGACAGGCCGAGCCACAGCTGCGTGAGCGACGTGAAGCGCTTGGTGAGCGAGTAGGTGAGCACCCACGCCAGTGCGACCGGGCCGAGCGCGCGGGTCAGCGGATTGATCGCCGCCGCCGCGGCGAGAAACACCGCCGATGCCGCGAGCATCGACCCCCACGCCTGGCCGACCGTGAGCGCCCCGCGCGGCAGCTCCCGCTGCGCATTGCGCGGATTCGCCGCGTCGAACCGCCGGTCGGCGATCATGTTGAACGCCAACGCCGCCCAGCGCGCGGCGGTGAAGGCCACGAGCACGAGCACGACCAGCCGCCCGGTCACCGGGGCCACCGTGCCGGCCGCGACCACCCCCACCAGCGCGAACGGCAGCGCGAAGAGCGTGTGCGGGAACTTCACGAGGTTCAGGTAGCGGACGAGCAGCCCCGACCCCCCGATCACCTGGCCGTCCAGCGGAAGGACGGCGCCGGTAGTACCTACTGGTCCTATATCGGAACCGTGCATTGCACGTCAGATAACACCGGACGCATCCGACGCGCTACGGACGTGGCGCGTCGGTGCCGCGGCAGCACACACGTACTCCGAGGACCGAAGGGCATGGACGAGCGCAGCACCGTCATCGAGGCCGTCAAGGCCAGCGAGAACTTCAAGAGCGAAGTCCGGTACATCGGTCGCGGTGGCTACCGGGTCGCCGACCAGCCACGGCTCTTCAAGGTGCTCGAGCACGACGTCGTGCGCGTGGTCTTCCCGACGCTGGTCACCGAGGTGGCCGAGGGGACGATCGTCGGCCTCGTGACGCTGTACGACCGCCGGAACCAGTACAACGTCTATGCCCACACGCTCTGCGCCGGCCCGGGGACGAACATCCTCCTGCGCGCCTTCGACAGCCCGATGCCGCAGGCGTCGCCGCAGCCGCAACCGCTGGGCAACAAGGCGATCCGCCAGTTCTGCGCGTGGAAGGAGGCGAGCTGGGTCAAGTTCCTCAACGACGAGCTCGAACTCGGGACGGAGGAGGCCTCGCGGCTGTGGCTGGCGAGCTTCTGGAAGGCGCTCGACCGGATGTTCGGTTACGGGTACCTGATCGGCTTCGATCCCGACGAGATCCTCAAGGAGCGCGCGATCTCCGGCTGAGGCACGGCCCGATGCTCGAGCGGCTGAAGTCCCTGCTCACGTCCGCGCCGACGCCCGAAGCGTCCCGTCCCCCGGACGTGCGCCTCGCCGCCTGCGTCCTGCTCGTCGAGCTCGCGCAGGCCGACGGCGAGTTCTCGGCCGAGGAGCGGCACGTCATCGGGAACGCCCTCAAGCGCCACTTCGGCCTCGACGAGGCCGGTGTCGCCGCGCTCGTGGCCGAGGCCGAGGCGGCGGTGCGGCGGAGCGTGGACCACTTCACGTTCACCCGTCAGGTGCTCCAGGGTTTCGACCTCGGGCAGCGCATGGTGCTGGCGGAGCTGATGTGGAGCGTCATCCTCGCCGACGGGACGCTCGCGGATCACGAGGCCTACCTCGTCCGCAAACTCGCCAACCTGCTCGAGCTCGAGCCCGCGTACCTCAGCGAGGCGCGGAAGAACGCTTCAGCCGGTTGAACAGCGCCGTCATCGAGTCGGGGGCCACGGCGGTCGGCGTCGCGCCGCCGCCCGGGCCCAGCAACCCCTCGACGCGCGCGATGCGGTCCGACTCCATGGGGTGGGTGCTCAGGAACTGCAGCACGGCCGGCGACTCCCCGCGCTTGGACTCCAGCTTGCGGAAGAAGCGCGTCACCCCGCGCGGGTCGAGCCCGGCGGCCCTGGCGTAGAAGACGCCGGCCGAGTCGGCCTGCAGCTCGTCGGCGCGCGAGAACTTCGAGAACACCGCCGTCGCCCCGACGTCAACCGCCACCTGCGCCAGCCCGCCGTCGCACCAGCCGGTGAAGAGGCACACCGCCGTGATCGCCGCCGTGCCGAGCTGGCGCTTCTCCTGCTGCAGCGCCCCGTGGCGCAGCGTCGCGTGCGCGATCTCGTGCCCGATCACCCCGCCGAGCTCGGCGGCGTCGTCCGCCTGCCGGATGAGCGCAGTGTGCACGTACACGTAGCCCCCGGGGAGGGCGAAGGCGTTGATCGCGGTGTCCTCGACGACGCGGAAGCGCCACGCGAAGTCGGTGGGCCCCGTCACCCGTTCGCTTGCGCGCACGAGCGCCATGCCGAATCGCTGCATCGCCTGCTGTGCGGCGGGGTCGGCCACGATGGTTACCTGCCGGTCGATCTGCGCCGCCGCAGCGGCCCCGAGCTCCCGGTCGTCCACCGCGCAGCCGGAGACGAGCGCGGCGGCGAGCGCGGCGAGCGCGGCGAGCGCGGCGGCGAGGCCCGGCGTCGTGACGCGCTTCATGCGGCCGCCGCGGCCGGGACGCGACGACGCACGTAGAGCAGCTTCTCGACCTCGGCCACCACCGTGCCGTCCTCCGCGACGACCTGCGCGGTGAACTGCGGCTCCACCTTGGGCTCACCGTCGGCCCGCGCGCGGATCTCCGCCACCGTCGCCGGCGGGACGTGGAAGCGCGCCCGGACGAGGCCGCGGCCGGGACGGCGGAAGCGCACCGTCGCGGCCTTGTCCCACACGACGTAGTCGGGGCCGAGGTGCCGCAGCAGGATCATCATGAAGAACGGGTCGCACATCGCGTACAGCGATCCCCCGAAGTGGGTGCCGACGACGTTGCGGTTGTACCATCGGAGCGGCATCCGCACCTCGATCGTGTGGTCGTCCGTCGCCCGGATGGACACGCCGGCACCGATGTACGGAGGCCACCACGACAGGACGCGCGCCATCGTGCCCAGCCCGACCCGGCCGAGCAGCCGGAGGCGGAGATTCACAGCTCGACCTGCGCGCCGAGCTCCACCACGCGATTGGGCGGGATGCCGAAGTACTCGGCTGCCGATCGCGCGTTGCGCGACATGATCGCGAAGAGCTTCACGTGCCAGCGGTGGAGCATGACCTTCACCGGGTGCTCGGACGTGGCGAGGTCGTAGTCCTTCACGAGGATCCGCTCGCGGCCCAGGTAGTACGTCGTCTGGTTCGGCGCCCCGCAGATGCCGGTGCCCCGGCAGGCCTGCAGGATGTCCTTCACGTCCGGCGTCTGCATGAAGCCGTACCGGGCGACGACCCGCGAGAAGCCGTGCGAGAGCGGCTCCATCCTGAGCCGCAGGTCCTGCGGAACCTCGGGCACCTCGTCCACGAGGACGGACAGCAGCACCACCCGCTCGTGCAGCACCTTGTTGTGCTTGAGGTGGTGCAGCAGGACCACCGGCACCCCCTCCGGATCGGACGTCATGAACACCGCCGTTCCCGGGACCCGGTGCGGCTTGCCCGGCCCGAGATCCTGGAGGAACAGCCCGAGCGGCATGCTCTGGCGCTTCATCATCCCGGTCAGCTCGCCGCGGCCCGCCTTCCACGTGCTCATCAGCAGGAACAGCGTCGCCGCCAGCACGACCGGCACCCAGCCGCCGTCCGCCAGCTTGATGAGGTTCGCCGAGAAGAACGTCAGGTCGATCGCCAGAAAGGCGAGCGTGATCGGGATCGCACGCGCCGGCGACCACTTCCAGCGGTCGAGCATCACCCGGTGGAACAGCAGTGAGGTGATCGCCATCGTCCCCGTCACGGCGATGCCGTACACCGCCGACAGCCGGGCGACGGACCCGAACGCGAGGACCATCAGGATGCTGCCCACCCCAAGCGCCGCGTTGATCTCGGGGATGTAGATCTGGCCGGCCTCGTCCTTGGACGTGTGCCGGACGTCCATGCGCGGCGAGTAGCCGAGCTGGATCGCCTGCTGCGTCATCGAGAACGCCCCGCTGATCAGCGCCTGCGACGCCACGATCGCCGCCATCGTGGCGAGCGCGATCAGGGGATACAGGAACCAGCGGGGCGCCATCGCGTAGAAGACGTTCTGTCCGAGCACCCCGGGGTCCTGCAGCGCCATCGCCCCCTGCCCGAAATAGTTGAGCATCAGCGACGGCAGGACCAGCGTCAGCCACGCCAGCCGCACCGGCCGGCGACCGAAGTGGCCCATGTCCGCGTAGAGTGCCTCGACCCCCGTCACCGCCAGCACCACCGAGCCCAGCAGCACGAACCCCATCCGCGGGTCCTCCGCGAGAAGCGCGAAGCCCCAGAGCGGGTTGATGGCCTTGAGCACCCCCGGGGCCTGACTGATGCGCCAGACGCCCATGATCGCCAGCGTCGCAAACCAGGTCAGCATCACCGGGCCGAAGATCTTCCCCACCTTGTCCGTGCCGCTCCGCTGGACGGAAAACAGCGTCACCAGAATGACCACCGTCAGCGGCACCACGAAGGAGCCGAACACCGGCGAGACGGTCTTGAGCCCCTCGACGGCGCCGAGCACCGAGATCGCGGGCGTGATGATGCCCTCGCCGTACAGCAGCGACGCTCCGACGAGGCCGAGGGCGATCATCGCGCGCCGCCGCCGCGAGCGCCGCTGCTTTTCGGTGGACCCCTGCAGCAGCAGCGCCAGCAGCGCGAAGACACCGCCCTGGCCGCGGTTGTCTGCCCGCAGCACGAACACGACGTACTTGACCGTCACCGTGAACAGCAGCGCCCAGAGGATCAGCGACAGCACGCCGTACACGTGCGGGGCGGTGGCGGAGAGGCCGTGCTCCGGCCGGAAGGTCTCGTGGAAGGCGTAGAGCGGGCTCGTTCCGATGTCACCGTAAACCACGCCGAGCGCGGTCAGCGTCAGAACCGCCAGCCGCTTCCCGGTCGGGTCATCCTCGACGTGGTGCAGCGCCGACGGCGGAATCGGGCGCGCACCGGTGAGCCCGGTCGTGTCGCGCTGGCTGCCGAGCGCGTCGGCGGGAGGGTCGCTGGGGCCCGAGGCGGAGGGCGCAACGGAAGTCCCCGGCGTTGGCGGCGTCGGATCGGGGGGCGGGACCGGCTGCGCGGAAGGCGCGCTCATCGGCAGGACGGAGCCGGAAGGCCCCTACGACAATCGGGCGGCGCCGCAGCACCGCCCGGGGGTGTCGCTCGGATCGGGTGAAGGCACGTCACCGACGGACGCCGGCAGCGTACGCTGGAATGTAGGATGGGGAACCGGACGCGATAGTGGGGGCCATGCGCCCGCTGGCCCTACCGCTTTGCTGCCGCCCGCGCGCTGTCGCGCCGCGCCTCGGACTCGGAGACCAGCTTGTCGAACTCCGCCTGCTGCGCCGGACTCAGGATCGCCCGGATGCGCGCCCGCGACGCCAGCCGGATCGAATCCATCGTCGGCCGGACCGGCTCCATCGCCGCCCGCATCGCGCGGAAGCGCTCGTCCAGGATCGTGTCAAGCGACGCCTGCTGCTCCCGCGACAGGTCGAGTCGGCCGCTCACGTATTCCCGCAGCGATTTCTGGTTGCCCCACTGCACCACCGGCGGCCGCGACGCCGCGAACAGGCGCGTCCCCGCGAACCCCAGCCCGCCGCCGGTCAGCAACGCCCCCAGCAGGAACAGCACCGCCATCGCCCGGCTCCGCTGCATCTCAGGGCTCCAGCATCTGCTGCAGGGTGGCCTCGCGCTGCACGTCCTCGCGCATCGCGCTCTGCGCGGCGGCGGCCGGCGGCATGCCGAGGGCGTTCATGACTTCGAGCCGCCGCTCCTGACGGCGGAGCACCACGTCGGTCGCGACCGCGACGACCAGCGCCGCAGCCGCGGCGAGCATCGCCGGCCGCGCCCACGTGGCAAGCAGCGGCACCGGGTCGTCCGGCCGCGTGGCGGCCGCGACGATCCGTGCCTCGAGGGCCGCGAAGTCGGCCGCGCCGCGCGGCGGCACGAGCATCGCCCGCAACTCGGCGGCAACGAGCGCGTCCTCGTCCGGCGGTTCGGCGCCGGCGTTCCCCGACACCAGCGAGAGCCGGCGCGTCACGGCGCTGCCCGGCGCATCAGGGCGCGTCACGGGGCCTCCCGCAGCGGAGACAGCGCGCGCCGCATCGCGGCCCGCGCATGGAAGAGGTCAGACCGGGCCGTCCCCTCCGGGATGTCGAGCAGCCCGCCGATCTCCGCGTGCTTGTACCCCTCGACGTCGTGCAGCACGAGCACCGCGCGCTGGCGCGGCGGCAGCGTCCCCAGCGCCGCCCGCAGCCGCTCGCGCAGGTCGCGCGAGACCGCCGGGTCGCGAAACGGCGCGGCGTGCACGTCGTGCAGTTCGTCGGTGTTCCGCACCTTGCGGCGCCGCGTGTTGTCGAGCGCGGCGTTCGCGACGATCCGGTGCAGCCACGCCCCGAACGGTTGCTCGGGCCGGAAGCGATCGAGCGCCCGGTAGGCGTGCAGGAAGGCCTCCTGCACCACGTCCTCGGCGTCCTCGTGCGTCAGCACGATTCCGCGCGCCACCGCATACGCGCGCTCCTGATGCCGGCGCACGAGGTGCCCGAACGCGTCCGCGCTGCCGCGCTGGGCGGCGAGCACGAGCGCGAGCTCGGCGGCCAGCTCCTGACTGGGCGTCAGGGGCGCGGCCACGGCGTCGGAGCGGGCGGCGAGGGCGGGAGGCACGGGAGGTGTCGGGGACACCGGGATTACGCGGCTGGCGGGGCGGGCGTTGGGAGGCGAACCGGCACGCTGAACCTAGCGGTTCCGGCCCCGCCCCGTCGTTCGAGGGGCAGCGCCGGGAGCCGACTCCGATCACCGGTGCCTTCCCGGCTGGCCCAAGCAAAGGCCGCGAGGCCTCTCCTCGACGGCTTCCGTGCCGTGCTCGCCGCAGTCCGTAGGGGAGCCGGAGCAGCATGGTCCGCGCCACCGGGTCGGGGGGGACGAGGGGCGCTCCGGCCAGCACCGAGACGCTCGGCTGACGGCCCGCGGGCGAGCCGGTCGTTCAAGGCGCCGCCGCCGGCGTCTCGACGGGGTGGACCGTCGTCATGCCGCCCTCGGCGCTGGCCCACCCGCCCGCCGGCCCCCAGCGCCACCGGGCACGAACGTCCATCTCATTCACGCCGAGGTCCGGGCATCGCCGCGCGGGCGGGCGCAGGCTGTCTCTGGTCCCTGCGTCGAGCGTCGGAGTCTGTTGCGTCGCTCGGCGCACGGCTTGCGCCCACGCGGGGCGGGGTGTACTCGTTAAATGACTCTCGAGACCGCGAGGCACCGGTGACCCCAATGCGAGACGGCGATTCGGCCCGGCCGACGCCACGAGAGACGCGGGCGGTGGCGGGCGGCCTGCTGCTGTTGGGCGGGCTGCTGCTGAGTTGTACCGATGCACCGGTCTCGCCTGAGTCCCGGCGCGTACGTCCCTCCGCCCTCGTGTGCGAGGACGGCGGGACCGGGTGCTTCTGCGAGATCTTCGGCGTTGGCTGCCCGGAGTTCCCCGAGATCCCGGCGGACTCCTTTGCCGTCGTCTGCCGTGCGCTGACGGGCCCCGTCGCCGGCGATACGGTGGTCCGGGGTGAGGAGGTGGTGTGCCGCGGGTACTTCGGGAGTCCGCGGGCGTTCGTGGTGCTCGAGCGACAGGCGCGGGGTACCGAAGTGCGCGTGAACCGACGGGATTCCGTCGTCGTGAGCGCGTCCGACAGTGGGCACAGTTGGACCGGCGTGGTGGCGGCTGGCGCCCGCGTCGAGATGCGGGTCCGGTACACGGACTCCGCCGGGGTGGCCCGCACAGCGCTCGGGCGCGGGCGGTTCGTCGTGCGCCCGCGACACGTGCCCGAGCCCGAGTTCGCCGCGCTGCGGGTTGAGAGGGATTCGGTGAACAAGGGTATTCGCATCTTCGAGTACCCCTACTACCGGGATGTCAGAACCAATAGGATAACGGGACGTTTCGGCGTGCACGTCAATTCGCTGACGGGAATGTTCGGGCTGGAATCACCTGACAGCGTCGAGAGTGGGTCAGGGCCGAACGAGGGAACGACGTTCTTCCGCGAGTGGCCGCAACTGGGCGACAGCGCCATCACTTACATCTCGCCGGCGCTGAACCCACAGACCCGGTTCGCCGAGGCGCAGCGCTGGCGGGCCGAGCAATCCGGGCCCAGCGAGACGAGCCCGACGCAGTGCTCCCTCGCCAACGTGGATACCCTGCGTCGCGAGACCGAGCGGCACGAGGGGGTGTCGGCTCAGCCCGCCACCAACTCGCACTACGGCATCTACCAGGCTTTCGTGCGGGAGAAGCAGATCCCGGCTCGCGTCGAGGCGTTTGTCTTTAGGACGTCGCACGCTGGCTTCAAGCGTAAGTACAATAAGCAGCTCGACTCGTGGCGTCGGGAGGTCAAGCGCCGGCACGACAATTTCGATCGGGACGATGACAAGGGGATTTTCGGGACCCCGCCGAGCTCCTACGGCCGCCTTGGCTGCACGCCGGCATACTCCCGCGTCCCCTGACTTCCTCGGAGCTTTTGCGATGCGCCACCTCACGCGCGGTCACGAAGGTGCCTGGCTGGTC
>Ga0209985_10000601_pt1 | contig 38409 bp, 37 predicted proteins | sample NOAtaG_FD_187305 | JGI IMG/M metagenome (GOLD analysis project Ga0209985, IMG submission 187305) | Freshwater lake microbial communities from Lake Erie, under a cyanobacterial bloom - NOAA_Erie_Diel6S_1000h metaG (SPAdes) (version 2) | ecosystem: Environmental > Aquatic > Freshwater > Lake ...
CTTCGAGCGGCCGATGCTCTTCCCCGACAACGACCGCCCGGGTGTGATGCTGGCCAGTGCTGTGCTTCGATATGCCACCCACTATGGCGTCGCCTGCGGGCGCCGTGTGCTGGTGAACACGGCCTGCGACGCTGGCCACATCGCGGCCCGCGCGATGCTGGCCGCCGGCTTGAACGTTGTCGCCGTGGTGGACCATCGCCGCGCGGCGGCCGTCGATGCCATGCCCGGCGTGCCGGTGTTTCGCGGCAGCGCCATCGTTGCGGTGTTCGGCAAACGAGCGACAAGCGGTGTTGCCATCGCTGCGCATGAAGGGGGCCCCATCCACCACGTTGCGGCCGACTGCATCGCCAGCGCCGGCGGGTGGGCGCCTGCCGTCAACCTGCATTCCATGGCCGGTGGCAAGCTGCGCTGGGTCGACGACGCAGCGATGTTCGTGCCAGTGGCCGGCGTGCCCGGCATCGAAGCGGTGGGCGCGTGTGCCGGTGTCTTCGATGCCGACGCTTCGCTGGCGCATGCCGATGCCGTGGGCCGCGGCCGCCCCGTCCCGGCTCCAGTGGGTGGCACGGGCGTGGTGGTCGCGAACAACAGCCCGACGCCGGCGGCGCTGGCCACCCGGCGGCGCGGGCCTGGCAAGGTCTTCGTCGACTTGCAGAACGATGTCACCGCAAACGACGTGGCGCTGGCTGCGCGCGAGAACTACCGTTCGGTCGAGCACCTCAAGCGCTACACCACGATGGGCATGGCCACCGACCAGGGCAAGACGAGCAACGTCAACGCGCTGGTGTTGATGGGGGAAGTGACCCAGCGCACCCCGGGCGAGGTAGGCACCACGAAGTTCCGTCCGCCGTTCAAGCCGGTGACCCTGGGCGCGCTGGCCGGCGGCCGAAAGGGGGCGCTCTACAAGCCGCTCAAGCGCATGCCAGGGCATGCCTGGCACGATGCCCACGGCCCGCTGTGGGAGGAGTTCGGTGCTTGGCAGCGCCCGGCGGCTTACCCGCGCAAGGGCGAATCCTTGAACGCCGCCGCCGAGCGGGAGGCCTTGAACGTGCGCCAGCATGTCGGCCTGTTCGAGGCCTCGCCACTGGGCAAGATCGAGCTTTACGGACCCGATGCCGCGGGCTTCCTGGACCTGATGTACGTGGGCACGATGTCCACCTTGGCCATCGGGCAGGCGCGCTACGGCCTGCTGCTGCGCGAAGACGGCGTGATCTTCGACGACGGCATCGTCGCGCGCCTGGGGCCGCAGCACTTCTGGGTCAACACCACGTCGGGCGGCGCCGAGCGCGTCGCGCAGGCCTTCGACGAGTGGCTTCAGTGCGAGTACGTGCAGCACCAGGTACTGGTCACGCCCGTGACCTCGGCCTGGGGCAACGTCACGGTGGCCGGGCCCAAGGCCTGGGCCCTGCTGGATGCGGCGGGCTTCGAAGCGTCATGGGCACCCGCAGTCATGAAGCACATGACGCTGCGCGAGGTCCATCATGGCGGCGTGCCGATGCGGCTGCTGCGTGCCAGCTTCAGCGGTGAACTGGGTTACGAGATCAACCTGCCGGCGGATCGTGTACCGGATCTGCTGGAGAGCCTCTGGAAGGCGGGTCAGGCTTTCGGCGTGATGCCCTACGGCGTTGAGGCGCTGATGATCCTGCGCACCGAGAAGGGCTACCTGCATCTGGGCGCGGATACCGATGGCACGACCTTCCCTGGAGATGTCGGCCTCGACCGCGGCATTGCCAAGAAGACGGCCAACTTCGTCGGCCGGCGATCCCTGCTCAGGCCGGTTGCGACCGACGCAGACCGCATGCAACTGGTCGGTCTGCTGCCGCTGGACCGCCGCACCAGCCTGCCCGTTGGCGCGCACATAGCGGCGCAGGTGCCGCCGGCCGCGATCGACGGCTTCGTCACCTCCAGTGCCTTCAGTCCGGTTCTTGGCCACCCGGTGTCGCTGGCCATGCTCAAGCGAGGCAGCCAACGCTTGGGGGAGTGCATCACCGCGTATCACCTGGGCCAGGCGTTCAAGGCCCAGGTGGTGAAGACGCCTTTCTTCGATCCCACGGGCGAGCGGCTGCATGGTTGAGACCCAGGATGTGCCAAGCCCGCTGCGCGGGGAACCGAACGCCGGCTTGCCTTCGCCAGCCGCCGTGTCGGTTCGCGGGGTGACAGGCGTTCGCGTGCTGTCCCTGCGGCACCTGGCCAGTGGCACTGCGGCAGTCACGGCGGCGGTCGCGGCCCATGGATTGGCCCCGCTACCCGAGCCGGGCGCCTTCTGCGGCACCGACCCGTGGTTGGTGTGGGCTGGCCCGACCGAGTTTCTGTTGCTGACCACGAGCAGCGCGGTGGCCGATGGCGTGCATCGGGCACTGGCGCCGGGGCGCGAAGCGCTGGCCTGCGTGCTGGACCTGTCAGCCGGCAGCCGGGTGCTTGAACTGACAGGGCACGGCGTGCGCGATGTGCTGCCGCAACTGTTGGACGCCAACGCCGTTCCCGAGCAGGCGGGCGAAGGCACTCGAACGAGGCTGGTGGACATCGGCACCGTCGTCTTGCGCCTGGAGACCGACCGCGTTCTGCTGCTGCTCGATCAGGCGTACAGCGTCTACGCGATGCACTGGATCACCCAAGCGTCAGGCGCCGGGTCGGGTCCCGCCTAGGAGGTGATGCTCAAGCGGGCGTCGCTGGGCTGGCAGCCTTGGCAGTCGCCGCAGCGGCCGCGCCGCCCTCAGGGCCTTGCGGCGCGGTCGGCCAGGTAGGCCCGCAGCGCCGGGTTGGCCAGCGCGGCGTCCCGGCCGGCGTTGATGGCGGCATCGACGTCGGCGCGCGGCAGCGACAGCCGTGTCGGCATGTCGCGCATCCGCGCTGCACGTTCCGGCCCCAGCGATTCGGCACTGACGGTGCCCACGAAGAACGTGACGTCGTCGCAGCGCCAGGCCTGCCCGGCCGGCACATGGCGCCGCACCTGCGCGTCGCTCAGGCTGCAGCGGTGGCGGATGATGTTCTCGCGCCACTGGGACGTCATCGTCCTGAAGGCTGCCGCACTCAGGCGCGTGGCCGAGTCGATGGCGGCATCGGCCGAGGCGACACCCACGTCCACGCCCGACGGGCCGTCGCGCCGCAGCGCCCAGTCGCCGGCCGGCGGTCGCCCGGCATCGACGATGAGAAACAGCATCCTGCGCAGGCGCACCACGTCGTCCTCTCGCAAGGGGCCGTAGCTCGTGTCCGACACGGCGCGGGCGATCAGGATGCTGGCCAGCCCCTGGTTGTCGGTGAGACCGCCATCGGCCAGCTTCACGTAGCGCATGCGCTCGGGATCGCGGTAGTTGCGGATGGCGCGGGCGGTGCTGGCCAGGATGCCGGCCGTCACGCCGCCGTCGTCGGCCAGCATCGTGTCCATGTTGGGCGGCAGCGGATTCAGGCAGTCACCCGGAAAGGTCTTCAGGACAACGGGCGCGAAGGCCAGCGGCACGGCCATCGACGCGGCCACCGCCTCGGAAACACGCAGCCGGGACAGGTCGCTGCACAGCCCGATGAACACCGGCGGGATGAAGGGGAAAGGCGTGCGGTTGTACAGGTCGGTGGCGTTGATCCACACGTCGGGCTTGTTGCGGCGGTACAGGTCGGCGAAGGTCGCGCCGCGGAAGATGTCGGCGTCCAGTGTCGCGGCGAGGTTGCTGCGGTCGTTGACGCCGCCGGCCAGCAGGCGCGCCAGGTTGCTCGGGGAGAAGAGGCTCAGTCGCAGGTCGCGTTCGAGATTGACATCCAGCACGCGCGCACGAAAGTGCTTCATGCCGTCGCGCCCGTGCAGCGCGATGTAGGCGGCGGTCAAGGACCCGCCCGAGACGCTCGACATGAAGGTCAGGTCGTCGAAGAGATCGACCTTCGGCTCCCCGGCGGCCATCAGCGCCTGCATCACCCCGAAGGAGAAGGCCGCCGCGCGCAGACCCCCGCCCGACAGCGACAGGCCGATCGTCTCGGCCCCGACGATGCCACGCAGCTGCGAACTGCTCGCGACGAAGTCGGCGGTGATGGGCTGGTTCTGCGGCTCGTTGTCGAAGCGGGTCGCACAGCCGCTCAGCAGCAACGCTTGCAGAACCAGCCCGCCGATCCACAGGGCACGCGACCTGGTGACCGGCCGCCATGCGCTGCCGCTCTCAGGGGCCTTGCAGGCTCGTGATGCAAGCGAACTCTGTGGAGGACTCATGCAACGACTTTATCGAAGCGCGCCCTCGAGTACCTCGCCTGAACGAACCCGTTGTCCCAATGCCGCACGCCGTCGATCGTCCAGACGCGGTCTGCCGGCAGCGGACCGAACAGCCGGCGGCCCGAGCCCAGCAGCACCGGCACCGTGGTGAGGGTCATGCGATCCACCAGGTCGGCAGCCAGAAAGGCCTGGATCAGCTCGCCACCGTCGAGGTAGACACACTGCACACCCGTGTGAGGCAACTGCTGGAGCAGGTCTGCTGGGGCGAGGCGGGTCATGCTCACGCCATGCCCGAGCGCCTCGGGAACAGTCACGGCATCGCTGCGAGACATGACGTGGACCGGATGGTCGGGAAATGGCCAGGGGTCGAAGGCAAGCACCGTCTCGAAGGTCTTGCGCCCCATCACCAGCGCGTCGATGCCCGCCATGAACGCGGCGTAGCCGAAGTCCTCGCCGGCGGGTGCCGTGGCCTGGGCCTGCAGCAGCCAGTCCAGGCTGCCGTCGGGCCGGGCGATGAAGCCGTCGAGCGAGGTGGCGATGAACACCTGCGCCTGTGCGCGGGTCACAGCCGCCGCTCCAGCGTGATCTCGGTGCAGGCTTCGCCGCGGAACACGACGTCCTCGCTCGCGGTCGGCACGAAGTCCAGCCGCGACAGCAGGCGCAGCGACGCGGCGTTGCGCGCATCGGTGATGCCACGCAGCCGCGTCATGCCCAGCGGCACCAGCAGCCCGGTCATGCAGGCCCTCACGGCCGCCTGCGCCCAGCCGCGCCCCTGGGCACCACGCGCCAGGCTGAAACCAAGTTGCACCTGCGCGGCGCCCTCGCGCTGTAGGCCGATGTCACCGACCAATCGGTCGTCGTTGGCGCGGGCGATGCCGATCTGCGCCCAGTCGCCTTCACGCCAGGGTGACGGCACCGCGTCCTGCAGAAAGGCCAGGGCCGCTTCCCGATCCATGGGCTGCCAGCCCTGGTAGCGGGCGACCTCGGGGTCGCTGCGGTAGGCCAGGAAGTCGTCGATGTCGCCGGTCCGCAAAGCGCGCAGGGTCACCGCGCCGGCGGCGACGGGCAGCCGGGCCAGCAGCGGGTGATCGGTGGGGGTGGTTGGCTCGGGGGTGTGCATCAGTCGTACAGCATGCCACCACCGACGAGGCTGCCGCACCGTCAACCGCGTCGTGCAGCCCAGGGATACGCCGGGTCGGTGTAGCCCGGTGTCGACGGGTGGCCCGGTGGCACGAGGCGGTCGACCAGGGCCTCGTCGTCGGCGCCCAGGGTCAGGGCGAGGGCCCCGAAGTAGTCCTGCCACTGGTCCAGCGTGCGCGGGCCGGCGATGACGCTGGTGACGGCCCGATGGGCCAGCACCCAGGCGGTGGCGAAGTGCGCCAGCGACAGGCCTCGGCCCGCGCAGTGCGCCTGCAAAGTCTGCGCGATGTGCAGCGACTCCTCGCGGAACTCGGTCTGCATCATGCGCTTGTCGGCCCGGCCGGCACGGCTGGTCGGGTCGGGCACGGCGCCGGGGGCGTACTTGGCCGTGAGCACGCCACGGGCGAGCGGGCTGTAGGGCACGACGCCGATGCCGTGATGGGCGCAGACCTCCAGCACCTCGGGTTCGGGCTGGCGGTTCAGCAGGTTGTAGTAAGGCTGGCAGACCACCGGGCCGGCGATGTTCAGCGCCCGAGCCACGTGTACCAGCTCGGCGATGCGCCAGCCGCGGAAGTTCGACACGCCCCAGTAGCGGATCTTGCCGTCGCGCAGCAACTGGTCGATCGCGCGCAGCGGCTCCTCGAGGTCCATGCCGTCGCTGCCGTCGAGGAAATCGCGGTGCAGGTACAGGATGTCGACATGGTCCATGCGCAGCCGCGCCAGGCTGGCCGCGCATTCGGCCAGCATCCAGCGCCGCGAGTAGCGCTGGCGGTTGCGGCTCGCGTCGGCGCCGTCGGCCATGGCGTTGCCGAGCTTGGTGGCGACGATCCAGTGCTCGCGCTGGCCGAGCAGCAGGTCGCCGAGCAGGGTCTCGGAGCCGCCGCGCGAATAGACGTCGGCGGTGTCGATGAAGTTCACGCCGTGATCGCGGGCGTGGGCGACGATGCGCCCGGCCTCGGCGGCGTCGGTGCGGTCGGCGAACATCATCGTGCCCAGGCACAGGCGCGAGACCTCCAGCGCGCTCTTGCCCAACGTGCGGTAGCTCATCGTCACCGTCGTGGTCATGTCGGGGTTCCTTGCTCCAGTCGGCCGGTCAGCCGAGTTCGCCGGCCAGCCGCCAGCCGCGGCGCAGCGCCTCGGGCCATTCGCCACGATCCAGCAGCGCATCCATCGCGTCGCATTCGGCGTCGCATTGCAGTCCGTGGGCCGCCAGCCAGACATCGTCGAAGTAGGTGTGGCGGTAACGCTCGCCGGCGTCGCACAACAGCGTCACGACGCTGCCGCGTTCGCCCTGCGTCTGCATCGCGCGGGCGCAGGCCAGCGCGGCGATCAGGTTGGTACCGGTCGAGCCGCCGACCCGGCGCCCCAGCCGCACCGACAGCGTGTGCATCGCCGCCAGGCTCCAGACATCGGGCACCTTGACCATCGCGTCGAGCACGCCGGGCACGAAGCTGGCCTCGACCCGCGGCCGGCCGATGCCTTCGATGCGCGACCCCTGCTCGATGCGCAGGCCGCGGTCGCCGCTGACGTAGTGCTCGAAGAACACCGAGCGCTCCGGGTCGACTCCGCACACCCGCGTCGCATGGCGGCAGTAATGCACGTAGCGGCCGATGGTCGCCAGCGTGCCGCCGGTGCCGGCGCTGGCGACGATCCAGCTCGGGCAGGGATGCGGCTCGCGCGCCATCTGGCTGTAGATGCTCTCGGCGATGTTGTTGTTGGCGCGCCAATCGGTGGCCCGCTCGGCGAACGTGAACTGGTCCATCCAGTGTCCGCCGCTTTCGGCCGCAATGCGTGCACTCTCGGCGTAGATCGCGGTCGGGTCCGACACGAGGTGGCAGCGCCCGCCGTGGAACTCGATCGCGGCGATCTTGGCCGCGCTGGTGCTGGCCGGCATCACGGCGACGAAGGGCAGGCCGAGCAGCCGCGCGAAATAGGCCTCGCTGATGGCGGTGGAGCCGCTGCTCGCCTCGACCACGGTCGAGCGCTCGTGCAGCCAGCCGTTGCACAGGGCATGCAGGAACAGGCTCCGCGCCAGGCGGTGCTTCAGGCTCCCGGTGGGGTGGCTGGACTCGTCCTTGAGGTACAGGTCGATGCCCGGGAATCCCGGCAGGCTCAGCGGAATCAGGTGGGTGTCGCTGCTGCGCTGGAAGTCGGCTTCGATGCGGCGGATGGCCTCGCGGATCCAGGCCCGGCGCGCCGCGGACGCGCCCTGCTCGCGCGCTGCAGCCGTCACGTCAGCAGCGCCCGGAACCGCTCGGGCATCGGGGCCGAGCGGCCGGCGGCGTAGTCGGTCCAGACCACCTTGGCGCCGCCCTCGGCGTAGACGACGCCCGGCTCGTCGCAGCGCGCAATGCGGTGGTAGGTCTCGAAGCTCGACCGGCCGGGGTTGGCGACATGCATCGTGACCTCGATGTCGCCCGGGAACTTGAGCTGGCGCAGGAAGTTGCAGAACGCATTGACGATGATCGGCCCCTGGTCGTCGGCTCCCGGCTCGGCCCGCGCGCCGCCGACGTTGAAGATCCAGTCCAGCCGCACGACCTCCATGTAGCGGAAGTACAGCGTGTTGTTGATGTGCCCCATGGCGTCCATGTCGCCCCAGCGCAGCGGCATCGTCATACGATGCACGAGCTTCAAGTCCGCGGGCAGCTCGAAGCGCATGGGGCTCAGTTCGACGCGGGGGTCGTTTCGTCGGCCGCGACGCCCAGCTCACCGGCGAGGCGCAGCACCAGGGCCTTCAGCACGGCGACCTCGGCCGCCAGCCGCGCCTGTTCGGCCTTGATCGCCGCCAGCTCGCTGAGCGCCACCGTGTCGCTTCCGCCACTGCCTGGCACGCCGCGCATCGCCACCGGCAGCACCGGCTCGCCACACAGCAGGTGGGCCCAGCGCGCCTCGCGCTCGCCGGGAGCCTTGGCGAGCTTGACGACCCGGCCCTTGATGGCTTGTTCGTCGAGGAAACCTTCGACGCTGGACAGGTCCGCAAACCGGTGCAGGCGCTCGCTGTTCTGGCGCAACTCCGCCACCGTCTGCGGTCCGCGCAGCATCAGCACCGCCAGCAACGCCACCGCGGCTCCAGGCGCGGCAAGCACGCGGCCCAGGTTGTGCTCGTACTTGATCACCCGCGCGCCGCCGACCTCGAACACCAACGACAAGGCCTTCAGCGCGTCGATGGTGGCCAGCACCTCGTCGTCGCGCAGCTCCATCGTCGGCTCGCGAGCGGTCTTCTGGTTGCAGCCGGCCACCAGCGCGTTCAGCGACAGCGGGTAGGTGTCGGGCACGGTGGCGGCCTTTTCGATCAGCACGCCCAGCACCCGCGCCTCCAGCGGCGACAGCGTGCGCAGCACGGGGACGCTCATCACGCAGGCGTCAGATGCCCTGGCCGTCGTCGGCCGAGATCGTCGCGCCGTTGATGAAGTGGCTCTGGTTGGCGCACAGCATCAGCAGCAGCAGGTCCAGATCCTCGGGCTTGCCGACGCGCTTGCGGGGCATGGCCTGCACCATCTTCTGCCCGGCATCGGTCTGCCAGACATGGTGGTTGATCTCGGTGTCGATGTAGCCCGGGCAGATCGCGTTGACGTTGATGCCGAAGCGGCCCCATTCCAGGGCCATGGCCTTGCTCATCTGCACGACTGCGGCCTTGCTCATGCAGTAGACCCCCAGCTGAGGCGACACGCGCAGCGCGGCGATCGACGCGATGTTGACGATCCGCCCGCCTGTGAAGGTGCCCGGCGCCTCGCCCTTGCTGCGCGCGATCATGCGCTTGGCGACCTCCTGGGCGACGAAAAACGCGCCGCGCACGTTGGTCTGCATGACCCGGTCGTAGTCCTCCGGCGTGACGTCGACCAGGCGCTGCGTGGACCCGACGCCGGAGTTGTTGACCAGGATGTCGATGGCGCCCATCTCGGTCTCGGCGTGGGCCACCGCGGCGCGGATGCTGGTGGGGTCGTCCACGTCCAGACCGACGACATGGGCGTCGCCGCCATCGGCCTCGATCTCGGCGCGCAGGGCCTTCAGCCGCTCCAGGCGACGGGCCGCGAGCACGACCCCGGCACCGGCGCGGGCCAGCACCCGCGCGAACTGCGCTCCCAGGCCACTGGAGGCGCCGGTGACGAAGGCCACACGGCCGGAAAGATCGATGTCGTAGGCCATGAAGGATCCGGGTGTCGGCAGCGTGAAGGAAGTGCAAACGACGATAGCACGCAGCCCCGCTGGGGCATCATCGGCGACCATGCCCGAAACCCCCGCCACCACCGCCTTGCTGCAGGTCCGTGGTCTGGGCAAAAGCTACGGCGACGTACCGGTGTTCGCGGGTGTCGACCTGACCCTGGCCGCGGGCGAGTTCGTGGCGCTGGTCGGCGAGTCCGGGGTCGGCAAGAGCACGCTGCTGAACTGCATCGCCGGGCTCGACGACGCCGACACCGGCCACGTGAGCTTCGACGGCCAGGACCTGTCCAGACTCGACGACGACGCCCGAGCCCAGGTGCGTCGTCGACGGCTGGGCTTCGTGTTCCAGGCCTTCCATGTCCTGCCCCACCTGAACGTGGAGCGCAACGTGGCTCTGCCGCTGCTGCTGGGTGGCGCCAGCGCGGCCGGGGCCCGGGCCCGGGTCGCCGAGGTTCTCGATCAGGTCGGCCTCGCGGCGCTGGTGCATCGCATGCCGGCGCAACTGTCGGGCGGGCAGCTGCAACGGGTGGCCATCGCACGTGCGCTGGTGCACCGGCCGGCCCTGATCCTGGCCGACGAGCCGACCGGCAACCTCGACCCCCAGACCGCAGCCGGAGTGCTGGACGTGCTGCACCGGCAGGTGCGCGAAGCCGGCGCGAGCTGCCTGCTCGTCACGCACTCCGACGCCGCCGCCCGGCGTGCCGACCGCGTGTGGCGACTCAGCCCGTCGGGCCTGTTCGCGACATGATCGCGACATGATCGCGACATGATCACGACGTGACCCCAGCGTGACCGCGCGTATCGCCTGGCGGCTGCTGCCGCTGACCTGGGCCGAGTGGCATCACCACGCGCTGCGTCACATCGTCGCCCTGCTGGCGGTGGCGCTGGGCGTCGCGCTGGCGTACTCGGTGCACCTGATCAACGAGTCCGCGCTCGGCGAGTTTGCCGCCGCCGTGCGCAGCGCCAACGGCCAGCCGGACCTGAGCCTGCGCGGCCAGCGCGAGGGCTTCGACGACTCGCTGTTCGCCGAACTCGCGGCCGATGAACGGGTGGCCGCCGCCAGCCCGGTGCTGGAGATCGAGACCTACCTCCGGCGCGCCGATGGCAGCCGCGTGGCCGTCAAGGTGCTGGGCGTCGACGCGCTGCGTCTGCCAGCGCTCGCGCCGGCCCTGATGCCGCGCCCGGACGCCGGGGTCGACAACCAGGCGACGCTCGACCCGCTGGCGGTGTTTGCCAACCCGGCGGCCTTGGCGGCGGTTTCGGAAGGGGCGGCATCGGGCCCACCCCGCGCCGCCGAAACCATGCTGGAGCTGCAGTCCGGCCCCGAGTGGCGACGCTGGCGGCTGGCCGGCACCGTCGCTGCCGGCGGCGGGCCGACCCTGGTGATGGACCTGGCGGGTGCGCAGGCCGGCTTCGGGCGCGAGGGCCGGCTCTCACGCATCGACCTGCGCCTGCAGCCCGGCGAATCGGCCGCGCGCTACGTACCGCCCGAGGGCACCGCTCGGGAACTGATCGCGACCCTGCCCGGAGACGACGAGCAGCGGATATCGAAGCTGTCGCGGGCCTACCGCGTCAACCTCACGGTGCTGGCGCTGGTGGCCTTGCTGGTGGGCGCCTTCCTGGTCTATTCGGTGCTTGCGCTGGCGGTCGCGCAGCGGGCACCGCAGCTCGCGCTGCTGGGCGTGCTGGGGCTGTCGGCGCGCGAGCGCAGTCGCTGGGTGCTGCTGGAATCGGCCCTGCTCGGCGTGATCGGCAGCGGCCTCGGGCTGATCGTCGGTGCGGCGCTGGCGTTTGCCGCCCTGCGCTGGCTGGCCGGGGACCTCGGTGGCGGCTACTTTCCCGGGGTCGTGCCGCAACTGCGCTGGCATCCGGGCAGCATGGCGGTGTTTGGCGGCCTGGGTGTGGTCGCCGCGATGCTCGGCGGCTGGTGGCCCGCGCGACAGGCCGCCTCGCTGGCGCCGGCGCAGGCGCTGAAGGGCCTGGGCCAGAGCCACCGCACACCGCAGCGCCACCTTGCGATGGGTGTCGCGGCCCTGCTGCTGGCCGGGTGCGGACTCGCCTTGATGCCACCGGTCGCGGGGCTGCCACTGGCCGCCTACCTCAGCGTCGCCTGCCTGCTGCTGGGGGGGGTCGCCGCCGTCCCGCTGGTGGTGCGTCTGCTGCTCGTCCTGGCAGGGACTCCGAAGTCTCCACTGGCGATGCTGGCGCTGGAGCGGGCGCGGTTCGCACGCCACACCGCCACGGCGGCGGTTGCCGGTGTCGTCGCCAGCCTGGCGCTGAGCGTGGCCTTGACGGTGATGGTCGCGAGCTTCCGCGACGGCGTGTCGCAGTGGCTCGACCAGGTGCTGCCGGCCGACTTGTACGCGCGCAGCGCCGGCAGTGCCGCAGCGGCCGAGCAGGCGTGGTTCGACACCGCCTTGCTGGCCCGCGCGGCGACGATTCCCGGTGTCGCACGGGTCGAAGGCAGCCGCTCGCGCAGCCTCCAGTTGGCCGCCGGCCAGCCCGCGGTGACATTGATCGCGCGGCCGATCGCACAAGTCGGCGGCGCGATGCAGGCGCTGCCGATGGTCAGCGCCCCGCTGAAGGCTGCTGCAGGCGTGCCGGCGGTCTATGTCAGCGAGGCCATGGTCTCGCTGCACGGGGCGCGGCCGGGCACGCGCATGGTGCTGCCGCTGCGCAACAGCGCCGGCAGCGAGGGCCTGGAGGTCCAGGTGCTCGGCGTCTGGCGCGACTACGCCCGTCAATTCGGCACCATCGCCATCGATCTGGAGGACTACCGCCGCCTGACCGGCGACACCAAGGTCACCGATCTGGCCCTCTGGCTGGTGCCCGGCAGCACCCCTGAGGCCGTGCAGGCGGCCCAGGCCGCGCTTCGCGCGCTGCCCGGCGACGCCGCGATGGTCGAAACCCTGGCGGCAACCGAGTTGCGATCGATGTCGCTGCGCATCTTCGACCGCAGCTTTGCCGTCACACGCTACCTGCAGGGCATTGCCATCGCCATCGGCATGATCGGCGTGGCCGCCAGCCTGGCCGCCCAGGTCCTGTCTCGGCGCAAGGAGTTCGGCTTGCTGGCCCACCTGGGCCTCACGCGGCGCGACGTTCGCGCGGTCGTTGTCGGCGAGACCGCGGCCTGGATGGCGGCCGGCGTCGCCATCGGCCTGGCGCTGGGCCTGGCGATCAGCGCCGTCCTCGTGCACGTGGTCAACCCGCAGAGCTTTCACTGGCGCATGGCCCTGGTGGTGCCCGAGTGGCGGCTGGCGCTTCTGGCGCTGGGGGTGTGGGCCATCGGCATTGCGACCGCGGTCATCGCCACACGCCGGGCACTGACACGCAGCGCGGTGCAGAGCGTCAGGGAGGACTGGTGAGTCGCCATGGCCTCTCACGGCGCGGATGGCTGCTCGGCGTGCTGTCCACGGCCACCCAAGCCGCCGCGACCGAGGGGGAGACAGCGCCCGATCCGGTTCGCCCTGGGCGGTCGCTGGTCTGGCCACGCGACCACGGCGCCCACCCCGCGAACCGGCTGGAGTGGTGGTATGCCACTGGCTGGGCCGGACCGCTGGACGCGCCCACGTTCGGCTGGCAGCTCACGTTCTTTCGCAGCCGCACCGGCCTGGCCCAGGGCAATGCCAGCCGCTTTGCCGCGCGTCACCTGCTGTTTGCGCATGCCGCGATCACCGACCTGGCCGGCCGCCGCCACCTCCACGACCAGCGCATCGCGCGCTGGAACGGCGACCCGTCGGCCCGCCCGGACTCGGCCAGCCTGGCCGACGCCGACATCCGCATCGGCCGGTGGACGCTGCGGCGCAGCGGACCGGTTGTCCCGGACCGCTTGGGCAGCGTCTGGCAGGCGAGCCTGCCGGCCGGGTCGACCACGGCGCCTTGGGGTCTGGAGTTGACGCTTTCTGAAACCCAGCCTGTGCTGCTGCAAGGCGAAGCCGGCTTTTCGCGCAAGGGCCCGGACCTGGCCCAGGCCAGCCACTATGCAAGCCTGCCGCAGCTGGCGATGACCGGAGGCCTGCGCCTGCCCGGCCAACGCGAAGCGTTGGCGGTCAGCGGCCGAGGATGGCTCGACCAGGAGTGGAGCGACACCCTGCTCCACCCCGAGGCCGTCGGCTGGGACTGGATCGGCATGAACCTGGCCGATGGCGGCGCGTTGACGGCGTTTGTGCTGCGGCGTGCGGACGGCAGCGCGCTGTGGGCCGGTGGCAGCCACCGCGGTCCTGGTGTCCAGCAGGCGCAGGTGTTTGCGGCCGACGGCGTGCGCTTCGTGCCCGGTCGCCGCTGGACCAGCGGCGCCACCGGAGCGCGCTACCCGGTGCAGTGGACCGTACACACGCCGGCAGGCCGCTTCGAGGTCCGCGCCCTGCTGGACTCGCAGGAGCTCGACGGGCGCGGGGGCACCGGTGCGGTCTACTGGGAGGGCCTGTCGGAGCTGCTCGACGCCGGTGGCCGCCGGGTCGGACTGGGCTACCTCGAGATGACGGGCTACAACGAGCGACTGCGGCTGGGTTGACAGAGGCCGTGGCCGCTTCAGGTTCGGCCCGGCTGCGCCTCAGGACTCCGATCCCGAGGCCACCCGCGGGGGAGGCAGGTCCACCGGGGCCGCGCGCACGCAGTTGCCGCCGACCTGGCGCGCCGCCCACAAGGCCTCTTGCGCGTCGGTCAGCAGTGCCGCCAGCGTCGTGTGGGACGGGCGCATGTGGGCGACGCCCAGGCTGACCGTGATGCGCAGCTTGCGCTGGCCATGCTGTGCGACCTCGAGCTGCTCGATCTGCTCGCGGATGCGCTCGGCCACGTCAAGGGCGCCGGTGGCGTCGGCGTGCACGAGGAAGATCGCGATCTGCCCTCCGCCGAAGCGCGCCAGCGTGTCGGCGCCGCGCAACGCCGGTGCGATCCGGCGGCGGAGTTCATCCATCAACGCCTCGGTGGCCACCGGACCCACGGCCTGGCGCAGCGTGTCGAGGTGGTCCAGGTCGACCAGCACCACGGCCGCGCCAATGCCGTAGCGTCGTGCCCGGGACCACTCGCGCTCGGCCTGTTGCAGGAACATGTCGCGCAGTGAACGGGTCTCCACACGGGCCTGCGGAGCGTGGGGCAGGTCGGCGGCAGGAACGGTGTCGGACTCCGGAGACCGGCGTTGGGCCTTGGCCAGCGCCACGGCGAGCGGGCCGGCCACGCCCAGAACCGCCAGCGCCGTCGCAACCGCCGCAGACAGCCAAGGGGCCAATCCGATCGCAGACGCCAGCGCCGCCGACCCGGCCGCCAGCCCAGCAGCGGCCAGCAGCACCAGCGCGGCGATCATGGGGGCGCTCGACCCGTTGCGCGCGCTGGAAACCGACCCTGCGGCAGGGTCGGGCAGATCAAATGCACCCAGGCGTCGGGTCGGTGCGGGCCGGTCGGGGGTGGGATTCAAGGGGATGGCGACAAGGTGGAGGCGGGCACCTGCCCGCGGTCTCGTGTCGATTCGACCATATCCCGCCAATCTTGAGGCGCCCGCGATCAAGGGGTCGCTCAGGCCGTGAAAATCGACACGCTGGCGCCGCCATCAGCGGCCGCCGGGCGCGCCGCATAGACTGCGCGGCCGCTTCCTCTCCCCCTCCATGGCCGACCCCGAATCCGCAGCCCGAATCGCCGCCCGTCCTGCGGCCCAGTCCCCGCGTTCGCTTTCCGGCCTGCTGCCCTTTGTCCGGCCCTACCGCGGCCGCATCGCGCTGGCGGTGGTCTTCCTGGTGCTCGCCGCGGCCAGCACGCTGGCGATGCCACTGGCCCTGAAGGCCTTGATCGACCAGGGTCTGGTCGCCGCCGAGCCCGGCGAGCGACTGATGGCGCTGCGCGAGTACTTCGTGCTCCTGTTCGGCGTCGGGCTGGCGCTGGGGGTGTTTTCGGCGGCGCGCTTCTACATGGTCAGCTGGCTCGGCGAGCGCATCACGGCCGACCTGCGCAATGCCGTGTACGCCCACGTCGTCCAGCAGAGCCCGGAGTTCTTCGAGACCACCCGCACCGGTGAGGTCGTCAGCCGGCTGACCACCGACACGACCCTGGTGCAGACGGTCGTCGGCTCGTCGTTGAGCATGGGCCTTCGCAATACGGTCATGGGCATCGGCGCGCTGCTCGCGCTGGTCATCACCAATCCCGCCGTCATGGCCCAGGTGCTGGGCATCCTGGTGCTCGTGGTGCTGCCGGCGCTGTACTTCGGCCGCCGCGTGCGCAAGCTCAGCCGCGCCAGCCAGGACCGGGTCGCCGACTCCAGCGCCATCGCCGCCGAGGTGCTGGGCGAGATTCCCGTCGTCCAGGGCTACGTGCAGGAGCGGCGCGAGGCCGAGCGCTTCAGTGCGTCGACCGAGGACGCCTTTCGCACGGCGCGCAAGCGGACCCTGGTGCGGTCGCTGCTGGTGGCCTTTGTCATCACCGCAACCTTCGGCGCCCTGCTCTGGGGTCTGTACCAGGGCACCGAAGCGGTCCTCGCCGGCCGCATCAGTGCCGGCCATCTGGGCCAGACCGTGATGTTCACGATCATCTTCGTCGGCGCGGTGGCCGTGCTGTCCGAGGTCTATGGCGACCTGCTGCGCGCCGCCGGTGCGACCGAGCGTCTGATGGAGCTGTTGTCGGCCCGCTCGCCGGTGGACGATCCGCCGTCGCCGCTGCCGCTGCCTCCCGCCCAGGGCGGCTCGGCGGTCGCATTCGAGCAGGTGCAGTTCCACTACCCGTCGCGGCCGCGGCAGGCGGCACTGGAGGGCTTCGACCTTGTCGTGCGGCCGGGCGAGACGGTGGCCCTGGTCGGCCCCAGCGGCGCCGGAAAGAGCACGGTGTTCCAGCTGCTGATGCGCTTCTACGACGTCAACGCCGGGCAGGTGCGGCTGGACGGCGTGCCGGTGCAGGCGACGAGCCTGGCCGCGTTGCGGTCGCGCATCGGCATCGTGCCGCAGGACAGCACGGTGTTCAGCACCAGCGCGCTCGAGAACATCCGCTACGGCCGCCCCGAGGCCAGCGACGCCGAGGTCCACGCCGCCGCGAAGGCCGCGTTCGCGCATGACTTCATCGTCGCGCTGCCCGAGGGCTATGCCACGTTCCTGGGCGAACGGGGTGTTCGCCTGTCGGGCGGCCAGCGCCAGCGCATCAGCATCGCCCGCGCGATGCTGAAGAACCCACCGCTGCTGCTGCTGGATGAAGCGACCAGCGCGCTCGACGCCGAGAGCGAGCGCATGGTCCAGGCCGCGCTCGAAGCCGCCATGAAGGACCGCACCACCCTCGTGATCGCGCATCGCCTGTCCACTGTCTTGTCGGCCGACCGCATCGTCGTGCTCGACGCCGGCCGCATCGTCGACATTGGCCGCCACGATGAACTGGTCGCCCGTGGCGGCCTGTATTCGCGGCTGGCGGCGATGCAGTTCGACCTCGATCCTGCGCAAGCCGCACACGCATAATTCGTGCGCATCCTTCCTGGAGAAGTCCTCATGCGCTCAGTCCGAGAGTCGCCCAAACGTGCCATCAACCTGTCGCTCAACGCCAAGGTCCTGGACATGGCGCGCGAGATGGACATGAACATCTCCCAAGTCGTCGATGCGCTGCTGACCGATGCCGTGATGAAGCGCTACTGGGAGCGCTGGCAACACGACAACGCAGCGGCCATCGCCGACTACAACGCACGTATCGAACGCGAGGGCCTGTTCTCGGACCGCTATCGCACCTTCATGCGGCCGGCCGGATCCAAGCGCGACGCTGCCTGAACGGCATGGCCCGCTTCGACGTGTATCCGAATCCGTTCGCCGCCGAGCGCAAGGAGACTCCTTTCCTGCTCGACGTCCAGAACGACCACCTCGGCCCGCTGGTCACCCGCGTGATGATCCCGCTGCGCGCGAGCAAGGGCTTCGGCATCCCCGCCCGGCGCTTGAACCCCGAGTTCGAGGTCAAGGGCATGGCCGTGGTGCTGGACACCGCGTCGCTGGCCCCGGTACCGACCGCCTGGTTGAAGGCGCCCGTCATGCAGGCCGACGGCTGGCGGGGCGATGTCACCGACGCCCTCGACACCCTCTTCGGAGCCTATTGAATTGAAATCCTGCGGCCTCGGCGCCTACGAATCCTTCCTGCAGCATGTGCTGGAGAACGGCACGCCCAAGGCCGACCGCACCGGCACCGGCACGCTCAGCGTGTTCGGCCACCAGATGCGCTTCGACCTGGAGCAGGGCTTCCCGCTGGTCACGACCAAGAAGGTCCACTTCAAGAGCATCGCGGTCGAGTTGCTGTGGTTCCTGCGTGGCGATGCGAACACCGCCTGGCTGCGCGAGAACGGAGTCACCATCTGGGACGAATGGGCCAGCCCCGACGGCGACCTGGGACCGGTCTACGGCGTGCAGTGGCGGGCCTGGCCCCGCCCCGACGGCGGGCACATCGACCAGATCGCCGAGGTCGTGCAGCAGTTGAAGGTCAACCCCGACTCCCGGCGCATCATCGTCAGCGCCTGGAACGTGGCCGAGCTGCCGAAGATGGCACTGGCGCCATGCCACGCGTTCTTCCAGTTCTACGTCGCCGATGGCCGGCTGTCGTGCCAGCTGTACCAGCGCAGCGCCGATCTCTTCCTGGGCGTGCCGTTCAACATCGCCAGCTACGCGATGCTGGTGCACATGCTGGCGCAGCAGTGCGACCTGCAGGTCGGCGAGTTCGTCTGGACCGGCGGCGACTGCCACATCTACAGCAACCACATCGAGCAGGTGAAGACCCAGCTCGCGCGCGGGCTGCGACCGTTCCCGACCCTCGAGCTGTTGCGCCGTCCGGACTCGGTCTTCGGGTACCGCTTCGAGGACTTTGCACTCGTCGGCTACGACCCCCATCCCGGCATCAAGGCGCCGGTCGCCGTGTGACCGCCGCATGGTGAACCTGACGCGGGCCCAGTGGCTGGGCCTGGCGGCGCTGACGCTGATGTGGGGCGTCAACTGGCCGATGATGAAGTTCTCGCTGCGCGAGCTGAGTCCGCTGTACTTCCGCGCGACGACGATGAGCGCCGGTGCGCTGCTGCTCTATGCCTGGTTCCGCTGGCGCGGCACGTCGATGCACATTCCGCGCGCGCACTGGGCGGCCCTGGTGCTGCTGGCGCTGCCCAACATCTTCGGCTGGCACCTGCTGTCGATCCTGGGCGTGCAGGCGCTGGCCTCGGGTCGCGCCGCGATCCTGGGCTTCACGATGCCGATCTGGACCGTACTGCTCGGTGCGCTGTTCTACGGCCAGGGCATGACGCGTCGCACCTGGATCAGCGTCGCCGCTGGCGTTCTGGCGGTGGGCCTGTTGATCGGCCAGGAAATCGGCAGCATCGCCGGCCGGCCGGCTGGCGTGCTGTGGATGCAGGGTGCCGCGCTGAGCTGGGCGCTGGGCACGCTGTGGATGCGGCGTACGACACTGCCGCTGCCCACCGAGGCGATCACGGTCTGGATGATGCTGCTGTCAGCGGCGGCTTTCTGGATCGTCGCCCCGATCGTCGAGCCGTGGCCGAGTTGGCAGTTCAGCGTTCCGATGTGGGGGGCCCTGCTGTGGGGCGCGACCGTCAACTACGGTATCGCCCAGGTCATCTGGTTCGGCATGGCACGCGACCTTGCTCCTCAGGCCAGCACGTTTGCGATCATGGCCGTCCCTTTGATCGGCGTGCTGTCGGCCACCCTCATCGTCGGGGAGATTCCGCGCTGGACCGACGGCCTGGCCGCACTGTTCGTCATGGCCGCGATTGCCAGCGCACTGTGGCCCCAACCCGCAAAGTGAACACACCACGATGCCCGTGACCTTGATCGCCGCGGTCGCCCGCAACGGTGCCATCGGCAAGGCCGGCGGACTGCTCTGGACCGAGCCGGCCGACCAGCGCCACTTCCGCGCCGCAACGCTGGGCCATGCCGTCGTGATGGGGCGCAAGACCTGGGACTCGCTGCCGGCGCGCTTTCGCCCGCTGCCCGGGCGACGCAACCTGGTCGTCACGCGGCAGCCGGGCTGGAGCGCAGCCGGCGCGGAAGCGTTTTCGACGCTGGACGGCGCCTTGCAAGCCGCCGATGCCGGCCGGTCGCGGGTCTACGTGATCGGCGGCGGCGAGCTCTACGCGCTGGCCCTGCCACATGCCGACGAACTGCTGCTGACCGAGATCGACGCCGATCTGGAGGGTGACGTGTTCTTCCCTCTCTGGGACCGGGAAGCGTTTGCCGAGTACCGGCGCGAGACGCATGCCGCCGCCGATGGCCCTGCCTTTGCGTTTGTGAGCTACCGCCGCCTCTGAAGGCCGGCAGCGAAGGCCGCCGGTTCAGCCCGGCGGTTCAGTCGCCCGGAGTTGCCGGCGCAGCCCGGCGAACATCCACGAGCGCTGAGCGACCAGCAGCGTGAACGGCCGGCGCTCGTGCTGCGGCAGGCCTTGGTCGGCCAGATGCTGCTGCGCGAAGTCCTGCGCCAGGCGTTGCAGCCGGTCGTCGAAGCGCTCGGCCGCTGCCGCCGACACCTGGCCATGCACCAGCATCAGCAGTTCGGCCGGCCCGGCAAAGTCGCCGGCAAAGAAGTCGGCCATGGCCTTGTCGCGAAAGTACTGCATCACCGGCCCGCCCGGACGCCAGCGAAAAGTCTTGTCGAGCTTCAGCCGATAGCCCAGCCGGCTCCCCAGGCGGTTGCCGACCTGGCCACGCAGTTCCACGACTCCCAGCCGGTCCAGCGCCTGCAGGCATGCAGCGACCTGCGGCCGGCTCAGTGCATAGGTGGCGGCGATCTGCTCCGGGGTCCAGTGGCTGAGCACGCTCAGCGCCGTCAACAGCAGCTTGGGGTCGGCCACCACGGCCTGCTCCTGCTCGAGGCTCAGCTGCTGGCGCGACGGTGCCGCCAACGCGATCTGGCGCGCCAGATCGGCAAAGTCCAGTCGCAGCACCGCCAGCACCTGGTCGATGCGCGCCAGTGTCATGTCGCCCTTGGCGAAGATGCGCTTGACGCTGCTTTCGGCCAGGCCCAGCTCGCGGGCCAGCTGGCCATAGGTGATGCCGGCACGGCGCAGCTCGGCCTTCAGTACATGCACCAGGGCCTGGCTGTTCGCGCTCATGGTCGGACTCCTGCACTGGTATCGGAAGACGATACCTGAAGTCTACGACGGCGCCACGCTCCCCAGGGCGATAGATACCGACTTGGACTACCGGCAGCATTCACTCCCATGTTGACCTTCACCCCTGAAAGCCGCCCCATGTCCCACCCCACCCCCGTTGCCATTCGCCAGGACACCCGTGCCTGGCGCATCCAGGTCTGGGTCTCGTTTGCCGCCGCACTGTCGCTGGCCGGCACCGGCCTGGCCTGGCTGCCAGGCGCCGAACTCGACCGCGCCTTCATGTTCATGGCCTATCTGTTCTGCATGTCGGCGGCCTTTGTCGTGGCCAAGCATGTGCGCGACAACGAAGGCGGACGCGAATCCGCCACGCCGATGTGGGGCGCCGTGGTCTGGGGCGGCTTTGCGCTGGCGATGGCGCTCACCGCCTGGGGCCTGTGGCGCATGGACGTCAACCCGACCTGGAAGGCCTACCTCGGCGTCTGCTGGCTGTTCCTGATCTCCAGCGTGTTCACGCTCGCCAAGACGCTGCGCGATGCACACGACGCGCTGATCGCCCAGACCCGTCTCGAGGCGCGTCGCAGCGAGCTTTGACCCGCCCCCCGTTCGCAACCCAAGGAGTCACCTCATGTTCAAGAAGCTTGTCGTCGCCACGGTCACCACGATGGTGCTGACCCTGTCCAATCCGGCCCTCGCCCACCGCAACGCGGGCGCCGCCAGCGAACTCAGTGCCGTGTCGATGCTGCCCATCGCGGTGAGTGTCGTCGCCCCTGTGGCGCTGGTGGTCGGCGGTGCCACGCTGACGGTCGCCGCCGTCAGCACCGTGGCCGAAGGCACGGTCTGGGTGCTGGAGCGCGCCAGCGACGGCGCCCAGGCGAGCCTGCGCCTGTCAGGCGACCTGGTCGTCGGCACCTCGGTGGTCGTCGGCACGGCCGTGGCCGTCACCGCCATCAGCGCCGGCACCGTCCTGTCGGTCGCCGGGCAGGCGGTGGCGTTCATCCCGAACGAGATCGGCAAGGCACTGATGTACAACGAGCGGATCACGCGATGAACACGCGCCGCCCCATCACCGCCCTTGCGCTGGCTGCCGTTCTGCTGCTGGCTGCCACGTCGCCAGCGCAGGCCGGACGCGACTGCGAGTCCGCACCCCCCACGGCGCAGGCCGTGCAGCGCGGGCTCGAGCTGGCCGAACGCACCGCGCGGGCGCTCGACGCCAGCGGGGCCGAAGTCGTGGTGCTGGCCCGTGCCGGCCAGGACCTTTCGCGTTGGAGGCTGCGCTGGTCGCACCTGGGCCTGGCCTACCGCGACCCCTACGCCAACGGCGCCTGGCGCGTCGTCCACAAGCTCAACCACTGCGGCAGCGACCAGGCCGCGGTCTACCGCCAGGGGCTGGGCGAGTTCTTCCTGGACGATCCGCACGAGTACGTGGCCGGCTATGCCGTGCCCACGACCGATCTGCAGACGAAGCTGCTGGCCTTGCTGCAAGACAACCGCAGGATCGCGCAGCTCAACACCCCGGCCTACAACATGGTGGCCTACCCTTGGGCGACGCAGTACCAGCAATCCAACCAATGGGCCATCGAGACCCTGGCGATGGGTGCAGAGCCCGCCATCGGCTCGCGCGATCGGGCCCAGGCCTGGTTGCAGTTCAAGGACTATCGTCCCGGGCTCCTCCGCATCGACACCTTCACCCGCCTGGGAGCACGCATGACCTCAGCGAATGTGGCCTTCGACGACCACCCGAACAGCAAGCGCTTTGCCGGCCGCATCGAAACCGTCACGGCAGACTCGGTGTTCGAATGGCTTGCCGCCGCAGGACTGGCCACGGGCTTGCAGGTGCAGCGATGAACGCACCCCTTCGCATTGCCGCACTGCTGCTGGCCCTGACCGCCAACGCCGGCGCCTGGGCTCAGGGCGCTTCAACGATCATCGGCGGGCTGTACACCCTGCATGTTGAAGACCGCATCGCCACGCAAGGCATGGTGTGTTCGCAGCGATTCCCGACCAGCCAGGCGGACTGGACCACCGATCTGACCGCTGCACGTGCAAGACACCGCGCAGCCTTCGATGAACTCGCCGCGATTGCCAAGAACGTCGCCCAGCGCGGGCCATCGCCCGGCAATGAAGGGCCGAAAGCCATCGAGGCGTTCCGGGAGATCACGAAGATGCTGCCGCACAGCGAGCTGGCGAGCCTGGACGACGCCAACGCCAGCGCGCTGTGCCAACGCTGGCGCGCCCTGCTGGCACCGGACGCCGGCTTCGACAAGGCCATGCCCGAGATGCTGGCCGTGGCCCGCCGGCTGCAAGGCCCGGTGGTTCCGCGATGAGACCAGGCCCGTCGCGGCGTCACTTCCTGTGCTGCGGCGCGGCACTTGGGGCCGGCCTCTTCAGCAGCCTGCTCGCGGGCTGCGATGGAGACACGCCACTGACCAACCCTTGCGCCGGCACGCTGCCGCGCGAGTTGGCGCAGCACGATCGGGTTCTGGCGGCGTTTGCCGGCATCGCCGCACATCGGCTGGTCGACACCCACGCCCATCTGCTGGGCACCGGCGACTCGGGCTCGGGGTGCAGCGTGCACCCCAACATGGGCTACAACCCTTTCGAGATGCTGCGCAAGCGGGCGATCCTCAACGCGGCCTGCGTGAGCGGCGACGCGCCGTCGGTGGACCGTGCCTACGTCGAGCGCTTGTCCCAGCTGATGGCCGACTTTCCGGCCGGAGCCCGATGGTGGCTGTTTGCCTTCGAGCATGCGCATGCCGACGATGGCCGGGTCGAGCCCGACTGGACGACGATCCACGTGCCCGATGCCTACACGCGCGAGGTCTGCGCCGCGCAGCCCCAACGCCTGAACTGGGTGGCCTCGATCCACCCCTATGCCACCGACGCCCTGAGCCGGCTCGACGCTGCCATCGCCGCCGGCGCAACGGGCCTGAAGTGGCTGCCCAGTGCGATGAACATCGACCTGCGCGACAAGCGCTGCAAGCCGGTCTACGAACGACTGGCTGCCAGCGGCATGCCGCTGATCGTGCACTGCGGCGAAGAGAAGGCGGTGCCAGGTGCCCGCATGCACGAACTCGTCAACCCGTTGCTGGTGCGCGTGCCGCTGGCTGCCGGCGTGCGCACCATCGTCGCGCACTGCGCATCGCTCGGCCATGCCGCCGACACCGACAAGCCCTCGCGCCGCGACACCGCCGCGTTCGACCTGTTCATGCGTGTCGTCGGCGAGGCCGACGGCCAGGCGGTCGATGCCGGCCGCGGGCCCCGGCTGCTGGCCGACATCTCGGCCGTGTTCCAGGCCAACCGCGAGCCGAAGGTCTGGCAGGCCGTCGTCGGCGACGCCACGCTGCACGGTCGTCTGCTGCACGGGTCGGACTACCCGCTGCCGGGCCTGATGCCGCTGTTTTCGCTGCGCAAGCTGCAAGGCGCCGGGCTGCTGGACCCGGCCGCCATCCCGACGCTGAACGCGATCCGACGCCACAACCCGCTGATGTTCGACTTCGTGCTCAAGCGCAACCTGCGCCTGGGGTCCCAATCCCTGCCCACGAGCGTGTTTGAAGCGCAAGCCCTCGGGCCGGCGCGCTCGGCGCGGTCGAGCCAGACCGCCTCCGTCACCCGCCTCACCTGAAGACCCATGTCCAAAGCCGGCCATCCGAACCAGTTCGCCCTGCTCGCCCAGCGCCGCTTCGCGCCGTTCTTCTGGGTCCAGTTCCTGGGCGCCGGCAATGACAACCTGTTCAAGTTCGCGTTCACCGTGATGGTGACGTATCAGCTCAGCATCGGCTGGCTGCCGGCGCAGCAGGCCGGGCTCGTGATCGGGGCCTTGTTCATCCTGCCCTTCGTCCTGTTTTCAGCGACCAGCGGACAGTTGGCCGACAAGTACCCGAAGGAAAAGCTGATCCGCTTCGTCAAGCTGCTCGAGATCGCGATCATGGGCCTGGCGGCCTGGGGATTCGTCACCACCAACGTGCCCAAGCTGCTGGCCTGCGTGTTCCTGATGGGCTTGCACAGCACGCTGTTCGGGCCGGTCAAGTTCGCCTACCTGCCGCAGCACCTGAACGAGCGCGAGCTCACCGGTGGCAACGGCATGGTCGAGATGGGCACCTTTGTCGCCATCCTGCTCGGCCAGGTGGTCGGCGGTCTTCTGATCGCGATCCCCGGCAGCGGCGCGACCTACGTGGCGGCGGCGTGCATGGCGCTGGCGGTCGCCGGCTGGGTGACGGCGCAGTCGGTGCCGACCTCGCCAAGCACCGACCCGGGCCTGACGATCAACTGGAATCCCTTCACCGAAACCTGGCGCAACCTGAAGCTCGCGCACGGCAACGTGGTCGTGTTCCGCTCGCTGCTCGGCATCTCGTGGATGTGGTTCTTCGGCGCCGTGTTCCTGAGCATGTTCCCGGCCTTTGCGCGCGACGTGCTGCACGGCAACGAGGGCGTGGCCTCGCTGCTGCTGGTGGTGTTCTCGATCGGCATCGGCATCGGCGCGCTGCTCTGCGAGACGCTGTCCAAGCGCCACGTCGAGATCGGCCTGGTCCCGCTGGGTGCCATCGGCATGACGGTGTTCGCCGTCGAGCTGTACTTCGCGTGCACCGCGCTGGCGCCGCTGCCGGCAGGCAGCAAGCAGACGGTCGCTGTCTTTGTCGCCCAGGCCGCGCACTGGCGGGTGATGGCCGACCTCGGCTTGCTCGCGCTGTTCGCCGGCATCTACAGCGTGCCGATGTACGCGCTGATCCAGCTGCGCAGCGAGCCCAGCCACCGCGCCCGAATCATCGCCGCGAACAACATCCTGAACGCGCTGTTCATGATCGTCAGCTCGCTGATGGTCGGCGCCCTGCTCGCGGCGGGCCTGACGATCCCGCAGGTCTTCCTGGTCACCGGGCTGCTGAACGCGGTGGTGGCCTTCTACATCTTCATGCTCGTGCCCGAGTACCTGCTGCGCTTCGTCGCCTGGCTGCTGACGCGGCTGGTCTACCGCTTCCGGGTCGAGGGCGACGAGCACATCCCCGAAAAGGGCGCGGCACTGCTGGTCTGCAACCATGTCAGCTACGTCGATGCGGTGCTGCTGATGGCGGCCAGCCCGAGGCCGATCCGCTTCATCATGGACCACCGCATCTTCGCCACGCCGGTGCTGGGCTGGCTGTTCAAGCTCGGCAAGGCGATCCCGATCGCGCCCCAGCGCGAGGACCCGCAGGCCTACGAGCGCGCGTTTGCCGAAGCACGCAAAGTGCTCGACGAAGGCGACCTGCTGGCGATCTTCCCTGAAGGCGGCATCACCCGCGACGGCACGCTCGGCGAGTTCAAGGGCGGCATGATGAAGGTCCTGGCCAGCCACCCGGTGCCGGTGGTGCCGTTGGCACTGAAGAACCTCTGGGGCAGCTACTTCTCGCGCATCGAAGGCGGCACCGCGATGAAGCGACCCTTCCGCCGCGGCCTGTTCAGCCCGGTGACCTTGACCGCCTCGGCAGCGGTACCCGCCGCCGAAGTCAGCCCTGAGGCGATGCGCGGCCGGGTGGCTTCCATGCTCGGCGCTGCGACCTGAGGCTGCGCGCGGCCACCCAGGCCGCACCGGCCAGCATCATGGCCCAGGTGGCGGGCTCGGGGATGGCCGGGATGGGCACGCCAAAGGTGCCCGACGCCGACCCGGTGAGCTCGACACCCGGCGGCAGGACCAGGCGCATCGTCGCGGTGTTGTCAAGGGCCCCCGTGACGCTGCTGCCGGCGTCGACGCGGAACACGGCGAAGCTCAGCCAGGCCGTGAAGTCCATCATCGCTGTCGCCCCGGTGACCTGCCGCGACACGCTCAAGGTGTCGTTGACGATCCCGAAGCTGTAGCCGCCCGAGTCGGTGCCGTGTGTGCCTCCGAACAGGCCGAAGTCGAGGAAGGCATTGGCGATGGCTTGGCCGTTGCCGCTGACCTGGCCGTCTACGTCCAGCTCGAAGGTGATGGTGTACGGGCCGACGATGTTCGAGTTGAAGGTCAGCACGTCGCGAACTTCGGAACGCACATTCAGCGCCGCGGTCTCGCCGTCGCCGATCGGGTTGGCCGAGTTGTTGATGAGCTGGCCGTAGACCTTCAGCTCCAGCAAGCCGATGTCGGCGGACGACAAGTAGTCGAAGCTTCCCGGCAGGCTGTCGGCGACGGCGATCTGCGACACCGGCAGCGGCAGCGTGACCACGCTTTGCTTCTGAGAGGACACGGGCGGCAGTGGGCCAAAGCCATCGAAGTCGACGAAACCGGTGACTTCGAGACCGGTTTCGACGGTCGGGTCCAGGGCCTGAGCGGCAAGCGGCAACGCCGCCAGCAAGACAAGCGCCAGGCGGCGAACAGGGGGGTGGGCGATTCGCATGACCGGGTTCCTTGGCAAGACAACGTATGCCAGGGAATCTAGGCCTGCGACCCCGGCTGCGCCGAGGTACGCCCCACCCATCTTTTCAGTTTCCGGTACCCAGTTCTGTCGCGCCTCCACGCTGCGGGCCCCGACGCCGCAACCACCCCGCGGCCACGCCCAAGCCAAGCAGCATCGTCAACGCCGTGGGCAGCTCCGGGACGGCCGAGACGGTGAGGTTGAAGCTGTACGGGAAGCTGCCGGTGGCCAACTCCTGAATCCAAAGGGTATAGCTGCCAGCCGCCAAAGGCACGGTGAAGCCAGACGAGCCGAACGACGGGATCGCCATGTCGTCCAGGATGTCCGTGCCGCGGTCAGAAGCACCATAGAGTTTCCAGCCCAGCAGGCCCGAGGCGTCACTGGCCGACGGCGGCACGGCAGTCAAGGCGCCGTCGGCCAAGCCGATGAAGGCACTGCCACCGCCCCCTCCGACCGTCGTGTTGCCGACGAACATTCCGGTCCACAGGTAGCCTGCCGGCACGAGGACGTGCACGTAGTCGCGATCCACGACTCCGGCGATCCGGCCGACCTGGCCGCTGAGCACGTTGTCGCCAACCGCAGCGTCGAGCGAAAACAGCGTCGGCGCCAGCCCGCTGCCGGAGAAATCGCCGACGACCGCTTCGTCGAGCGTTGCCGCGTTGGCGGCGCAGGCCAACCCGGCCAGGCCGAAGCCGAGCAGGCCGACCTTGAGCCGTTGGGATGCGGATTGACTTGGATGCTTCATGTTCGAGGATCTCCGTGTGCAAGAGGTTGACGAGTGTTCGCCGGCCAGCAGGCGGCGCCCGTGCGTGGGTGCCGACGGGCAGGCGATCGGTTGAGTCAGCCGGGGACGATCGGGTTACTCGATGTGACAGCCCCTTCGCTTGCGCTGGCGCGCCGCGATGACTCGCACACGCGGCGGGTCAGCGTTCGGCCGACCGCTCCAAGGCGGCGCGGATCGCCCGTGCCAGGTCGGCCCGCCGGTAGGGTTTGGGCAGCAGTTGCACGCCGGGGTCGAGCCGACCGTGGTGAACGATGGCGTTCTCGGTGTAGCCCGACGTGAACAGCACGCGCAGCCCCGGCCGCAGGCGATGGACGGCGTCCACCAGTTCGCGGCCCGACATGCCGGGCATGACCACGTCGGTGAACAGAAGGTCAATGGGCTGGCCGGACTCGATCAGCCGCAGCGCATCGGCACCGTTGGCAGCCTCCAGGACGCGGTAGCCCATCGCGCGCAGCTCCAGGCCTGCAAGAAGACGCACCGGCTCGTCGTCCTCCACCGCCAGAATGATCTCGGCGCCACCGCGCACTTCGGGCGGTGGCGGTGCCACTTCGACCGCACCCCGAGCGCCCGTGGCCCGCGGAAGGTAGAGCTTGATCGTCGTGCCGTGCCCAGGCTCGGAGTAGATGCCGACATGGCCGCCGGACTGCTTGACAAAGCCGTAGACCATGGCGAGCCCGAGCCCGGTTCCCTTGCCCTTCTCCTTGGTGGTGAAAAACGGCTCGAAGACCCGTCCAAGGTCGGCCGCATCGATGCCGACACCGGTGTCCGAGACAGCCAGCATCGTGTACTGACCCGGCACGACATCCGGATTCTGGTCGGCATAGGCCTGGTCAAGTGCGGCGTTGGCCGTCTCCAGCGTCAGGCGACCCCCACGCGGCATGGCGTCGCGCGCATTCAGACAGAGATTGAGCAAGGCACTTTCGAGCTGCGTCGAGTCGACCAGGGCGGGCCACAGCCCGGCGCCCCGAATCCTCTCGATCTCGATGTGCTCGCCCAGGGTCCGGCGCAGCATCGGGTCGATCGCCGCGACCAGCTGGTTGACGTCGACCTCGCTCGGCACCAACGGCTGCTTTCGTGCGAACGCCAGCAGCTGCTGAGTCAGCACGGCGCCGCGTTCGGCCGCGCCGATCAGCATGTCCAGGGCCTGGCGACGCTGGTCCTCGCCCAGTTCACCGGCGGCCAGCAGGTCGGCATTGCCCAGCACCACCGTCAGCAGGTTGTTGAAGTCGTGGGCGACGCCGCCCGTGAGCTGGCCGACCGCCTCGAGTCGTTGCGACTGCGAGAGCCGGGCGTGCAGCGTGTCGATGTCACGCCGCTGCGCCTGCATGGCGTCAGCCGCCTGGTTCAACGTGGTAACCAATATGCCCAGCTCGCCACCCGGCACCGGGCCTTCGACTCGCGACGTCAGATCGCCGTCGGCCAGACGTCCGGCCATCTGGGTCATGCCGGCGATCGGGCGCCGGATCGATCGCTCGGCCATCCACCACACGGTCACAAACACCAGGACCGCCAACGCGGCGTACCAGGCCACATCGTCCAGGAAGCGTCTGTCCGCCGCCGCCACGATCGCCGCCTTGGGCGCCCCGGCGAGGACACGCAGACCAGCCGAGGCCAGCTCGCTTGTATCGGCACGGGCCCAGACGTGGGGCTGGCCGTCGGGCATCAGCAACTCGGTGCTGGCGGCGGACCGGGCCTCGCCGGCAAAGCGCCCGAGCGGCGTTCCGGCCAGCGAGGCCCCTGGCTTGAGGCCGTCTCCCCGGGCCGGTGACACCGCCATCACGACGCCTTTGTCGTCCAGCAGCAGCAGTTGCAGGTCTTGCGCCGTTCGCGGGTCGACCACCAGGGCCTGCGCCAAGTCGAGCGACGCCAGCAACACGAAGCGCAGTGAGCCGTCGGCTTGACGCGCCGGGTACGCCACCTGCAGGACTGCGCGGCCGGTGAGGCGCCCGAACGCCGGTTCCAGCACGGCCTGACCCTGACTGGCAAGGGCACGGCGGAAGTAGTCGCGGTCGTTGAGATCGAGCTCGCGACCGCTGAGCAAGGAGTCACAGAACAGGCGCCCGCTGGGCAGGATGGTCAGGATGCCGGTGTATTGTGGGTGGGCAGCACGTACTTCAGACAGGAAGGCCGAACACGCTGGGCGGTCGGCAAGACCAAGATCCGCAGCCCGGGCCAGGCCGAAGTGCAGTTGCTGGGTCGCCAGGATGCGTTGACGAAGCTCCTCGGTCTGGGACTGGGCCAGGCCCGACAGGCGCTGCGCATCGGCTGCGACCTGCGCCTGACGATCCTCCTGGAAGCGCCACACGGCCAACATGGCCGGCAGCAGCGTCGCCAGCAGCGCAATCATCAGCAAACGGGCTCGGATGTTCAACGGCGACGGCCCCACTTTTCTTCGGAATCGGTCCAGGTGCGCCGAGCGGCGGTTCGGCCCATGGCGCTGCTTCGATCCTTGGGTCATCATAAGCATCGATGCCGGAAGCTCTGGCGAGCAGGACCGAAAGCGGGTGCATGACGACCGGAAGACTGCTGATCCTGGACGACGACGAGACGGTCGGTCAGACCCTGCTGTTCGCGGCCCAGACCTGCAGCTTCGAGGCCCGGCTGTGCACGACGGCTGCCTCCTTCCTGGCTGAACTGGCCTCCTGGCCGGCGACCCACCTGGCCATCGACCTGAACCTGCCCGGTGGCAGCGGACGCGAGGTGCTGTCGCGCCTGGCGGCGATTTCCTGCGGTGCCTCGGTCATCGTCTGCAGCGGCGCCGGCGGCGCCGAACTTGAAGCGGCACAGGCCGAAGCCAAGGCCCTCGGCCTTCACACGACGGGAGTGCTGACCAAGCCGTTCCGGCTGACGAGGCTGAAGGCCTTGCTCGCCGAAGTGCACTGACGCTCCGGCCGCCAGCGCAGAAGGTTGGGGCGACGGTTCGGGACGCCTGGCGCCTCAGGGGCGCCCGGTTGGCGGCCCCGGCCATCGGGACTGGGCCAGTGCCACGGCGCCTTGGCCTGCCGGTGCAGGCAGTCGATAGTGCTGATCGTTCAGGTAACGGGCCACCTGCTCGATGTCATCGTCGCTCCAACCCAGGCGGGCCACGTCCTGCCACTGGCGCACCTCTTGCCGCAGGCTTGCCCAGTCGACGACCTTCTTGCGGTCGCGCCAATGCATCTGGGTCGTGTGGCAGGCGCCGCAATGCGTGGCGTACAGCAACTCGCCGCGGGTCTGACCCCAGGCCGGCACAGCGCCGGCGACGATGCCGATGAACAAGACAGCCTCGGCCGCACTTCTGGTCAGTTGGCGAAACATGGGGCTCCTCAAACGGACTCGCCGAGGTTGGGACCCGGCAAGCATGACCGCAGGGCATGGTCGCCGACTTGATCGACCTCAAGTCCAGGGCCGATGCGGCGGCCAAAGCGCGCGGTCAGCCCCAGGTCCACCACAGTCGCAAGGCAGCCCAGGCCTCGGACCATCGGCCACCGCGGCGGGCGCGGTCGGCCTGGCGCAGCAACTCACGCCGGGCCGGCGCCAGGCGCGGCTGGCCGCGCTGCGCCATCAGTTCCTGCCGGACCAAAGCATCCATGTCGGCCAGAAAGGCGGTGTCCACCCGCTGCCCGCTGATGCCCGTGGCGGCGTAGTCGGCCACCACCTGGTCGACCCACAGCAGATCGCCACGGAAGGCGGCTCGCAGGTTGAAGTGCCAGTCGGCATAGATCGGGTACCGGAGGTCAAAGCCGCCGAGCTGATCGAACAGGCTGCGACGGTGCAGCAGCGCCTGCTGGCAGATGTTCTCGCGCAGCAGGCGTGCCAACGGCGCCGGCCCACCGTAGCGCCCACCCGGCGGAACGCCGTGGTGGTTGGCGGCCATCATGCGCACATCGCCATGGACGATGCCGGCACCGTCAGCCACCCGGGCGGGGCCAGACACGACCCGCGCCAGACGCTCCAGCGTGTCGGCCGCGTGCAGTTTGTCGTCGCTGCCCAGCACCAGGAACCACTCGGCCTTGCTCGCCCGGACGCCCCGGTTGATGGCGTCGTAGACGCCCGAGTCCGGCCGGCTGTCGATCAAGAGATGCGGCAACCGGTCGGCATGAGCTTTTGCGATGGACACGGTGTTGTCACGCGATCCCCCATCGCTGATCACGACCTCGAAGTCGAGCCATGCCTGGTCGGCCAGCGACTCCAGTGCCGCCGCCAGCACGGCGCCACTGTTGAACGTCGGTATCACGACCGCGATCAGCGGCCTTGCCCCGGATTCAGCCACCGCGGCGGCGCCGTTGCTTCCAGCGGTGATAGGCACGACGCACCTGCTCGCGGGCGGTCAGTTCCAGCAGCGAGGACACGTCCTCCTGCGCGACAAACACTGCATTGCCGTGCGCGGCGACCTGGGCATTGATGGGCGCGAAGCCCAGGTTCGCAAAGCGCGGCGCCAGCAGCGCCTCCACGTCGGCGAGCAGCCCGCCGCCGGCGTACAAGGCCTCCAGGCTGACCTCGGTGTAGATGAGCCGCAGCGTGTCACGCAGCGCCGGGCCGAGCGCGCCCAGCACCTGAAGCTCGGCGCCCTGGACGTCGACGATCATCACGTCGGGGGCGCGCAGGCCGTTCTCCGCCAGCAGACTGTCCAGGCGGCGTGTCGGCACGGTCAGGGTCTGAGCCACCCGAACTTCGGGAAAGTGCTCGCGGTGCGAGCCCAGTCTCAACAGCGAGCTCGACTCGCCGTCGTTGTTGGTGACGTGAAAGTGGGCCTCGCCATCGCGGTCGGCAATCGCCACCGGGAAAACACGGATGCGGCCATCCCGAGCCGCCAGCGCATGCAGCGCCTGCAAGGGCTCGGACAAGGGCTCGAAGACGTAGATCGCCTCCAGCGACGGGAACAGCTTGTTGACCAGCGGCAACTCGTCGAAGCGATGCGCACCGATGACCGCCAGCACCTTCAGCTCCTGGCACAGGCGGCGGCCGCGCAGCTCGCGCATCAGATCCAGGTCGTAGACCGGTTGACCTTGAGGAACGAGAGACGGCAGGGACGGTGCAGCAGGCATGGTCAGCCATTATCCCGGGCGGTACCGCTGCTACAGTCTTCGCGATGTCCCGCCCCGCCTCGGCCCCGCCCGCGTGAACCTGACCGAGCGCCTGAAGCGCTGGCTCGCGCTGTGGAACCGCCGACGTTTGCACCAACGCCAGCTGCGACGCCGCCAACCGTACGCTGAATGGTCGGCCCGGCACGACCAACCCGATGCGGCCATCCGTGCCGCCATCGAGCGACGCCTGGCCGACACTGGGCCCCTGCCCGAGGTCGAACTGCTGCTGCTTTCCGCCGCAGATGCCTTGCCCGAAGACCACACGGGGCTCTGGCACAGCCTGCGCTCGCAATGGCACGGCCGCTGGCGGCTGCACGTCGTGGCATCGGATGAGCAGCGGGCGGCTTGGCAACGACTGGGCGCGGGCGACGCCCGGCTCGTGATGTGCGATGGCGACTCCGCTCGGGACCGGCTTGCAGAAGCTCCCGGGCCATGGTGCGCCTTCGTCGATGCCCATGACCGCTGGCGCGAGCACGCGCTCGTCCTGCTGCTCGAAGCCGCGGCACGGCGTCCGCAGGCACAGGTCGTCTACGCGGACGAAGACCGGATCGATGCCTCAGGCCAGCGCCTGCAACCCTGGTTCAAGCCTGACTTCGATCCCGATGCGCTGCTGGCCCAGGACGTACTGGGTTCGCCCGTGCTGTGGCGCCGCGAGCGGGTGCATGCGATGGCCCAGGCGGTCGTGGCCAACGGGCCCGGACCCGGCCACCGCGCCGTGCTCGCTGGCGTCCGCGGCCTGGCCTCCGATGACGTCGTGCATGTGCCCCATGTGCTGGCCAGCCGCGTCGCCGACAACGCTGCGGTGCAACCGCCTGCGGGTGACCCGCAGGCGGTGGCCGAGCACCTAGCGGCGCTGGGCGAGCCGGTGCTCCGGATCGATCAGGCGGCCGAGGGCAGCGGCGTTCGGATCGCTTTTGCCTGCCCGGAGCCAGCGCCACGGGTGCTGCTCGTCGTCCCGACGCGAAACGGCTTGCACCTGCTGCGGCAATGCGTGCAGAGCATTCAACGGCGGACGCGCTATCCGAACTGGCGCCTGGTCATCGTCGACAACGGCAGCGACGATCCCGCGTGCCTGGGTTGGTTGCAGGCGATTGCGCAGGAGGACCCTCGAATCTCGGTGCGTCGCGACGACCGCCCATTCAACTTCGCCGCCCTCAACAACGCCGCGATCCTGGACGAGGCCGCGGCGGATTGCGACTTTGTTGCCCTGGTCAACAACGACATCGAGGTCATCACGCCCGACTGGCTGGACGAACTCGTCGGCCTCGCCTGCCGGCCCGGGGTCGGGGCGGTAGGCGCACGGCTGTGGTACGCCGACGGCACCTTGCAGCATGGCGGCGTCATCGTCGACATCGGCCTGGGCGGAGGCCATGTGCTCAAGCACAGCCCGCGTGCCGAAGGCGGCCCGGGCGCGCGTCAATGGCGGATGCAGGGCTACCTGGCGGTCACCGGGGCCTGCCTGCTGGTACGGCGACGGTTGTACCTTGAGGTGGGCGGCATGGACGAGGCCGCCTTCGGCATCGCCTGCAACGACATCGACCTGTGCCTGAAGCTCGTGCACGCCGGCCATCGGACCCTGTGGACCCCACATGCCGAGCTGTTCCATCATGAGTCCGTGAGCCGCGGCAAGGACCACGACCCGGTCAAGAAGCAGCGGCTGCTCGACGAGACCGGCCGCCTGCGCGCACGCTGGCGGGAGTGGACGACACGCGACCCGTTCCACAACCCCAACCTGGATCTGCACAGCGAACAGTTCGCCCTGGCCCGGGAACCGCGGGTCGGGCTGGACCGGCCCTGGTGGATGTCGGGCGTCGCACGATGAGGCGGATCCTCGTCAGCCTGGGCAACATCGGCGCCTTCCACGACGGCCTGGGCGAGTTCGCGTTGCAGATCGGCCAGCGCATCGCGGCGGCCGCGCCCGGCTGGCGCGACCGGCACGGCGTGGCCTTCGACTTCCATCTGCGTGACAAGCTCTTTGGCGTCTTCGGCGACGCCGTCGGCTACCGCGCGGTGACGCGCTGGCAGCGGCTGCGGCACCTGCAGACCGAGCGTTATGCGCTGTGGCATTCGCTGCACCAGCTCAACAAGTGCCGCCCGCCCGAAGGCACGCCCAGGCGCCTGGTGACGGTGCACGACCTGAACTACCTGTACGGCCGCAACGCGTTTTCGACCTGGCGCCACGACCGCCGCACGCGCGGGCTGCTGGCCCGCGCCGACCACCTGGTGGCGATCAGCCGCCACACCGCCAATGACGTTCAGCGCCACTTCGGCTGGCGCGGGCCGCTGGACGTGATCTACAACGGCGCGCGCAGCTTTGTCGGCCAGCCGCAGCAGGCGCTGCCCGGATGGGAGGGCGTGGACACCGGGCGGCAGCCATTCTTGTTCCACCTGAGCCGGATGTCGGCGTCCAAGAACCCGGGCGTGCTGGTCGAACTGGCCCGCCTGTGGCCGGAGATGCGCTTTGTCTTCTGCGGCCCGCCAAGCGACGACGCCAAGGCCCTGCGCGCCGCCAACCGGCTGCCGAACGTGCAGTTCCACCTCGGCATCACCGACGCCCACAAGGCCTGGGCTTACGCCCGTTGCGCCGGCTTCCTGTTCCCGTCGTTGACCGAAGGCTTCGGCCTGCCGCCGATCGAGGCGATGCACTTCGGCAAGCCGGTGTTCCTGGCCCGGCGGACCAGCCTGCCTGAGGTCGGGGGAGCCGTCGCGCATTACTTCGACGATGCCTTCGAGCCTCGGGCCATGCGTCGGCTCATCGAAGCTGCGCTTGCGGCGGACGCCGCCGACCCTTCGCGGGCCGAGGCCGTGCACGCCCATGCTGCCCGCTTCGACTGGGACCGCTGTGCGTCGGACTACCTGGCCCTTTACGCCCGCCTGCTGGGCTCGGGCGCTGCGGCATAGTCCGCTCCGATCATGCGCATTCACGCCGGCTGGCCCCGAATCGGACTTCAGGGCTCCGCCACGCCAAGGGCGGTCACCATCGGCACCTTCGACGGCGTGCACCGGGGCCATCAGGCCATGCTGGCCCTGCTGGTCAGCGAGGCCCGGCACCGCGGACTGTCGCCGTGCGTGCTGACCTTCGAGCCGCACCCGCGCGACTTCTTCGCCCGCCGCGCCGGCCGCCCGGAGGCAGCACCCGCGCGCGTCTCGACGCTGCGCGACAAGCTCGCGGAACTGGATCGCTGCGGCGTCGCCGAGGTCGTGGTCGCACGCTTCGACGCCACGCTGGCCGGCATGTCGGCCGAGGCGTTTGCCCACGCGCTGCTGTTCGAGCGCCTTGGCGCGCGCTATGTGCTGGTCGGCGACGACTTCAGCTTCGGCGCCCAGCGGCGGGGCAACTACGCCTTGCTCGACTCCCTGGGCACCGCGGCCGGGGTCGACGTGGCGCGCATGCTCAGCTACGAGGTCCACGGCCTGCGCGTGTCCAGCTCGGCGGTGCGCGCGGCGCTGGCCGAAGGCGACATGGCCCGTGCAGCCGCCCTGCTCGGCCGGCCTTATGCCATCAGCGGCCATGTCCAGCACGGCCGCAAGCTCGGCCGCGAACTGGGGTTCCGGACGCTGAACCTGCGCTTCGGCCATCCGCGTCCTGCGGCCAGTGGGATCTTTGTCGCCCGCATCCACGGCCTGTGCGATGCGGCACTTCCCGCCGTCGCCAGCCTCGGGGTGCGGCCGACGGTCGAGGACGGGGGCCGGGTGCTGCTTGAGACCCACGCGCTGGACTGGCCGGAGGCACTGGGTCAGGAGGGTGGCTATGGCCGCGTCATCAAGGTCGAACTGGTGGCCAAGCTGCACGACGAGCTGAAGTACGCCTCGCTCGACGCCTTGCGCGACGGCATCGCCGCCGACACGCAGGCGGCGCGCGACTGGTTTGCGGCAGCCGCCGCCGACGACTTCAGAACCGCCAGGCCAAGGTCGAGCTGAGCGCCCACCCGTTGGCGGCGTCGGTCAACGGGCTCGCCGCGGCCGGGCCCAGCAGGCGCGAGATGCCCGCGGTATTGATCCACTGCCACTGCGCGCCCAGCTCGGTGCTGGTGCGAAAGCTCAGGCCCACGTCGCGCCAGCCGGCACCCGGGGCATAGGCCGCACGGCCACTGCGCGCCGCCGCTTCCGGCGTGACGCCGTGGTAGGCCGTCATGTAGCGTCGGTCGGCGGCCGCCAGCAGGACGCCGGCCGTCCAGCCTGTGGCATCTCCAAATCGACCCTCGCGGCTCAAGCCGACGTCGGCAAAGGCGCCAGCACCGCGGCCCAGGGCATCCAGGCTGACCGATCCCGCCAGGCGCCAGCCCGGTGCGAAGCGGTAGCTCGCACGCAACCGGGCCCGCAGCGTTTCAGGGACCGCAGCGGCGGCATCGGCCGACTCCCCCCCCGAGCCGGCGCCGTCGCGTCCGCTGTCGTAGCGCAGGCTCAGCGACAGGCGCACCCGCTCGCTGCGCACCAGGCTCACACCCAGGCCACGCAAGGCCTCGCCGCCACCGGTGTCGGCCCTCGGGCTCAGGCCCGAGGTGCTGGACAGGCTGATCGGCCCGTAGCGCAACAGCGCGGCCGGGCGCAGCGAGGTGCGCGTGTCGCTGGCGCCGCTGTAGGCCGGGCCATGCCCGAGCGTCGCCCCGACGGCGCCGCCAAAGCGCCAGCGATCGCCGGGTTTGGACTCGAGCAACGCGGCGTCACTGGCCCACGACGAGGCCGTGGCGAGGGCCAGCGACACAAGGGCCAGGCCGGCTGGGCAGGTGGACCCCCTCGTTAGAATCTCTGTCATGCATCGGCTCCGGTCGCCATCGTTGGGTTTCGTTCGGTCCAGGTCTGGGCATGCGGCCATCTGCCGGGTGTTTGGCCGCCAGTCCACCCGCGACCGAATTATTCCGGCGGCGCGCTGAACCGCATCACCCCGAAGCCGCGCGAAGCCCGTCGCTCTCTCGGGCCTTTGCAATCACCGATTGACGTTCCTGCGCCGCTCGTGGCCTCGAGGCCCGACGCGTGCGCCCCTGCCGGACCTGCCCATGAGCACCGACACGACCCCACCCGCCACGTCGCCCACGCCCGTCGCCAAGGCCGCCAAGGCCACAAAAGCCACGTCAGGCTACCGCGACACCTTGAACATGCCCGACACGCCGTTCCCGATGCGCGGCGACCTCGGCAAACGTGAGCCCGCCTGGGTCGCGGCCTGGAACGACACCTCGCGCGCCGACGGCGGCCTGTACCAGCAGCTGCGCCAGGCCCGCCACGGCGCGCCCTTGTTCGTGCTTCACGACGGTCCGCCTTATGCCAACGGCACGTTGCACATCGGGCACGGGTTCGGCAAGGTCCTGAAGGACATGGTGGTGAAGTCCCGCCAGCTCGCGGGCTTCGACGCGCACTACGTGCCGGGCTGGGACTGCCACGGCCTGCCGATCGAGAACCAGATCGAGAAGACGCACGGCCGGGGCCTGCCGCGCGACAAGGTACAGGCGCTCAGCCGCGCCTATGCCACCGAGCAGATCGCGCAACAGATGGCCGACTTCCAGCGCCTGGGCGTCATCGGCGACTGGGCACACCCGTACCGCACCATGGACCCGGCCAACGAGGCCGGCGAGATCCGCGTGCTCAAGCGGCTGATGGAACGCGGATTCGTGTACCGCGGCGCCAAGCCGGTCTACTGGTGCTTCGACTGCGGCTCGTCGCTG
>Ga0209985_10000603_pt1 | contig 38239 bp, 32 predicted proteins | sample NOAtaG_FD_187305 | JGI IMG/M metagenome (GOLD analysis project Ga0209985, IMG submission 187305) | Freshwater lake microbial communities from Lake Erie, under a cyanobacterial bloom - NOAA_Erie_Diel6S_1000h metaG (SPAdes) (version 2) | ecosystem: Environmental > Aquatic > Freshwater > Lake ...
TGATTGGCTTCCACCTGGTGAAAGGGGGCGAGGCGGTACTTACAGTGAGCGATGTACAGGGCCGGGTACTTCGGGTAATCCGCGGAGAATACGGAGCTGGATATCAGCAGGTGCGTCTGCGCAGCGACGAGCTGCCATCAGGGGTACTGCAATACACGCTTACGAGCGGCGACTTTACCGCCACGCGGCGGATGGTCGTAGGGAAGTAAGGAAATCCGGTTTCAGCAATAGAATCCAAAGTTTGCTGAAGGATGTTTTTCATGAGATTTGAATATTGCGGGGGGTGTAAAAGCCCCCCGCTTTTTCCATTAATACAACTTCTAAATAATAAGGAAGCACCCTTAAAGCAATTAATATAAACGGCAAAAAATATTTACCTTAAGCGAAAATTCCGGGGTAATTTGTTTTGGCCCCGAGGATTTCGCATTTAAATAAAAATATTTTCAAAAAAGTAGGGTCATTAATATAAACTCCAATATTGATCAAGACATCACATTAATATATCCAAAGCAAGCAAAGTAGCTTCAGAGTTAAATAGATATTCATGGATAAATATTGGTTATTAGGATATTATACATTTTTTTTGGGATTGATTGTTTTGATAGGGATATCTTTTACCGTCCGAAAAGTGCCATTTGCCTATAAATTATTGGGCGTTTCGTTATTGGTAATGGGGATGATTTTATTTACCACTTTTTTAATTCAAAGTGGTTTAATATTTTCCTATCCAATATTTTTTCGAATGAGTTCTCCTTTTCAATATGCAATGGGGCCCTTATTCTATTTTTTTGTGCTGTTTTTATTTTATCCGAGTAAGAAATGGAAACCTATATATTGGGTAAGTTTATTGCCATTTTTACTTCATTTAATCGAGTTAATACCACTTTACGTACTTCCCCCAGGTGAAAAAATTAAAATAATTGAAAGTAACCTGGTTGATTCCTTTGAGAAGGTAAAGCTTGGGATATTAACATATCGTATACACGGAATACTAAAAGCACTATTCGTTTTTTTGTATTCTTTTCTGGCATTTAATATTGTTAGGCCGTTAATTTCCAATAGCCGCCATCCAATTTTTGTTCGGAATTCATTGCTTGTAAAATGGGTTTTAATAGAAATAGGAATAAAGTGGTTAATGGTATGTTTTATTTTAATCAGCTTCATTTTTCATTCCTATCTGCCGCATTATGCCCAACGTATTTGGGAAGGCATCTTTTTTCTGGATTCTATATTTACCGTAGTATTTGTATTGGTGAATCCCGGATTACTACAGGGGGTAAAATGGAATGAGTCTCCGGTAAAAAGTGTGAGGGAAAAATTGCGACAAGGGAATAAGTTGCAAGTAAATGGAGAGCCAGGAACGGAGGATGACGCTGAATTTATTGAAATGAATGGGGAAAAGTCGGAAATCCTAAAGAGGATAGACGAATATATGCAGATTGAGCAACCCTTTTTGGAGCAGGATTTCAGTATAGGGAGGATGGCTGCAGGGATTGGGGAAAAGTCTTATAAAATATCGAAAGAAATTAAAGAATATTATGGAATTTCCTACACGGATCTCGTGAACAAGTATCGGTTCGATTATATGAAAGAGCAGGTTAAAATCAATGAAAAGTGGCAGCAATTTTCTATAGAGGCGATGATTTACCAGGCAGGGTTTGGCTCCCGTAACGCTTTTTATTCTGCATTCCGAAAATTATATCCGAATGTGTCGCCTACGGAGTTTTTTCATTCAAGGAATTAGTTTGGGAGATGGAGGTAAGCTGATTAGCCTTAGTTTTTAGTTTTTTGATGCCTTTCACGAAGGACATCCAGGACATCCTGGAGGCAGTTTCCTTTTGCATTAAGAAGGATCAGATAGTGGAACATCAGGTCGGCAGCTTCATTGAGAAATAAGGTCTCGTCGTTGTCCTTGGCTTCAATAACGAGTTCAACTGCTTCTTCGCCAACTTTTTGTGCAATTTTATTCAGGCCCTTTTCGAAAAGGGAGGCCGTATAGGATTTTTCCGACGGATTATCGCGCCGCTGCCGGATGATTTCCTCGAGTTGGGTCAAAAAATCGGTTGGGAGGTTTTTTTCATTAAAACAGGTATCACTGCCAGTATGGCATACGGGTCCTTCGGGGCGTACGCGCATAAGGAGGGCATCCTGGTCACAATCGCTTTTCCAATCTACCAGGTGCAGGAAGTTGCCGGAAGTTTCCCCTTTTGTCCACAAACGGTTTTTACTTCGGCTAAAGAAGGTCACTTTTCCTTCTGCGAGGGTTTTTTCAAGTGCTTCTTTGTTCATATAACCAAGCATGAGCACCTGGTGGGTCGTCGCGTCTTGTATGATAGCAGGGATTAGCCCATCCGATTTTTCGAAATTGAGTGCGTGCATGATTATCAGCGTATAGGGAGACCCTTGGTTTTTAAAAAAGTTTTGAGTTCGGGGATATCCACTTCGCGAAAGTGGAAGATGCTGGCGGCAAGGGCGGCATCAGCTTTTCCGAGGGTAAAGACGTCGAAAAAATGTTCCATGGTACCTGCGCCACCGGAGGCGATGACAGGGATGCGGAGGTTTTCAGAGATCATAGCGGTTGCTTCGAGCGCAAAGCCGTTTTTGGTACCGTCGTGGTTCATTGAGGTGAAGAGTATTTCCCCTGCGCCGCGTGATTCCGCTTCCTTTACCCAGGTCAGGAGGGTGCGTTCGGTAGGTATCCGGCCGCCATTGAGATAAACAGTCCATTGGTTATTTTCCAGTTTTGCATCTACGGCGAGGACAACGAACTGGCTGCCGAAATGCAGGGCCAGGTCTTCGAGCAGTTTGGGGTTGCGTACGGCAGCCGAATTGATGCTGACTTTATCCGCCCCGGCATCGAGCATCGCCCCGGCATCTTCGACGGAGCTGATCCCACCGCCAATGGTAAAGGGGATACTGAGGCGACGGGCGATATCCCGTGCTAGGGCGGCCATGGTTTTTCGTTTTTCATGGGTCGCAGTGATATCCAGGAAGACAAGTTCATCGGCACCCACGCTGCTGTAAAACGCACCCAGGTCAACGGGGTCGCCTGCATCCCGGAGGTTGACGAAGTTTACGCCTTTTACGGTGCGGCCATCTTTGATATCCAGGCAGGGGATAATGCGTTTGGCGAGCATATTAAAATGTACTTAAGTCTTTTAGTGAAATAGCGCCCTCGTAAAGGGCTTTTCCGATAATAGCTCCGAAACACCCGCATTCCCGAAGGTTTTCCAGCTCCTGTAAAGAGCTGACGCCCCCACTGGCGATGAGGTTTAGTTCCGGCAGGGCATCCCGTATTCTGCGATAGACGTTGAGGGCACTACCTTGCAAAAGGCCGTCTTTGGACACGTCCGTAGAAATAGCATAGCGCACGCCTTTTTCCGCGTACTGTTGGAGAAAAGGGATGAGTTCCTGTCCACTGTTTTCTTGCCATCCGCTTACAGCGATTAGTCCTTCGCGGAAATCGGCGCCGAGGATAATTGCTTCAGGTCCGAATTGTGTTAACCAGCGGAGGAAAAGGTCTTGATTTTTAACGGCGATGGTGCCTCCTGTAATTTGGCGTGCCCCACATTCAAAAGCAATACGCAGATCATCGTCAGATTTGAGCCCACCTCCAAAATCGATCCAAAGACGGGTTTTTGTGGCAATTTTTTCGAGGACGCGATAGTTGATGATGCGCTGTTCCCGGGCGCCGTCGAGATCTACGAGGTGGAGCCGTTCCAGGCCGGCATCCTCGAATGCCCTGGCGACTTCGAGGGGATCTTCGTTATAGACTTTTTTCTGCGAGAAGTCGCCCTGCGTCAGGCGCACGCACTTTCCTTCGATGATATCTATTGCGGGAATGACAAACATATCTCAGAGGGTTAAGAATCTTTCCAGAATCTGCTGGCCCACGGGGCCGGATTTTTCCGGATGAAATTGGGTGGCGAAGAAATTGTCCTTTTGCAGAGCGGCGCTGAACGGCAAGATGTAATCAGCAGTTGCGGAGGTATAAGGGCCTTCCTGGACGTAATAGCTGTGTACAAAATAGACATAAGCATTTTCCAGCTCTGGGTTAAGCCAGCTATTTGTGTGCAATTGGAGGCTGTTCCATCCGGTATGAGGTACTTTTTCACCATTTTGAGGGCGGAAAAGGCGTACTTCCTGAGGGATAATGCCGAGGCAGTTCACATCGTTTTCTTCCGAATGGCTGCAGAGCAGTTGCATACCGAGGCAAATGCCCAGTACAGGCTGGGTAAGTCCACGGATGACCTTGTCCAGGCCACTTTCCCGTAAGAACTGCATCGTTGTACTGGCCTCCCCCACCCCGGGGAAAATTACGCTTGAAGCACTGCGTATGGCATGGGGGTCACTGGTAAGTACAGCTTCTACGCCCATACGGTGTAGAGCGAAGAGGATAGATTGCACGTTGCCGGCGTTATATTGGATGACGGCGACCATAGAGAGCGTATTTTCAGGTGAAAATTGGGGGTGGCTTTACTGGATTTCCGCGATCGGCGCCCCGGTTCACAGTTTACCTTTGGTACTTGGGATTTCATTATTTCCAGGTATTCTGTTTACAGCAGACCGGATCGCCCGGGCAAGCGCCTTAAACAGGATTTCTATTTTGTGGTGTTCGTTTTCTCCTTCTGCTTTCAGGTTGAGATTGCACTGTGCCTGGTCGCTGAAGGATTTGAAAAAGTGGAAAAACATTTCTGTAGGCATCCCACCGACTTTTCCCCTTTGGAAGGTGGCATTCCAGACCAACCAGGGCCTTCCGCTAAAATCAATTGCGGCCTGGGCCAGGCAGTCGTCCATGGGGAGGATAGCGAAGCCATAGCGTTCGATACCGCGTTTGTCGCTGAGGGCAATTCGGAATGCTTCGCCGAGTGCGAGCGCGGTATCTTCTATGGTATGATGTTCATCAATATGCAGGTCGCCATTCACGTGCACCTCAAGGTTACACCCGGAATGTTTGGCGAGTTGGTCGAGCATGTGGTCGAAGAAGCCGATACCGGTATTATTCTGAGAACGGCCCTGCCCGTCGAGATCGAGACGGATACGGACTTCGGTTTCCCTGGTGATGCGGTGTACGGTTGCTGTACGTGAGCTATTGCGCAAAAATTGATAGATTTCTGACCACTCCGGGGTAATGAGTGCAAGGGAGGGTAAGAGGTATTCGGCAGACTTGAGCAAATCCGGATTGCCGTACACTTCGCTGGAATGAATCCAGATGCCTTTGGCGCCGAGATTTTTGGCCAGTTCGATATCCGTGAGTCGGTCGCCGATGACAAAAGAGTTGCTCAAGTCATAACTACCGTCGAAGAAATGGGTGAGCAACGCGGTTCCGGGTTTTCGGGTCGGGGCATTTTCATGGTCGAAGGTGCGGTCTATGATAATTTCCTTAAAAGTAACCCCTTCGTTTTCGAGTGCTTTGAGGATGGCGTTGTGTGCCGGCCAGAAATTTTCTTCTGGTAAGGAAGGAGTGCCTAGTCCGTCCTGATTGGTGACCATGACGAGCTCATAGTCGAGTTCGGCCACGATACTGGACAGATAACGGAAAACACCGGGCAGGTATTCAATTTTTTCGAGGGCATCCACCTGGAAGTCTTCGGGTTCGCGCACCAGGGTGCCATCGCGGTCGAGAAAGAGGACTTTTTTCATATCATTGGGATGTTCTGTTTGACAAGGCCGGGTGAAGGATTCAAGGGATATTATGGTTGGCCTGCTGACGTAAAAATATTCAGGGCCTGTAACAAAACAGCGTTTTCGTCAGGGGTGCCAATGGAGATACGCAGACATCCTTCGCAAAGCAATACGGAGGAACGATTTCTGACGATAATTCCATGCCGGGTCAAGAAGTCGTAGAGTTTACCGGGTGCATCCACCCTTACCAGGAGGAAGTTGGCATCGCTGGGAAAGATCTGTCGAACGAAAGGAAAGGCAGATAATGCGTTGGCGAGCCGTTTACGTTCTTCGAGCAGGACTTGAACCATTTGTTGTTTATGGCCGGGGTCCCGGATAGCCTGAAGGGCTTTTTCCTGGGAGAGCAAGTTGAGATTATAGGGAGCTTTGACCTTGTTGAGCAGGTGGATGATGGGTTCACCGGCGAAAGCCATCCCCAGGCGGATAGCGGCTAATCCCCAGGCTTTTGAAAAGGTTTGAAGGACGACGAGATTGGGAAATTCAGGCAATAAAGGCAGTGCTCCCGGGTCTTCTGAAAAGTCAATGTAGGCCTCGTCCACCACGACGATACCAGGGAACGCTTTGGCCAGTTGCCGGAGGATTTGTGGGTGAAAGGCATTTCCTGTAGGGTTATTGGGGCTGCAGAGGAAGAGGATTTTCGATTGTGGGCCGGCTGCGTTGAGGATGGCTTCCACATCTGGCTGAAAATCTGACGTCAAAGGAATTTGGCGGATTTCGACGTCGGCGATATCTGCGGCGACCTGATACATCCCGTAGGTCGGAGGGAGGATGATGATATGGTCTTGTGTGGGGATACAAAAGATGCGTACCAGAAGGTCTATTGCCTCATCGCTGCCGTTGCCGAGAAATATCCTGGAGGTGGGGATATTTTTCAGCATTGAAATTTCGGTCTTGAGTTTTTGCTGTAGGGGGTCTGGGTATCGGTTTAGGCCGTTATCGAAAGGATTTTCGTTGGCATCCAGGAAGACCCCGGCATGACCTTTGAATTCACTGCGGGCTGAGGAATAGGGGACCAGGCGCAAGATATTGGGACGGACTAATTTTTCGATTTCCATAAACTTGGATTATACTGGTTGGTTGAGGAGGCGGATGCGTACCGCGGCGGCATGAGCGTGAAGGCTTTCAGCTTCGGCCATTGCCTCAACGGTTGGGGCAATTCGTCTGAGGCCATCGGCACTCAATTCCTGGAAAGTGATTTTTTTGACAAAAGAATCGAGTGAAGCGCCACTGAAGGCACGGGCGAACCCATTGGTGGGTAAGGTATGGTTAGTACCGGAGGCGTAATCCCCGACCGATTCGGGGGTAAAATTGCCCAGGAACACCGATCCGGCATTGATGACCCTTTGCGCGAGTTGTCCGGCATTTTCGGTTGCGAGAATGAGATGTTCGGGCGCATATAAATTCACTAAATCCATGGCCTCATCTTCACTGCGGGCGATGATGGCAATACTGTGGGCAAGGGCCTGACGGGCAATTTCCTTTCGGGGCAGGGATTCCAGTTGGAGGTTGATTTCGTTTTGGACTGCGGCGACGAAGGATTCCTGCATTGCAACGAGGACGACCTGGCTGTCGGGGCCATGTTCTGCCTGTGAAAGCAGGTCGGCTGCCACGAAGGCGGGGATAGCGCTATGGTCGGCAAGGACGAGTACTTCTGATGGCCCTGCTGGCATATCAATGGCAATCCCCATACGGCTGACGATTTGTTTGGCGGTAGTGACGTACTGGTTGCCGGGTCCAAAAATTTTAAAAACCATGGGTACGGATTCGGTTCCGAATGCCATGGCGCCGATAGCCTGTACGCCGCCGATTTTAAATACGCGCCGTATGCCTACAGCTTCTGCGGCAAATAAGATGGCGGGATGAACGGTCCCGTCCGGCGATGGGGGTGTACAGAGTATGATTTCGGGGCAGCCGGCCAGTACTGCGGGTACTCCGAGCATCAGTACACTGGAGAACAGCGGAGCCGTACCACCGGGCACATAAAGTCCAACTTTTTGAATGGGTACACTTTTCCGGCTACAGCGTACACCGGGCATAGTTTCCACTTCCATTACCGGCATAGCTTGTGCGGCATGGAACCGTGCGATATTTTCCTTAGCGACCAGAATAGCCTGCCTGAGGGAATCATCGAGGGCATTGCGTGCCGCTTCGAATTCCTGCGGCATGACTTCTGGTTCCTGGATTTGGGCTTGATCGAAGCGGGCGGTATAGCGCCTCACTGCGGCATCTCCCTGTTTGCGGACATCGTCGAGGATAGTAGAGACGACCAGGTCGAGGTTCTGTATTTCCAGGGAAGGCCTTGCCAGGATTTCGGCCCAGGAGTTGCGATCCGGGTGAAAATAAGTTTTCATGATAAATATAGTTAGAGGATCATTTTTTCAATTGGGACGATGAGAATACCCTGGGCGCCATGGGCTTTGAGCTCGCCGATAATTTCCCAGAAGCGTTCTTCACTGATAACGGTATGGACGGAGCTCCAGCCGGATTCGGCGAGGGGCATAATCGTTGGGCTTTTCATTCCGGGCAGGATTTTGACAATTTCCGGAAGTTTGTCGTTGGGGGCATTCATGAGGAGGTATTTATTGCTGCGTGCTGCGAGGACGGATTTCAGGCGAAAGAGCAGTTGGTCCCGGAGTGCGCATACGGCTGGCGTTATTTTTGGGCCGCTGACCAGCCATGCTTCGGAGCGGAGCAGGATTTCCTTTTCTTCGAGATTATTCATGAAGAGGGTATTTCCAGAGCTGACGAGGTCGCAAATTGCATCTGCGAGGCCAATATTAGGGGCAATTTCGACGGAGCCGGAGATTTCATGAATATCGGCTTCTACCCGGTTGGTTTTCAGAAAATTCTGAAGGGAGTTTGGGTAGGAAGTAGCGATACGTTTTCCATGCAGCCATTCCGTGCCTGGATAGGCGGTCCCTTTGGGTATGGCGATGGAGAGGCGACAATGCGAAAAACCCAGCGGCAGGAGCATTTCCAGGTTGCGGCGCGATTCGATGACGGTATTTTCCCCGAGTATGGCGATATCCGCAATACCGTCGGCTACATAGGCGGGGATATCGGAGTTGCGCAGGTAATAGAGTTCCAGAGGAAAATTTCGTGCAGCGACTTTCAGGGAGTCTTTGCTTTCGGCAACTTTAATACCGCATTCCCGCAGGATTTGGAGAGAGTCTTCGAGGAGGCGGCCGGACTTCTGGACGGCGATTTTCAGCGTCGTATCCATGATTGAAGATTTGTTTAAGTACTTCGATATCAAATATGTTCAGCGGCTCGAGGCAAAAAAAAAGAGGCCTGCCGGCAAATGGCAGACCTCTTTTTGAGTAAAAACCCACGACATCGTCACCACTTGCACAGGCAAGCATAAGAATGGTGATGATGATGGTGCGTAATCAGCATATCGCTTAACTTTTGTGGTACGGGGCGGAATTGAACCGCCGACACCAGGATTTTCAGTCCTGTGCTCTACCAACTGAGCTACCGTACCGCTTTTTAATCAAAGCGAGGGCAAAGATAAGGGTTAAAATTATTAAGTGCAAGGCTGATAAGAAAAAATCCCAATTATATTTGAGGTAAATTGGTGAGGGGCGTTATCAAAGTAAAATACTTTTACACAATCCCATTTTGTACCTTAGACGATTGGGATACGAATAAAACAGCAGAATGCCTTCGAGAATACTTGCAATGTTTTTTGGGTCTATTACTGCCGCGATGTTGTTCCTGGGTTTCCGTGGCGAAGACCATTTTGCGTCCTATGCTGTTCCGCCGGGGGTATTACTTGCGGTCATCCTTACGTTCAGCCATCAGGTTAACTGGTGGTGGTACCGTCGTTTTCCGCCGGATATAGATGAGGGGGGGCGTCGTTTTTTAGAGCGGTTTTACCGGCCCTATCTGCGCCTGGAGGAGGAAGCACGTAGGGTATTCCGGCAAAAGGTGGCATTATTTCAGATGGCGCTGGAATTTAGGGAGCAGGGTATAGAGCAGCGTTTACCGGAGGACTTCAAGTTGATTGTGGCGGTGAGTGCGGTGGTATTGACGTACCGGGAAGACCATTTTTTGCTTCCTAAATTTCCGGTTATTGTGGTATATAAGGGCCCTTTCCCATCGCTGCAGTACCCGGAGTTATTCCATGCCTCTGAATTATATGAAGAAGATGGGGTGCTGCTTTTTTCAGCGCAACATCTGATGAAGGGATTTACGGAGCCGGAGAGGTACTACGATATTGCCTTGCATGAGTGGGCAAGGGCTTTTATCCTCTCCTATCCTGAGCGGCCCTGGCCGGAGCCGGGGGAAGAGACCTGGTATTTACTGGAGCGCGTCAGTGGGTTTGGGAAAGCAGCGCTGCAAGCGTATGTCAACCGGCCGGATCTGGAACTGCTGCCTGTTGCGATGGTGCATTACGTTCATTTTTCTGAGCGGTTTGGGGAATATCTTCCGGAACTGAAAGCGGGTATTGACAGGTGTCTGAAGATGGGGGGATTTCCTTGAGATAACGGGTTTGTTTTTTATCCTGGATCCTGGAATGTTAATAATTGTATATTATAACATAGCAGGTAATTTCCGGCAATACTCGTGCAAAATTTGATAAGCCAATTCTTTCCAATGATATGATAAACCGTCGTCAATACCTTCAGACTTGTTTCTCCGGCAGCCTGGTACTCTTATTTCCAAAGGCTGTTCGTTCGGCTTTTTACAGACTCGATACCGCTGTAAAGTTGGGATTAATTGCAGATCTACACCAGGACCTTATCCACGATGGCCTCGAACGCCTGCGGGGATTTGTACATGCAATGAAGGAAGCGCGACCCGATGCCACGGTTCAACTCGGTGATTTTGCAATACCGAAGGCTGAAAATGAGCCCATAATCAATCTCTTTAACCAAAGTAGTCGGGTTCCATTGCATGTAATCGGTAACCACGATACCGATAGTGGCTTCACAAAAGCACAGTGTATTGCTATGTGGGGTATGCCGGCACGATATTATGCGAAGGATGTACAAGGGATACGCCTGCTGGTTCTTGATGGGAATGAAACGGGGTCACCTAAGTTTAAGGGAGGGTATGCGAGTTACATCGGGGTTGAACAGCGCAACTGGTTGCAAGAAGCACTGGCATCGGCTACTGGTCCGGTAATCGTATGTTCTCATCAGCCTTTGGCCGGACCCTTAGCAGTGGACGATGCTGACGAGGTGCAGCGCATTCTCGGGGAGTTTCCAAAGAAAGTATTGCTTGCCATCAACGGGCATTCGCATGTGGATTATCTGACGCGCATACAAGGCATTCCCTACCTCCACCTGAATTCTGCTTCGTATTTTTGGGTTGGGGAAAAGTACAGGCACGCGACCTATTCCGCTGAAATCATGGAAAAATACCCTTTTGCTGCGCTAACCTGTCCCTATCGCGATAGTCTTTTTGCTATTCTTACTGTGGACCCTGCGAATCAGGTAATCCGGCTTAAAGGGCGACAGAGTAGCTGGGTAGGACCCTCTCCGGCACAACTTGGTTCGGAGCCCTACCCTGATCTCTTTCCGGGAGGGGAGATTGCGGCACACATCCGCCATCGGGATATAGGGTGAGGCTGTCTCACAAGTCCTTTGGCGCCGCAGGCGGCAGAATACTTATTAGACACCCCCTTTCGCAGTACTGATATAGACTACGCCTGCCATTACGAGCAGGGTGCCCATGAGTTGCCAGAAACCAAACCCTTCGCCCAGGAACCAATATCCCAGGCCGATAGTGGCTACAGGTCCGATGCTTGCGATAATGGCGGCATTACCAGGTCCTATCCGCCGTACACCCTCACTGACTAAGAAAGTAGGCAAGACGGTTGACAGGATGGCCATGAGGAAAGACAACCCATATACCTGTGGGGGGTAGTGCCATAATTTCCATTGGAACTGGATACCATGGTGGAGGATAATAGCCACTCCCGCTACGCTGATGGCAAGCGAGGTGTAGCGCAAAGTACCAAGTTTGGGCAGCAGGGAGGCGGTTCCAATGAGGTAAACGGCATAGGATACAGCGCTGAGAAATACCAGGAAGGCGCCCCAGGGAATATTGCTTCCCGCCAGCACTTCTGCACCATCCAGAAATGCTACGCTGATGCCCAGATAGGTGAGCACGAGTGCGACCAATTGGGTGGCCGTGATTTTTTTCTTGAATATTACAGCAGAAAGCACCAATACGATCGTTGGATATACGAAAAGGATGAGCCTTTCCAGCGAAGCAGTAACGAATTGAAGCCCCATAAAATCGAACAGGCTTGCGAAATAATAGCCCAATAGGCCGTATATCAGGATTTGCCCCCATTCTTTTCTGCGCAGTCGGGCCTCCGGCATATTTTTGGGGCGGGCATACCAGGCGACAGCCAGGAAGAAGGGCATGGCGAAGATCATGCGCAGCGTGAGCAGGGAGGTACTGTCAATATCATACCGGTAGGCCAGCTTGATGATGACGGCTTTTGCAGAAAAGCACAGAGCACTGATAAAAATCAGGAGTGCTGCAATCCAGCGGCTGGATTGGACGGGGGAAAGATTCAAGGCTGCGCATTTTTGATCAGTCCATCCTGGATAAGCTGTGCGGCCTGGTCCAGCAAGGTCTCCCTGACGGGACGGTAGCGCAGGTTGAATTGTTCCACGGCTTTACGGTTGTCAAACAGGGGTTTAAAGCCTATATTATCCTGGACGTATTTGCGGGTAAATCCAATTTTGGGGGCCATGAGCCAGAGGAGCCATTTGGGTATTTCCCGATTAGGTAGCGCAAAACGCCCGGAATATGCTTCGTTGAGGATTTTTGCCATTTCGAGCATACTGAGGGTTTCGTTACACAGGATGTGCCGTCCTTCGGCAGCAGGGGTGAAGCCGGCCAGGATATGTGCCTGGGCAACATCGCGGACGTCCACGACACCAAAATACATTGCGGCGGTTCCGCTTTTAAAAGAGCCGCTGAGGAGGCCGCGCACAAATCCTGTGCTGGTAGAATCGGTGCGGCGGCTTCGGGAGGGCCCCAGTACAAAGGCGGGGTTCATGGCGATGAGGTCCCAGCGCATCTGTTGCCCGACCATATTCCAGGCTTCTTTTTCTGCCAGGGTCTTGGAGAACGAATAGGGCTGATGCTGGAGGTTGGAGCTGAGGTTCCAGGCATCTTCTGTAAAAGTATGGTTGGGTTGATCTTCTATTTCGCGGGCATCGCCAAAAATTGCGGCGACGCTGGAGGTGAGCACGACCCTTTTAACGGAAGGGGTTTCTTCCACAGAAAGGAAGACGTTGCGGGTACCTTCCAGGGCGGGGTCGATGAGCTCGCGCTGAGCGTCTTTCACTCCGTTGATTTTAAAGGGAGAAGCGGTGTGGAACACTAGTTCGCAACCCTCCATCGCCTTTTGGAAAGAGCCGTGCCGCAGGAGGTCTGCTTCAAACAACGCGAGTCGTCCTTCATATTGTTTTGCCATATCTTCGAGATGGGAGAGCCGCTCTTTTTGGGCGAGGCTGCGCACGGTACCGCGCACGCTGTATCCCTTTTCCAGTAAATATTCGATAATCCACGAAGCGATATATCCCCCTGCCCCGGTAACAAGGATTGGTTTGGAACTGTCAATGATGCGCATGGCGAGAAAATTTATAATTTAGAGCGGTGAAAAGGCTTTTGCCTTCTATCTGACAACATCCGGGAGCGGGACTGGTTGAGCTGGGGGCATGGTTTTTTGGGGTTCTATGATTCTGTACTGTCCTTTGGTGATTGGGCCTGAGCGCCAAGAGAAGCTATGGGAAGATCAAAAAGTTTAATAAATAAGTACTTTATGAAGAAGAATTTTTTAAAATCAGGAGGATTAATTTTCAGTTTTTTGGCGTGCGCTTTTTCATTGCACGCTCAGGTGAGGCCCTTTGAAGCGCGGATAGATTCCCTGCTGCGGGTGATGACGCTGGAGGAGAAAGTTGGCCAGATGAACCAGTATAATGGTTTTTGGGATATTACAGGGCCTGTTCCGACGGTTGGGGACGCTGCTTTGAAATATGCAAATTTGGAAAAGGGGCTGGTGGGGTCTATGTTGAATATCCGGGGTGCCGGGCAAGTGCGGAAGATGCAGGCATTGGCCCTCAGTGGGTCGAGGCTTGGGATTCCATTGATTTTTGGTATGGATGTCGTTCATGGATATAAGACGATGTTTCCGATACCCCTGGCGGAGGCGGCGAGCTGGGACCTTGAGGCGATCGGGCAATCGGCGCGCGTGGCGGCAGTGGAGGCCTCTGCCGCAGGGATCAACTGGACCTTTGCGCCGATGGTGGATATTTCCCGGGATCCCCGCTGGGGGCGGGTGATGGAGGGTGCAGGCGAAGACCCTTATCTGGGGTCGAAGATTGCGGCCGCACGCGTCAAAGGATTTCAGGGAGACGATCTTGCTGCGCACAATACAGTCGCAACCTCTGTCAAGCACTTTGCGGGTTATGGATTTTCAGAAGCTGGCAAAGATTATAATACGGTAGATGTGGGTACATCCACGCTTTACAACATCATTCTGCCGCCTTTCCATGCCGCTGTAAAAGCAGGCGCCCGTACGGTGATGAATTCCTTCAATACCCTGAACGGTATTCCTGCTACTGCAAACGCATTGCTTCAGCGCGATATCCTGAAGGGTGCATGGGGTTTTGAGGGTTTTGTGGTTTCGGACTGGAGTTCCGGTCTTGAAATGATCAACCACGGGTACGCACGGGATCTTAAGCACGTCGCCGAGCTGGCAGCAAATGCGGGTTCGGACATGGATATGGAATCATACGCATATATTACCCATTTAAAGGCGTGTGTAGAGGAAGGAAAAGTAGGGATGGGGGTAATAGACGATGCCGTGCGGAGGATTCTACGGGTAAAATTCGAACTGGGCTTATTTGATGATCCTTACCGGTATTGTAACGAAGAGCGGGAAAACGCACTGCTTTACCACCCCGATCATCAGGCGGCAGCCCTGGACATGGCCAAGAAGTCTATCGTTTTACTCAAAAATACAGCCAATCTATTGCCTTTGAGCAAGAATGCCAGTAAAATCGCGCTCATTGGCGCCCTGGCAGAGGATAAAAACAGCCCACTGGGTAATTGGCGTGGAGCTGCTGATGATTATTCTGCGGTATCTGTTTTGGAGGGCGTGCGCAAATATATTCCCGGTGTGCGTTATGCCAAGGGTGCTGAGGTAGCACTCGGAACGACTGAATTCATCCGAAAAGTAGCGATCAACGAGACGGATAAAAGCGGGTTTGCCGAGGCAATCAAAGCGGCCAAAAGTGCAGAGGTGGTGATTATGGTACTGGGAGAGCATGGGCTACAGTCCGGAGAAGGCCGTAGCCGGGCAAATCTGGATTTGCCGGGAGTTCAGCAGGAGTTACTGGAGGCGGTGTATAAAGTCAATAAAAATATCGTCCTGGTGCTGATGAACGGCAGGCCCCTGGCGATTACCTGGGCGCAGGAGCACATTCCGGCAATCGTTGAAGCCTGGCACCTGGGTTCACAAAGTGGTAATGCCATTGCGCAAGTCCTTTTTGGGGATTATAACCCCAGCGGGAAGCTTCCCATGACCTTTCCAAGAAGTGTCGGGCAGATTCCTTTGTATTATAATGCATTCAGCACCGGGCGGCCTGGTCCGCAGGAGCTCGTATTCTGGGCGCATTATAACGATGAGGCGAATGCTCCGCTCTACCCTTTTGGCTACGGATTGAGTTATACGACGTTTGAATATACTGATCTGGCGATTAATCCGAAAGGCCAGGGCGATTTTGAAGTCCAGGTCACGGTAAAGAACACCGGGCCACGCGCCGGGGAAGAAGTGGTACAGCTCTATATCCAGGACAAGGTTGCTAATATTGTGCGTCCGGTGAGGGAGTTAAAAGGGTTCAAAAAGATTGCACTTGAACCCGGCGGAACGCGGCAGGTAAAGTTTGAAGTCGGCGAAGAGGCCCTGGGGTATTTCGACAATGCCGGAAAATTTGTCGTGGAGCCCGGGGAATTTGAGGTGATGGTAGGCGGAAATTCCCAGCAGGGTTTGAAGGGGAAGCTGGTACTAATGGCACCCCCTAAAAATTGAGCAGGAATTCGGTCAGGTTGGCATCGGCTTCCATTTGTAATTTTCGCCGCAGGCGGTAGCGGCTGATTTCTACACCGCGGAGCGAAATGTTGAGCAGGGGGGCGATCTCTTTAGAGGAAAGGTTCATTCTGAGGTAGGCGCAAAGCTTTTGATCGCGCGGAGTGAGTTGGGGATAGCGTTCGCGGAGTCGCCTGAGGAAGTCGCTGTGGACCTGGTCGAAGTGGAGGGCAAATTGCTCCCAGTCGGCGTCGAGTTGGGCGTCTTCGGCCAGTACACGGGTAAGTTTTTGCAGAGCCTTTCGCGTATGGGGTTCTTCACAAGCTTCGGCGACGCGCTGTAGGTCCTCCCGGATTTTATTGAGGATTTCCCCTTTCTGGAGCAAGTGCAGGGTTGTAGCGCCGAGTTCCTTGTTTTTGTGGGCGATTTCTGCTTGTAGCTTTTCCTGGCGGATTTTATGGAGTTCCTGGTGAGCTGCTTCGGTATGTCGTTGTTGGGCTTCTACTTTTCTGCGGTGTTCATCGCGTTCTTTGGCGATTTTTTTTCTGGGAGCAACTACCAGTATGATGAGCAGAGAGATCAATATTAAGCAGTAAATGAGTATGGCTAAAGTGCTGGCATACCAGCGGGGCAAGATCTCAAACCGATAGATCGTGGAGCTTGTTTCCGGATGATTAGATAAGCGGGCTTTTACCTGAAATTCGTATTTCCCTGGCTGGAGGTTGGCATATTCTTTTTCGGGTTTTTCGTTCCAATCCGACCAGTCTGTATCAAAGTCGGTCAGTTTCCAGGCATATTGCAGGTCATCATGGCTGCCGTACCAGGGAAAGGAGAACCGGAATTTGAGATTGTTAAGTTTGTGATAAGGTATTTTTACCGGATGGCCAGTAGGGAGCTGCCGCATATTGGGTCCGTCGAGGGAAACTTCCCGGATGAGGATACGGCCTGAGGGCTTGTGGCGGTTTTTTCGATCGTAAAAGATGAACCCTTTATCTGTTCCAAATAAAACCTGTTGTCGGTTGATGGGCATGATGAGTTCGAATCCCGGGAGGAGTTTATCTTTGAGGAAAGGGATTGTACGTTTTTGGTAGGACTTTGAAGCAGAGCGGTGAACGGGCTCTAGATAGCCGACTTCGCTATCTGCTGCAAACCAGATTTCCCCGTTGTACCCTTCGCGGAGGTATCGAACGCGGGTGGGCGGAGGAAAAAAATCATTGAGGAGAGGGTAAATTTCAAAAGTTTCGCGCAGGTGGTCATACCGAAATATTCCTTTTTCCGTTGCGAAAGCGACCTCCTGGCCAATTTTGAATACGTGGTTGAAATTATTGGAAGGCAGCCCATTTTTGACATTAAAAAATGTTATTGCGGCATCCTGAAAATCTTCGGAGAATATTACCCGGTACACTCCGCGATAAGGGTGAGCAACCCAGAGCATACCCGAATTTTCCATGGCCATGATACGGCAGGACTCGTCCAGGCCGGGGTATTTTTTAATCATGCGCCAGTCGTTGCCAGATTTTTGAAACAGGTAAAGCCCATGATATCCCCCGCCGATGAGTATATCCTGACGGCCTTCAGGGGAGACGAACGTCCATGCTCCGGGATAGTCTCCGATGGGTGCTGCTACTCGTTCTGTCCCAATTTTGAAAGGCCCTTCGTGGTGGCCCATGAATAATTGCCCATTTATGCGGTGCAGGCCCCAGACTTGCCCCTGGGTATTCTGTACCCGTTCGAAATCAGCATTTGCAAGATAGCCGCCGGGGGGATAGCCGGCGGCATAAAGTCCATTATTAGTTCCAAAATAGGCTTGAGCGGCGTTTATTTCTGCGCAATAGGCGGCACCTTCTAACTGGCCATCTGGAAACAGATAGGAGAACGGAGAGTTAACCATCACATAGCCAATGCCATTGTCTGTCCCGGCCCACAAATTCCCCTGATAGTCGGTAAAAAGGCTTAGGATACTATTATTTTGAAGGCCGTTGAATTTGTTGATGATAATTTTTGGTTTGCGCTGATCCAGAATGAGGATTCCACCCTGTGAGGTGCCAAGTGCAATTTTCCCATCGCGAAGTAGAGTAGCGGTATAAATCCGGTTTTCGTCCAGAAAACGGTCCACCGTGGTTTTCCAGGGGATAAGCTCATTGCTGCCGGTAAGCGCCCAGATGCCACCTTTCTGGGTAGTGATGAGTAAAGTGTCACCCGCCCAGGGGAGGAGGGCAGAGATGACACCGATATCCCCGGGAAGTTTACACACGGGTTTTAGCATATTTTCATTGATGAACTCGACCAGGCCTTTTTCACGATCCTGCAACAGGATGCGGTCGTTTACTTTTCCAAGAAACAGAAATCCAGCATCTGGGAAGTAAGGATAGAAGGTCTTTTTTTTCCATAAGAGAAGGATATTTTCTGCCTGGAAGAGTACTGCGCCGCCGGGCGTTATTTCTATGTTCCAAATGTCGGCGACTGTGCGCACGGATGCTGGCAAAGAATGACGAAGCGAGTGGTATTCCATTAATCCGTCAGCATTCGCCTGGAAGTAGCCGAGTTCGCCTTGTGCTCCGGCCCAGACTTTTCCTGAATTAGTACAAGCGATCGAACGCAGGATTGTTTTATTGGCTACCGGTGTGATATTCCAATGATTCCCATCGAAGGTCATCAGCCCATTGTTGTTGGCTACATATAGGATACCGGCGCTGTCCTGTCGGATATCCCAGTTTTGGGTACCGCCTTTGTAGTCGTTTTTTGAAAAATTTAAAGAAAAAGGTACACCTTGTGCCTGGGCCAGTATGGGAAAAAGCCAGGTTACCCCCAGTAGCCAAAACCGGAAAGGCGAGTTTGACCGGGCTGTCTCGCAAAACGGTGACTGCGTGTTTCGCAGGATTGGAAAAGAAAATACCATCGGGGCAGATTTATAACGTACGTCTTATAAAGGTAAATTTTTTTGTATTGATGTAGTAATGTTGAGTAAAATGAAATCGTAAATACGCAAATGATGTATTTATTTAGAACATATTGATGCTTTGTTGTAACTGTGATGTATTGAAAAAAGAATCATTTTTAATTAGTTGGAGTAGCTTTGGCGCAACAAAATAAGCAATATGAAAAAAAATTTACTTTTAGCATTGATGTACCTGCTTATACAGTTTGATGTATCTGGCCAGCAGGTCATACTGAATTTCGAAGCGGATTCCACCTCGACGCTGTTTCAGTATTTCGGAAGTGGTTTGGATGGGCAGTTTAACAAGGTTGTTAATAACCCTGCGCCAGGGGGTATAAACACCAGTGCCAAGGTAGGTGAATTTGTTAAGCCTGCCGATGCCCAGGTCTGGGCCGGGGCTTTTTCTAACCCTAACCCCAGGAAACCGATAAACCTTACAGCGACCGGCAGTATGGTTTGTGTGAAGGTTTGGCTGGATCACGTGGGTTCTGTGTCCCTAAAGCTGGAGGCGTCTTCTACGGGTGGGGCCGATTGGATTCAGACACTTCCGGTAAGTAAGGCAAAAGAATGGGTAGAGCTTTGCTTTGACCCTAAGCTTCCGGGCCTGGAAGGGGAAAAGAAACCTGCTGCCGGGCAGATATATGCGCGGGTAGTGCTATTCTTTGATTTCGGAAAAACAGGTGCGGAGTCTGCAGCAACTTCTTACTTCGACGATATCCTGCTTTCGGCAACGAGTGCGCCGACGACAGCAAATGTTACCTTCTCCGTAAATATGAAACGCTATACGGGAACTTTCAATACCGTTTTCGTATCGGGCTCCTTCAACAACTGGTCAGCGGACGCCAATCCTCTTCAGGATCCCGATAAAGATAGTATCTGGACGGCAACCCTGCCCATCACAACAGGGGCCATCGAGTATAAGTTCCAGGTAGATAAGTGGAAAGACCAGGAAGCTTTCCGGGGTACGGAAACATGTACTGCCACAACGCCCGATGGCCAGTTTACCAATCGCTACAAGGTGATACCCTCTTCAGCATTGGTGCTGGATACGGTTTGCTGGAACAGTTGCTATGCCTGTGGCACAGCAGTTCTAATTACGGTCAATCTGGGTACTCAACATATTCCCGTGGCACCTACCGGTGTCTTTATCGCCGGAGGGGGAAATTTTGGCGCACCGGGGGATTTCCCGCTCAAGGACCCCGATAAGGACGGCGTTTACTCAATTACCTTTGAACGGCCTAAAGGATTCACCTCTTTTTATACGTTCACCAATGGAAAGTGCCCGGATTATAGCTGTAAGGAAAATATCGCCGGACAAGCCTGCGCCAATCCGGATAATTACAACGACAGGAAAATGGGGCCTTTCACTAAAGACACCGTCCTCAATACTTGTTTCGATCGCTGCACGGATAATACCAATTGTGGTGCCCTGGTCAAGCGCAAGGTGACGTTCCGGGTGAACATGTCGGCATATAAAAGCAGCTTCGTTAACGTCTATCTCAGCGGTACCTTCAACAACTGGTCGGCCAATGCCAATGTCCTGAAAGATGACGATCTCGACAATATCTGGACCACTACGGTAGAACTCAGCGAAGGTACGTATGAATATAAATTCCAACTGGACGGATGGTCGGCGCAGGAAAATTTTGTAGGTGGGGAGGCTTGTACCAAAACAACCGGCGCCTTCACTAACCGGATCGCGACCGTGAGCAAGGATTCCATTTTTCCAGCAGTTTGCTTCAATGCGTGTACCGCGTGTGCCCCAACAGGGGTAAACAGCCTCGAACGCGTTGACCATCTTTTCCGCATATCCCCCAATCCGGCAAATAACGAAGTCCTGCTTCAATTCAATCAAGCGCTCGATGGTCAAGTGGAGTGGGAACTTTACGATATGCTCGGCAGGGTGCAGATGAGTTCAAGAGCCGTCTCATCACTGGAAACAGCAAGGGTTTCTGTCGCAGAGCTACCTGCAGGGCTATTTTGGGTGTTTGTGCGCAGCGGGCGGCAGATAGATGTGAAAAAGCTGGTCGTACAGCATTGATGTAAAATTTTTTGAAACGCCGTTTTAAAAGAATATTGTGGGGTTGTGTAAAAGGCTGAAAGCTTTCTTTGGCGGCTGACGCCGCCAAATTATATTTCGAATAGGCATCGTTTTTTCTGATTTCCCTTTGCGAAATCAGAAAAAACGATGCCTATTCGAAACTTTCTTTCGCCGCCGAAGGCGGTGGAATATTTTTCACACAACTCCTTAATGACCAATCGTCTATGCTAAAATATTTATGTCTTGGTGCCTTCTTTTATATCGGCATAATACCACTGGCATCTGCACAAATCCGCGTGAGCGGTAAAGTTACAGAAAAGGGCGGTACTGAGGGGCTACCCGGGGCAACGGTGGTCGTCAAAGGAACTTCCGATGGCGTCGCTACCGATCTGGACGGAACCTATTCAATAGATGTTCCCTCCGCAGATGCTGTGCTCGTCTTTTCCTTTGTCGGCTTGGAGAGCCAGGAAGTCCGGGTAGGTAGCCAGCGGGAAATCAATGTGGTACTCCAGTTGGACGCTACGCTTATCGAAGAGGTGGTCGTGGTAGGCTATGGTACACAAAAAAGGAGTGCGATATCCGGGGCTGTTTCGACAATTTCTGCTGACGAAATTGCCAAAACACCTGTATTACGTGCGGAGCAGGCGTTGCAAGGCCGTACGGCAGGGGTCCAGGTAACCCAAAATTCGGGGTCTCCGGGAAGTACCCTGACCGTCCGGGTACGGGGTGTCGGGACGATCAACAACAGCGAGCCGCTCTATCTGGTAGATGGCGTCCCGGCCGAAGGGATTGACTTCCTCAACCCGAATGATATCGCCTCGATTAACGTACTCAAAGATGCCGCCTCGGCAGCAATCTATGGTGCCCGTGGCGCCAATGGCGTCGTATTGATTACTACGCGCAGCGGAAAATCAGGGGAATCCGGCACAATCAGCTACGATGCATATTATGGTACGCAAGGGCCCTGGAAAAAAATGCACTTATTAAATGCCCGGGAATACGCAATTTTATCCAACGAGGCACACATTGCAGCAGGGCGCGTCCCTCGCCCGGAATTTTCCAACCCCGATTTGCTTGGGGAAGGTACGGACTGGCAGGAAGCCATATTCGAGGAGGCGCCCATGGCGAGCCACCAGTTGACCATCACTGGTGGATCGGCACTTTCTACCTATTCGCTCAGTGGCAGCTATTTTACACAGGACGGGATCGTCGGCGGGCCCAAGGCGGGTTTCGAACGCTATAACGCCAGGTTCAACGCTACCCATAAGCCGAAGAAATGGCTGAACGTTGGCAGTAGTATGGTCTTCACCTCCCTCGAACGCAAGGGCCTGCCCGAAAACAACGAATTCAATACGCCCTTGATCAGGGCATTGAATATTGACCCGGTGACGAGCGTACGCAAGTACGATGGCACCTTGAATTACTCCGTTTATGCCGATACGGACATCGCCAATCCCGTCAATGCGATCGAACAGACCTATAATACCTGGCGCAGTAAACGCCTGTTGGGGTCTGTTTTTGGAGAAGTACAAATTGCCACAGGGCTGACCTTCCGGTCTGCTTATAGTGTGGATGCCACCTTTGCATTCCAGGATTTGTTTTTCCCAAAATTTGATTTGAGTATAGACCCTCAACTGGGCGATGCGCCTTCAGTAGAACGCAGTATCAATAATTCGGTGGTTAAATCAGAGTTTACCTGGTCTAACTGGCAATGGGAAAATGTACTTACTTATCGGAATCAGGGAAAGAACGGACATGATTTTTCGGCGATGCTGGGCACTACTGCTCTGGAAAATACCTTCCGGCAGTTGACAGGTGCCAATACGAACCTGCCTTCCAACCGCGTCGAAGATGCTTATTTGGGGAACACCATTGACCCCCGGGAATCGCAGAGCGCAGGTGATTTTGCCAGTGCATCCTCCCTGCTTTCCTATTTTGGAAGGGCAAATTATGGGTTTAAAGAGCGGTATCTTCTGTCGGCAACTTTCAGGATGGACGGTTCTTCCCGTTTTGGAAAAAATAACCGCTTCGGATATTTCCCTTCTGTATCAGGCGGCTGGATTATGAGCCGGGAGCCATTCTGGAAATCGGAGGCAGTCAGTTTTCTAAAAGTCAGGGGGAGCTGGGGCCAGAATGGCAACGATAAGATCGGGGATTACAGCTATACGACCATTGTCCTTCCCGGGCAGAACTATACGTTTGGCAACGATGAAAAAATTATCAACGGCAGTGCGCCGCAGGAAGCCAGTAACCCCGATCTGAAATGGGAAACCAGCGAGCAGACGAATTTCGGCCTCGATCTCGAATTGTGGCAGGGTAAGCTGAATTTTACAGGGGATTATTATCTGAAAACGACCCGGGACATGCTTTCCCGGGTACCGATTCCCGCGATTGCAGGGGTACGGCCACCTTTCCAGAATGTTGGTACGGTACAAAATCAGGGGGTCGAACTGGCCCTTCAGCACCGAAACGCAAAAGGGGGGTTTTCCTATCAAATAGGGGGCAACATCGCTTTCGTCCGCACTGAAGTCCTCAGCCTGGGCGAAGGTGGGGAGCCAATAGTGGCAGGAAATGTATTTTCGGCAGGAAATGTATCCCGTACACAAATCGGGCATCCGGTAGCCGCATTTTACGGATATGTTACAGACGGGATATTCCAGACAGCGGAAGAGGTCAAGGCGCATGCCTTTCAAAATGCGCAAACGGCCCCCGGGGATATCCGGTTCAAAGATCTCAATGGCGACGGGACGATCAATGATGCCGACCGTACGTTCATCGGTAACCCTACCCCGGATTTTACGTATGGAGTTACTCTGGAGGCAGGTTTCAAGGGGTTTGATGCCAGCTTATTTATACAAGGCAGCTACGGCAATGAAATTTACAACGGGATTTTCCGCTACGATTTCTTTTATACCAACAGGCCACAGTCTGCACTACTTCGTTGGACAGGGCCCGGCACTTCGGATATCGAGCCACGGGCGAACCTCAACGACCCCAATAACAATGCCCGTGCATCAGATCGCTTTATCGAAGACGGGTCTTATCTCCGGGTCAAGAATTTTCAATTGGGCTACAGTCTTCCACAAAAGATGCTTAAACGATTAAAATTACAGAAATTCCGGGGCTATATCGGTGCGCAGAATCTGTTTACCTTCACCGGGTACAGTGGCCTCGATCCGGAGATAGGTGTAGTAGGCGGTGCCCTGGAAATCGGGATTGACCAGGGTTTTTATCCACAGGCCCGCACTTTTTTGGCGGGGGTGAATGTATCGTTTTAAAAAATCAGGGATATGCAACGATATGGGGCATTGATTTTCATGGGTATTCTCTTTTTTGGCTGTCAGAAGGACTTTTTGGAGAAACGTCCTTTGGTCGGGGCTACGATTGAGAATTTTTACCAAACGGAGCAAGATGCGGTAGCTGCAATCAATGCCGCTTATGCACCTTTACAATTTGAGTTGACCCCTTCCGGGCATTTCCGCTGGTTTTGGGGGGATATTATGTCCGATGATTCGGAAAAGGGGGGGTCTGGCGATAATGATCAGCCACAGCTCTCTGCATTGGAAAATTTCCAGGGCCCGGTGAACACCGAGTACCTGGAATCGGAGTGGCGTGCGGATTACGAGGGGATTAACCGTGCAAATGTGGTTTTGGAGCGGGTGCCGGGTATTTCGATGAACGCCGGGTTGAAAGAGCGGATACTCGGCGAGGCACATTTTTTACGTGCCTGGTTTTACTATAATCTGGTGACGATCTTTGGTGGTGTACCCCTGGTAGAGGGTTCGCTCGCCCCAAGCGAATACCGGAAGCCCCGCACCGACGAGGGGACGATCTGGAAGTTTATCGAAGCTGATCTTAAGGCTGCTGCGCAGCGCCTTCCTTTGCGCAGCGCTTACTCACCTGCCGATCTGGGCAGAATCACGAAAGGTGCAGCACAGGGTTTGCTGGCTAAAGTGTTCCTTTGGCAAAAACGCTGGCCCGAAGCCCAGGCCTTGACGGAAGAGATTATTAATTCCGGGCAATACCGCCTCGAAACAGATTTTAACCGCATCTTCACCACTGCCGGTGAAAATGGCCCGGAATCGGTTTTCGAAATCCAATATATGACGGAGTCGGGCGGAAACTGGGGGTATAATGCCAATAACGAAGGGACTTTTACCAATGTTTTCCAGCGTGCCCGGGGGCAGTTCGAGGGCTATGGGTTCAATATCCCGACACAAAGCCTGGTAGATGCCTTTTTTGCAGAAGGTTTTGAAGATCCCCGCCTGAAAGCTACTGTTTTCCGCGAAGGCGAGGCCATGGGCGACCGTGGTATCTTCAACCGGGAGGCGACGGGTGGTTTCCCACATAAGTATTATCCTAAAAAATTCTTCAACAACAAACGGGAAGAGGCTTCTTTCGGAGATCCCAATCCCAACGGTGGTTCCAATGACCGTGTTATCCGCTATTCGGATGTTTTGCTGATGCATGCGGAAGCCGCATTTCAGAACGGCCAGCCGGAAAAGGCGAGGGTTTCTCTCAACCTGGTGCGTGCACGGGTGAAAATCCCCCTCGTGACTGTTTCGGGCACTGCATTGCTGGAAGCGATTTATCGCGAGCGGCGGCTGGAACTGGCGCTTGAAGGTCATCGGTTTTTCGACCTCGTGCGCACGGGGCGCGCGGGACAGGCGCTTGGTGCGCTGGGCTATAAGGAAAACACCCATCGTGTTTTTCCGATCCCACAATCTCAGATACAGGCCTCAAATGGTGCTGTGACCCAAAACCCCGGCTATTAGACTTACTACATTTGAAAAATGCCAGCCATGATAAAAAAAACTGCTGCATTGCTGTTTTGGGCTACTGCAATTGCTGCTTGTACCCCCTTTTTAGAAGAAGAAATCCCACAGGGACCACTCCCGGATCCTCCTGTTTTTTCGCTGCGGTATCTGGCCAGCGACTCTAACTCGGTCGTCGTCGAGGACCTCACGCCGGGGATTTTTGACCGGATATGGAGCTTCCCCGGTGGGCAGCCGGATAAGTCCAAGCAACAGAAGGATACGATATTCTTCCCCCGTTCGGGAGAATATACGGTAACCCTTTATGTCTCAAAAACCGGAGGAAGTGGTACGGCACAAGCCGGGAAACCCGTACGTATTTATAAAGATGCTATTCCCCCCTGCGACGATGTGGTGAAATTACTGGTAGGGGGATGTGTGCCGGGTGCTTCCCGGTGCTGGACGTTCAGCCGCTTTGCCGGTGCTGTTACGGTCGGGCCCGTACCAGGCTCGGGCGAGTGGTTCAAATCCACGAAAGACGGGTTACAGAATGAGCAGTACGATGACCGCTTCTGCTTTTCCCTAAACGACAACCGCTTTGTTTACGAAAATAACGGGCTGACTATTGATCCCTGGAAAGGCTATGCTCCTGTACCATATTCGCCGCCGAAAGACCAGGCCTGGACGCTCGTCCCGAGAGGTGGGGTCGGTGGCGAGCCCCGGATTATCCTTCCGGAAGGTGCTTTTCTCGGAGTTTGGGATGCCTCCAATATTTATGATATCGTTGTTTTAACGGAAAAAGAGTTGGTCGTGCGTACGCCCTTCCTGAAAGGAGGGGGCTGGTTCGAACTCTATTTCGTATCTGCTAAATAAACATCCATTAGACTAGTTCCGACAAAATCATGAGATGAAAACTAATATTGTCTTTTGCTTGCTTTTGTTGGCTGCCACAGCGATTGGTTCAGGAATGTCCTGCAGCCGTTTGTGGGGCAAGGGGCAGGCTGGCGATTTCGATACCTTGGTATGGGCCGATGAGTTCGATTATTCTGGTCTGCCCGATTCGACCCGCTGGGGGTATGACCTGGGCGACGGATGTCCCAACCTCTGTGGCTGGGGCAATGCGGAATTGCAGTACTACACGGCGGACGCGGCCAACGCCAGGGTCGAAAATGGGAACCTTGTTATTGAATGTCATCGGCGAGCTCGTGCTGGAAGGGATTATACTTCTGCACGCCTGGTTTCACGGGACAAAGGGGACTGGAAGTACGGCCGTATTGAAGTCCGGGCTAAGTTGCCACAGGGCCGTGGTACCTGGCCTGCTATATGGATGCTTCCGACCAGAAGCACCTACGGCGGGTGGCCCAATTGTGGGGAAATAGATATCATGGAGCATGTCGGATATGCCCCGGATTCCCTTTTTGCCACGGTGCACACCGGGAAGTACAACCATCTTTCCGGGACCCAAAAAGGGGTAAGGGCCAAGTGGCCGGAGCCGCTGGAAAATGTATTCAGGGTATATTCCATAGAATGGGATATGGAAAAAATCGGTTTTTTTGCGGACGGGAAGCGCTATTTCCACTATGCGCGGGAAGCTGGGGCAGGCCCGGAGAGCTGGCCTTTTGACCAGCAGTTCCACTTGATCTTGAACCTCGCTGTGGGAGGGAACTGGGCTGGAAAATACGGGATTGACGAAACCATCTGGCCCCAGCGCATGGAAATTGATTACGTCAGGGTCTATCAATAATAACAGTAATGCATAACATGAGAATTTCCGGCACGTTCAAAGTACTCTTTCTTTTATGGATTGGACTGAGCAGTTGTATCCGCGAAGCCGATGATCCTGGGCTGCCTGTCTCACCGATGCCGGTCGTCCGACTGGAAAAAGGGGATATCGAAATTTCAGAAGGCAACCGGGATACTACCCTGACGTTCAAAGTACAGGTTGAAGGGCTTAGCCTTACGAATATCGTGGTGTATTACGCTACCGTTGCAGGTACGGCCAGCGCTGGATCTGATTTTGAGCTTGTCGAACGGGGTACGATCCTGTTTTCCCCCTCGGTTTCCTCCCGCGAAATCAGTATTAAGATTATCGGCGATCCTGTAAAAGAATCAGACGAGACCCTGGAACTGGTCCTGTTGGATGCAGTCAATGCCAAATTAGGTGCGAATAAAGCAAAAATCACTTTGCGCAACGACGATCTCAACCCTGTTGACCGGGTGGCTATTCCTGTTGGTGGGCCCTCTTCTCCCCTTTCGTATGCCGGCTATCAGTTGGTTTGGCAGGATGAATTTGAAGGCCAGGAGCTGAACGCTTCCAGTTGGACCTTTGAAACAGGCGACGGATGCCCGGCTTTGTGCGGCTGGGGGAACAACGAACTGCAGTTCTATCAGGAAAAAAATGCTTTTGTAGGTGGCGGATATCTGGTTATTGAAGGCCGGAAAGAGAGCGCAGGAACGAGAAATTATACTTCTGCCCGGATCATCACCAAGGGCAAACGCGAATTTCAATTTGGTCGTATAGATATTCGGGCCGCTTTGCCCGAGGGTCGCGGATACTGGCCGGCGTTGTGGATGCTGGGAGCCAATATTGACCGGACGCCCTGGCCGGCATGCGGGGAAATTGATATCATGGAATTGACCGGAGACCGTCCCAACCGGGTACTCGGATCAGCACATTTTGGGCCCAACATCGGGCAGCATCAATTTCGGACCTCAGCGAAATTTCTCCAGGGCGGGGCCAAATTCTCGGAAGCATTTCACGTTTTTTCTATCCTTTGGGAAAAAGATAAAATACAATGGTTGCTGGACGACGAGCCCTATTTTCAAATTACACCTGCCAATCTGAACGGGCTTGCATATCCTTTTAACCAACCTTTCTTTTTTGTATTCAATGTGGCTATTGGTGGCAATCTGCCAGGGCCTCCGGCTGAAAGTACCCTCTTCCCTCGTTGGATGATCGTGGACTACGTACGGGTTTTCCAGCCGCGTTGACGATGAAACGATCGTCGTGCCTTCCAATCATTTTCCAATGGCCACCTAAAAGATAACATAGGCAAATAATTTTCGCGCTGAACGATAAAATAGTATTTTGTGGCAGTACCGGTCAACGGACTCAAAGTACTATTGATGACGGCAACGAACAAACATCAACATCGCCAGCGACAGGCGAGGATCCTGCGCATTTTCAGAAAAGTGCACCGTGCGCTCGGGGCATCCCTGTTCCTCTTCTTCTTTATCGTGGCAGTCACTGGTTTGCTGCTGGGCTGGAAAAAGCACAGCGGCGGTATACTGCTTTCTCCAACCTACAAGGGTAGTTCCAGCGACCTGGGGGAGTGGCTGCCGCTCGATAGCCTGCATCAGCTCGCCTGTGCCTATCTGCGGGATTCAATTTCCCCTGCGCTTTCTACAGACCTCGACCGCATTGATATCCGAAAAGAAAAAGGTACGGTGAAATTCGTCTTCAGTGGACATTACTGGGGGCTGCAACTCGATGGGGCGAACGGACGCCTGCTTCATAAAGAACGCAGGGTCTCCGACGCGATTGAGCATATCCACGACGGATCCATTCTCGACCGTTATCTGGGCACGGCAAACGGGCAAATCAAACTCGGTTATACATCGGTTATTGGGGTAGCTTTGCTGCTGTTTACAATTACCGGGTTTTGGCTTTGGTATGGCCCAAAACGAATGCGGCAGGGAAGCAGCCGGATTTCTGATCCATAACTGGCAGACGGTATTGGGCGCGAGCAGCGAAATGGCCAGAATCAATGAAACGCAAAGATATGAAGCAACGGTTTTTTCTTCCCGCACTACCGCTCGGGGCCCTGACCCTGATTATTTCATTTACAATGCCGACGATTCCTGCTGCAGAAGGTGTGGAAAGTCCGATTATCGCGCTGGAATTTGCACGGAGTGCAGCAGACGTGGAACAGGTACTGGCTGGCCGGAGGGATATCATAGCGGCAATGGTACAAAGTGTACGACAGGATCGGATTTTTATCCTGGCCTACAGTGCTTTTTTAATGGTCAGCTGTTTGCTGGCATGGCGGCGCTGGCGGAAAGGCATCGTGTTGGCAGGACTTGGCCTGGGTCTGGCCGCTGCAATATTTGATTATCTGGAGAATGGCGCCCTCATGGCGATTCTTGAGGGAACCCCCGCATTATGGCCAGCAGCACTATCGGACCTTACCGTATATACCTACATCAAGTGGGGGGCTATTACCGGGGTGTTCTTGTTGCTGGGGACTTTTATCCGTGCGGTAAATGTATTGGGCAAGCTGATATTTGGCCTCTCAATCGGCGCAACGGTATTTCTTTTAGGTAGCCTTTTTGCACCACAGCTCTCCCTGGCCTTTGCAATGTTAATTGCTTTGCTCTTTTTGTTGTGGTGGATTTGGATGATCTTTGAGCGTTAATATTCCCGGTGTAATGATCACCGGCAATCCTTAAAAGTATAAACAGATATGAAACGATCGGGATACTTGATCCTTGGGCTATTTTGGTGGGCTTTGGCTACCGGCCATGCGCAAAGCTATGCTTTTGGTATAAAGGGAGGGGTTACTGTGGGCACCCAAAAATGGGACAACAGCTTTGATCGGGAGCCATTACTGCGCCAACATATCATCGCATTTATTGAGTCTGCAGAAGAAGCCCAGCCGTTTGCCTTATTCGCACAGGCAGGATACCATGTAAAAGGTAGCGCTATCCGGACTTACCGGAGTGTCTTTACCCAGGTGGACGGCACACAGGTGGATGTGCCGGCAGCCTCTACACCGTTCATTTTCAACAATGCGTCGCTGACACTGGGCGTCAAGCAAAAATTTGATTTCAGCGGGATGAAGAAGCTGTATTATCTTTTTGGTATCCGCGGGGACTATACAATCAGTACGAAATTGCGCCCGGATAACCTGCCTGCCAACGCTTTGCTCCTCTACGGCAGTATCTATCCTTTCGACGAATTCGTCAACCGCTTCAATTATGGCGCTACGGTCGGCGGTGGTATAGAACTGCCTTTTGCTGAACTCACAGGGATGGTACTCGAGTTCAGCGTTAACCCGGATTTCTCCTATCAATATAATCAGCCGGTCATCCGGAATGTTATTAATCCAAATCCTTTTGGGGGGACTAACCGTATAGACATCCCCGAACGTCAGATTGTGAACCTGACGTTCGAACTATCTTTGGGTTTTCGTTTTATTAATAAAATCGTTTACATAGATTGACGATATGGTTTTAAGAAGTGAAGACCTGGTAAAAATGTATGGCGCCAGGACTGTCGTACAGGATGCCTCCATAGAAGTCCATCAGGGGGAGATCGTCGGCTTGCTTGGGCCTAACGGGGCCGGTAAGACGACTACCTTCTATATGGTGGTAGGCTTTATCCGACCCAGGAGCGGCAAAGTTTTTCTGGGAGACGAAGAAATCACTGACCTGCCCATGTATAAAAGGGCACGTAATGGCATTGGTTATCTTCCACAGGAGCCTTCTGTTTTCAGGAAGCTTAGTGTGGAGGACAACATCCGGGCAATCCTTGAAATGACGCATCTGGAAAAGGAGGCGCAAAAAGAAAAACTGGAGGAGCTAATCGAGGAGTTTGGCCTCGTCAAAGTACGCAAAAGCCGGGGGGATACGCTCTCCGGCGGCGAGCGCAGGCGGACAGAAATTGCAAGGGCGCTGGCCTCCGACCCTAAGTTCATCCTGCTCGACGAACCCTTCGCCGGTATAGACCCGATCGCGGTAGAGGATATCCAGTCTATTGTAGCCAAGTTGAAGACTAAAAATATCGGCATCCTCATCACGGACCACAATGTACAGGAAACGCTTTCTATCACTGACCGGGCGTACCTGATGTTCGAAGGGAGAATCCTGAGGTCAGGTACGGCTGAAGAGCTCGCAGCTGATGAAATGGTCAGGAAGGTTTATCTGGGCAAGCATTTCGAGCTGCGCAAAAAAATACCCGATACCCTTTAAAATAGATCATCGGCTTGTGCAGCCAAATAATATTTTTTTGAGACGCCGGTTTTATTGATTTTGCGAAGCAAAATCAATAAAACCGGCGTCTCAAAAAAGGGTGTGAGGTTGTGTAAAAAGTATTCTGCTCCGCCGCCTACGCCACCAAATGAAGGCCTCCGGCCTTTTTACACAACCCCATAACCCCCATGACTTATGAGATGGCTTCATTACAGAAAGCAAGCTATTGGCTGATATTGATCCCAACCAATAAATAACGAGAATGGCAGGGCATAGGTTTTGGAACTACATTTCGTTTTCCGATAATTGGAAAAATTGCGATACATCTTTATTAGATGAAATTGCACCTTCCTGGTTTGCACGTAGAGAAGTTTTACAAGCCAATTCAGATGAATACAGAGAAAATTTATCAACTGGCTAAAAAGGCGACACGCTATTGAAACAGGCATTGTTGAAAGAATGTACGATATAGATAAAGGTGTTACAGAAACTTTAATCAATAAAGGTTTTATTTCATCATTGGTACCACGGAGATACCAATATTCTCAAACAGACATTTACCACTATTAATGTGCGTAATTCAGGCTTTTGTGCTTTCTATAAAATTGTGCGTAGGGCAAGGGAAGTTCTCTTCGGCCCCGGCCTGGGCAAACATTTTTCCGTTAATTGATTTAGCCTGGATACATTTGTTTTTAAGGGCGTCCCTTTAACTTTAGCAAAATATGAACGTCGTTATTTCGCGGTCATTTTGGAAAAATTACGGTTTATCGACAGCAATAATCGGGTTGCTTTGTTTATGCTCCTGTTCGGATCCTCCTCCTTTGAAGCTCACCCTGGAGCAGCGGGAATGGGTAGATACCCTTTACCTGCGCCGTATCGAAGGGATGGGTGCCAGGATGGACAGCCAGTGTGTAGAAAAGCAAACTCGCTTATTAAAGCTGCTCACGGATTCTATCCTGGCAGTACGGCGCGAAGAAGAAGCGGCTTTAAGGGCAAAATATCGGCAGTAAAGCATATTTGAATATGGTGAAATCATATTTTGGAATACAAAGTCGTCTGTCGGACAAATGGTTGCTATGGGCAATTCCCTGTCTGTTGGGGGTGTTGTCCTCCGGGTGCCTGGACCGAAAAGAGTATTCCCAGTCCGATATTGATGCGCTTATCGAGAAAGAGGTCAGGCAGCGCGTCGAGGTGTTTATTCGTACAAAGGAGGAGCGCTGTATGGAGGATATCCTGAAAGCGGCCAACCATCTCGCAGATTCCATCATGGTGGTCGAAGCGTTTTTTGACCGGGACACTTTTTCGCGCCCTGAAAAGCCCAGCCGCCCGGATAAACCGCATATCAAGGTCCTGCAGGATAGCACGCCTGTCGGGCCGCTGATAAAAACCGATCGCCATTAAAAACCTCGTATAAACCAAATCAATACTTACTAACCATACCACGTATATGCAAGGAATAGATATCGAAGCGATCAACCAACAAATTTACATTGACAGTGCCTTTACCGAAAAACTGAGGTCACAGACGGCAGGTGTCATCGTTGGCCAGGAGCACATGATCGAGCGCCTGATGCTGGGCTTGCTTACGAAAGGGCACGTTTTACTGGAAGGCCTTCCGGGATTGGCAAAAACCCTGGCGATAAAGACCCTGGCAAAGGCAATTGACGCAAAATTCAGCAGGATACAGTTTACGCCCGATTTGCTTCCTGCCGATGTAGTAGGCACCATGATCTATAACCCCAGCAAACAGGAATTCACGGTGCGGCGTGGCCCTGTTTTTGCCAATTTTATCCTGGCCGATGAAATCAACCGTGCCCCGGCCAAAGTGCAAAGTGCGCTGCTGGAGGCAATGCAGGAGCGCCAGGTAACGATTGGTACCGAAACGTTTCATCTCGAGGAACCTTTCCTGGTACTGGCCACCCAAAACCCTATTGAACAAGAGGGCACATATCCCCTGCCTGAAGCGCAAATGGACCGGTTTATGCTCAAGGTTAGAATCGGGTATCCAACGAAGGACGAAGAGCGGGAAATCATCCGTCGAAATATACAGGACGAGGCCTTTGGGACGGAAATAGATCCTGTCGTACACCCTCAGGAAATCCTTCGTGCCCGCAAATCGGTGCGCAAAGTGTATATGGACGAAAAAATAGAGCGCTATATCGTTGATATTGTATTTGCGACCCGAAAACCTTCCGACTTTGGCCTGTCAGCGCTTCAGCCGCTAATCAGTTATGGCGCTTCCCCCAGAGCGAGTATAAACCTCGCCTTGGCAAGCAAAGCATACGCTTTCCTGAGGAGAAGGGGCTATGTAATCCCCGAAGATGTGCGCAATGTCTGTCAGGATGTGCTTCGGCACCGGATCGGCCTGACTTATGAGGCAGAAGCGGAAAGTATTAACCAGGAGGATATCGTCCACCGCATCCTGAATGCTGTAGAGGTGCCCTGAATTCATCTTTTTTATGGAAACCGGCGAACTCCTGAAACGCGTCAGGAAAATAGAAATCAAAATCAAAGGCCTTAGCCGGAATATATTCTCCGGTGAATATCACAGCGCATTCAAGGGCAGGGGAATGTCCTTCAGCGAAGTGCGTGCATATCAGTTTGGCGACGATATACGCAATATTGACTGGAATGTGACCGCACGTACCGGAGAGCCGCATGTCAAAATTTATGAAGAAGAACGCGAGCTCACCGTAATGCTGTTGGTAGATGCCAGCCGATCCGCCCTGTTTGGGGCCGTAGGACAGTTTAAATCAGAAATCATTGCCGAAATATGCGCACTGCTGGCTTTTTCGGCGATTTCGAACAACGATAAGGTAGGACTTGCGCTGTTTACAGACCGGGTCGAATTATATATTCCCCCGAACAAGGGCAGCCGGCATATTTTGCGGATTATCCGGGAGTTGATCCATTTTCAGCCATCCGGTAGGCGCACAGATCTCGGAAGAGCCCTCGAGTTCTTCTGCCATGTGATTAAAAAGCGCAGTATTTGTTTTGTGATCGGCGATTTTTTTGTGGAGGGGTACGAAGATGCCCTACGGGTCGCAGCACGTAGCCACGATGTCATCGGGGTACGGGTCACCGACCGCAGGGAAGAAATCCTTCCCGATGTTGGCCTGCTTCGTGCGGAAGATGCCGAAACGGGTGCAAAGCTATGGCTGGATACGGGCAATCCGCATTTCAGGGCCTCTTACGCAGCGCGCTACATAGGTTCCAGCCGGTATTTTCGCACGACGTTCCTCAAAACGGGGGCGGATGTGGTGGACCTTAAAACGGATGAATCGTACGTTCAGGCACTTTTGCAATTTTTTCAAAAGCGATCCGGCAGATGAACATAAGGCTTAAATTGCTCAATTTACCCCTGTTGCTGTTTATAATCCTGCCCTTTTGTTCAGTAGGCCAGGGACGGGTGCGGGCAAGTCTCGACAGTACGGATATCCTCATCGGCGATGAAATCAGGCTGCGGATGGAAATCGTATTGCCACCGGGAAGTCTGCTACTGCGCATTGCCACGGATACGCTTGCTACCGTAAAGGGTATCGAGCGCAGACGGGCGCTAAGGAGGGATTCCCTTATACAAGACCAGGGTATTTCGTATGTCCAGGATTTTATTCTATCTGCTTTTGACTCCGGGGACTACCGTTTACCCCCGATTCCGGTAGATATTCAAACCCCTTCGGGTAGAAGCCGGTTAATTAGTAACGACCTGTTTCTTAGCGTGCGACCAGTGCCTTTGGTCACAGACACAGCCCGCCTACAGCCGATTAAAGAGATATGGAAAGAGCCAGTACGGTTAGCTGACTTTTGGCCTTATGCCCTTATATTGGCAGCAATACCACTTATGGTTTACCTGTTCAGGCGCATGCGCCGAAAACCGCCTCCTGTCTTATTGACCGGGGAACCTGCGGTACCGCTGGCGCCACCCCATATTGTCGCTTTGGAACGACTTGAGGCATTGAGGGAAAAGTCATTACTGGAGGAAAAGCAGTTTAAAACCTTCCAGTCCGAGCTCGTGCATATTTTTAAGGAATATATTTCCCGGCGCTATTCCGTACAGGCATTGGAATCGGTTACCGAGGAGGTTGTGCACTTGTTGGAAGTTTCCGATGTAGAAAAAGAGTGGATAGCGCTTGCCCATCAAGTGATGCGCGATGCGGATTGGGTGAAATTTGCAAAAGCCGATCTGCCGCTGGAGCGGCACGAAGCGGCCTGGCAGATTATTTTTGATTTTGTTCAAGCGACAAAACTGGAGTTGGATGATGGCCGTTTGGAGTGATTTACGGTTTCTAAACCCGGAAATGCTGTTGCTGGCCCCTTTGTTAATCGTATTGGCACTGTGGTGGCAGCGGCGCACCGCACAGGAAGGGGCGACGTTGCGTTTTTCTTCCCTGCAGGGAACGGGGGCAGGGGAAATATCCTTCTGGCGAGTCCGCCTGCGGCTTGCGCTGCCTTATCTCCGCCTTTTGGCTTTGGTGCTGTTATCCGTAGCGATTGCCCGCCCGCAGCGGATGTTAAAAGAAGAGCGTATTCGGGCGGAGGGGATAGATATTATGATGGTCATGGATCTGTCCAGCAGTATGCTCGCACAGGATTTCCAGCCCAACCGTCTGGAGGTGAGCAAACGGGTAGCCATTGAATTTGTTGGCCGCCGGCCTTATGACCGCATCGGGCTTGCCGTATTTTCAGGTGAAGCCTTCACCCAATGCCCCTTGACGACCGATCACGCCGTAGTCAAACAATTCCTTGCCCAGCTTCAATGCGGGTTTCTCGAAGACGGTACAGCGATCGGCATGGGCCTGGCTACCGGGGTGAACAGGATTAAAGATAGTGAGGTGAAAAGTAAGGTAATCATCCTGCTCACCGATGGGGTCAATAATGCCGGATATATTAAGCCAGCTACCGCCGCAGAGATTGCAGCCCAATATGGGATTAAGGTCTATACCATTGGCGTAGGAAGTATGGGGGATGCTTTGACCCCCGTAAGCCGGCGCAGTGACGGGCAATATATTTTCGGCCTCGCCCGTGTAGAAATTGACGAAACGCTCATGCAGCAAATCGCAGAAATGACCGGGGGGAAATACTTTCGTGCAACCAGTGAACAGAGCCTGGAAAAAATTTATGCCGAAATTGATGCACTGGAGAAAACAAAGATCGAGGTCACGGCGATAAAGCGTTACAGCGAGGCCTACCGATTTTGGTTACTGGCCGGATTGTTGATTTTATTGACGGAATTTGCTTTAAGGCATAGCATTGTAAAAAGTATTACAGACTAAGCAGAGGGCGTTAAATCCAGGTATTGTTATGTCGAGAAACGTGCCTGGGCCTATGCTGGGCAAAATAACGAAAATATGTTCCGTTTCGAACATTCAGAGCTGTTGTACTTTCTGGTATTGTCGCCACTACCAATCGTCGTGTCATGGTTGAGCGGTGTACTCCTGCGGCGGAATATGCACTTGTTTGGCCAGGAGCGGCAGGTTGTGAGGTTGTTGGAAGGGTGGCAGGAAAACCGCATGAAGCGCCGGGCGATCGTGTGGGCACTGGCATTTGCCCTGCTCGTCGTCGCATGGGCAAACCCCCAGTGGGGAACAAAGCAGGAAGCAGTGAAAAGTAAGGGTATCGAAGTATTCATTGCACTGGACCTATCGCAAAGTATGCTGGCAGAAGATATCGCCCCTAGTCGGCTGGAACGTGCGAGGCGTTTCGCAGCAGATTTGGCACTTCAGCTCAGGGGTAATAAAATCGGGCTTATCCTCTTCGCCGGGACTGCCTACCTCCAGGTGCCACTGACGATGGACTACGCTGCCGTGGCCCTTTTTGCCAATAGTGTGAGCCCTGAAAATATTCCGGATCAGGGAACGTCCATCTCTGCAGCGATCCAGGTAGCAAAACGCTATTTTTCCCAAGGTCAAAAAGGTGGTAAGGCACTGATCCTCATCAGCGACGGCGAAGACCACGAAGCCTCCGTGCCGGAGGAACTCGAAGGCCTCCGCACCGGAGGAACCAACGTTTTTGCGCTTGGCGTTGGCACAGCACAAGGCAGCTTTATTCCGGTACAAACAGGCGGGCAGGAAGATTATAAAAGAGATGCACAAGGTGCTCCGGTACGCTCCCGCCTCAATGAGCAGATGCTCCGGGAACTTGCCAGCGAAGGGGGAGGGCGTTATTTCAACCTGATATCCGGTAATGAAAGTACGATGCAACAGCTATTGACACAAATTAACCGGATTGAAAAACGCGAAATGGAACAGCGCGTGTTTAGCGAATACGAAAGCTATTTCCAGCCGTTTATCTTTATTGCATTACTCCTCTGGCTACTTGAATATTGCTGGCCCTTTGGCCGCAGGGGCGCTTCAGCTGCCTAAACAGCTCTGAGGTTCCTACACACACATCTTTACGTTTTCGTTAGTACTCTTGGGGCCTGTCAATACCTAAAAAAGTAAACGCTTTTGGTTAAAAAATCCTTTTTTGATCTCTGTTCCTGAGCTGGCGATAAGCAGAGTTGGGGATTAAAGTATTCCAGTTACAAGAAATTATTCCATCCTCTTTTCATCCGTTTTCTCCTTTCGTTTCAAAGAACTTCTTCTGATTGCTGCATCGGAAAAGGGGTACTTTTTTTAATGAAGAGAAAAATATTTGCATTTTATAACAAAAAAAGTTAGATTTGGCTAACAATTTTTGTTATGCATATTACAAAAGCAGAAGAAGATTATCTGAAAGCATTGTTTCATCTGAGTGTAGAACAGGAACTCGAACGTGCGGGGACCAACCGGCTGGCCGATTATCTGGGTGTC
>Ga0209985_10000605_pt1 | contig 38160 bp, 36 predicted proteins | sample NOAtaG_FD_187305 | JGI IMG/M metagenome (GOLD analysis project Ga0209985, IMG submission 187305) | Freshwater lake microbial communities from Lake Erie, under a cyanobacterial bloom - NOAA_Erie_Diel6S_1000h metaG (SPAdes) (version 2) | ecosystem: Environmental > Aquatic > Freshwater > Lake ...
CTCTGTCTCCGGAGGAAGGGGCGCACAAGGCGTTCCAACGCATGGTGCTGGAGGGCCACCCGGTGCTACCTGTGCTCGCCGAAGGACGTGTGGTAGGTATCATGGAGCCGGAGAACCTGGCGGAATACCTCCAAGTGCAACAAGCCGCGCGCAAGAAGGCCTGACCCGCTCAGCGCTTCGGTTTCGGATCGTGAAGGGTGAACACCCTGGAGATGTTGAACCCGAAGTGGATGCCGCCATCGGCCCATTGCTCGGTGGTCTCCGTGATGTAGCCCCGCTCGAACATGGCCAGCGAGTTGGTGATGTGAAGTTGGAACACGTGGCCACCTGTTTCAATATCGAAGCCCAGCGAGAACGAATTCCGGTAAGGCAGTTCACCCAATGCCTGTTCCTCCTCCGTGGGGATGGGGATCTGGCCCGGAAGAACGTAGAAATACTCCGCGTTCAAGGCTACGCGTTTGCTGAGCTTGATCCGCCCGGCTCCGCTGATGTGGAAGATGTCGTTGGTCTGATCCGCCTTCTCCACGAGGTTGATGTGCACCAATCCGGGATCGAGCTGGAAGGAGACCGACTCGCTGAACTTGCGCCCCAGTACCATCTGGAACGAGTAGGCCATCCGATGTGAGAAATAGAACGGGCGTTCCTCCTCGGGATAGGGCCACAAGGTGGACTGAGGAATGCCGTTGATGGACGTGGCCGCCACGAAGGCCAGTGTGACCGGCATCGTGCATCCCGCATCGCATTGACGCAGCACTTTGTATTTCACGAAGCCATCATATGTCTTCTGGTAACTGCTGCGGCCAATGCCGATCATCAGCCGGTCGGTGAGGCCATAGTCCAATCCAAGGCGGATGGTGGCCTGGTCCAGTCCCCATAGCTCGTTCGCACCTCCGTTCAAAGGACCGAACCGGTGACCGATCCGGAAATCAAGCACGCCATGGGCGGTGTTCTCCAGGCTGTGTGCATTGATCACCCGTGTGGCCTTGAAGGCGGCCGTTGTGTACTCTGGACCTGACTCCTCTTCGCCCAATAACTTCAACAGGTCCTCTTCCTGGGCATTGGCCGTGCTCAACAGCGCGAGGACGACAGGCAACAACAGGTATCGGCTCATCGGGGAGGTCTAAGCGGTGTGCGGGATGGAGTCGATCACATACGGGTGTAGTCCATGCGTACCCTAATGGCGATCTGCTCCGCAATGTTCTTGCGCACCGTGCCCGGGATCTTGATGCCATGGTCCTCGGGGCGCACCATGAAGTCGCTGGAAGCCTTGATCGTGCCGTTGGCCTCCACCGTCAATGTGCCTTTGGTCTTCACGGGTTTCGTTACGCCATGGATGGTCAGGTCTCCTTCCACCATCACCTCATAGGTGCCGGGTTTCTTCAACTGTTCTGCGGTCACGCCGGTCATCTTCCCCTTGAACTCGGCCTTGGGGAAAGTGTTGCTCTCCATGTAGTTCTCGTTGAAGTGCTCCTGCATGAGCGCCTTCTCGAACTCGAAGGCCTTGATGAGCACAGCGAACTGCAGGGCGCCGGTGGTGGCATCCCACACGCTGCTCACCTTGTGGTTGTTGCCTTCGATGTTCTCCATGGGGGTCTCGGAGAAGAAGACGATGTGTCCATTACGCGTGCCAAAGCGCTCCTGGGCGGAAACGGTCACAGGAAGAAGGAATGCAGTGATGATGGCGATCTTGAGCGTGTTCATGATGTCCGTTGTTTCGTTGTGGTTCCGTTGGGCTTGGCGCAGCGTTCCATGCCTTGCCAATTCATTCGTTCGTTGTTCAGGCAAGCCTCATTGCGAAGCGGCGCAGCGTGTTAGTAACACATCGCTACCCAGCATTTCCAATAGACCATCGCCCTTCTGCATTCCTTTACAGATGCCCTTCACCTTTACAGTGGCTCCGGACCGCCAGTCGATGGGCAGTTCCGAGTTGGCGAACTCGCATACCACCCCGGCCATGGGATCACCGGTCTCCAGGATCACGTTGGTCTTGCTATCGCCCACCGGTTCGATGGCACGGATGGTACCTGAGACCTCAATGGCCTGCTCCTTCTCACCTACGAAGCGTTTATCCGCAGCGGCCTCATCCGTGGAATAGGCAGCGAGCAGGTCGGTGGCCGGTATCGAGGTGACCGTTCGCATGGCATCCGCGCCAGCATTGCCCCGGCTGTACTCCATGTAGGCATAGGTCCCTCCACCGATCACGGCAACGGTCCCCAGAACGGCGATCATGATCTTTGGTCTCATGGCTGGTTCAGTTCTGAAGTGCTCCGGCATCGATCCAAACCTGGAGCTGTTGGATGTTACAGTTGGGCATTTTACCCGATGGCGGCATGAAGCTGGGGGTTCCCTGGATGGCCCTGGCCTCTATGCGCCCCTGGTCCACCTGGGCCTTGAACGCGCTGTAGGTGGACAGGTCCGGTGATTGGGCGCCAGTGACATGGCATCCCGGTGTGGCACAGCGTGACTGCACCAACGGCTGTATGGTGCCGCTCCAGGTCACGTTCGTGGTGTCGCAGAAACTGTTCGGATAGAGCACCTCCTCCTTGTCGTAATAGCAACCACCAAGCACCAAGGCCAGGATCAGTGAGGTCGTCAAACGGATGGTCATCGGCGTGGTCATCAGTTGTTGGGGGCGCCCGCATCGATCCAGATCAGGAACTTACGGACCTCGCAGGTGGGCATGATGGGACTGCTCGGAGGCATGGGGATGCCCGCCGGATCATGGGTGACGGACCGGGCAAGGCGACCATCAACGGCTACCGCATTCACACCGGACCATGTGCCAAGGTTGATCCCACCTTGCGGGGTACCGCCACTATGGCAACCCAGGCAACGCTGCTGAATGAGCGGTACGATGATGCCGGAATAGGTGACATTCAGCGTATCGCACACAGAGGAAGCACAACTGTTGTTCTGGGCACCCTGCTGGATCCAGGTGTTGATCAGCGCGATCTGCGATGCGGTCAAGGGCGCCTGGGGTGGTGGGGGCATCACGTTGTTCGGATCACTGTCCGTGATCGCGTCCATCAGGTCCCCGTCCTGCACGATGCCGCTGTTCATCAATGAACTGTAGTCCGTGATCTGGATCCAGTCATTGTCGTCCGTGGCCGTATTGTGGCATCCCGGAATGGCGCAATTGCTGATCAGGATCGGCAGCACTTGTTGCTGGAAGTAGACCGTGTTCGGGTCGCAAGTGGTACCCCCTCCTCCACCTCCACCATTGCCCCCATCGGTCACCTCTGGCCCACTAATGGGTTCATGCTGGCAGGCGCCCAATCCGATCACCACGGAAAAGGTGACCGCACCAACCTTCATTACGTTCTGCAAGGTCCTTTTTTGCATGGTGGGTCGGTTATTGGTCCAGGTCTCAGCGCTGATGATGCCCAAAGATCGGCCCATCATCCTGTTTGCCATCGGAGTTTCCGGACGAACCGGGATAATGAGCTGACGAACCGGGCCTTGGAGCACCTGGCGATGTTGGAAGTACAGGGAGTTCCTCATGATCAAGGAGTTCGGCCAAGATCACAAAGACGTTCAAACGCCGGTGATACCGCTGGACCTGGTTCAGCCGGATAATGGCGCCCAGAAGCCGATCGCGGCCAAGAGAAAGCAGTTCGCGCTGATCCGAAGCATCCAGATCTTGAAAGCGGTCAAACGTGTGCGGGTATTCCATGACGCGATGGGCACATTGGTCCGATCCTTCACCATGAGGACCTGTACGGGTGCCAAATTGGGCCATCGGGGCATGCACGGCCCTAAGCCTGTGGACGGAACGGGAAAAACGCCGGATGAAGCAGGAGGACCGGTCAACGGCCGGCGAGCCATCGTTTGAACTCGGCAGAGCGCTCACTGCTCACAATGGCATCATCCTCGTAAGGAGGGTCCAGCACCACCTTCACACGGCTCTTACTGTAGGCAAGAAGTTCGCGGATGCTGTGCAGGTGTACGATCAATTGGCGGTTCAACCGAATGAACATGCCCGGATCGAGCTGTTTCTCCAACTTGTCCAGACTCTCCTCCAAAGGGAGGTCCCTGCCCTCCCTGGTGCGGAGGAAGGTGTTCTTCATGAGGGAGTGGACGTAGGCGATCTGGTCCGGCTCAACCACCTTGAAATGTTCGCCATAGCGTATCAGAAAACGTCGCACAGGTGCCGAAGGCTTGTCGGCATCAGTCCGTGCGAGGGCCGAATGATCACGTACGACCATCCCCTTTCGGGCCCGTTGCAAGGCCTGTTGAAGGTCCTCGCGACGGATCGGCTTCAATAGGTAATCCAGTGCGTTCACGCGGAAGGCCCGCAAGGCATGCTCATCGAACGCCGTAATGAACACCACCGGAAAATCGACCTGAGTACGCTCGAAAATGGCAAAGCTCTCCCCGTCAGCCAGTTGAACATCTATCAAAGCGAGGTCCGGCGGAGCGTTCGCTTCGATCCATTCGACAGCACTGGAAATGGATGGCAGATCGGCCAACACCTCAACATCGGGGGCCAACTCGGAAAGCAGCTTGCGCAACCGCTTGACCGCTGCCTGCTCATCCTCTATGATCAGTAACCTCATGCGCTTGGACCTACCAAAGGTATGGCCACTGTGAAACGACCATTCTCCCTGTCGATCACGATCGGTCGCTCGGTAAGGGCCTGGTAGCGTCGTTGGATGCTGTGCAATCCGAATCCTGTGGACCGCGGCGATGTTGTACGAGGTCGGATCGTATTGCTGACCAATAGGAGATCGCCCTCGGACCGGATGGTCACGACCAAGGGGTGCTCTCGGCTCACCACGTTGTGCTTCAGCGCGTTCTCCACCAGCATTTGCAGGGTCATGGGCACAATGTGCCGGTGCATGGCGGCTTCATCCACCTCCACCTGCAGGGCAATGGCACTGCCGAAACGTTGTTCCTCAAGCTCGAAGTAGGTGCGCATCAAACGAAGGTCGTCGGCCACGGAGATCAACTCCTTGTCGCGCAGCTGCAGCAGGCTGCGGAACAGGTCACTGAGCTGCTCCACATGAAGGACGGCCTTCGAAGGCTCGGATTCGATAAGGTCCACGAGCGTGTTGAAACTATTGAACAGGAAATGAGGGTCCACCTGGTTCCTGAGGGCTTCGAGCTGGAAGCGCACCTTCTCCTGTTCGTGCAGTGAGCGAATGCGGGCACGTCGCTCGCGCGAACGCACCACGGCGAATACTGTTCCGACCACCAGAACGATCCATGCCAGTATGGCCCAGTTCGTTCGCCACCAAGGCTTGAGGACCACCAGATCGGCATGCACCCACCCTTGATCAGGCACTTCATCGCCCACGAACGCAATGACCCTGAACCGATAATCCCCAGGGGGAAGGGAGGAATAAGTGACCTCCCGATCACGCGTTACCAAGGGGTGCTCATCCAACCCGACCAGTTGATAGGCGAAGCGAAGCTCGGAGGGGTCGGCATAGTGGATGCCGGTGAACTGCACTGCGAGATCATTGCGGTCGTGAGGTGTGGTGATCCGCTCATCGCCTGCGTAGGTCTCGTTGGCCAAGCGAATGCCAGTGATGACGGCAGGTGCGGTACGGGCAAAATGGCGCTCCTGGGGTTGGATCCGATACAACCCCTTGTTGCAAGCGAACCACAGGTCACCATCCACTCCGGTGCATACCGTGTTCAGCTCCGCTTCGGCCCCTTCCAGGCCAAAGCGCCGCGTCACATCGACCCACACATCGGAGGCGGGATCGTAGGCCATGGTCCCACGTCCGCCGAACGCCAGCAACCGCGTACCGGAGAGCCCAAGCGCGAACAGATCGCCAGCGAATGGCGCAAGATCCGACCCGGCGCAACGCACACTGTCCCCTTCCAAGCGACACAATCCGGTCCCTGGCCCCCCTGCCCATGTGCGGCCCTGGGCATCGTGGACAAGGGAGAAGTAGGTCCTTGGGCCGTTGCCCGTTCCGCGCATGACACCAGTGGCATCGCCATGTAGGATGCCATTTCCATCGCTCACGGCCCAAACGCCGCCCTTTCGGTCGGGCAATACATCGTAAATGAACTCACTACCCGGACCTGGCTGGGGATGGAACCGGCCTGCCCAGTAACCGACCACGCCACCCAAGGTGCCGAACCACAGCGAATCGCCCGCGCTGCGCACGGCGAGCACGTTATCATTGACCAGTCCGTCCTGCCCGGTGAAATGCCGGATGCGTTCGTTGCGGTCAATGGCATAAACGCCATCTCCGAAGGTGGCCGCCCAAATGGTCCCATTTGCATCGGCAGCAAGCGAGACCACTGGTGTACGTTGGCCACTTCCGAGTCCGACCTGGCGCAACACCTGCGTATCAGCAAGGGTGTTCGCATGCCGGAAAAGTCCACGATCCGTGGCGAACCAGACATTTCCGCTGTCATCACTGCATATGGCCTTGATGCCGCGCAGATCCGTATTCTCGTGCTCCGGAATGAACAGGACCGTGGGGTCGGAGCGATACAGGAATTCCTGTCCTGCACACCACCACGCCACGCCATCCGCATCCAGCATGAGGTCGTTCACAGGCAACAGGGCGGCCTCGCTCGATCCACGGAACACATAGTGTCCCTGACGCACTCCCAGGTCCACCATGCACAATCCGTGGTCCCGGGTACCCATCCAGACCAGTCCTTCCCGCACCGCCAACTGGACCACCGGCCCGTGGTTCACCGGGATCGGCAGCACTGACGGTGCCGATGGTCCGGGCTTCCAGCTGAACACGCCACCACGGTCGGTACCCGCCCACACCAGACCATCGTTTCCGGTCGCAACACTGAGCACCAGGTTGTCCGGAGCCCCTGAAGCCTCATCACAACGGGAATGAACACCGCTTGCGTTGCACAGCACAAGACCTTGGTCCGTTGCCGCCACCACGCCACCACCCCAAGTGACCAGATCGTTCACATGGTCATCGGGCATGCCTGTGGCCATGTCCAATCGATCCACTTCGTTCCCGCTCACCCGCCAAAGACCGGCACCATGAGTACCAAGCCAAAGTGCTCCGTCCTCCGCGGGGCACAAGGCGTTCACGCGGTGCTCCGAAAGAAGCGGGTCCATGAACAGCGTATCGCAGCCGAGCGTGTTGCAACGCAGGATCAATCCGCTCGACCAGGCCGCAATGATGGAAGTGTTCAGCCGCACGATGGCGGTCACTTGAGCGGTCCCGGAGCCGGACGCCCTTTCGGTGCGTTCTCCATCGGTCCAGAACAGACCCTTGTCCGTCCCGGCCCAGATCAAACCATGCTCATCCTGTGCAAGACAGCGGACCACCGGACGTTGCTGGCCGTGCCTGATCTCCAAGGTCCGGGTGAGCGGGAACTGTGCCATTGCCGGAACAAGGGCGGTCCAATACAGCAGGGTCAAGAGAACGCGGCTTCGCACGGTCAGGGTCTCCTTGAGAATAGGACATCCACCTTGACCTGCACCACTGCAGCGATCTTCTGTTGTACCACGCGCGGCACGCGGATGCCATGTTCATCCAAGGCCACATCGAACCCGGTGGTGATACGGACACCTGTGGACGAGACGACGAGGTTGCACGGCACGATCCGTTCCCTTGCCACCCCCTTGATGTTCAATTCCCCCTTGGCCCGCACAGTGTATGTGCCTGGAACAGCGAGGTCGACCGCCTCGATGATGCGGCCTGAGAACGTGGCCTTGGGGTATGCCGATGACTCGAGGTAATTCTCGTTGAAATGCTCGCGTTGCAATGGCGAGTTGAAGCCCATGAATTCCACCACGGGAACCTGGACAGCAAAGGTCCGGGCCTTGGCATCGAGCACCCCGGTCGACCTTTCATTCGTGGCCGCGATCGTCTCCATCGGCGCCTCGCTCAGGAAGGAAACAAGAGAGCGTTCAAGACGAAGCAAGACCCTGTCGCCCTGCCCCAGGGAAACGATCATCGAAGCGGATAGGACCAATGCGCGGAACATGCACTTTCAGATCACCGATCTCGTGCCGTGATCGTTCCGATCAACGGACCACCACGAATGGTACGGTCGTTACACGCTCCACGCCCTTGATGAACAAGTGGTAACGTCCGGCAGGCAGGTCCTCGAGCAATAGACGTCCATCGCTTTCCCAACGTCGCTCGTTCATCATCACACGCCCAGCGAGGTCAAGGACCTGGACCGTGGCAGGTCCTGATATACCGACCACGTTCAACTCCCCTTTGGTGGGCACTGGGAAAACGCGGACCGCCCCGTTCGAAATGGATGCATCGAGACCAGTGCTGATGCAGTTCAATTCTGCAATGACCCTGGAACTGCCCGCCACACTGTCCGAGAAGTTGGTGAACGCATTGGCATCGCCTTTCAGGAAATGGTCGAGCCACAGCCCGGCAAAGTCGTTGACGACCGCGTGCTGCGCGGCCCGCGAAATGGTCGCCGAACCACAGGTCAGCTCCCCAAAGCTGCAATTGAAGTTATTGTTGGCGAAATGACAATGCCCTCCGCCCTGGATGTTGACGAAAGCCTTGCACGAGGCCGCAGTGGCCGCATACATCGGCCCTTGGTGCTGCGGAATGGGCGTTATGCAATCAACGCTTCCTGCAAAGACCAATGTGGGAACAGTGACCGCGGCGGCCGCAGCAATGGCCGAAGGGTCCGTTTCAGCCGCTGCGAAATTGACCAAGGCTTGGATGGCGTAGTTGTTGGCCGCACCCAGAAAGCTGGCACCGCCACCCATGCTATGTCCCATGAGCGCGGTCGCCGGGGCCACATGCTCGAAAAAAGGCGATGAACCGCTGGTATTCTCAGCCTGCATGGCCCCGACAAGGAATGCAAGGTCCTGGCCGAACGCCGCGTGTGAGGGCGACAGACCACCTTCCGTAGTGGGAAGAACGAGAATGTATCCCCGGGGTACGAAGTGGTCCCTGAGGTTCATGTAGGCATCCACCGTCATCACGAAGCCATGCCCCATGATCAGGACCGGAAAGGCACCATCGGCCAAGGGCACATTATCCCCACTACTGCTGCCGGGATAGTAGATATCGACCGGAATGGCGCGGTTGCGGGCCGGGTCATTGAACGTGATGGACCGGTTCCCTATCGGAAATGATTGGGCAAGAAGCAGAGCAGGAAGAAATCCGATGCCAAGGAGGAGCGATCGCAGCATGTCGCCAAATTAGTGCAGAAGACGGCAGCACACTTGGTCCAAGAAGATCGGCCCACTGGCTTCCGCTATATTTGCCGCCCCGTATCGGAGAGGTGCCAGAGTGGTCGATCGGGTCTGTCTCGAAAACAGATGTGCCCGCAAGGGTACCGGGGGTTCGAATCCCTCCCTCTCCGCCAAGGAAGGCCCAGCCACGAAGTGGCCGGGCTTTTTCACATCCGGACCAGGCCAAGCTCGCTTGAGCCGGGGAGGGATGTGAAAAAGTCCACGAGCGAAGCGAGGTGGGCGTTCATTGAAGCCTCCCCCTCAACGGGAAAGCCCGCTCCGGGCAATCCCTCCCTCTCCGCCAAGGAAGGCCCAGCCACGAAGTGGCCGGGCTTTTTCACATCCGGACCAGGCCAAGCTCGCTTGAGCCGGGGAGGGAGGTGAAAGAGTCCACGAGCATCCCGAGGCCTCGGGACGAGGTGGGCGTTCATTGAAGCCTCCCCCTCAACGGGAAAGCCCGCTTCGGGCGATCCCTCCCTCTCCGGTACGATCCGTTTCCGGTTGGCCATTGATCGAACGTCCATCCAAACATGGATAACTCCCAAGCGGTTCTCCCCCGCAACTCCCTCGATAGGCATCTCCCACTTTCTTTGCGCCATGACCCAAGCCCAAGTGCTCGCCGACCTGATGGACCATGCCCACGCGTTCACTCTTGAGCATGTGGGCCGCCTGCGCGAAAAGGACCTGCATCACCGATTCGTAGTGGAAAACCAGGAGCTCAACAGTCCTTATTGGATCGTGGCCCATCTGGCCGTTTCACAGAACTGGTTGATCCTGCGCGGCACGGGCGGGCCGTTCCAGAAGTTCAGCTGGGCCAAGCTGTTCACCCTTGGAGCAACTCCACCTCCACCCGCAGAATGTCCACCGTTCGAAGAGATCCTATCTACCTACCAGGCGATACACGACCTTTCCATGGCGCATGTGGGAGCCTTGAGCGATGGATCCCTGGGCGCCCCACATCAGGCGATGATGAAACTGGACGGTGGCGATGATGTACGAGCTGTGATCAAGCACCACATCCGGCACGAGAGCTCGCACAACGGCCAATTGGGCTGGCTGTGCAAGCTTCACGGGCTGCCAACGATCTGAACTGGCATAGAGGACATCTCCAAATTTTCCTTCGGGCTACGCGAGGGCCTTTCGCGACCATACTTCGTTGCACAACGCCTCACATAGCCACCGGCTATGCTCGGGTTTCGCGCCTCGTCTGGTCGCAAAATGCTCCCCGCTCGCTACCAAAGACAATTTTGAGATGCCCTCTAGTGGATGTTATGCCACATCAACCAGAACGTGGCGATGCCGCCGAAGTAGCCCAATGCCGCAGGGAAGGCCATACGGCGCAGGTACCACAGGAAGTCAATGCCCAGGATGCCCATGGAGGCCACGCCAGCGGCCGAACCGATGATGAGGATGCTGCCTCCAGTGCCCGCGCAGAAAGCGAGCAACTCCCAGAACGGGTGATCGGGAACGAACTGGGTCAATGGATACATACCCATGGCCGCGGCCACCAAGGGTACGTTGTCCACGATCGAACTCATCAGGCCGATGACCGTGTTCACTGCATATATGCTTCCCAGGTTCTCATCCAGGACATGTGCGGCATCGGTCAGGTGACCGGCCACCTGAAGGCCAGCCACGGCAGTGAGGATCCCGAGGAAGAAAAGCACGCTGGGCACGTCGATCCGGCGAAGCACGGAGGTGACCATGAGGTGGCCTTTATCGGTCTCGATGGTGTTCTTGTGCATGATCTCGGTGACGATCCACATGAGGCCCAGACCAAGCAGGATGCCCATGTAGGGAGGCAGGTGCGTATAGGTCTTGAAAAGTGGAACCCCGAGCAGGGCGATCAACCCCATGATCAACACCAACTGCTGCTGACCCGTTGATACGGCCTTGTGCCCCACGTTATCATCCGCAACAACCTCGGGACGCTGGATGGTGCCCTTGAAGGTGAAGGTGAACCAGATGAGGGGAAGCACCAGACAGACCAGACTGGGAAGAAAAAGTTTGGCGACGATATTACCCGCCGTCACCTGACCGCCGATCCAGAGCATGATGGTGGTAACGTCGCCGATCGGGCTCCAGGCACCACCGGCATTGGCCGCGATGATCACCATGCCCGCGAAGGTCCACAGGTCGTTCTTGTCCTTGATCAGCTTGCGCAGTAGTGCACACATCACAATGGCCGTGGTCATGTTGTCCAGGGCTGCGCTCAGAAAGAAGGTGATGATGCTCAACACCCAGATCAAAGCGACCTTATTAGTACCTGTGATCTTATCCGTGATCACCCGGAAGCCTTCGTGGGCATCGATAAGCTCCACGATCGTCATGGCCCCCATCAGGAAGAAGAGGATGCTGGCGATGTCGCCGAGGTGTTCCAATAGATGACCGGTGATGGCTGCATGACCGCCATGATCGGCCCCAGGGAACAGTTCATGCTGGCCGAACATGATCATCACCCAGATGAGAACGCCGGTGACCAGGGCCGATGCGGCCTTGTTGATGTGGAGCGGATGCTCCAGCGCAATGGCCAGGTATCCGATCACGAAGACCAGAGCAATGAGCGTGTACATTCAGTGAGTGGTTTGTTGGGCTAAATGTCTTGGGTGTCAGGCATTACCCGACCAAGGCCACCCGGAATAGTTATGAACCACTGTTAGTGCGCAGTGACACATGGCTCAATGCCACATGAGCCAGAAGGTGAGCATGCCCCCGAAATAGCCAAGAGCAGCCGGGAAGGTCATCTTCTTGATGTACCAGATGAAGTCGATGTGCATGATCCCCATGGCCGCCACACCCGCAGCAGACCCGATGATCAGCAAGCTTCCTCCGGTCCCTGCACAGAATGCCAGCAGTTCCCAGAACACGTGATCGGAAGGGAATTGCGTCATGGGATACATGCCCATGGCAGCGGCCACCAATGGAACGTTATCCACAATGGAGGACAGCATCCCGATCGCTCCATTGATCAGGTATATGTCGCCGAGGGTCTTGTCGAGCCCTTGGGCCAACAACGTGAGGTGACCGGCCACTTGAAGGCCCGCCACCGCGACGAGGATACCCAGGAAGAACAATACACTGGGAAGATCGATCCGGCGCAACACGGCGGTCACCATCAGGTCGCCTCGTTGGTCCACGCCGTGCTTCATGTGGATCAATTCGGTGACCACCCAGAGCACCCCGAGGCCGAGCATGACCCCCATGAACGGTGGCAAATGGGTGATGGCCTTGAAGACCGGGACGAACAGCAACGCTCCCACTCCTAGGCCGAAGACCAGATTGCGTTCCCCTTGGGTGATGTTGCCTCCGTGGTGCCCCCCCTGACGCACATTATCGGGGCGTTCCACATTCCCTTTCAGGGTGAAGGTGAACCATACCAGCGGCAGGAGCAAGGCTACCAAACTGGGCGCAAATAGTCTCATGATGATGTTCACCGTGGTGACCTGGCCACCCACCCAGAGCATGATGGTGGTGACATCGCCGATGGGGCTCCAAGCACCACCCGCGTTGGCCGCTATCACGACCACCCCTGCGAACAGCCAAAGGGTCTCCTTGTCCTTGATGAGTTTGCGGAGCAAGGCGCACATTACAATGGCTGTAGTGAGATTGTCCAACACAGAACTGAGAAAGAAGGTGATGAGCCCCACCACCCAGAGCAGGGTGGTCTTCTTGGTTGAGGAAATTCGGTCGGTGATGACCCGGAAGCCTTCGTGCACATCGATCAGTTCCACGATCGTCATGGCACCCATCAGGAAGAAGAGGATGCTGGCAATGTCGCCCAGGTGCTCAAGCAGGTGATGGATCAGCCCTTCGTGCCCGTGAGCTTCCCCTTCAGGAAAAATGCTGTGCTGACCGAGCATCAGGATGGTCCAGACAAGCGCACCAGTAAGAATGGCCGAAGCCGCTTTATTGATCCGCAGGGGGTGCTCCAATGCGATCGCCAGGTATCCCACGACGAAAACGACGGCCATCAAGGAGAACATGCAGTGGTGGACTTAGTAAGCAATTGCGCAAGGATACGCACACGGGGCTGAATGACCATGCACGAAAAGGCCGCCCCTGTTCGCAGAGGCGGCCTGACCGATCGGGCACCGGAGCGGCGCTACTTCTTCACAGGGCAGGTGTTCAGGCCCACCATGGCATAAAGGGGGCAGAACCCCACCAGTGCGGTGACCAGGAACACCCCGCCCAGGATGACAAGCACCAGGCCCAAGGTCCCGGTAACAGTACCTGTGAAATAGAGACCTGCGAAAATGAGCGCGAGCACGATGCGGATCACTTTGTCCATACTACCGACGTTGGTCTTCATGACTTGGGTTGTTTGAGATCAGTTGAATCGTTCAATGATGACGGCGAGCAACCAGGCCAACGACAGGCATGCCAGGCACACGATCCCGAGCTTGGTCCACTTGCCGAACTTCATGGCACAAAACTGACCTGAGGAGATCACCCAAGGTGGTGACCGCGGTCACCGCTTCACACGCAGCCCTTTGGGGCCGATCTCCAGTCGACCATCCCGCTCGAGTTTCCGAAGCGTCCGGGTGATCACTTCACGCGCGGAACCGAGCTCCTGGGCCAGCCGCGAATGGCGGATATCCAGCCACTCGGTCCCGTTGACCAGCATCAATCGTTCCAGGTGTTCGACCAATCGCGTGGGCAGATCACCGAACGCCACCTGTTCCACCGTGTGAAGCATATCCTCATAGCGTTCATGGTACAGGCGGAACATCAGTTCAGCGAACGACGGGTGATCGCGCAACCAGCCACGCACCTCCCCTTCCGGTAACAGCAACAAGCGGGTCTCCCGCTCGGTGACCGCATTGATGCGACTGGGAGAGCGGCCAAGGACGGCCGAAAAGCTCATCACACAGCTCTCGGCAGGCTGAATGTAGTAGAGCAACAGCTCCTTCTCCTCGTGACCGATGTACACGCGCACCAGACCATCCAGTACGATCGGCAACTCCTTCACATAAGCGCCTTCACTGAGCAGCTCAACACCACCTGGCACTACAACCTGCCTGCCCTTCTCGAGCATGGCCCCGATGAGCTGGCCATCCAACGCACCAAGTGCACGACGGGCAAGAGCATGATCCTCCATGGACCGAAAGTAAGCCTCTGAACGTCCTATACTTGAGGCGTGAACACAGCCCGCTCGAACATTGGCTTCCAAGCCCAGGTGCTCGCCATTGGTGCAGTGCTGATGGGGATCAAGTTCGTGGCATGGCGGATCACGCACAGCAACACCATCCTGAGCGATGCGCTGGAGAGCATTGTGAACGTGGTGGCCGGGGCATTCGCCCTGTACAGTCTCATGCTCGCGGCCAAACCAAGGGACCGCGAACATCCATATGGGCATGGCAAGGTGGAGTTCATCAGCGCTGGCATTGAGGGCATCCTGGTGGTCCTTGCCGGCGTGCTGATCATCTGGCGGGCCGTGCAGGCCCTGATGGAGCATCAGCAACTCCATGACCTGGACAAGGGCATCCTCTTGACCGGGGCGGCCGGTGCCATCAACCTCATCATGGGGCTCGCGCTCCAACGCCGGGGCAGGAAGGCGCGCTCGATCACCATGGAGGCATCCGGCGCGCATCTGCTCAGTGATGCGTGGAGCACAGTGGCCATGCTCATCGGCCTGGTGCTGATCCGGCTGACCGGGCTGCTCTGGCTCGACCAGTTGTTCGCCATCCTCTTCGCGCTTTACATCATCATCACCGGCCTTCGCATTTTCAGGCGATCGGTAGCGGGGATCATGGACGAAGCGGATGTTGAGGTCGCCTCCACCGTCATCGGCCTGTTGGAGGAACATCGGAAACCCCAATGGGTGGACATCCACAACTTCCGGATCATCAAGTATGGCCGTGTCCTTCACATCGACTGCCACGCCACGTTGCCCTGGTACTATTCCCTGGAGGATGCCCACGCAGAGATCAGTGCCATGGAGCAGCTGGTGAATGACCGGCATGACCAGGACCTGGAACTGTTCATCCACATGGACCCCTGCATCCCCAGTTCCTGTGGGATCTGCGAACTGGCGGACTGTCCTCAGCGGAAATTCCCTTTCCGGGAGCGCATCACCTGGGACCCGAGCACCGTTCTGGCGAATGCCAAGCATGGCAGCATGCACCCCAACGTTTCCCCGGCAGCGTGATCCCGGACCTTTGGCCGGGTCTGAAATGAACTCGGCTTAAAATATCGAACGCCCCATTCGGGGCGTTCGATCGTCGAGGGTGGTAGACCGGGCTTGAACCGGCGACCTCCGGAACCACAATCCGGCGCTCTAACCAACTGAGCTACAACCACCATTACCATTCACCGAGGTGAACAGGGCCGCAAATATAGGCGTATGGCAGCTACATCACCAAGGTCCTACCCTTGCTGACCGGTCCCTGCCGCGTGGCCAGGGGATCTGAGCGCGTCGAGCGGAACAGGCCTGCACCCTATGTATTTTGCGCCCGTTCCATGCATGTGCTGATCATACCCAAGTGGTATCCCGGTCGGAAGGACCCCCAGTTGGGTGATTTCCTGCGCAAGCAGGCCTTGGCCACGGCGCAGCAGTTGAAGGTAAGTGTCTTGTACATCACGGCCGACCCGAAGCAATCCGCAGATCACGAGCAGGAACTTGAAACGGCGGATGGAGCGTGGGAACTGCGATGCTACTACCGCTCCAGCACCCATCCTTGGAGCCTCTGGCGAAAGGCCGCGAACCTCTGGGGCTACCTGCATGCCGCACGCCATGGATGGAAGCGCATGGAACAAGAGCGGGGACTGCCAAAAGTGGTTCAGGCCTACATATTGGCCCGACCGGCATTGGTGGCCTTGTGGGCCAAATGGCGGTACGGCATCCCCTATCTGATCAGCGAACAAAGCAGCGAGTTCCTGGATGGGAGCTACGCCGCCAAAAGCCGGACCTACAAAGCCCTGTGCCGATACATCTGCAGGAAGGCTGTGACCGTTACGGCTGTTAGCGCTTGGTTGGGCGATGCCTTGGTCGGCCATGGTCTATGCCGCACCTACGAAGTGGTGCCCAATGTGGTGCCCGGACTGGACAGGCCGTTGCCTCCTGCCGGAAAGCCTGGCCACCTCTTGATGGTGGCCGACCTGGTGGACAAAACGAAGAACGTTAGCGGTGTACTGCGGGCCTTGGCCGTGGCAAGGGAAGCGGAACCCCGCCTGAGGCTCGACCTGATCGGCGATGGACCGGACCGGACCCATTTGGAAGGGCTGGTGCGTGAACTGGGACTGGAACAGGTGGTGAGACCCCATGGCCGACTGCCGAACAGCGCGGTGCTGGACCAGGTGGGCCGTTGCTTTGCCATGGTCATCAACAGCAACGTGGAGACCTTCAGCGTGGTCACGGGCGAAGCCTTGGCTCAAGGCAGACCGGTGATCGCTACACGATGCGGTGGTCCTGTTGCGTTCGTGACCCCGACGAATGGCATGCTCATTGAACCCCAGGACGACCGCGCACTGGCCGAGGCCATGATCCACTTGACACGCAACGCCGCCAAATATGACCCGGCCACCATCCGCAGCAGCGTGAGCGATCGTTTCAGCCCTGCGGCGGTCGGTGCCGGATTCGCGGCCATCCATCAACGCATTGCGAGCGCCCATGGCTGAAGGACCCATGACCAAGGTGGCGGTCATCGTCACTGGTGACCCTCCACCCCGCTGGCAGGTGGACGCCCTTCTGCAGATCGGCGAACTATCCTCTGTGGAGATCACGACGGTACTCGCAGTGCCCACTCCCGTGCCGAGATCCTCTGTGGCCACGATACTGCGCGATCGCTGGATACGAGGTCAGCCGCGACTTGAGGCCAACCAGCGCACAGCCATGCCTGACCATTTGAACCGGCTGGTGCGAACAACGAACGACCCTGACGCGGAGGTCGGTCGCATGAACGCGGATGTGGTCATCTGCCTCGCGCCGGATACTTGCCCATCCCCCAAAAGTGGTCGGGAGATCTGGAAGATCGTGGGGAATACCGAAGAGCTCGGCATGGACGAGGTCCTGGACCGTTCGAACGTGGCCTGCCTTGCCCTAGTGCGGCACGACGACACCGTGCTGATGCAGGCCTGCTTATCCGTCACGGCCTCGACCCTCTCTACGAATGCCGAACGCCTGTTGAAGGCTGCCTCCTCCTGGCCATCTCGATCACTTGCAGGGTGGACCGATGGCCACCGATCGGGAAGCGGATCCGTTCCGGGAACATTGCCGAAAGTGCGTCCAGCAGCGGGCAACCCCACCGTGCTTCGTTACCTGTTGAAGGGTCTCATTCGGCGCTCCGAACAACGGAACACACCAACGATCGGGGAGGAATGGAACATCGGTGTTCTGTACCAACCTATCAGCAGTCTGCTGACCGATGGCAATAGTGTGAACGTTCGCTGGCTACCCACTCCAGCGGAAGGAAGCCAACGGATGCAACCCTTCGGGTACATGGACCACGAGGACCGTCTGACGGCCTTGTACATCAAGGTCGATGGTCGGGATGGAAAGTGGTCGATCGCCCGCGTAAGGCCCAAGGGCGACAATGTGCTCAAGCGCTCACGGCTCCTGTTGGACCTTGAGCCTGGGAGTGGTTATCCCTTTGTACTGGCCGGTGCTGAAGGCCCCTTGGTGGTGATCGGTTCGCATGAGGGTCGTACCACTGCTTTATACCGGTTCAATGCGACAGGCGATGCATTGGAACCCGCACAGATCGTTCTGGAAAGACCGCTCTGCTCCCCCACCCTTTTTCAGCATGGCGGAAAGTGGTGGCTCATGGGTACCAGCGTCGACCAACCGGATGCCGAACTGTTGGCCTTCCACAGCGAACGGGTTGAAGGACCCTACCGCCCTCATCAACATGCTCCGCTTAAACTGGACCTTCGGTCCGTGCGACCTGCGGGAACACCATTCGTTGTGGACGGGCACCTGTACCGACCGGCCATTGATGCCTCCGTTCCCGATCAGCCGAGAATTGTGATCCAGCATATTGACCTGCTAACGCCCGAGCGGTTCGAGGAGCACACCGCACGCCACGTCCCTTTGTACCACGGCACCACCTACCCACACGGTACACGAACGCTTTGTGCCATGGGCGATGTGACCTTGGTGGATGGTCTTCGCTTGAGCGGCAACAAGACGCCGCAGAAACCTCCTTCGAAACGGCACCGTTCCTCACGCAAAAAGCGTTCATGATACGCCCTGTTGTTGGCACCATTGGCACCCGTGTGGCGCTGGCCCTGCTCAACCTGGCCATGGTGGTGGTCGCAAGCCAGCGACTGGGGGCCGAAGGTGTGGGCGTTATCAGCCTGATCATACTGGGGATCACGTTCATTCTGTTGATGAACAATATCGTGGGCGGCGGCGGACTGGTGTACCTCACGCCCCGCCATGGCCTCGGCACGCTTCGATGGGCCTCCTACGGCTGGGCGTTGGTGACCGCACTTACCGCCAGCCTCGTGGTCAGTATGGTCCCCTTGGTCCCTTCTGAATATGCGTTACACCTCGTGGCCCTGGCCTTTCTTCAGTCGCTATGCACGATCCACCTGGGCTTGTTGCTGGGCCGCCAGCGGATCGCTGCACACAATGCCGTCCTCGTCGTTCAGGCGGGCACCCTGCTGCTTGCTTTCCTCTGGTTCCTGGACCACGGCAATGCCGAAGTGATGGACCATGTCCGTGCCGGCTATCTCGCCCATGGACTCACCGCCTTGGTATCCGGGATCCTGAGCCGGGTTCCCGGATCATCCCGCTCCCGACCGAACAGCTCGAACGCCATTCGTGACCTGTTCCGGCAAGGTGGCCTGGCCCAGGCGGCGAACGGACTGCAGTTGCTCAACTACCGGTTCACCTACCTGCTCATCCAGAAATGGCTGGGGGCTTCATCACTGGGCCTTTTCGCCATCACCACACAACTTTCGGAGAGCGCGTGGCTGGTGCCCAAGAGCCTTGGACAGGTGTTGTATGCCCGGGTGAGCAATACCCACGAGGCCGATGAACAACGTGCCCAGACCCTGGCCGCCCTGAAAGCCTCCATGGCCTTCACGCTGGTGGTGGTCGGTGCACTGCTGATCCTGCCGGACTTTTTTTATCGAGCGGTCTTCGGTCCTGAGATCACCGGTCTGGCCCCGCTTGTACTGGTGTTGGCCCCCGGCCTGTTGGCCATGGCCGCCTCTCAGGCCATCAGCCATTACCTGAGCGGCACCGGCCGTGTGCGCCACAACACCATCGGTTCGGGTCTGGGCACCGTGCTGACCTTGGTGCTGGGACTTTACCTAGTACCCCGTTACGGACTCATGGGCGCCGCTGCCACCGCCAGCTCCGCATATTGCTGCGCCACGCTTTACCAATGGATCGTCTTCAGCAGGTTGGCAATGGTGAAGTTGCACCACCTGTTACCGGATGCCCGTGATGCACAGCGACTACGTACGCTCTGGCGGAGAGCGCTCGGTCGTTGACCAACTCAGTCCAATGCGGTCAGGTCCCTTGCTCCGGGAGGTCTGGAAGTGGTGAACCCCTCACCGAAAGTGGAACCGATCAGCCGCCCCATTTCGCGGGCCCGGCCTTCGAGAAAAGGCAAAAAATCAGGACGGGAGATGGGGCTCACGGGCTCCGTGCTGGACGGATCGTGAAATTGCGAGCGAAAACAGCGCAATGCCTCCTCCTTCCCGCTCCAGAAGGGAGTTATGTCGATGACCACATCGGGGTCGATCCACCGGTCCTGGACCGCATGCCACACGGAGGTTGGCCGCCAGGGGGCCTGATCCTCACTGGCAACGCTGGTGGCGATACGCCGAAGACCGCTCAAGAAGGCGGCCTGTGCCACCAGTTCGGCCGCACGACCATGGTCAGGATGGCGATCGCGAATGGCATTGGTGAGAATGACCCGTGGACGATGGGCCCGGATGGACCGGACAACCATCAACAGGCTTTCCTCATCCACCCTGAAAAAACCATCGGCCATGCCCAATTGGTAGCGAAAACGAACGCCCAGCACGGATGCAGCCGCCTCCGCTTCCTTCGCCCGCAGTTCCGGAGTGCCGCGCGTACCCAGCTCACCAGCGGTCAGTTCCACAAGACCGACCGAACGCCCAAGGGAGGCATGGTGCAGGACCGTTCCCGCCATGCTGATCTCCACGTCGTCAGGATGCGCAGTAATGCAGAGAATGTCCACCTGCTCAAGGGATACGATGCTCATGGCTTCCATCCCGCAAAGGTGCGCACGGAGCAGAGGACCTGATCGCGCGTCACTTCAACCAACCGATCACCTCCTCATCGAACGGGCCCACCCCGGAACCAAGGGACTTGACCAAACGGCCCTCCTCGTCCACCAGGAACTTATGGAAGTTCCATTTCACGGCACTGTCCATCACTCCGTTCTGGGCCTTGCTGGTGAGCCATTGGTAAACCGGATGCTGCTCGGCGCCTTTCGTATGCACTTTGCTCATCATGGGGAAACTGACGCCGTAGTTCTTCTGGCAGAACTGAGCGATGTCCGCCTCGCTCCCGGGTTCCTGTCCGCCGAAATCATTGCAGGGGAAACCGATGATGACCAAGCCCTTGTCCTTGTAGGCCTCGTAGAGTTCCTGCAACTGCTTGTACTGCGGTGTGTATCCGCACTCGCTGGCCGTGTTCACCACCATGACCTTTTTCCCCTTCAACTGGGCCATGTCGAACGGTTTCCCATTGATATCGGTGGCGGAAAGCTGATGGAAGGACATGGAAGGTTCGGTCGGGTTGGTGGTCGTGGGTGCTACCTGAACACTATTGAAGCAGCCCAAGCTCAGGACCGCGGCCATGGAAATGGAAAGGAAGTGGTTCATGCTGCAAGTAACGCCCAAAGTTCGCGATCGTTCGCTTTGGGTGAACCGTCGTGGAACCATCGAGACTGTTCAAGCCGGGTAATACTTGATGGTATCTTTCCTGCATCCGCCACGTATGAAGCGCCCATGAAGAACTGGATATTCCTGCTGACCTCCTTGACCTTCGGTCCGATCTGCCTCGGGCAGGACATGATGCGCATTGTGGACCCATCGACGATCGTTCCGCACGCCGAACTGTCCAAAGACCCGCTGGCCAAGGCCGGATTGCAGGCTGCTGGACTGGATGAGGCAGCCATGGGTGAAGTGTTGACCCTGAGCGATGAACGTCACTGGCCTGTAGGCCTTCGAACGGACAGTGCCCGCGCGGTCAACGCGAACGCCATCCGCAACTACGCCGTTCGCCGGGTCTGCGAATATGCCACGGACGAAGGACCACTGACCATCGTGGCGGTACGTGCCTTGGACAACCTCCACATGCCAGAGGAGCTCCGTAGCCGTAACGACCTCTACCTGGTGATGCGCAACGGTGGGCTGCAAGCGTTGGAGAAGGATTCACAACGGCCGGCACCGAGCAGAGGCCCCGTGTGGCGAAACCTGCCCACGGCCGTCATCATCAAACCGGACGATCTGTTCGCAACCTACGATCTCGCCTCGGACAGCCTCGCCTTGGCCGCCTTGGAAGCGCAGGGATTGAGCCGACCGGAGATCGAGGCCGTTATCTTTCGGAGCCATGAACGCAACTGGCCTGATGGCATCGACAGCTTCGATGAGCGATACCCTAGGCTGACGGAAATGAAAAAGTACAAGGCCCGTCTGCTTGCCCGTTGCGGTGATAAAGTGATCCTGGTGGTCCCGGCCGAACTGAACCGCAAGGCCCCGAGCGGCCTGCGTCCCTTTATGGACATTTACCTGGTGTACAGCACATCTGCCGTGCAGGTGAGGTCGAAGCGCAAGTGAGCGCGCGGCTACCTTTGACGCCGTGAATACGGCGGAGATAGCGCAATTACTGCGGTTGGAAGTAGCTCTCGACCTGCGCCAGCGCGCGGCCTGGGGGGGCATGCTTCTTTACGTCGTGAGCGCGGTCTATGTGTGCTTTTTGGCCGTGAAAGGCGGATTGGGCACTGCCACCTGGAACGCACTTTACTGGATCATCCTGCTGTTCGCAGCCTTCAACGCCCTTTCCCGCTCCTTCCAACGCGAGGAAGGAGGCCGGCAGCTCTATCTCTATACCCTCGCCGATCCCCGGAGCGTGGTGCTGGCACGTACGCTCTACAACGGCATCACCATGATGGTGCTCAGCCTGCTGAGCCTGATGTTCTATGCCCTGTTCCTGGGAAGCGAGGTCCTGTCCGAGGCCGACCTTCCGCAATTCCTGCTCGCCGTGGTGTTGGGCGGTATCGGGTTCGCCACGGTGCTCACCTTGATCTCGGCCATTGCCGCCCGGTCGGGCAACGGTCTGGGCCTGATGGCCATCCTGGGCTTCCCGTTGGTGTTGCCCATGCTACTGGCGGTGATGCGCGCGAGCAAGCTGGCCTTGGACGGAGTGGCCTGGAGCGTCACCAGCACCTATTTCGGTGGACTGCTCCTGCTGGACGTGATCACTGTTACACTGGCCTGGGTGCTGTTCCCGTACCTTTGGCGCGACTGAGCGATGAAGCATTGGTGGTGGAAATTCCTGGCGATCGCATTGTTGCTGGTCGCATCCATCGCAGCCCTCTGGGTGCCGCTCTCCCCAGCCTTGGTGCATGTGTCCCCGGGCCGGATCGCGCCTGGTGAGGTGGTCATCCATGTTACGGGCTACAACACGCGTTTCTCGCCGGATATGCGTGTCTTCCTGGAGAACGATGGCCAGCAGGTCTGTGCGTCGCAGGTGGAAGTGATCGATGCCCGCCATGCCCGGATCGTGATGAACGTGCCCAAGGGGTTGCGCGCCTCCATGACCGACCTTTCCGTCCAAGGACTTCGTTATCCCGGGGCATTCTACAACGATGACCTGGGCGATGGCATCGAAAGTGCCCCCTGTGGAAATGTGAACAAGGTGGACATGGCCTCGCTGGCGTTCACCTTTCCGAACCGCAGCATTCTGTACGAGAGCATCCGCAACCTGCATTTCCACGTGCCCATGTGGTTCACCATGATCGCGCTGATGGGCATCTCGGTCTGGCATAGTATCCGGGGCCTGGGCGGAAACTCGCTGGAACGGGACCGCAAGGCGGTGAGCGCAGTGCATGTGGGCTTGCTGTTCTGCGGTTTGGGTCTTGCCACCGGGGCGTTCTGGGCCAGGGCCACCTGGGGGGCGTTCTGGACCAACGATGTGAAATTGAACGGAGCGGCCGTGACCGCGTTGATCTACCTGGCCTATCTGGTCCTGCGAGGGTCCATACCCGATGCCCACAAACGCGCACGGTTGTCGGCCATCTACAACGTCTTCGCGTTCATGCTGCTGGTGCTCTTCCTCTTCGTGGTGCCGCGCCTCAACGCCATCGACAGCCTGCACCCCGGCAACGGCGGCAACAGCGGCTTCAACGACCTCGACCTGGACAACCGCCTTCGGTTGATCTTCTATCCGGCCGTGGCGGGATGGGTCCTGTTGGGAACATGGATGTATGACCTGCGCCAGCGATCGGCACGCTTGCGCGAACTGATCGAACAATGAGGAACATCTCCTTGCTCACCCTTCTGGTCCTGAACACCCTTTCGGTCCAAGCCCAGGACGCCGCTCCTGGTTGGCTGGAAAGCACCCTGTACGGCAATGGCAAGATCAACGTTGTCATCCTGGTGGTCGCGATCATCCTTTTGGGTGTCGGGCTGTGGATGTTTTCCATGGACCGTCGACTGCGACGGATGGAAAAGGACGTGAAGAAGTAATACCGACACTACACCGCACGACCATGAGACGCAGCCACATCATCGCCATCGTGATCATCGCGGTGGCCGTTGCCGCCCTGGTGGGATCACTGTACGACAGCAGCACGTACGCCGACCTCGACAAGGCCTTGGCCAACCCCGGCAAGGAATATCATGTGGTGGGCGTGCTGGACCGGACACAGGAGATCGTTTACGAACCCAGCCAGAACGCAAGCCTGACCACCTTCACCCTTCAGGACCTGAACGGCAAGACCTGCCGGGTGTTCCTGGACAAGGCCAAACCGCAGGACTTCGAGCGCAGCGAGCGTCTGGTATTGATCGGGGAGGCCACGGAGAACGGGGATTTCCATGCCAGGGACATGCTGATGAAGTGCCCCAGCAAATACAACGAGGACAACAAAGTGAACGGGTGAACGGGAAATACCTTTTTATGACGAAGCGGCGCTGGCGCAGCCAACATTCGTGCCTGTATTTCAGCGCTTCATGAACCTCGCAGAACGCATTGTTGCCTCTGCAACCACCCTTACGGTGTAAAGACCAGGGCTCAGGGCCCCTACGGTGAACCATGGCCCTTCTGCACTCGACCGAACAGCGGTCCTCATGACGACAGAGCCGGTCATATCGAGCACTTCCACCAGATCTCCTCCTTCAGCCTCAATGGACAGCCACAAGTGCTCGTCCGCAGGATTGGGAAAAACGGTGAATGCTTGATGCAGGCGGCGGTGAATGGGACGCACAGGCCCCCAAACAACGCTGCCATCCAGATCGATCATCTTCAACCGATAGTAGGTAAGGCCATTCAGCGGGGCCCTATCGTGAGACACGTAATCGCGAACCTGTTGGCTATACCCCGAGGCCATGACCTGGGCTACTGCCGCATAGTTCACGTTATCGATGGATCGCTCCACTACAAATGCCGCTGCACCCTCCTCCTGGGCCGTGGTCCATTCCAGGCGTACATGGTCGTACTCGTTGACCGCTTCAAAACGCAATAGTTCCACCGGCAGAGGGTTCATCAGACTGGAACTGGCCAGCGTGAACGGGCCCAATGCAGTTGTCGTTATAGCGGTGGCAATGCTGCCGGAAGCGAACGTGCCCACAACGCTGCCCTGGCCCAGGTCGCGCCAAAGGGACCCATCCCACCGCGCCACACGAAGGTCAGCCATCCAATCGACCCCGCAGCTGCGAGGCGTCCCCCAGCTTAATGTCACTACCACTGCGCTGGTCCCGTGGGTCCGGTCCAGTTCCCAATACTCGCATTGGCTCAAGTGGTCGAGAGTGGACTCCTTCAGGTCGGTATCCCAGTTAGGGTCGGGATCCGCACGTCGGTAGCGTGCTGTGAAATGCTCTGACGTCAGGGCTGGTGCAGAGATCGACAAAGGAGCTGAGGCCCCACCATTTCCGAGCGGAAAGGTGAATGCGGCCGCCCCGATCTTGCGCACCCAGCCATCCGCATAGGAATTGTCGTCTGCGGGGTCGGAGACCGTGCATGAAGGCTGCAGGATGAGCAGCCCATTGGAAACACTGGTAGCGGCCATGGGCACTATCACACCTTGCACGAATGAGATGGACTGGCTCACCACAAGATCGGCGAAGAGCCGCACACGCGCGCCAGCACCACTGACCCTCAGCACCGGGACCTGGAATGGGAGTGATGGACTGCTTGACCAATCCCGCTGGCCGGTCCCGATCACCTCTACGGCACCTCCATTGTTGCCGAACGTTACAGGCAATAGGGTCCCTAACATGCTCAGATTACCGGCGAAGCGAGCATTGTTATTGTAGGCCACATGCAGCGCACCGCTTCCGGAACGCTGGAACCATGCCGGACCAAGGAAGGTATCAGGCTGCAAATGCGCCATAAAGAAGTCACCATTACCCAGCTGGCGGAGTCGAAAATCCCCATGGAATGTATTTCCACCGCGACATACGTTGACCACTGAGGCTGTTCGCACCGCATCGAACGAACCCAGAAAGACCGAACCGTCAAGCAACAGTCCAGCGCTGGTCACTGTAACGTCCCCTCCAAAGCTCGATCCTTGATCAAAGCGCAACAAGCCGTTGCCCGTAAGGTTAAGGACCTGCGCGGTCGGGCCAATTTGCTGAAAGTTCCTGAAGGAAAGGACACCGGCATTAAAGCCCGAATTGCCCACTGCGATCGAACGCCCGTTGGCCAAGGTCGCACTGCCACCCATCATGCCGAAAAAAATACCCCCTGAGCCTGCCGAACTCACACGGATATCGCCTTGGAACACATCCGTTCCAGTGGAATGGAGCCATACCGCTCCCGGTCCTGTAACGGTAAGGTCCATAGTGCCGAGAAAGGAGTTGCCGCCCGTGGAGGCATCCGCACCACCACCGGTCTTGACCACACGAATTGGAGCTTGGAACGTACTGCCATTCAGGAACACGGATGGCGCGATAATCTCCAAAGCCCCTTCAAAGGAGCACCCCTGCCCGATAATGGCACGCGCGGTCCCGCCCAGGTTAAGGGCCTGTGCCGTGTTGCCCAACTGGGTCATGCCCCGCAACTCCAAAGTGCCGGAGCTAAATGATGCAGGATCGCAGCTCATTGACGCGCCCGATGCCAAAATTCCGTTGCCAGTAGTGGCTCCGAAGCGAATGGCGCCTGGACCGGAGTTATTGAACACGATGTTCGACTGAAAAAAGTCGGTACCAGTGGCATGTAGCTGAAACTCTCCGGTGCCTGACAGAACGATCTCTACAGGCCCATTGAACGTATTCCCACCAGTACTGGCATCCAGCATGGCCCCGGTCTTGTTCAGGTTCAAAGGACCATTGAACGAACTACCGTTAACGAAGATCCGTCCTGCAACGGCAGAGACAGGACCATTGAACGTGTTGGGGCCTTCGAATCTCAACGCTGCAGAGGATGACAGGAAAAGAGCCTGGGTGGCGCCACCGGACTGAACGATTCGGCTCAAATGAAGCAGCCCGCTCGTGAAGCCACCTACTACCGTGCTTATGGATTGACCGACCGGGATCGTGCTGGAACCACCACCCAGACCGAACTGGATGCCACCTGAACCTGAACAAGCAACGACCACTCCGGCATTGTACACGTCGGACCCAAAAGCAGCCGGGTTCAAAAACCCCGGGCCGGAGACCCTGAGCAATACAGGCCCGTTAAAAATGCAACCACCTGCCCCATTATCGGATCCCGCTCCCGTCTTCGTAAAGTTGGCAGCACCGTAATACGTGCCTCCATTGAGAAAGATGCGCGGTGCGCTGACGGAAAGAGCCCCCCCGAAATTGCATCCGGACTGGAACGAGAGTTGGGACGTGCCACTGAGCACTAAGCTCTGCGCAGCAGAGCCCTGCTGGTTGAAATTCCGCAACTGCAACTGCCCGGATGCGAACCCTGCGGGCCCCACGGCGATCGTCTGACCAAACGGCAGAAGGGTGGTGCCGCCACTGCCTCCGAACTGTATGGACCCAGAACTGAGGCAGGCCAACAGTACCCCACCTTCAAACCTGGTCAACCCCGTATGGGACAATGACCATAATCCCGTTCCAGCCTGTACCAGCGAGACCTGCTGTTGAAAAATGGTGGCTCCAGTACAAACATCGTTGCCAGTACCTGTGCGGGCAAGAAAGACCGGTTGCTGAAAAGTCGAACCATTGAACACAATGGACGTAGCGGTTCCGGTAACCGAAACTCCAATCAATGCACCATTGAATGCATGCGTTCCGCCAGGAGCATTGAGTTCCAAGGTGCCTTGGGACATACCCCCACCAACATAGTTCCCAGAACCGGTCACCGTAAGGGTATGTCCGGCCAGGTCGACCAGTCCTGAACTGATGCCGAAGCCGGTGATCGTGCGTGGTCCATCAAGAACCAGTGGATTCGGAGCGGCTTGGACCTGAACATTGTCCAGCGGACCCGGCACTCCGAGAGGGAACCAGTTCGTTGGCACTGTCCACTGAGTGGAGCTAGCCCCGGTCCATGAATAGCTTACTTGTCCTATTCCGATCGAAATGAAGCCAACGCAAGCCACCAGCGAGGAGACCAGCCTTGATGATACAGCCGTAGAATAGGTCGTTGTTCGAGCCAAGCTAACCTTGTGTGTACCCCTTACTACGATAGAGTGACCGAAATGGATATAAAAGTTCATTAGAAGAACCCGTGATGTTCACGATGTGTTTGCAGGTATCCGATGAACGTGTACATTTGCAGCCGCCTCGCTGAAAAGTGAGGTTGAACGGACCGGTAGTTCAGCTGGTTAGAATGCCGCCCTGTCACGGCGGAGGTCGCGGGTTCGAGTCCCGTCCGGTCCGCAAAAAGCCCCTTTCGAGGGGCTTTTTTCATTTGAACCGATCTGAAAATGGTCTCCTTCCGGATCCAGCGTTGTGGATATGCCGGCACGGATCTGACCGCCATACAAACACGGTGATCATCGTGCTTCCCTAGGTGGGGGTCGCCCTCACGGCAGCTCCTCATAGCGGGTGTTCGTCGGTACTACACCACCAATGTTCAGGAGGATAACATCTCGGTCGTTCATGTCACCAGAGTACTTTATCACGCCATCCATGTTCACGTCCGAACGGTGTTAACCGTTCAGGGTATTGGACGGAACGATGCCACCAACAGCCTACAGAACGGCATCCCTGTCGATACCTCCACCGAGCAACCGATAGCCGGCCATGGTGTAGGGCTGGAAGTTCACGTTACGATAACCGGCGTGGACCGTGAGCCATTTGTAGCGCGGACTGATACCGTACTGGTTGAAGGGCTGATAGAAACGGTTCTCGAAGTTGCCGAACAGGAACTGGAAGGGCATTTGCACACCCAGGACCGTCAAGGTCGGAGCGCCGTTCAGGGTCCAGGTGAAGGGCTGCCGGCGCGCCTCGATACCGTTCACCGAATAGTTCTCCATGGAGAAACTGATGTTGCCGCTCAGCCGCACCGGTCGTTTCAGGTCCACCTGCTCAATGTCCTGGGCGCCAACCGCGAACGGTAGAAGCAGCACCCCGAACAGGATCGTGCGGCATGCGAGGAATGGGGCCAACAGCTTCGCGGTCATGATGGACAAGACTATTCCGTGTTGCCCCCTCAACACCAGTCCGATCGATCCAGCGGTGTCTCCTTCTATCCGATGGCGCCTTGGAACAAGACCTGACGAATCGCATTGCCGCCCGTAGCAGGGCACCTTAGCTTCATCCCATGGGCCCATTCATCACCTGGCTTTGCGATGTGCGCAATACCGATGTACTTACTGTTGGCGGCAAGAACGCCTCGTTGGGCGAAATGATCGCCACACTGGCCGGCAAGGGGATCCGGGTCCCCAACGGGTTCGCCATGACCGCGCAGGCCTACTGGCACTTCCTTGACGTCAATGGTATACGAGAGGCCCTATCCTCCTGCATGGGGCGCCTGGAGCGAAAGGACCTCTCCAACCTGTCTACCATCTCCCTTGAGGCTCGCGACCTGATCATGAAGGCCACATGGCCTGAAGATCTGGCACAGGGCATCCGTGAGGCCTACGATGTGCTATCCGAGGAAGGTGCATCGGTCGCCGTGCGTAGCAGTGCCACGGCCGAAGACCTGCCAACGGCCAGTTTCGCGGGAAGGCACGAGAGCTTCCTGAACATCCAGGGCGGGGACGCACTGCTGGAGGCCGCGAAACGCTGCTACGCCTCCCTCTTCACGGAACGCGCCATCAAGTACCGGCACGACATGGGCTTCCCCGACATGGAGGTGGCCTTGTCCATCGGCGTGCAACACATGGTGCGGTCGGACATCGGTGGAGCAGGCGTGATCTTCACCCTGGAGCCCGAGAGCGGCTTCCGCAACGTGGTGCACATCGCGGCCAACTGGGGCCTCGGCGAGAACGTGGTGCAGGGTGCCGTGGAGACCGATGAATACCAGGTCTTCAAGCCGACCCTGCTCGCGAGGAAGCACGCCATCCTGCAGCACAAGCTCGGAGCGAAACAGAAAACGATGGTCTTGGAACCCGCGGGCGATGGTCGCCCAGGATATAGCACCGTGAACCTCGAAACACCCGCGGAACAGCGCGAACGCTTCGTGCTGACGAACGAAGAGGTCCACCAGCTCGCCCACTGGGCGTTGATCATCGAGGACCACTATGGGATGCCCATGGACATCGAGTGGGCCAAGGACGGGCTCACTGGCGAACTGTACATCGTGCAGGCGCGGCCCGAGACCGTGCATTCCGCGAAAGACCCCTTCGAGCTGAAGGAATATGCCCTGAACGGCAAGGGCGCAGTGCTCATCACCGGCAGCGCGGTGGGCAGCAAGATCGCGGCCGGACGGGTACGAAAGCTCGATTCACCCGCACAGGCGGACCAGTTGCAGGACGGCGAAGTGCTCGTCACCGACATCACCAACCCGGACTGGGACCCGGTGCTGAAGCGAGCCTCGGCGATCGTCACCAACAAAGGCGGACGCACCAGCCATGCTGCGATCGTGGCACGCGAGATGGGCACCGTGGCGATCGTGGGCGCACTGAACGCCACGGATGTACTGCAGGATGGCCAGCTCGTAACGGTCAGCTGTGCCGAAGGAAGGACCGGCAAGGTCTACGACGGGCAACTGGACTGGAGCGAGACCCACATCGACCTGAAGAGCGTGCAATTGCCGCGCACCGATGCCATGTTGATCCTGGCCGATCCTGAGAAGGCCTTTCGCTACTCCTTCTATCCGAACCGCGGAGTGGGCCTGATGCGCTTGGAGTTCGTGATCAACAACAGCATCCGCGTGCACCCCATGGCGCTGGTGAAGTTCGACGAGCTGACCGACGCCAAGGCGAAGGCCGAGATCGAAGCGTTGACGCGCCATCACCCGGACAAGCGCCGCTACTTCATCGAGCACCTGGCGGAAGCTGTGGCCACCATAGCAGCGGCCTTCCATCCGCATGACGTGATCGTGCGCATGAGCGACTTCAAGACCAACGAGTACGCCAGCCTGTTGGGTGGAGCGCAGTTCGAACCCGAGGAGCAGAACCCGATGATCGGTTTCCGCGGGGCCTCGCGCTACTACAACGAGCGCTACCGCGAAGGTTTCCGGCTGGAGTGCGCCGCCATGAAGCGCGTGCGCGAGGAAATGGGCCTCACCAATGTGAAGCTGATGATCCCCTTCTGCCGCACCGTGGGTGAGGCAAAGCGTGTGGTGGAGCTGATGGCGGAGTTCGGCCTGAAGCGCGGGGAGAACGGGTTGAAGCTTTACATGATGACGGAGATCCCCAGCAACGTGATCCGGGCGAAGGACTTCGCGCAGCACTTCGACGGCTTCAGCATCGGCAGCAACGACCTCACGCAGCTCACGCTCGGCATCGATCGCGACTCGGCGATCATCAGCGACCTTTTCAGCGAGAACGATGCGGCGGTGAAGGACATGATCGCCTCCGTGATCGCCTCGGCGCACAGCACCGGCACCCGCATCGGGCTCTGCGGACAGGCACCGAGCGATGATCCATCGTTCGCCAGGTTCCTCGTGGACCAAGGCATCAACAGCATCTCCTTTAACCCCGATGCGCTGATCAACGGCATCACGAACATCCGTGAGGCCGAGAACATACGTTGATCGTTAACCTCTGAACAATACCCCATGAACCTTCAACCCAAGGACCCGGACCGTCCCACCCCCGAACGACCGACAACAGTACCGCACGAGCCACCCACACGGCACGTACCGGACCATCCGATCACGCGCCCTCAACCACCGAATTCGCCACCAAGCGAACCACCAACACGGCCACAACCAGGTTCCAGGCATTGACCCATGGAAAGGGCAGGCTTTGTGGACAGGGCCGAGGCCGGCGTGCTCTTGGCGCAGGCTCTTGAGCACTACCGCGGAACCGATGCCTTGATACTGGCCATTCCACGCGGTGGCGTGGTCGTGGGACATGCCATGGCCACGGCACTGGACCTGCCACTGGACATCGTGCTCGCCAAGAAGATCGGCCATCCGGCGAACCCCGAGTTGGCCATTGGTGCCGTTTCGCTCGACTCGCAACTGGTGGACCCTCGCTATGATGTGTCACGGACCTACCTCGATACCGAAGTGAAACGCATCAGGTCCAGATCACAGGAAAAAGCCCTCATGTACCGAGGGGAACGACCACCACCCGGCGTCAAGGACCGCCCTGTGATCGTGGTGGATGACGGCGTTGCGACCGGGAATACGCTGCTGGCCACACTGGAACTACTGCGCCGACAGCATCCGTCGAAGCTCGTGGTGGCCATGCCGGTGGTTCCGCCACGGTTCATTCGCAAGGGACGCATATTGGCGGATGAGCTCATTCACCTCCTGGCACCACCCCATTTCCAGGGTGTGGGCCAGTTCTACGACAATTTCCAGCCCGTGGAGGACGAAGAGGTGGTGCGGCTGCTGAACGATGCTTGGAAGAGCGCAGGTCGATGACCTTGGAATGTGAAGCGATGGACCGGTAGATCGGGCCTCATGGTCCTACCTTGGCTTCGCCATGGCCATCAACCCCTTCCCCTTCACCGGCCTTTCCGACCCGGAAGTGGAGGTTTCGCGGAATGCGCACGGCGACAACGCTCTTGAAGCCCGCGAACGCAGCGGCTTCTGGAAGGCGCTGCGAACGGCCGTCACCGAGCCGATGTTCCTGTTGCTCGTGGTGGCGGCGACCATCTATTTCATCCTTGGTGATACCGGCGAGGCCTGGTTCATGCTCGGCGCCATTGTGCTGGTAAGCACCATCTCGCTCTACCAGGACCAGCGTAGTCGCAAAGCATTGGAGGCTCTGGCACAGTTCAGCCAGGCAAAGGCGCGGGTGATCCGCAACAACACCGTGGTGGAGATCCCCACCGAGGACCTGGTGGTGGGCGATCACGTGGTGGTGAACGAAGGTGAACTACTGCCCGCGGATGGGCTGGTGGTGCATGCCAACGACTTCGCAGTGAACGAGTCGATCCTGACGGGCGAACCGTTCTCTGTCCACAAGGACACCGAGGGTGGGAAGAACAGCGCGGTGTTCAGAGGTACGCAGGCCGTGGGCGGGTTGGCGGTCGTGCGCATCACCCAGGTGGGTGCGGCATCGGCCTTGGGCAAGATCGGCACTTCGATGACGGCGATCACCGAAACCCGCTCACCGTTGGAGCAGCAGATCGGTCGTTTCGCACGGAACATGGCGATCGTGGGCATGGCCTTCTTCCTGGTGGTCTGGGGCGTCAACTTCAATGCTTCGGGAGATGTACTGGACAGCCTGTTGAAGGGCCTGACGCTGGCGATGAGCATCCTGCCCGAAGAGATCCCCGTGGCATTCACCACCTTCATGGCGCTCGGGGCCTGGCGCTTGATGAAACTGGGCATCCTGGTGAAGCATGCCAAAACGGTGGAGACCCTCGGTTCTGCCACGGTGATCTGCACCGACAAGACCGGCACCATCACCGAGAACCGCATGGAACTGGCCGCGCTCCACGTGTGGGGTGAAGAGACCTCGCGTGAACTGAAGCACTTGGACACGGACGCGGCGCGGCACCTGATCACCACCGCGATGTGGGCCAGCGAACCCGTGCCCTTCGACCCCATGGAAACGGCGCTGCACAAGGCCTATGGCGACACGAGCGCGGAGGATGAACGGCCCACCTTCCGCTGGTGCACGAGTATCCCTTGAGCGGCAAGCCGCCGATGATGACCCACGTCTTCGCCAAGGATGGCGGTCCGCGCATCATCGCCGCGAAGGGTGCGCCGGAAGCGATCATCGCCTGCTCCGCATTGGAGGATGAGGAACGCCATGCCGTGCTCGCCCAGGTGGATGCACTGGCCGTGCAGGGCTACCGTGTGCTGGCGGTGGGCGAAACGACTTTGGAAGGCGACCACTACCCCGCCGAACAGCAGGACTTCACCTTCACCTACCTCGGCCTGGTGGCCTTCCATGATCCGCCGAAGAAGAACATCGCTCAGGTGTTCAAGAGTTTCAGTGATGCAGGGATCCGCGTCGATATCATAACCGGCGACAATGCGGTGACCACCCGCGCGATCGCCAGGGAGGTGGGCTTCACCGTGGAAGGGCGAGCGCTGGACGGCGATGAGGTCCTGGCAATGAGCGATGGCGATCTGGACGCCGCGTTGCGGACGAGCAACCTCTTCACCCGCATGTTCCCCGAGGCCAAGCTGCGTGTGGTGAACGCGCTGAAGGCCCAGGGCCATGTGGTGGCAATGACCGGCGATGGCGTGAACGATGGCCCTGCATTGAAGGCCGCGCACATCGGCATCGCCATGGGCAAGCGTGGTAGCGAACTGGCCAAGGAGGCCGCTGCGCTGATCCTGCTGGATGATGACCTGGGCCGCATGGTGGACGCCGTGGCCATGGGCCGCAAGATCTATGGCAACCTGAAGAAGGCCATCCAGTACATCATCAGCATCCATATCCCCATCATCCTCACCGTGGCATTGCCACTGCTGCTGGGTTGGCTGTATCCCAACATCTTCACGCCGGTCCACGTCATCTTCCTGGAACTGCTGATGGGCCCCACCTGCAGCATCGCCTACGAGAGCGAACCGATCGAAGCGGGCAGCATGCAACGCAAGCCCCGTCGAATGGACCTCACCTTCCTCTCGTGGAGCGAGTTGCGCACAAGCTTGATGCAAGGGCTGATGATCACCGCCGGCACCCTGTTCTGCTACCAGTGGGGGGTGATGCACGACCTGGGCGAGGACATGACGCGCACGCTCGTCTTCACGGCATTGGTGGTGGCGAACATCGCGCTCACCCTGGTGAACCGCTCCTTCGAACGGTCGATCTGGAGCACGCTGAGCTATCGGAACTGGCTGCTGCGCGGCATCATCGCGGGCACGGTACTGCTGCTCGCCGCACTGCTCTACGTTCCGCTTTTCCGGGACTTCTTTCAACTGGCCTCACCTGACGCCGCACTGCTCGCACTGGCCAGTGGTGTGGGGCTGTTGAGCGTGCTGTGGTACGAAGGCGTGAAGTGCTGGGGAAGGCGCTCACATCGGCCGACGACCTGATCCGAAAGGTGCAGTCGGCAACTGACAATATGCGCCCTTCGACGCTCACCGGTGCGCGCTCACCCTTGCGCCTTCCGCCATTTCGCGATCGCATCCAGGAAGGCCTTCCCGAATTGGCTGGCCTTGTGGTCGCCCACCCCGTTCACCAAACGGAACTCATAGATGTTCGAGGGTCTCTTCTCCGCCATGTCCAGCAAGGAAGCATCGCTGAACACGATGTAGGCGGGCTTCTTCAGATCCGCAGCGATGTTGCGCCGCAGGGCCTTCAATTCGGCCAGCAGGTCCTCCGCCGCAGATGACGGACCGGCCACCAGCACATCCTTGCGCTGCTTGGGGCGCTCCTGCCGTTCCTTGATGGTCTCCGGCGATACCAGTCTCACAGGCCGTTCTCCTTGCAGAACAGTCTCACCGGACCGCGTGATGCGGAGGTGATAATGGTCCGCATAGGCGATCTCCAACAGCCCCAATTGCAGGAACTGTTGAATGAACATGATCCATGCGAACGCGCTGACATCATTCCCGGCACCAAAGGTCTTGATACGGTCCCAGCCGTTCTCCTGTACAGCGGGGCTGTGGGTGCCTTTCAATACATCGACCAGCACGCTCATGGGCAACTGTTGCCGACTGCGGAACACTGCGCTGAGCGCCTTCTGCGCGAGCACCGTCCCATCAAAGTACTTCGGCGGGTCCTTGCACACATCGCAGTTGCCGCAGGCCTCCACCGTCTCTTCGCTGAAGTAGCTGAGCAGGATGGTGCGACGACACACCTGTGCTTCCGCGTATTCCTTCATTCGGTCCAGCTTCGCGATCACCACCTCCTTGTAGCGCGGGTCCTGGATCTCCTCAGCGAAGTGCATGTGCGTCTGCACATCGGCATAACTGTAGAAGAGAATGGTCTCGGCCGGCTTGCCATCACGACCGGCACGACCGATCTCCTGGTAGTAGCCTTCCACCGTACCCGGCATGTTGTAGTGGACCACGAAACGCACATCGGCCTTGTCGATTCCCATACCGAAGGCGATGGTGGCACAGATCACATGCAGCTTGCCCTGGATGAAATCATCCTGCACGCGGCTTCGTTCCAACGCGTCAAGCTTCGCGTGGTAGTGGTCCGCATTCACTCCGATGGCTTGCAACTTCGCGGCCAGTTTTTCGGCACCGGCTCGACTGTTACAGTAGATGATACCACTTTTACCAGCATGCCGGCCCATGATGCGCTCAATGGCGCGCCATCGGTCCTGGCCAGGCAGCACCGCCAAGGACAGGTTCGGCCGGTCGAAGCTGCTGATGAACACCTGCGGCTCACGCAGACCGAGACTATGCGCGATATCACCACGTACGGTGCGATCGGCAGTGGCCGTCAGCGCGATCAGCGGCACCTCCGGGTATCGCTGCTTCAACACGTGCAACTGCTTGTACTCCGGACGGAACGAGTGGCCCCAACTGCTGATGCAGTGCGCCTCATCCACCGCGAACAGGTTCACGTTCAGTTCGGCCAGACGGTCCAGGAAGCCCGGTTGAAAAAGCCGTTCCGGTGATAGGTACAGCAACTTCAGGTCCCCATTGCGCAATTGCTGGTGGATCTGGCGCTCCTCATCGAACTCCAGCGAACTGTTCAGGAACGCCGCCGGAACACCATTGCCCTGAAGGGCCTGCACCTGGTCCTTCATCAAGGCGATGAGCGGCGAGATCACAACGGTGAGACCCGGTAAGGCCAATGCTGGAAGTTGATAGCAAATGCTCTTGCCGCCGCCCGTGGGCATCAGCACCAGGGCATCGCGTCCATGCAGCACATGCTCGATGACCTCCAACTGAAGCGGACGGAAGGACCTGTATCCGAAATGACGTTCGAGCAGCTCCAGCAACGGTGCCTGAGGTGGACCGTAGGAGCTTGGCGGCTCGGCGAGTGTGATGGATTCCATGGCGATCGGGAACCGGCAAGCTATCAGCGCTGGCCGGTCCGGCAGCGATCACACCTGTCCAAGTTGTTCACAGGCGACCTGACCCACTTATCTTTCAATAATATTTGGAAGTACAGCTATTATGATCATACCTTTGGGCCATCATCACGGGCACCATGGAACTCCACGAAGCAAAGGACAAGTTCATCCAGGCCTGGGGCGCTTTCGGGAGCCAATGGGGCATCAACCGCAGTATGGCCCAAGTGCATGCCTTGCTCTTGATCAGCCCTGACCCTTTGAGCACCGAGGATGTGATGGACCAGTTGAACATCAGCCGGGGGAATGCCAACATGAACCTGCGCGCGTTGATCGACTGGCATCTGGTGGACCGCATCCTGAAGACCGGGGAACGCCGCGAGTTCTTCCAGGCCGAGAAGGACGTGTGGAAGATCGCCACGAACATCACCCGCGAACGCAAGAAGCGCGAACTGGAACCCATGGTGCGCCTGTTGGGCGAACTGAAACAGACCAGCGGTACCAGCAACGAGAGCAAGGCGTTCAAACAAATGGCCAACGACCTGCACGACATCACCAGCCGGATCGATGCCGTGCTGGAACGCAGCACGCGCAGCGATGTACAGTGGTTCCTCAAGGCCGCTTCCACCCTGCTACGGTAGCTTGTTTCTTTTAACCCAATGTTTCATTTTTTCTTGAAACTTCAACACATAAGCGCAATGACAACCAACGAGCTTCTCGCCTCGCCCACGGTCGACATTGACCCACGCGTTGTGGACCACTTCCACGCCAGCGCAGCACTGTACAAGCTCTGGAGCCAGGAAGGTCACCTGCATTTCGGGCACTGGCAATGGCCTACCGCACCGTGGGACCGGAGCACCATGCTCGAAGACCTGGTGCATCGCGTGGTGGGTGAACTGCGGCCCCGACCGGGTCAACAGCTCGCCGACCTGGGTTGTGGCTACGGCAGCTCCGCCAGGTTGGTGGCACGCACCTACACGTGTGCCGTGCAGGCATTCACCGTGGTGCGTGAACAGGTGGAGGAAGGCCGGGCCCTTGCCGTACGAGCGCACCTCCCCGTTACCATGCACCTGCGCGATTTCCGTGGAACGGGCCTGCGCTCCGGCACGATGGACGGTGTATATGCCTTGGAAAGCCTATGTTACGGAAGCGGCCAGGGCAAATCCGATGTGCTGTCCGAGGCCGCCCGCATCCTGCGACCCGGTGGCCGGATCGCACTGGTTGACGGGTTCATACTCAAGCCACCCACGGGGTTGCGTAAACGCATGGTGCGCACCGTGGAAAAAGGCTGGGCCGTCCCCTGCTTTCCCCGGCAACAGGCCTTCGTGCGCGCGATGGAACGCGTTGGGTTCGCCGATATCCGCATTGCTGACCTCAGTTACCGGGTTGCGCCCAGCGCTGTGCACGGTCTTCCCCTCATG